>VOFC01001100.1_pt1 | contig 158001 bp, 231 predicted proteins | sample 5384161 | NCBI WGS metagenome assembly VOFC01 (sample SAMN12384722, study PRJNA508395) | human gut metagenome | isolation source: healthy gut B | host: Homo sapiens | reverse complement strand
CTGATATTTTGAAATTTTCGGTGAGCTGTCGCAGAAATTGATAAGCTCGGCAACCGTAAGGCTTTCGTCAGCTTTTATTACATATGCCGCAACGCACTCGCCTCTTGTTGAATCGGGAACACCTGTTACGATACATTCCTGAACCTTCGGGTGTGAGTTGAGAATTTCCTCAATTCTTGCAGGATAAATATTTTCGCCCTTGCTGATAATCATATCATCTTTTCTGCCTGCAATTGTAAAAACTGTTCGCTGTTCCAAGTGCCGATGTCGCCTGTGTACATCCAACCCTTGTAGAACTTGTCTTTTGTAGCCTTTTCGTTATTTACATAGCAGTATGTAGTTTTGTTCGGACATTTGATGATGATTTCTCCCTCTGTTTTGTTATCGCAGGGGACTGTGTCATCGGGCTCTGCTTTTCTGTCGTCATAAACATTTACAAGTCTTACCTCATCATCTGTGCATGATCCGCCTGCCGAACCTGCCATTTCAGGAAGGTCATACGGACGAAGAAATGTATTCCAGAAAGATTCCGTTGTGCCGTAGCCGTTAAAAATGTTGGGGGAGAGAAGTTCCTGATAGCGGATGCAAGCGGCTTTTTCAAGCGGACTGCCCATGGTAATAATGCCCTTGAGCGAAGAAAGGTTTTTCTGATGCTTTTCCTGACGGTTTGCAAGCATCTCAAGAGTTGACGGAACACCTGTGATGAATGTAATTCCGTATTTTTCGATAAAGTCCATGCAGCTTCTCGGGTTGAATGTTCTCATAATCACAAGACACGCACCTGCATAAAGGGTAGGTGTAGGACCGCCCGAATGAATACCGCCACGGTGAAACCACGGAGTCATATTCATCGTGATGTCAACGGGTGAGAGCGGAAAGTGCATAATTACATCGTGAGCCGAAAGAACTTCGTTGATTGCGTTAAGCGGAACGCCCTTCGGAGTACCTGTTGTACCTGAGGTTTGAAGTCTTAAAACCTCATCATAAATATGCGGCGCATAGTCAACAGGCGGATTTTCGTAACTGCTGTCCTTGATGTAATCGTCAAAGAAAATGTGTCCTTCGGGAAGAGTTACTTCCTTTTTAGAATTATTAACGCAGAGAATCAATTTTGGCTTATGCTCGCAGATTTCAAGAGCCTGTACGGCTGTTTGCATAATGTCTGCATCATAAACATAAACAACAGGCTTGTTGTGTCCCATAATTTCTGCGGTTTCGCCCGGTGATAGGTTAAAGTTAGCGGGATTTGAGATTGCACCGATTTTCTGCGGCGCAATGTAACCAAACAAAAACTGCGGTGAGTTGTAAAGCTGCATAAACACGATGTCGTTTTTCTTGACGCCGTCTTTTTTCATAGCGTTTGCAAATCTGTTTGCATCGGCATTAAGCTCTTTGTAGCTCCATGTTCTGCCGCTCTGAGGATCAATTGCGGCAGGCTTATCCGAAAAGCGTCTTACATTTCTCATAAAGCCGTTAAGCCATGTAAATTCACTTTCAAATGTTTCTCTGAACATCTGTGAATCATATGTTAAATTCATAATATCCTCCTGTCCTATTGTGTATGGGTGTACATTATTTTATACACACATATGTGTGTTGCTTGTATGTTGTTTTGTCGGCAGATTATTTGCCGTATTTGCCGACGATAATACTTGAGTTCTGACCGCCGAATCCGAATGCGTTTGACATGGCAAAGTTGATTTCGGCTTTCTTTTTGCGGTATTTGCAACAAAGTCAATGCCGGCACATTCGGGATCAACCTCGTTGAGATTGATTGTAGGCGGAACTGTGCCTGTTTCAATAGCCTTGACACAGGTAATTGTTTCTGTAATACCGCCTGCGCCCATCATATGACCTGTTGCGCCCTTTGTTGAGCTTACATAGGGAGAGTGTTGCCGAAGACCTTCTTGATTGAAGATGTTTCAACTGTGTCACCCTTGTTTGTTGCAGTACCGTGAGCATTGATGTAGCCGATGTCGGAAGGATTGATTCCTGCCTCTGCAATTGCCTGTTTCATACAAGCGATTGCACCTCGTCCTTCGGGATGCGGAGCAGTTACATGATAAGCGTCATCCGTGTTGCCGCAACCTCTGATTTCTGCATAAATCTTCGCACCTCTTGCAAGAGCGTGTTCCTCTGTTTCAAGAACGAGCGCACCGCCGCCTTCACCTATTACAAAACCGTCACGGGTAACATCAAACGGACGGCTGGCAGTGCTTGGCGAATCGTTTCTTCTTGAAAGAGCTTTTGCGTTGGCAAGCGAATAAATTACAAGAGGACAGAGAACGGACTCTGCTCCTACTGCGAGCATAATATCAGCCTTGCCGCTCTGCATACACATACAAGCTGTGTTGATTGCGTCACCGCCTGACGAACAAGCTGTGCTTACCGTAAAGCTCGGTCCCTGAATGTTGTAGTCGATTGCGATATTTGCGGCGGCAATGTTTCCGAGAATTTTGGGAATAAAACGAGGACCTACCTTTTTGTGTGATGCGCCTGTGAGTGCCTCCTGAGTATATGCGATTGTTGCAATACCTGCCATTGCAGTACCCATAACAATACCCGTTCTTTCGGGTTCAATCTTGATTCCGCTCTGTTTCATGGCTTCCTCAGCCGCAATATAAGCGTACTGCATAAACGGATCTGTTTTTCTGATTAAATCCTTTGGAAGATAGTCGGACGGATTAAAGTCCTTTACTTCGCCGGCAATCTGAACAGCGAGTTCAGACGGATCAAAAGTCTTAATTGTGTCAATGCCCGATGCACCTGCCGTGATATTATTCCAGTAGTTTTCAACACCGATGCCGACAGGTGTTACCGCACCCATACCGGTTACAACTATTTTCTTCATTCGTTAAGCTCCTTGTTTTAAAATAAGTTATTTACATTTTGCATATTATTATGCTATACTTGAATTGTACCAAATATGGAAAAATTATTCAATACCGTTGATTATGCAAAAATGACGATTTGGCAGTCTTAAATTTACAGTTTTGCATAATATTGAAAAAACCGACAAAATACTGCGGGAAATTGTCAAAACGGAGGTTATTATGGATATAAATCAGCTCAATTGCTTTATAACTGTGGCTCAGACGCTCAACTTTTCAGAGGCGGCAAGGCGGAACTATGTTTCTCAGTCAACCGTCAGCAGATATGTAAGCGACCTTGAAAAGGAGTTTGGGGTTCAGCTTTTTACACGCTCTCACCGTGATGTTATCATAACAAGCGAGGGCAAGGCACTTTTGCCCTATGCGATTGAAATTGTTGAAACTTTAAAGAAAGCAAAAACCGTTATCAAGCAGATGCATGACGGAGGTCAGGGTAAAATTACGCTCGGCTGTGATGTTACCTCGCTTTCGTTCCCGACAAAATGTATAGCCGACTTTGCGGAAAAATACCCGGGAATCACGATTGATGTGCGACAGCTTGACGAGGCTGACCGCACACTTGCAATCACAGGCGGTGAATACGACTTTTGCTTTATGCCGAGAGATATGGTTCCCGAAAGCTCAGGTATTGAATCAATCATTACACATAATGAAACTTTGTCCGTTGTAACAGCGAAAAATTCAAAATTCAGCGGAAGAAAAAGCGTTAAGCTTTCCGAATTGGCTGACGAAAGTATTTTGGTACTTTCGGAATCGGTTGCACCGATTGTGTATATGGAAATTATGGACTTGTTCCGCACATTCCATATAACTCCTAAAATCAGTAATTCATTTGACGATCTTGTTTCCATATATGTGTCATCGTCATCGGGAATCGGCGTGTCTGTCATACCAACCTCGGTCGCTGCATATACTTCTGACGAATACACCGATTCATACCTTATTGATGATGCGGACACAAGCATAGCCTATGTTATGGCATGGGGAAAGAATATTTCAAATCCTGCTGCAAAGCTTTTTATGGAGGCTGTTAAGAAATATGCCAAGGGAGATGACAACATTTACGGGCTGTAACTGAGCATATTTCTCAATATAAATTCCAATAAAGAACTATAGTGAAAATTTCACAAAATAAACACACATTATTTTCAAAAAGGTATTTACTTTATAAATCTTCGGTGTTATAATTACGGTAGTCAAGGAGAAGTTGACAAAATATCCTTTCAGGAGGTAATTAAAATGTACAGATTTACTTTACCGAGAGATCTCTATCATGGTAAGGATGCTCTCTCAAGTCTTAAAAATTTATCCGGCAAAAAGGCTGTTGTAGTTGTCGGCGGCGGTTCAATGAAGCGTTTCGGTTTTTTCTTGACAAGGCTGTTGATTATCTTAAAGAAGCAGGTATGGAGGTTAAGCTTATCGAGGGCGTAGAGCCTGACCCATCTGTTGAAACAGTTATGAAGGGCGCCGCTGTTATGCGTGAATTTGAACCCGATTGGATTGTTGCAATGGGCGGCGGTTCTCCGATTGATGCCGCAAAGGCTATGTGGGTATTCTATGAGTATCCAGACACAACCTTTGAGGAAATCATCACTCCGTTCAGTTTCCCGACACTTCGTACAAAGGCTAAGTTCTGTGCAATCCCATCTACATCGGGTACTGCAACAGAAGTTACGGCTTTCTCAGTTATCACAGACTATGCAAAGGGTATCAAATATCCGCTTGCTGACTTTAATATCACACCTGATGTTGCTATCGTTGATCCTGCACTTGCCGAAACAATGCCGGCTAAACTTACTGCTCACACAGGTATGGACGCTATGACTCACGCAATTGAAGCTTATGTTTCAACTCTCAACTGTGAGTACACAGATCCGCTTGCACTCCATGCAATTGAGATGATTCACGACAACCTCAAGAAGTCTTATGAGGGCGACATGGCTTGCCGTGACAAGATGCACGATGCACAGTGCCTTGCAGGTATGGCATTCTCAAATGCTCTGCTCGGTATCGTTCACTCAATGGCTCACAAGACAGGTGCGGCTTTCACAGGCGGTCACATTATTCACGGCTGTGCAAACGCTATGTATCTTCCTAAGGTTATCAAGTATAACTCAAAAGATCCTGTTGCAGCTGAGCGTTATGCTAAGATTGCTAAGTTCATCAACCTCAAGGGCGAAACAACAGAAGAACTTGTTGACGCACTCATCGCTGAACTCCGTTCAATGAACGATCAGCTCAACATTCCGCAGGGCATTAAGAACTACGGTCCGGGCGGTGTTAAAGGCTGACGAGAGCATTATCGACGAAAAAGAATTCCTCGAAAAGCTCCCCGAAGTTGCCAAGAACGCAATTGCCGATGCTTGCACAGGTTCTAACCCACGCCAGCCAAATCAGGAAGAAATGGAAAAACTTCTCAAGGCTTGCTACTACGATACAGAAATCGACTTCTGATTTGTTTGACAAATCTATTTGTACTTATCACAGCTCTCCGTTTTCGGGGGAGCTGTTTTTTAATAAAAAATCCGCATAAAAATGCTCTTAAAAGGCATAAAAATCATATGGACAATATTGCTTTGTTGTGCTAAAATTGACTTGAAATTGATGAATTTGGTGACATAAAATGAAAATTGCAGTAATAAACGGTCAGAACCATAAAGGCTCAACCTATCATATTGGTAAGCAGGTTGCCGATAAATTAGGCGGCGAGGTTACGGAGTTTTTTTTCCGAGAGATTTCGGTGATTTTTGCGTAGGTTGTACGCAGTGTTTTCTAAAATCCGAAACACTTTGTCCGCATTATGAGCGACTGAAAAAAGATTACCGAGGCTATGGACGAGGCTGATGTACTCATCTTCACAACGCCCGTGTATGTTTATCATTGCACAGGCTCAATGAAAGCATTTCTTGATCATTACGGTTATCGTTGGATGGTTCACCGTCCCGAACAGAAAATGTTCACAAAGCAGGCGGTTGTAATTTCGACAGCCGCAGGTTCGGGTACAAAATCTGCCAACAAGGATATCGCCGACAGTATGTTCTTTTGGGGCGTTCCAAAAACTTATCGTTACGGTGTCAATGTTCGTGCAACAAATTATTCAGGCGTCACCGATGAACTCAAAAAAGAAAATTGACAAAAGACTACCTCAATTGCCAATAAGGTAAAGAAAAATAACGGCAAAGTTAAGGCAGGGTTAAAAACAAAAGGCTTTTTTCTTTATTATGAGAATGATTCAGAAAAGCGGCTGGAATGAAGCCGATAAAAATTACTGGGCAGAACGAGGTTGGAACGGTAAAAACAGACCGTGGAAAAATACATAAGGAGATGTTTTAAATGGCAAAAAATACTGAAATCAGCTTGAGAAACAAGGTTATTTATTCGGTTTATGTCCGCAACCACACAAATGACGGCACATTTAATGCCGTTGCAGAGGATCTTGACAGAATAAAGTCACTCGGTACTGACATCATTTGGTTTATGCCGATTCATCCGATTGGCGTCAAGAATAAAAAGGCTCTCTCGGTTGTCCTTATGCAAACAAGGACTATCGCACAACAAATCCCGAATATGGCACAATGGACGATTTCAAGAGCCTTGTTGAAAAAATTCACGCAAAGGGCATGAAGTGCATCATTGATGTTGTCTATAACCACACTTCGCCCGATTCAAATCTTTCGGTTGAACATCCCGAATTTTTCTACAGAAAGCCGGACGGCAATTTTGGCAACAAAGTCGGCGATTGGAGCGACATAATCGACCTTGATTATTCTAACAAAGAATTATGGCGGTATCAGATTGATTCACTCGTTATGTGGGCGAGAATTGTTGACGGCTTCCGTTGTGATGTTGCATCATTCGTTCCCGTTGAATTTTGGAAACAGGCGAGAGAGGCTGTTTCAAAGGTAAATCCCGACTGCATTTGGCTTGCCGAAAGCGTACACAGCTCTTTCAATGTGTTCTCTCGCAAGAGCGGAATTTATACCGCAAGCGACTATGAGCTTTTTGACGCTTTTGATATGGAATATGACTACGATATCCGTGAGGTTTTTCGACAAATATTTGAAGGGCGAAACCTCACTTTCAAATTATATGGATATGTTCAATTATCAGGAGGCAATTTATCCGCAGAATTACGATAAAATGCGTTGCCTTGAAAACCACGATCAGCCCCGAATCTGCCATTATGTAAAGAACAGGAGCGACCTTGAAAATTATACAGCTTTTCTGTATTTCTTGAAGGGTTCAACCCTCATCTATGCAGGCCAGGAGTTTGGTTGTGATGAAACTCCAAGCCTTTTTGACAAGGATGTTTTCCCACGCAACACAGGCATTGATTTAAGTAACCTTCTTGCAAAGCTTGATACAATCAAGAAAACCGTTCTTGATGATGACGATTATTTCAGGGCTGATGCAGACGATGAAAACGATATTGCAATTCTTGAGCGTGACAACAACAAGAGCAAAAAGTCGGCATTTTCAGCCTTAAATCAAAGTCGGCTGATGTAAAAGTTGACCTCCCCGACGGCGACTATAAAAACGAAATCAGCGGTGAAACAGTTGCGGTTTCAAACGGAAAGGTTCATTGCAACGGCAAAGCAATAATTATCCGCAAGTAAAATAAAATTCTATATAAGAATAATACAACCTCCCTGCAAAGCATTTCAGCTTACGGGGAGGTTGTTCTTTATATAAAAATCCGTGTTGCATGGTTACAACACGGATTTCTTGGTTTTATTTAATTGAACCGTCGCCACCCATAAGAGCGGTCATTTCTTCAACGCGTTCCAAAGGAAACGGTGGTTCGCAAAGCAGTTTTTTTATATGCTCACTTAGCTTTCTTTTTATTACTGCCGAAAATTTTAGTCGGAATAATGCTTCCGAGGAATGCGGCGAGCAAAATCCACGGAATAACTCTTGCGTCAAAGCAGAGCAAAAGGAGCATTGTTACGGCAAGCGGTTTTTTCATTGTGACACCGAGAAGTCCTGCCGTTACGACTGCCGCACAAAATGCCGTGTCAAGTCCGCCGAGCATTGCAACACCGTAGCCGATGCTCACTCCGCAGAAGATGACGGGGAAGAAGTGACCGCCTTTCCAACCCGACTTTATGCAGATGTTTGTGAGAATAAGTTTCAGCACACCGCTGATAATGAGAATCCACGGTGCAAATTCGGCAAAGCTTTCCTTGACAACGGTAATGCTTTCTTCGCCCGAAAACATTGTGAGGGGGAGGTATGTACCCATAACACCGAGGATAATTCCGCCGAGAGTTGTGCTGATAATAATGCCGAGCTTGCCCTGAATGAGTGCGAAAAATTTTCCGAAAATTTTTGAAGATATGATAAACAGAAAACCGCATACAGCGCCCAAAAAGTGCGAGAGGAATTCCCCACAAACGCTCAAAATTTGTAATGTTATAACCGCCAAGTCGTGGAAGTCCCATACTTCCGCCGAAAATCGAGTTAAGCAAAAACAGAGTTCCCGCCGCAAAAAGTACGGCAATGATGTTTGAAATAAGCTTTGTTGAACGGATATCGGTAGGCTTTTTCTTCGCTGTCAAGCCTTTCTTCATTGACCGATGCAAGACCGAAAAGCGGTGCGTAGAATACCGCACTCAGGGTTGCGCTTATGCCGATTTGCATTAGTTCGGGAATTTTACTTTTAGCGTCTTTCATATGACTTCCTGCCCAGTAGCAAAGTCCGACGATAACGCCTGTCAAACCTGCCTCGGGGCAAGACTTCCGCCGAAAACAAGGGGCAAAAGTGCCGAAATGCAGAGCAAAAGCACCTTGTTATACGGGTAAAATTTATCTTTTTTTACCTTTTTCATAACCTCGTCAAGTTCATCGGGAACGGCATTTGTCAGCTTTTGCCATATTCCGAGAATAATTCCGCCTGCCGTACAGACGATAATCGGATAAAATTTGAAATCAAAATTTGACGGAATTGTATCCCACACAAGACCGATTCCCAAACCCATAAGTTTTAGAAACAGCCACACTATCAGCGAAGTAACCGCACCGCTGAATCCGCAAAAAATGTAGTATAAAAAATTGTTGGCAACAGTCCGTTTAGTCATTGTTGCACCTCCGTGTGTTTATAATTGGATTATAACATAAAACACAGCAAAAAAACAATTATTCCGCACAAAAAGTACGAAATAATTGTTTTTTGTTATTTTTTTTAATTTTAGAGCCTCTTCTAAACAAAAACAGCTGACACCAATGCCGATGTCAGCCATAAAAATCTATTTGATTTTAAATTTCAAAAGCGGCGCTTACCTTTTTGAATTCTCTTTTTCTGATGATGAAGTAGGCAATCAAAACGGATGTGCCTGTGATAAGCCATGAAACGGGGTAAACCATAAGAAGCATATCATAGGTGTGGAATGCCTTGAATACCGTGAAGAGCCAGATGATTCTGAACACAACAGAACCGAAGATTGTGAGAATTGCAGGGAGGAGTGAATGTCCGATTCCTCTGAGCGCACCGCCGCTGATTTCGTATGAACCTGTCATAAGCTCAAGGAGCATAACAATCGCCATTCTGATGATTGCGTACTTAATAACGGTTGGGTCGGTTGTGAAGAAGGTGATGAAAAATCCGCTTCCAAGCATGAATATAACGCTCACACAGCCTGTGAAAATACAGCTGAAAAGCATACAAAGCCTAAACACCTTTTTGCATCTGTCAAACTGAAGTGCGCCGTAGTTCTGACTTGTGAATGTAACGGCTGTCTGGCTGAACGCACATACTATATAGTATGTAATGTATTCAAAGTTGAGTTCAGCTGATGAGCCTGCAACCGCCTGTGAACCGAAGCCGTTTATGGCTGTCTGAATGAATACATTTGAAATTGAGAAAACCATACCCTGAATACCTGCAGGAGCACCGATTTTCAAAATCATAATGAGATGTTCTTTCTTGAATGAAAGTTTTTTTGGATTGACTCTGATTGACTCGTCTTCGTTTCTGATGAGGAACATCATAATAAGTCCGGCGCTTATGCCGTCGGCAATTACTGTTGCAATGCCGACTCCTGCAACGCTCATATCGCAGACGATTACAAAAAAGAGGTTCAAAAGAACATTTACAATACCTGAAATTACAAGACAGTAGAGCGGACGGCTTGTGTCGCCGACACTTCTCAAAATTGCCGAACCAAAGTTGTAGAGCATTACAAACGGCATGCCCATAAAGTAAATTCTCAGGTATGTTGCCGCAAGGTCAATTACATCATCCGGTGTGTTCATCAGCCTTAACAGCGGTGCTGCAATAACCTGACCGAGTATCAGAAGAAGAAATCCGCATATAAGTGAAAGTGTTATTACCGTGTGAACAGCTTCCGAAACCTTTTTACGGTCATTTTGACCTATATATCGTGCAATCAAAACATTTGCGCCGACCGAAAGTCCCGTGAATAACAGCACAAGCATATTGATGAGCGGAGCGTTGCTTCCGACTGCGGCAAGTGCCTGACTGCTTGAAAATCTGCCGACCACCGCAACATCGGTTGAGTTGAAAAGCTGTTGAAGAATACTGGATCCTGCAAGCGGAAGTGTGAAAAGAAGAATTTTTTTACGAGCGGACCTTCCAGCATATTTATCTGGTGTGAGCGCCGTCGCTTTTCTTTTTACGGTATTCTGACCTTTGTTTCTTTTAAACAGACTTGCAAACGCAAGTGAGGGCATTTTTTTTGACTTTCCCCATTAATTTCTAACCTCTTCAATCACATAATCTTTGTAAACAATACCATTCTTTTCCATTTTCCACAATTATTGTAATCCTTTTGCCTGAAATAAACAAGCAAAATACCTTATAAACATAAAGTTTACTTTGCTCACAATTTTAGTTACAATAACTACCTCGTCAAAATTCTTCTTTTTATGCCTTTATAATATGGTAAAAACTGCTTTTCTGCATATTTTCAGACCGATTTTTCTCAATAAGCAAGGCTTTGAATTTGTATGCAATTTGTGCCTCTTCAACAAAAGTAAAATTGCTCTCTTTGTAAGCATTGACGAAAAATTTTTTAACCTACAAATAAATGATTTTAAAATTGGTGTATATGCCGATTAAATTATAATGATACAATTATGATACAAGCTCAATATAATATATGTTTATAGGGATAAGCGAAAAGGAGTGAATGTTATGAAGAAAAAAGATTGCAGTAATTGTGGTTGCAGTTATTTTATGCGTTGCCGCCGCAGTATTTGCCGTGCCGAAAATCAGTTTCTATGCGTGTGAGCCTACCGTGTATTTTGATGTTGAGTACTGCGACAAGGTTGACGCTAAGATGTCTGCCGAAGATGCCGAAACCGTGAAGAAAATGTTTGAGGGCAAATCCGCATATTTTGATTCACCGTCTTGCGGTTTTTCCGAAAAGGCATCAATAAGAATAGGCTGTAATACATATATGCCTGCGTGTGACGGTGATGAAACTGTTAAGCACGGATTTATGTATTTTAGCCTTTCAAAAAGCGAAAATAACGAACTTCGCAAGATTATGAAAAAAGTACGGAGCAGATACGAGAAAAGCCATCTAATACCGTTGACAGACGCATTTCCGTGTGTTAAACTTTTCTCGAAAAATATACGGAGGTGTTTTTATGAAAAACTACAACTGGGCAACACTCGGTTGCGGAGTTATCGCAAATGAGCTTGCAGCCGCACTCAAAAGCAGAGGACAGACACTTTATTCCGTTGCAAACCGTACCCATGAAAAGGCGGTTGCGTTTGCCGAAAAGTACGGCATTGGAAAGGTTTACAACGATATTGATGAGCTGTTTAAAGACGAAAATGTTGACATAATTTACATTTCCACACCGCACAACACGCATATAAAATATCTTCGCAAGGCTCTTGCGGCAGGAAAGCATGTTTTGTGCGAAAAGTCGATAACGCTTAATTCAGATGAACTTGACGAGGCAATCTCTCTTGCAGAAAAAAACCATGTTGTGCTTGCAGAGGCAATGACAATTTTCCATATGCCGATTTACAAGGCACTTCTTGAAAAGGTAAATTCAGGTGACCTTTGCGAGCTTAGGCTTATTCAGATGAATTTCGGCAGTTACAAAGAGTACAATATGAACAACCGATTTTTCAACCGCAATCTTGCAGGCGGTGCAATGCTTGACATCGGTGTGTATGCGCTTTCGTTTGTTCGTATGTTTATGAGCTCATGCCCAAACGATGTGTTGTCGCAGGTTAAATATGCAGAAACAGGCGTTGACGAACAAGCGAGTATTCTTTTTAAAGAATAAAGAGGAGGAAATGGCAACTGTCATTCTTTCACTTCACGCAAAACAGCCAAAGCGTGGCACAATCTCGTTTGACAAAGGGTTATGTTGAAATCTTTGAATATCCCAGAGGCATGGAGGCAAAGATTACATACACGGCTGACGGCCATTGTGAAACAATCTCGGCAGGTCAGACAAAGGACGCTTTGCTTTATGAGGTTGAAGATATGGAAAAGGCGATAGAGGGCGACACGGCTCTTATGCACCTTGACTACACAAAAGGATGTTATGAAAATCATGACCGACATCCGCAAAAGCTGGGGCATGAAATATCCCGAAGAAGAGTAAGTTTTTTGAATTTAATTTGATACTAAACACAAAACTCCACCGTGAAACGCGGTGGAGTTTCCTTTATATATTTGATTAAATCAGAATTAGTAGTTTTCTGCGTGAATTTCAAAATAGCTCTGTGGGTGGTTGCAGACGGGGCAAACCTCGGGAGCCTCTTTGCCTACAACAATGTGACCGCAGTTACGGCATTCCCAAACTTTGATTTCGCTCCTTTTGAAAACTTCTGCAGTTTCAACATTGCGGAGTAATGCACGGTATCTTTCTTCGTGATGCTTTTCAATTGCGGCAACAAGGCGGAACTTGTGTGCAAGCTCTGTAAAGCCTTCTTCCTCGGCAGTTTTAGCGAAATCTTCGTACATATCTGTCCACTCGTAGTTTTCGCCCTCGGCAGCGGTCAGAAGATTCTCCGCCGTATCGCCGATGCCGTTGAGCTCCTTGAACCACAATTTTGCGTGCTCTTTCTCGTTGTCTGCCGTTTTTAAGAAAAGGTTTGCAATCTGCTCAAAGCCCTGCTTTTTGGCGACAGATGCAAAATATGTGTATTTGTTACGAGCCTGCGATTCGCCTGCAAAAAAGCAGCCTCAAGATTCTTTTCTGTCTGTGTTCCCGAATACTTTGTTGTTTTAGCCATAATATTTCCTCCGTTAAATTAATTTTTGAAATTTAAAATACTCAATACGCCTTTGTGTATTTAATTTTTGAATAAAATAATAATCATTATTGATTTAATACTACTATACCTTTTTTATATAGATTTGTCAATAGATTTACGCAAAAAATATTTTTTTTTAGGATAGGCATATTTCATTTGAAAATACCTATCCGTTATTTTATGCCTGTTTTTTCGATTTTATTACTATTTTTGCGAAAAAATATTGCTTGTGTATTGTTGCAATTTGCTAAAGTGTCGGATGTGTAAAAATTTTACCTTGACTTTTCACCCTGTACAGTATAAAATAGTTCTCAAAGAAACGCATAGTAAATTGATAGGAATTGTAGGTTAAATAAAATAACCTCAAAAATCCAAAAGGTGACGCTTATGAAAAACATTTACAATCTGAAGAAAATACGAATGTGTACCTCACTTGGAGGCAAGCCGTACTGTTGTATGTAATTGCCTGTCAGAATCTAAAATCAAATTAATTTGAAGTGAGGTAATCAAAATGAAAAATTTAAGAACAAAAGTATTATCGGCAGTATTGGCAGTTTCAGTATTAGGTGCGTCAGCGGTTGCCTTTACAGGATGCGGAAAAAAGATACAACAAACGATTCAAAAGTAACATTAACAAATGTTTCGTATGACCCTACACGAGAGCTTTATGAATCATATAACAAAATCTTTGCAAAGCATTGGAAAGAAGAAACAGGACAGGATGTTGAAGTTACCCAGTCACACGGCGGTTCGGGCAAACAGGCTCTTGAGGTTGCAAACGGTCTTGAGGCGGATGTTGTAACACTCGCACTTGAATACGATGTAAACGCAATTCGTGACGCAGGTCTGATTGAGGACGGTTGGGTAAATGAGTTTGACAATGACTCTTCACCATACACTTCAACAATTGTATTCCTTGTTCGCAAAGGTAATCCGAAAAACATCAGGGATTGGGATGATGTTGCAAAAGACGGTGTGGGCGTTATCACTCCAAACCCGAAAAACTTCGGGCGGTGCAAGATGGAACTACCTTGCCGCTTGGGCATATGCAGACAAGAAATATAACGGTGATGAGGCAAAAATTGAAGATTTCATTAAAAAGCTTTATCAAAATGTGCTTGTGCTTGACTCAGGCGCAAGAGGTGCTACAACTTCATTTGTAGAAAACGGACAGGGCGATGTTCTTCTTGCTTGGGAGAATGAGGCGTATCTTTCAATCAAGGACAATCCCGACGAGTACGAAATCGTAACTCCGAGCGTCAGCATTCTTGCACAGCCGTCTGTTGCTGTTGTTGATGAAGTGGTTGACCAAAGAGGCACTCGAAAGGTTGCAACAGAGTATTTAAGCTATCTTTACAGCGATGAGGCTCAGCGTATTGCAGGCGATAACTATTACCGCCCTTATAATAAGGAAATTTTGAAGGAATACTCCGATGTGTTCGACCTCAACATTAATCTTGTAACAATCAACGATTTCGGCGGTTGGGACGAGGCTCAGAAAAAGCACTTTGCAGACGGCGGTATCTTCGATAAGATTTACGAGAAAAAATAAAACCGATTAAAAAATGACATCAGGCAGTTTATAGGCAATTCTGTCTGATGTCGGATGATATTTTACAGGGAAACAGGTGTGATAATGGTTCAGGCAAAAAAGTCAAAAAAAGCAAAAAGAGTAATCCCGGGCTTCGGTCTTTCTTTGGGTGTAACAATTACATTATTAAGCCTTGTTGTGCTGATTCCTCTTGGCGCTCTCGTTATTTATACGGCACAGATGAGCCCATCTGAATTTTGGGAGGCAATCACCCGTGAAAGAGTGCTTGCAAGCTACAAGGTTAGTTTTATAACCGCATTTATTGCATCTCTCATCAATGCCGTTATGGGTGTAATTCTTGCGTGGGTGCTTGTTCGTTACAAATTTCCGGGCGAAAGAATTCTTGACGGTATGATAGAACTTCCATTTGCACTTCCGACAGCGGTTGCAGGCATTGCACTTACTTCTTTGACTGCCGACACAGGTCTTATCGGTGGATTTGTTGCAAAGTTCGGCATAAGCATTGCCTACACAAGAGTTGGTATTACGGTTGCACTCGTGTTTGTTGGAATACCTTTTGTAACAAGAGCAGTTCAGCCTGTTCTTGAAAAAGCTTGATCCTGTTTATGAAGAGGCGGCAGGAGTTATGGGAGCAGGCAGATTCAGAATTTTCAGAAAAATTATTCTTCCCGAAATTCTTCCCTCGTCCTCACAGGCTTTGGTCTTGCATTCGGAAGATGTCTTGGCGAGTACGGTTCGGTTGTTTTTATTGCAGGCAACAAGCCGTTTGAAACAGAAATCACTCCGCTTATTATTATGTCGGAGCTGCAGGAATATGACTACAAAAGTGCAACGGCAATCGCACTTGTAATGCTTGCCGCATCTTTTTTGATTCTGTTCCTTGTAAATATGGTTCAGCACAGAAATGCAAAAAATTCTGAAAGGAGGAAGATAAAATGTACGAAGAAACAAAGCGTTCAAAGGTTGTAAAGTACATACTCATAGGCATTGCTCTTTTATTTGTATTCGTAATGCTCGTTCTTCCTCTTGTTACGGTAATCTGCGAGGCTTTCAAAAGCGGTGCAGAGGTGTTCTGGCAGGCTGTCAGCGATGATTACACGGTAAAGGCAATTGTGCTTACTGTTGAGGCAACCGTGTTTGCGGTACTGTTCAATACGGTATTCGGAATTTTTGCCGCCTGGTCAATTACAAAGTTCAGATTCAAGGGCAAAAACTTCTTACAACACTTATCGACCTCCCCGTAACGGTTTCGCCCATAATCGCAGGTCTTATATTTGTACTCACATTTGGCAGACAAAGCCCGATATATCCGCTTTTAAGCGAACTTGGAATCAAGGTTATCTTTGCCGTTCCGGGAATTATCCTTGCAACCGTGTTTGTAACATTCCCGTTCATCTCGAGGGAGCTTATTCCCGTGCTTGAATCCGAGGGTACGGATGAGGAAGAAGCCGCCGCACTTATGGGTGCAAAAGGCACAACAATTTTCAGAAAAATAACATTTCCGCACATAAAATGGGCATTCCTTTACGGAGTTGTACTCTGTGCCGCAAGAGCAATGGGTGAATTTGGTGCAGTTTCGGTAATTTCGGGACATTTAAGAGGAAAAACAAACACACTTCCTCTCCATGTTGAAATTTTGTTCAACGAGTTCAAGTATGTTCCCGCATTTGCGGTTTCATCAATACTTGTGCTTATGGCGATTGCGATTTTGATTATCAGAAGTGTGGTTGAATACAAAGGAAAGAAGGATGCGTAATGTATGTTGAGCTTAAAATATAAATAAAACTTTCGGTGACTACAAGGCATCCGACAATGTAAACTTTGGTATTGAAAAGGGTAAGCTTATCGGACTTCTCGGTCCTTCGGGCAGCGGCAAAACAACAATTCTTCGTATGATTGCAGGACTTGAAAATCCCGACAGCGGCGAAATTGTAATTGACGGAAAGGTTGTCAACGATATTCCCGCAAGCAAAAGAGGCATAGGTTTTGTTTTCCAGAACTACGCACTTTTCAGATATATGACAGTGTATGATAACATTGCATTTGGGCTGAAAATTCAGAAAAAGAGCAAGAAATTTATCAAGGAAAGAGTAAATGAACTTATAAAGCTTATCGGTCTTGAAGGACTTGAAAAGCGTTATCCAAGCCAGCTTTCGGGCGGTCAAAAACAGCGGGTTGCCTTTGCAAGAGCGCTTGCGCCAAACCCTAATCTTCTTCTGCTTGACGAACCATTTGCCGCAATTGACGCAAAGGTTAGGCAGGAGCTTCGCTCATGGCTTAAGGATATGATTGAAAGGCTCGGCGTTACAAGTATATTTGTAACCCACGATCAGAGCGAGGCGATTGAAGTCGCCGATGAAATTATAATTACAAACAAGGGCAGAATTGAGCAGATAGGCTCGCCGATTGACATTTATCAGCATCCCGAAACCGCATTTTCCGCATCATTTTTCGGTCAGACTACTACGCTTGACGATTATACAAAGTTCAAGACCTTTGATGTTGTCGATAATGTTGACCGTGCAGTTATCCGTCCCGAATTTGTAAAGGTGACAAAGCTCAGCGAAACAACCGCACAAAAAAAGCGTCTGTATCCGTCGGTGAGGTTATAAAGACTTCGTTCAGAGGTGACAATATCGAAATTGCCGTAAAATGTGACGGAGGCACGGTTTATGCATACAGAGGACTTGACGAAACTCCGATTACCGTCGGGGAAAAGGTCAATGTATTTCTTTATCGGCTTTTCATTACCAAAGGCGATGAGGTTCAGATTCTCCGTAACAAATCACTTCAGGAAGAATCGGTTATCATCTAATCTGTTTAATCACGATATCAACTGTAAAAAATCCTATAAAAACAAGCAAAGCACCGAGAGTAATTTCTCTCGGTGCTTTGCGTTATTAAAATTATATTTACTTAATCAAATCCTTGATAACTTCGCCGGCTATGATAAGACCTGCAACCGACGGAACAAATGCGGTACTGCCGGGAACCTGTCTGCGTTGGGTGCATTTTCTCTCAGTTTCTGGAGGGCATATGCAATTTGTTTTACAGCTGATTGCCATATCGTCAACGGGTGTGATAGGCTTTTCCTTTGAATAAACAACCTTCAGCTTTTTGATACCTCTCTTTTTGAGTTCGTGTCTCATAACCCTTGCAAGAGGACAGACCGAGGTTTTGTAAATGTCGGCAACCTCAGACGCTGTAGGATCAAGCTTGTTGCCTGCTCCCATTGAACAGATGATAGGCGTCTTGGCTTTGTCGGCTTGCATAACAAGCTCAATTTTGCCTGTTACCGTGTCAATTGCGTCAACTACATAGTCGTATTTTGAAAAGTCGAATTTTTCCGAGGTTTCGGGAGTGTAGAAGGTCTGGTGTTTGTTGATGATTATGTCGGGATTGATGTCCTTGAGCCTTTCCTCTGCAACATCAACCTTGTATTTGCCTACTGTTTTTCTTGTTGCAAAAATCTGGCGATTAATGTTTGTAAGGCACACCTTGTCATCGTCAATAAGGTCAAGCTCGCCGACTCCGCTCCTTGCAAGAGCCTCCGCCGTGTATCCGCCTACACCGCCGATTCCGAAAATTGCAACTCTTGTTTTTGAAAGCCTGTCCATAGCTTCTTTGCCAATCAAAAGCTGTGTTCTTGAAAACTGATTAAGCATAAAAACGCTCCTTAATACATATTCAAATCATTTAGTATTCCTATCGGTACAATAAGTATTTACATCGGAATAAAACTCCCGCTGTTTGCTGACGGGAGGTATCTTTGTATAGTTTATATTGTAATCACTGTTTTTGTCAAGCAGAACCCGAAATTTATTGACATAGAATGGTGAATGTAGTATAATCAAAACATACCAAACAGATAGGTTTAGTGGTAAAATAACTGACTAACTTTAATTGACAATAGCTGTCGGCAGTAATAAAATAACTTTAAAAGTGTATTTTACTGTCGGATTTTATTTGTAACGGAGCGAAATTTTTTATGTACTGCCTGAGCGTAAGTCACAAAACTTCAAATGTGGTTGTGAGAAAGAAGCTTGCCTTTCCAGATGAGCAAAAAAGACATTTCTTGACGATCTTTATTATTTTGAAAATATCAGCGAGTGTTTGATTCTCTGCACCTGCAACAGAACCGAGGTTTACTTTTGCGGTGACGAATCATCTGTGAAAACGGTTGAAACCGTTCTTTCGGATTTTTCGGGAATTGATTTTGATGAACTAAAAAAGTACATCTGTCTTTTCTACGGTGACAGGGCTTTGCTCCATCTTTTCAGGGTGGCAGGCGGAATTGATTCAATGGTTATCGGTGAAGATGAAATACTCGGTCAGCTAAAGCGAGCCTACGCCTTTGCAAAGGACAACGGCACGGTTGCATATGAGCTTAATATGTGCGTTCAGGCGGCTGTTGCCTGTGCAAAAAAATCAAGACCGAAACCGCCATTTCAAAAACATCGGTTTCAGTTGCAACTCTTGCGTCAAACGAGGCGGCAAAATTCAAAGACGGTGAGCTGAATGTCCTTGTAATCGGTGCAACAGGCAAGGTCGGCTCAACTGTTGTGAAAAATCTTTTGTCGCACAAAGGTATAAGCGTTACCGTGACTTCACGAAAACACAAAGCAGAAACTGTTTTTGAAAATACGGGTGCGAATGTGATTGATTATGACGAAAGATACAAAGCGTTTGATTTTGCAGACTGCGTAATCAGTGCCACAAGCGACCGCATTACACGGTTACATATTATGATTTAAAAAGAATATAAAAACCGAAAAATCAAGGCTGTTTATTGACCTTGCCGTACCGCCCGACATTGACGAAAATATCCCCAAAATAAGCGGTGCAAGGCTCATTAACATTGACTGCATAAAACAGCTTGCAAACGAGAACAATGCTCTCAAACTCGACAGCGTTGAAAGTGCAAAAGAAATAATTTTTGAGGAAATTGAAGTTCTCAAAAAAGACCTTGCCTTTCACGAATTTTTGCCGTGTATGCAGTCTGTGAAAAACGCAATGCCGTCAGATTTTTCGGAAAAATTCATTTATAAGCTGAAATCCGATGTTTCGGCAGAAGAATTTGCAAGAATTCTTGAAATCTACAGAAAGTGCGGAGAGAATAACTAATGGCATACTTCCCATTTTATATTGACATTGAAAACAAAAAAATACTCGTAGTCGGCGGCGGTACGGTTGCACTCAGAAAGATTGAAAAGCTGGCTCCGTTCTCGCCGGACATAACCGTTGTTGCCCCGAAAATTTGCGATGAAATCAAGGCTTTGAATGTGAAAATCATTGACCGCAGATTTTGTGACAGCGACCTTGACGGTGCGTTTTGCGTTGTCAGCGCAACCGATGATGAAACGCTCAACGGCAGAATTTTTCAGCTTTGCAACGAGAAAAATATTCTTGTCAACACAGTTGACGATAAGGAAAAATGCGGATTTATTTTTCCTGCAATTGCAAGCAAAAAACGGCATAACGGCAGGAATTACAACATCGGGCAAAAGTCCGATTTACGCAAAATATCTTAAAGAGCTTTTTGTGGGAATTCTTGAAAGTATGAACGAAAATACAACCGAGGTTTTGTGGAAATATCGCCCGATAATTAAGGAGAAGGTTGAAAAGGAAGATGACAGAAGGAAGATTTTTGAACAGCTTCTTTCGCTTTGCCTTTCGGGACTTGAACCCGATGAAAAAACTGTTGAAAATTTGATTGAGGAATACGAACAATGACGATAAAAATCGGAACAAGAAAAAGCAGGCTTGCCCTTGCACAAACCGAAATGTTAATAAAAACGCTGAAAAACCGTTTTCCGAATGTTAAAATTGAAACGGTTTACATTTCGACAACAGGCGACAAAACCCTTGACAAACCGCTTGCAGCTTTAGGTGGAAAAGGTGTGTTCATCAAGGAGCTTGAAATGTCACTTTTGAGCGGAGAAACAGATGTTGCCGTTCACAGCGCAAAGGACTTGCCGACAAAAATTGCAGACGGACTTGAAATTTCCGCCGTGTTGCCAAGGGGGCAGCTATGGCGATGTTTTTGTCACACGCAACAATTTTGAAACAAAGGATGGTTTTGTCATCGGAACAGGCAGTTTAAGGCGAAAGCTTTTTGCGGAGAAAATCTATCCTAATGCAAAATTCAAGGATATAAGGGGCAATGTTGACACCCGACTTAAAAAGCTGTTGAACGGTGAGTACGATGCTCTTGTGCTTGCAAAGGCAGGACTTGAAAGACTTGACCTTTGCAACGATGAGGATTACACGGTAACTCCGTTTGATACCGATGAATTTCTCCCAGCACCGTGTCAGGGAATAGTTGCGATTGAAAGCAGAAAAAAACAGCGAGGTTTCCAAAATGCTCGCTGAAATCAGCGACAAAAATACAATGTTTTCGTTTGAAACCGAAAGACAGGTTCTGCTCAGCCTAAATGCCGATTGTTCAACTCCCGTCGGTGCAATTTCAAAGGTTGAAAACGATAAAATAACGCTTTCTCTGTCTGCCGACTGCAAAAAAACAGTCAGCGGAACAGATGAAATTTCAAACAGAATCAAACTTGCAAAAAGGCTGGTGAGCGAAATTGAGTAACGGAAGAGTGTATATTGTCGGTGCGGGATGCGGCGATTTTGACCTGATAACAATGCGTGGTGCGGAGTATATCAGACATTGCGATGTGCTTGTTTACGACAGCCTTATAGATGTGTCATTGCTCGGTTTTGCACCCGAAACGGCTGAAAAAATCTGCGTTGGAAAGCGTTCGGGCAGACACAGCGAAAAACAGGAAAATATTAACGAAATCCTTGTTGAAAAGGCGAGAGAGGGCAAAACGGTTGTCCGTCTTAAAGGCGGCGATCCGTTCGTGTTCGGCAGAGGCGGAGAGGAAATTGAAGCCCTCAAAAGTGCCGATATTCCGTTTGACATTGTACCCGGAATTTCTTCCTCGATTGCCGTTCCCGAACTTGCGGGAATCCCTGTTACACACAGAAATCTGAGCCGAAGTGTTCATATAATCACGGGACATACGGCACAGGACACCCTGCCCGAAAATATAAAGAAGTGTGCCGAAACCGACGGAACGCTTGTCTTTCTTATGGGCTTGAGAAACCTCCCCGACATTGTGGAAAATCTTATACGGAACGGTAAATCGGAGGATACTCCCGTTGCAGTTGTGTCAAACGGTGCTTGTGCAAAAAATCAGACCGTGAGGGGAACTCTCTCGACAATCTGCGAAAATGTTAAATCCGCAGAGGTTGTACCGCCTGCCGTTATAGTGGTTGGCGAAACCGCAAAATTTGACTTTGCCCCCACAATTACAAGACCTTTGAAAAATGTTTCGGTTACTGTTACGGGTACGAGAAAGCTTTCCGACAAGCTCGGCAAAATGCTTACGCTTTCGGGTGCGGAGGTCAAAAAGACACGACCTTTTAAAGGTGATTGAATATCATGACAACGAAGTTTTTGACAATGCAATAAACGGCATTGACGGCTACGATTATGTGGTGCTTACAAGTATGAACGGCGCAGAAATTTTTATGAGCCGACTGCGTAAGCTGAAAAAGGATATCCGCAGTTTTGCAAATGTCAAGTTTGCGGTGATTGGTTCGGGAACTGCGGCTGTACTTGAAAAGTACGGAATTTTTGCCGACTGTATTCCGAATGTCTACACAACCCGTGAACTTGGAATTTTGCTTGCAAAAACGGTGAAAAGCGGCGAAAAAGTATTGATTCTGCGTGCCGAAAACGGTTCGCCCGAACTCACTCGGATTTTGGCTGATAACAACATTGATTTTGACGATGTCAAAACCTATGACATTCAGCTTGAGAAAAAACAGGATAATTCCGTTGTTGATACCGACTTCATCACTTTTTGCGAGTGCGTCGGGTGTGAACACATTTTTTTGACGGCGGAGCAATTATTTCCGACAGAACTTCCGTTGTCTGCATAGGTGAAATTACCGCCGAGGCACTTGAAAGTCACGGCGTAAATTCGTTCAAGATTGCAAAAACGAAGGACACAGACGGAATTTTGAAAACTATAATCAAGGAAGTAACTTTGAAAGAAGGATAAATATATGAGAAGATTCAGAAGATTAAGAGCAGGCGAACAGATTCGCAGTCTTGTTCGTGAAACAAGAATTGACAAGGGCGATTTGATTTACCCGATTTTTATTGCAGAGGGTGAAAATATTAAAAAGCCTGTTGATTCAATGCCGAATGTCTACCAATATTCGCTTGACAGAGCAGACGAGATTCTTAAAGAAATTGAAAACAGCGGCATTGCAGGACTTCTTATTTTCGGAATTCCAAAGCATAAAGACGAGCTTGCAACATCAGCCTATGACGATAACGGTGTAACTCAGAATGCAATCAGATACATAAAGAAAAATTATCCGTCACTCCTTATCGTTGCCGATGTCTGTCTTTGTGAATACACAAGTCACGGTCATTGCGGTGTTGTTTGCGGTCACGAAATTCTCAATGACGAAACACTTCCGCTCCTCTCTAAAATGGCTGTCAGCCTTGCAAAAGCAGGTGCGGATATCATCGCTCCTTCGGATATGATGGACGGCAGAGTGTCTGCAATCAGAAATGCACTTGACGAAAACGGACTTATCAACACTCCGATTATGTCATACAGTGCAAAATTTGCCTCAGGCTACTATTCACCGTTCCGTGACGCCGCAGAATCTGCCCCCGAATTTGGCGACAGAAAAAGCTATCAGATGGATTACGCAAACGGCAAAGAGGCTCTGCGTGAAATTGCAGATGATATTGACGAGGGTGCTGATATGGTTATGGTCAAGCCTGCACTTGCATATCTCGATATCGTAAAAGCCGCAAGCGAACGCTTTGACTTTCCGCTTGTTGCCTATAATGTAAGCGGTGAATATGCAATGGTCAAGGCGGCTGCCGAAAAAGGCTGGATTGACGAAAAGAAAATTGTGTGCGAAAATATGATTGCAATCAAGAGGGCGGGTGCGGATATCATAATCACATACCACGCACTTGATGTTGCAAAATGGATTGACGAATTTTACAAATAGGGAAGTGCTTTTATGAATACAACTCAAAGCGAAAAGCTATACGCACAGGCGCTTGACTTTATGCCCGGCGGTGTGAACAGTCCTGTCCGTGCGTGTCGTTCGGTCGGAAGAACTCCGCTTTTTATCGACCGTGCAGAGGGTTCAAAAATTTATGATGTTGACGGAAACGAGTTTATCGACTATATCTGCTCATGGGGGACCGAATATTCTCGGTCACAAACAGCCTGATGTTATCAAGGCCGTGACTTCTGCCTGTCAGAACGGACTTACATTCGGTGCGTGTCACAGCGGAGAAATTGAACTTGCCGAGCTTATCCGCAAAAATATGCCGTCAATTGAAATGCTCCGACTTGTAAATTCAGGTACAGAGGCGGTTATGAGCGCAATCCGTGCCGCAAGAGGCTTTACAAAAAGGGATAAAATTGTAAAATTCGAGGGCTGTTACCACGGCCATTCCGACGGCTTGCTTGTAAAGGGCGGTTCGGGACTTCTGACAAACTCAATTCCGAACAGCGCAGGTGTGCCGAAAGGCTACACAGACACAACTCTTCTTGCAAAGTATAACGATGAAGAATCCGTACAACAGCTTTTTGATAACTGCGGTGATGAAATTGCCTGTGTAATCGTTGAGCCTTGTGCCGCAAATATGGGTGTTGTTCCGCCCCAAAAAGGATTTTTAAAATTCCTGCGTGAAATCACTGAAAAGTACGGCTCACTTCTTATTTTTGATGAAGTAATCACAGGCTTCAGACTTTCACTCGGCGGTGCTCAAAAGCTTTACGGAGTAAAACCCGACCTTACAACCCTCGGAAAAATTGTCGGCGGCGGAATGCCGCTTGCGGTTTACGGAGGTCGAAAAGAGATTATGGAGTGTGTTGCTCCTCTCGGTTCTGTTTATCAGGCAGGCACACTTTCGGGAAATCCGGTAGCGGTAAGTGCAGGTATTGCAACGCTTAAAATTCTTGAAAAAAATAAAGATTCGATATATCCCGATCTTGAACGCAAGTCTGCAAAGATTGAAAATGCAATGAAGAATGCAGGACTTAATGTGAACCGTGTGGGTTCGATTATGACGGCATTTTTTACCGACAAAAAGGTTGTTGACTATGACACGGCAACCACAGCCGACACAAAGAGATATGCCGAGTATTACAATCATCTGCTTGAAAACGGAATCTATGCCGCACCGTCACAGTTTGAGGCGATGTTTGTTTCATTTGCACACACGGATGATGACATTGAAAAAACCTGTCAGGTTATTGAAAGCTTTAAATAAAATCCGATAAAAACAAGAAAAGCCACCGACATAAAAATCGGTGGCTTTTTGTTTGTAATCTATCAGATGTAGTACATCGGAATGTTGTGTTCAATTTCATTGTTTTTGATATACTCATCGCAAAGCTGTGCAAGTGTAATGCTTTCGGCATATTCCTGAAGATATGACGACATCTTCGACCAAAGACTGTTGTCGATAAGTCTTATCATAACATCATCATCGCCCCGAGTGTTAAAATAAACATTGCTCAGAACATTTGCGTCAAGTGCGTTTATGATATCCTTGAATGTAATCTCTTTAAGGCCTTTTGCAATAACATAACCGCCGTTTGAACCCTTCTGACCTCGCACAAGTCCTGCCGAGCTGAGTGACGAGAGAATCTGTTCAAGATACTTTTTTAGATATATTTTGCCGTTTGGCAATTTCGGGAGTTGTTACCGCATTGCCGTTTAGTGAGTGTGACGCAATGTCAATAACAGCGATGATTCCGAATTCCACCTTTGTTGAAATCTTCAATTTTAGCATCTCCTTTCCGTGCGTTTTGTTTGCTGAAAGAGTATATAATAATGGTAACAGTTTTTAATTTAAAAATCAATACCTACTAAACAAATATGCATTGTAGGAAATAATGGAATTACGGCAAATTTTAAAGAAAAATTGTGCAAGAGGTAAAATCTTATTAAACCTATTGAAATACTATGATTAATGGAGTATAATCTACCTATATCAATCGAAGCCGTCAGACAAATTCTTACGACGGTCTTACACAAAAAAGGGTTGATTGTATGAAATTAAGGGGTTGGTGATATTATGGAGTTTAACACCGCATTACTTCACAAGGGGTTTAACGGTGAAAAGGTTTTTGGCTCAACCTTAACTCCCATTTATCAGGTCAGTGCATTTTCGCACAGCTCTGCCGAACAGCTTGAAAAGGTGTTCAACAACAGAGCTCCCGGCTACGCCTACTCTCGAATAGGCAATCCCACGGTAACATCTTTTGAGAACAGAATTGCTTCCATTGAAAACGGTGTCGGTGCGGTTGCGTGTTCGTCAGGTATGGCAGCCGTTACGATAGCACTCCTGAACATTCTTGAATCAGGTGACGAAGTAATCGCAAGCGCAGGTCTTTTGGCGGAACAATTGATTTGTTTGGAGATCTTGAGCCTTTCGGAATTGTTACACGATATGTCAACAAGGTGACAGCCGAGGAGATTGAACCGCTCATAAACGAAAAAACAAAAGCAGTCTTTGCCGAGCTTATCGGCAATCCCGACTTGAAATTGCCGATCTTGACGCTGTATCAGAGCTTGTTCATTCACACGGTGTTCCGCTCATTATCGACAGCACAACGGCAACTCCGTATCTTATTCAGCCGTTTGAACACGGTGCGGACATCGTTGTTCATTCCTCGTCAAAGTACATTAACGGCGGCGGAAATTCAATCAGCGGAATAATCGTTGACAGCGGCAATTTTGAATGGAATACGGAAAGATACAAAGGTCTTGCAGAGTACAAAAAATTCGGTCGGCTTGCATATGTTGCAAAGCTGAGAAACGGTATCTGGCGAAACATAGGCTGTTGCCTTGCACCGTTTAATGCTTTTATGAACTCTGTCGGACTTGAAACACTCGGACTTCGTATGGAGCGTCTTTGTTACAACGCTCTTGAGCTTGCAAAGTTCTTTGAAACACAGGACGGAATCGAAGTCAACTATCCCGCTCTTGAAGCTTCTCCTTATTACAGCCTTTGTCAAAAGCTGTTGAAGGGAAAAAGGCGGTGCAATCCTCACAATCAGGGCAGGAAGTAAAGAAAGAGAGTTTAAGCTTATCAACAATTTGAAGTATGCAACAAATGCAACAAATATAGGCGACACAAGAACACTTGTAATTCATCCGTCAAGCACAATTTACGCTCACGGAACAGAAGAACAAAAAAAGAAACGCAGGCGTGTTTGAGGATACAATAAGAATCAGCGTCGGCATTGAGGATATTGAGGATTTAAAGTCTGACTTCAAACAGGCTGTAGACAGTATAAATGTGAATGAATCGGAGGAGTAAGAGAAATGGCAGTTGATTATGCTACGCTTAAAAAGGGCGGCTTTATGCGTCAAAAACAGAAAAATAATTTTTCACTCAGGCTCAGAGTTGTAGGCGGCAACCTCACAGCTAAACAGCTTGCGAAAATTGCCGAGGTTTCGGAAAACTACGGTGACGGTTATGTTCACCTCACATCAAGACAAAGTGTTGAAATTCCTTTTGTAAAGCTTGATGATGTTGAGGCAGTTAAGGACGCACTTGCCGAGGGCGATGTTGAGCCGGGCGTTTGCGGTCCCGAGAGTAAGAACAATTACAGCCTGTCAGGGTGAGGCAATCTGTCCCAGCGGTTGTATTGATACATACGCTCTTGCAAAGGAGCTTGATGACAGATATTTTGCAAAGGAACTTCCGCACAAGTTCAAGTTCGGCATAACAGGCTGTCAGAACAACTGTCTTAAAGCTGAGGAAAACGATGTCGGTATCAAGGGCGGAATCAAGGTTTCATGGAAAGAGGACGCTTGTATCGGCTGCGGAGTCTGTGTAAAGGCGTGCCGTAAGGGTGCAATCACTCTTGAGGACGGGAAAATTTCCGTTGACAATTCAAAGTGTAACTACTGCGGCAGATGCTTCAAGGCTTGCCCGACAGATGCGTGGGACACAATTCACGGCTACATTGTTTCATTCGGCGGACTTTTCGGCAACTCAATCAACAAGGGCGAAACAATTATTCCATTTATCGAAAATAAAGAAAAAAAACTTATGGAAATCTGTGATGCCGCTCTTAACTTCTTTGCAGAAAACGCAAAGCCAAGCGAACGATTTAAGTTTACAATCGACAGAGTAGGCAGAGAAAAAATTTGAACAGAGAATTTTGGAGGTTTACAATGGCTGATTTTGTAATTGACGATACAGTAGATATTACCGATGTGGTATGCCCGACAACTTTTGTAAAGGCAAAGGTAGCCCTTGAAGAACTTGACGACGGACAGATCCTGGCGATCAAAATGAACGATGGCGAGCCAGTACAGAATGTTCCGAGAAGTATCAAGGAAGAGGGACACAAAATTCTCAAGCTCATTGACAACGAGGACGGCACATATGACCTGATTGTTGAAAAGGTTGGTGATTAAATGCCGCAGAGAGTAAGCAAAGACAATTTTCAGAGCGAAGTTCTTTCAGCCGATACACTCGTACTTGCGGATTTTTATTCCGACAGCTGTATCCCTTGCAAAAGACTTTCACCCGTACTCTTTGAACTTGAAAAAGAGTATGAGGGCAAGCTGAAAATTGCAAAGATAAATGTTAATTTTGATTCCGAGCTTGCATCGGAATATGAAGTACAGGCGGCACCCACACTCGTTTTCTTCAAAAACGGTGAAGAGAAAGAAAGGCTCAGAGGTGCGGTCAAAAAATCAGAAATAATCGAAGTGACAGAAAAACTTATTAAGGAGTAATCGTTATGACAATCACAGTTGCAGGAAACAAAAAGGAAGTTGCAGACAATCTTACGGTAGCACAGCTCATTATTGACGAGAATGTTGAAACCCCCCGAGTATGTAACCGTTACAATCAATGACGAATTTGTTAAGAGCGGTACATTTGAAGAAACAACCTTAAAGGACGGCGATGTTGTAGAGTTCCTTTACTTTATGGGAGGCGGTCAGTAATGGCATTTTCAAACGAACAGCTTGAAAGATATTCAAGACACATTATTCTTAAAGAGGTCGGCGCAAAGGGACAGAAAAAGCTCCTTAATGCAAAGGTTCTCATTATCGGTGCGGGCGGACTCGGCGCTCCTGCCGCAATGTATCTTGCCGCCGCAGGTGTAGGTACAATAGGAATTGCAGATGCAGACGAGGTTGATCTCTCAAATCTTCAAAGACAGATTATCCACTCAACACAGGATATCGGCAAGCCGAAGGTTGAGTCGGCAAAGGAAACAATGGAGGCTATCAACCCCGATGTTACCGTAAAGACATACCACACATTTGTTACAAGCGAAAACATACTTGACCTTGTAAAGAAGTATGACTTCATCATTGACGGTACTGATAACTTTCCGGCAAAGTTCCTTATCAACGATGCCTGTGTAATGGCTAAAAAGCCTTTCTCACACGCCGGAATCATCAGATTTAAAGGTCAGCTTATGACCTATGTGCCGGGTGAAGGCCTTGTTACCGTTGTGTATTCAAGAACCCTCCGCCAAAGGACGCAGTTCCAACCTGTAAGCAGGCAGGTGTTATCGGTGCAATGGGCGGTGTAATCGGCAGCCTACAGGCAATGGAAGCAATCAAGTACATCATCGGTCAGGGCGAGTTGCTCACGGGCTATCTTCTTACATATGACGCACTCAAAATGGAATTTCGCAAGGTAAAACTTCCGAGTGACACACACAATTGCGCAGTCTGCGGTGACCATCCGACAATCACAGAGCTTATCGACTACGAACAGGCAGAATGTGACGGTGTTCATTTATGATAAAACTTACAAAAAGTGACTTTGAAAAATACTTGCTCACGCTGTAAAGGAGCTTCCCGATGAGGCTTGCGGCCTTATTGCAGGAACGGTTGAGGACGGTGACAAGGAGATTAAAAGGGTTTATCTTCTTACAAATATCGACCACTCAAACGAACATTTTTCGCTTGATCCAAAAGAACAGCTTGAGGCAATCAAAGATATGAGAAAAGAACGGATTTGTTCCTCTCGGCAACTGGCATTCACATCCCGAGTCGCCGTCAAGACCGTCTGAAGAGGACAAAAGACTTGCCTTTGACAGCAAGGCAAGCTATATGATTCTTTCGCTTATGGACAGAGAAAATCCCGTTCTCAATTCATTCAAAATTACGGGAGATACAGCAGAAAAGGAAGAACTTGTTATAGAGTAAAGGAGGGAGATTATGTACGACATCGTGATTATCGGCAGCGGTCCCGCAGGACTTTCAGCCGCAATTTATGCACAGCGTGAAAACCTTAAAGCGGTTGTGGTTGAAAAAGAATTTATGGGTACGGGACAGATTGCCGAGAGCGAGAGAGTAGATAATTACCCCGGACTTTACGGTGAAACAGGCTTTGACCTCGGAGAAAAGTTCAGAACTCACGCCAAAAACTCGGTGCTGAATTTGTTGAGGGAGAGGTTACCGAGGTTGAAAGAGTTAACGGTAACCTCTCCGTAAATATTGACGGCGGTGAAAGTCTTGAAACAAAAACCGTAATCTATGCGGCAGGAACACAGCGCAGAAAGCTTGGTGTAAAAGGCGAAAAGGAATTTTCGGGTAACGGAGTTTCTTATTGTGCGGTGTGTGATGCGGCTTTCTATAAGGATAAAATTACCGTGGTAACAGGCGGCGGTGACACTGCTTTGGGTGACGCACTTCTGCTTTCAAGATTCTGCAAAAAGGTTTATCTCGTTCACAGAAGGGATTTTTTTCAGAGCAGGCAGAGCCTTGCAGAACAGGGTGTTTGCCACGGAAAATATTGAAGCTCTTACAAATGCAACGGTATCTGAAATTAACGGAGATACAAAGGTGACTTCGGTCACACTTTTACAAAACGGAGAAGAAAAACAGCTTGATTGCAACGGTGTTTTCGTTGCAGTCGGAAGTGTTCCCGATACAAAACCTCTTGCAAATCTTGTCAAAACCGACAAGGACGGTTACATTATTGCCGATGAAAGCGGAAAAACCTCTGCAGACGGTATTTTTGCAGGCGGTGACATCAGAACAAAAGCACTTCGTCAGGTTGTTACAGCCGTGTCGGATGGCGCAAACTGTGTGATTTCGGCAGAAAAATATCTTGACGAAAAACAATAACGGCAAGGGAGTGAAATCCTATGAAAACAGAAAAAATAAGCACCGATGTCCTCATTATAGGCGGCGGAACGGCAGGCTGTTATGCGGCTCTGACCATTTCCGAAAATTCGGACAAAAAGGTTCTTATCTGTGAAAAAGCACACATCAAAAGAAGCGGTTGTCTTGCCGCAGGTGTAAACGCTCTTAACGCATACATTGTTGAGGGCAGAAAACCGCAGGACTATGTTGACTACGCTAAAAAGGACGCCGACGGATTGTCAGAGAGGATTTGCTCCTTACCATGTCCGAAAAGCTCAACGAAGTAACCGACAGGCTTGAAAAACTCGGTCTTGTAATTTTAAAGGACGAGAACGGAAAGTATGTTACACGAGGCAACCGAAACCTTAAAATCAACGGTGAAAACATAAAGCCGATTCTTGCGGACGCGGTCGAAAAGGCAAAGAATGTAACGGTTCTCAACCGTGTTAATATTTTTGATTACTCGGTAAAGGACAACAAAATCAACGGTGCATTCGGATTCGGCATTGAAAGCGGAATTTTCTACACAATCGAAGCAAAGGCTGTCATAATTGCCACAGGCGGTGCGGCAGGACTTTACAAGCCGAACAACCCCGGATTTTCCCGTCACAAGATGTGGTATCCGCCCTTTAACACAGGTGCAGGCTACGCAATGGGAATCAGAGCCGGTGCAGAGATGACAACCTTTGAAATGCGTTTTATCGCACTCAGATGCAAGGACACAATCGCTCCCACGGGAACACTTGCACAGGGTGTAGGCGCAAAGCAGATTAATTCACTCGGCGAGGTTTATGAAACAAAGTACGGACTTACAACTTCCGAAAGAGTTTACGGTACGGTAAATGAAAATCAGGAGGGCAGAGGTCCCCTGCTACCTCAGAACAGAGGGAATCTCAGCCGAGCAGGACGAATCACTTTTAAAAGCGTATCTCAATATGGCACCTTCGCAGACAATCAAGTGGATTGAAAGCGGAAGAAATCCTTCACGGCAGAATGTTGAAGTTGAGGGAACAGAGCCGTATATCGTAGGCGGTCACACGGCAAGCGGTTACTGGGTTGACACAGACCGTGCAACCACAATTGAAGGACTTTTTGCAGGCGGTGATGTTGCAGGCGGTTGTCCGCAGAAGTATGTTACGGGTGCTCTTGCAGAGGGTGAAATTGCAGGGCTTTCGGCAGTTAAGTATATTGACAGCAAAGAAAGCTTTGAGAAAATCAGCAATGAAGATACAAATTATCACCTCATAGAAACAGAGAAATATCTCACAGACCGCCATTCACTCTACACCACGGAACAGCTTGAAGAGGCAATGCAGACGGTTATGGACAGCTACGCAGGCGGTATAAAAACAAACTACCGTTTCAACGAAAAACAGCTTGACATTGCCGACTGCAAAATCAGACAGCTTGAAACGCTCACAGATGACCTCTACGCAGAAGATTTTCAGGAGCTTATGTATATCTGCGAGCTTAAAGAAAGGCTTACGGTCTGCAAAAGCGTAATTGCTCACCTCAGAGCGAGAAAGGAAACACGCTGGCACAGCTTTGCCGAAAACCTTGACTATCCCGAAAAAGGATGACAGGAATTTTAACAAGTATGTTAATTCCCGTCTTGAAAACGGCGAGATAAAATTATTATTCGTGACCTTGTAACGGGAGGTGAAAAGTATGAGCATAGTAATTGACAAGTCCAAGTGCATAGGCTGCAAAAAGTGTCGCAATGTCTGCCCCGGAAGTCTTATCAAGACCGACGAAAACGGCAAAGCTTACATCAAATATCCCAAGGATTGCTGGGGCTGCACCTCCTGCATAAAAGAATGTCCCGCATATGCAATCAGCTTTTTCCTCGGTTCAGATATCGGCGGTATGGGCAGTAAGGTTCACACCGAAAAGAACGGAGATATCCTCTCGTGGTTAATTGAAAAACCGCATGGCGAGGTCATTAAGATTGATATAAATCAAAAGAATCAAACAAATACTAAGGAAACACTTTGTAAGTATTTCCGTGAAAAGGAGATAAGGTATGAGTCAGCTTTCACATTTAGATGAGCTTGAAGCAGAAGCTATATACATAATCAGAGAAGTTGCGGCAGAGTGCGAAAAGCCTGTTATGCTCTACTCAATAGGCAAGGACAGCTCGGTTATGCTCCACCTTGCAATGAAGGCGTTTTATCCCGAAAACCGCCGTTCCCGTTCCTCCACATTGACACAACATGGAAGTTCAAGGATATGATAAAATTCCGTGATGACACAGCAAAAAAGCTCGGAATTGAAATGCTCGTTTACACCAATGAAGAAGGTGTTAAAAAGGCATCAACCCGTTTGATCACGGTGCGGCTTACACAGATATTATGAAAACACAGGCTCTCAAACAGGCACTCAACAAATACGGCTTTACTGCGGCATTCGGCGGCGGCAGACGAGATGAGGAGAAGTCAAGAGCCAAGGAAAGAATTTTCTCTTTTAGAAATAAAGCACAGGCATGGGATCCTAAGAACCAGCGCCCCGAGATGTGGAAGCTTTACAACACAAAAATCAATAAGGGCGAAAGCATTCATTGTGTTCCCGATTTCCAACTGGACAGAAAAGGACATATGGCAGTACATTCAGAGAGAAAATTGACATCGTTCCGCTTTACTTTGCGGCAAAAAGACCTGTTGTTTACCGTGACGGTAACATTATTATGGTTGATGACGATCGTTTTCCGCTCAAAGAGGGCGAAGTACCCGAATTGAAATCGGTTCGTTTCAGAACACTCGGCTGTTATCCTCTTACAGGCGGCATAGAGTCAACTGCAACAACTCTTGATGAAATTATTGACGAAACCCTCAGCTCCGTTTCTTCGGAGCGTACCTCCAGAGTAATTGACAACGAGGCACAGGGCAGTATGGAACGCAGAAAAAAGGGAGGGTTACTTCTGATGAAAGGTTTACTTAAATTTATTACCTGCGGCAGTGTTGATGACGGTAAATCAACACTCATAGGTAACATACTTTATGACGCAAAAAGCTTATTTATGCCGATCAGGAAAAGGCTCTTGAGCTTGACAGTAAGGTCGGCAGTCGCAGCGGTGACATTGACTATTCGCTTTTTGCTTGACGGTCTTATGGCTGAGCGTGAGCAGGGCATCACAATTGATGTTGCTTATCGCTACTTCACAACCGACAACCGCAGTTTTATCGTTGCCGACACACCAGGTCACGAGGAATATACAAGAAACATGGCTGTAGGCGCATCTTTTGCAGACCTCGCAGTTATCCTCATTGACGCATCACAGGGCGTTCTTGTTCAGACAAGACGGCACGCAAGAATCTGTAAGCTTATGGGTATAAGACATTTTGTCTTTGCCGTTAATAAGATGGATTTGGTAAAGTACAGCAAGTCACGCTTTGACGAAATCGTAAAGCAGATTGAAGAACTTAAAAACGAGCTTTTACTTGACGATATCTACATCATTCCGCTTTCCGCAACAGAGGGGGTGACAATGTTACCGTAAAGTCCGAAAACATTCCGTGGTACAACGGTGTTCCTCTGCTTCAGTATCTCGAAACTGTTGATGTTGATTCCTCGGAGGAGGAAGAAGGATTCTATCTTCCTGTTCAGAGAGTGTGCCGTCCTGACCACACATTCAGAGGCTTTCAGGGACAGATTGAGTCGGGCAGTATCAGCATAGGCGATGAAATCGTAACACTCCCGAGCAATGAAAAGGCTCATGTAAAGCAGATTCTTATGACAAATAAGGATGTTAAAACTGCTTTCAAGGGACAGCCCGTGACAATCACACTTGACAAGGAAGTTGATGTATCCCGTGGCTGTGTAATTACAAAGGACACAAATCTTGCGTCTTATCAGGAGCTTACAGCGTCAATTCTCTGGATGGATGACGAACAGCTTACAGCCGGCAAGGATTACCTTGTAAAGCTCGGCACAAAGACTATTTCGGGTATCGTTTCCGAAATCAAGTATGCTGTTGATGTGAACACAGGCGAGCATATTCCTGCCGATTCACTCACAAAGAACGGAATCGCAGTCTGCACAATTCTGCTTGCAGAGCCGATTGCGGTTGACCTTTTCTCAAAGCATAGAACACTCGGCGAGCTTATTTTGATTGACCGTGTGTCAAATATGACATCAGCCTGCGGTGTTGTTGATTCGGTTGAAGAAAAAGCCGATGATGCAAAAAAGGCGTCATTCGTACTCGGTTCACTTGAGGCAAGAGGTGACATCTTTGAAGAGTTTTTCTACGATACTTCAAGTCTTAATGTTCTCAAATATCAGCCTGTTAAGGAAAAACCTATACAAAGGGGACACAATCCCTGTTGAGGGCGAAAGCTATAAGTATCCAGACAGCTTTGATATTATAGTTCTTCGTGACAGCGTTGCCGTAAAGGTTCGTGACCGCAAGATTACCGATATCGTTCCGACATCGGAGTACAGCTACGGCGGTGTTCCTGTTGTAAACGGCAGAGGCTTTGAGGTTCTTGCCGACAGCAACGAAAAAAATTCAGCAGTTTCTTTCCGAGTATTCAAATCTTAAAAGCATCAACGATGCGGATTTCTTTGCAAAGTGGGTTAAGTTCGATACCTACAGAAAAATTGCAATTCAAAACAGATAACAGGTTTATTCATTTTAACTCATTCGCAGAGGGCATTGTCATTTGGCAATGTCCTTTGTGATTTTATGACTTTCTTGCCGAAAAACTGACATTACTGCCAAATTGTTGCATTTATAATTTTTATTCTGTATAGTGTACTCAACAAATAAATTTAAAGGAGTGCTTACAAATGAGCAAAACAGCGGCGGTACTAATCACATTTTTTCTCGGTGAACTCGGTGTTCACAGATTTATGACAGGCAAAATCGGAACAGGTATCATCTGGCTTTTAACTTGCGGTGTTTTCGGTATCGGTTGGCTTGTTGATTTTATTATGGTTCTTACAGGCAAATTTACGGACAAAAAACGGAAATGTCTGGGGTGCTAACTAATCTGAAAGGAAGTTACTATGGCATTCGGAGTTAAAACCAAAAACATTAAGACACAAAATTCTTATACGATTGAGAGCTTTTTTTGATGCAATCAAAGACAAAGAGTTTACGGCAGGAACTCCGTCACTTACAAAGCATGGAATGGCTACCGTAATAACATTTCCCGCTCTCGACAGTCAGAATCAGGTGTGGATTATGAAGAGCGGTTTCGGCAAGGAAACGCAGAAATTCTCAATTCAAAAGTCCACTCAGGCGGGTATGGACAATGTAGCCAAAAATGCGGCATTGGATTCAATCACAGGCGGGCTTTTCAGCGTTGGCGGAATGATCAGCGAAAACACAAAAAAGTGTGAAAAACTTGTTGATGCAACCGCAAAAGAACTTTCAGAAATGAATCTGTAACCAAAGTCGGCACGATTTTCGTGCCGATTTTTTCTTGCCAAAAACTGCCTTTAACGGTACAATTAGGTGGGGTGAGATTATGTTTTTTAACGATTATTACAATTCTCCGATTGGCAATATAACTATGGCATCTGACGGTGAGAGCCTTTGCGGTTTGTGGTTTGATGGACAAAAGTACTTTGCGTCAACCGTAAAAGGTGAAACTGAGGATAAAACCCTGCCTGTTTTTGAACAGACAAAAAAGTGGCTTGACATATATTTTTCGGGCAACGAACCCGATTTTATGCCCAAACTTTCGCTTAACGGCTCAGAATTTCGCAAGGCTGTGTGGGATATTCTCCTGACAATCCCCTACGGCTCAGTTATGACCTACGGTGAAATTGCTAAAATTATGGCAAAACAGCGTGGCGTTGCCAAAATGTCCGCACAGGCGGTCGGTGGTGCTGTGGGTCACAATCCCGTTTCGATAATCGTCCCGTGTCACCGTGTTGTCGGGACAAACGGAAACCTTACGGGTTATGCAGGCGGCATAAACAAAAAAATCAGCCTTCTCAAAATTGAAAAGACTGATGTTAAAAAAGCTTATTCAAAAATTCCCGAAAAGAATTAACTAAAATTATTAATTACCCAACCCGTAGTTATTGCCAGTCTGTCATCCGACAGGCTTGTTTCAATTTTACCGCCGTTTTTTTCGGCAAGATTTTTCAAAGTTTTATACGCAAAGCTGTGGTACAGAACATTGTTCTGTGCCTTTTTTATTTCATTTTCAATCGGAAAGCTTATGCAGCAAAAAGAGAAATCCGGCCTTGTTTCTGCTTTTAAGGCGATAATTTGTTTTCCGTTTCCGCAAAATTCCTTTACATTTTCAAACGCAATGTCAATCATATTGTTAAACAAAACGCAGATTTCAAGGTTGTCGGCAGGCACATTTGCAAGCGAACCCTCAAAAGTGATTTTAATATTTTCATCTGCATTTTTCTGCTTATCGCTTAAAATTGCATCGGTCAGATCATTCCGTGTTGTACAAAATCTGAAATGAGCTTATAATCTCGCTGTCATATTTTTGCAGGAGAGGAAGAACCTCATCATATTTCCGACTGTTGATAAGCGATTTTAATCCGATAGAAAGATCGTTATAATCATGCCTGATTTTTCTCAGTTCATATCCCGAAGTCGTAATGCTCTTGTAATAATTAATCTGTGCGTTAAGCTGTCTTTCGTAGATATCGTTTTCATGCATATACTGGCTCTTTTTAATCTGATTGTACAAAAGAATCGGTATTGAAAATGAGAACACCACCGACACAATCAAGGTTAGAATTTTGAGCGCAATCGTTCTGTAATCAGATGACGGAATTATGTAGTATGTGCCGAAAGTCGCCATACTTCCGCCGAGATACAGAAAAATCAATATCATAATTATTGTCGGTTTGGTAATTGACTCAACCACAAGCTTTGTTTTGATTTTCAGCGGACTTGACAGGATTATAAATATTCCGAAAACAATCAAATTAGAAATAAGTTCAAAGGCGGCAGAGCTTTGAGAGTTTAACTCTATATGTAAAATTGAACATACTAATTGATTTATGGAATAAATAAAAAATGTCAATCCTGAAAAAAAAACAAGGAAGAGAATATTAGCATTATCTTTCTGTTATGTCCGAGTGAAAGAGGAAGAAATGTTAATGCAATAAAATGCAAAACCGGCAGAATCACATATTGTTGTTCATCTTTTAAAAAACAAGCAACCGAAGCGGTTAATATTATAAAAAATTAAAGACAGGGCAAAATACATTTTATACTTGATAATTGAAAATACTTTTGAAGTAAAGAAAAAAAAACTGCAATCAGTCCCACTACAAGCTCCGCATAGCTGTAAAATAGCATAAATTATAACCTCACATAATTTTTTTTTAAGAAAATTCATATATGATGTCCGAAAGGATTTTTGATAATTTTTACTGAGATAAGCCGATTCGCCGTTACTCAGATACACCGTATCTGATGAGTATGATTTTATATAGTGAAGATTTACCACGAAAGAACGATGAGTTTTTACAAAACAATACTTTGGGAGAAGGTTTGTAACTCCCGAAAGAGTTTTTGAACAGTGCATGACCTTGGTGTTTAAATGAATGTTTGAGTACTTTCCGTCTGCCTCAATAAAGCAGATTTCATTTGAGTTAATTTTTTTCAATTCCTTATTTTGAATAAGAGTTATCGGATAATTTGCATCTACAATTTTTACATAGTCGTCAATTGCCTTGAAAAATTTTGATTTGTCAATCGGTTTCAAAAAGAAATCTGAATGTGTTTACTTCAAACGCATCAATCATAAAGTGGGGATAAGATGTCAGAAAAATTATGCAGGAAAGCACATTGCGTTTTCTGAGCTCCTTTGCAACAGTCAGTCCGTCTGTACTGCCAAGCTGAAAATCAAGCACGATTATATCGTAATTATTCTCGGAATTTAAAAAGCTTTTCACCGCTTTCAAATTCATCAATATCAATAATTATACGATTTTCCTTTGCATATGTCAAAAGCAGCTTTTTTAGCTCTTCAATTATGTATTTATCGTCATCACACAAAGCCGCAAACATATTTTCACCCTCTTGCTCCCAAAACAGAGTATCTTGCTCCAAACTGTATTTATGTTGCCTTTTTTGTTTGCTATTGTAATCCCATACAATAGAATAAAGGGGAGCAAAAAGTGTTTGGTACAATTTTCAAATGGCTTTTCGGTTGGCTCTGATGCCTGAAAAATAAAAGGCAATCGTTTGATTGCTTTTTATTTGCAAAGTAATTTCACTCCCGAAAACCGCACTTTTGCTCCTATTCATTATAATTCTTTTACACAATAAATTATAATGTTTCTGCACCTTATTGTCAATATATGGCATTGCCGTTGCTGAAATTTATTATATTATTTTCAGGATATTGTATGCAGTGTTCCTTTCACTCCCAAAACCGCTCTTTTACTCCAAGGTATATTTATTTTCGACTTTGAATATTTAAAATGTAGACAGAGATTATTATTGAAATCTTGTTTATTAATTTGACAGTAAGTGCATAATTTGACAAGCATTTAACTTTACCGTCCTTGTCCTGTTTTTTGCAGAGCAGGGGCGGTGCTTTTTATGCTTGCCGTTATTATAGAATATAAAAACAGCGGACAATCCATTAATTCGGAATGTCCGCTGTTTTGCCTTTTATTATGACTTGATGTTGTATTATTAATCGAAGAAGCCAAGACCTCTTAATGCGTTGATGAATCGTTTCATATAGTCAAGCGAGGTAACGGCCACACAAAAATCCCATTCTGTAAAGAACCTGCATTGTGTATGTGTTGCTCTTGCCGACTGTAAATGTCTTTTGACCGTGAGCCATGTTCTGATATGCAATCATACTTGAAAGAATCTTTGCTTTTTCGGGATCCTGCTCGGCTCTGTCAAGTGCAATCATATATTCCTCATATTCTGCACCTTCCGAGTGAAGTCCGATTTTGTTCATCTCGGTGTAGAGGTCGCCCATAATGAGAGTATGGTTGTTGAACGGGTGGAACACGGTGCAATCCTTCGGAGCTTGTGCAAGCAGAAGAATTGCCTTTGCCACAAAATCAATCGGAGAAAGCTCAAACGGCATTTCCATTGCCTCGTACGGATATTTGCCGATAAGGAGCGTAGATTTGAGTCTGCCCATAAATGTGTTGGTGGTAAAATTAATCTGATATTCACCGTCGCTGTTTCTTGCGGCAAGTGTGCCTACACGCATAATCTTTGCGTTAAAGCCCTTTGAAACCTCTTCAAGAATCGCCCGTTCCGCAAGGAATTTTGACAGGGTGTACTTTGAACCCTCATGCTGACCAAAGTAAAGTTGATTTTCTTTTGAGCTTGTCAACAGAACCTTGTTCGCCCACAAACATACCGCCTACGCTCATTGTTGACACATGAACAAGTCTTGCATTAGTCTTTTTTGCAGAAGTCAAGCACATTGAGAGTACCGTAAAGGTTTACATCTTCAATGTCTGTACCCTTTGAAAAGTGCTTAACATTTGCGGCACAGTTGATGACCGTGTTAATGTCCTTGTCAATAAATTTATCGAATGATTCACGGTCTGTAACATCACCGCTGATAACGGTAACTCTGTTGGGATATCTTTCTTTCAGACTTTCTTCAAAGTAGTAATAGTAGATTGAGTTCATTCTGTTTTCGGCAGGATTATTGTTCTTGTCACGAATCATGCAGTAAACCTTGCCGTTATACTTGTGAAGAAGTTCGTAGAGAATGTGTACTCCGAGGAAGCCGGCAGAGCCTGTCAGAAGAACATTGCCGAGTTTTTGAAGCTCACCGTTTTTAAATGTATCAATATTATTCTTTTCAAGAACTTTATTGATATTTGTATAATCGTAGTCCGAAAGATTTTCAAGGTCATCTTCGGATGAATCATCCTTGCTTACAAATTTTGCAAGAGTCTGCGGAGTAGGATTTGCAAAATGTCGCTGTATGCAACCTCAATGTTTTTCTTTGATGCGGAGATTACAATTCTTGTTGCTGTAAGCGATGTTCCGCCGAGGTCAAAGAAGTTATCGTCTGCAAAAACATTGTCAAGTTCAAGAATTTCCGCAAAGATGTCGCAGAATGTTTTTTCAAGTTCATTCTTCGGTAACCGACCGCTTTCGGATTTGTTGCTTTTAGGTTCGGGAAGAACCTTTGTGTTGACCTTGCCGTTTGGTGTGAGAGGCATTTTGTCAAGCTGAACATACGCACTCGGAACCATATAATCCGTGAGAGATTTTGCAAGCTCAGACTTAATTTCATTTGGCCAATCTGTCTGTCGGCTGTATAGTAAACGCAGATTGCGTCAGCCTTGCCGACCTTTCTGATGAGGGCAATTCCGCTCTTAATGCCGTCAATTGCGGTCAGGCACTTTTCAATTTCACCGAGTTCAATTCTCAAACCCCTCAGCTTAACCTGATTGTCGGTTCTGCCGAGAATAATAACATCGCCGTCCGTTGTCCATTTTGCATAGTCGCCCGAGCGGTAGGTGCGTTCACCGTTAAATTCGATGAATGCCTTTGCAGTCTGTTCGGGAAGTTTGTTGTAGCCGAGTGCAACACCGCATCCCTGAATGAGAAGCTCACCCACAACTCCGATTGGAAGGAGATTGTTGTCTGAGTCAACGATATATTCCGTGTAGTTGCGTAACGGCCTGCCGATTGAAATTTCGTCTGCATTCGTAAGATTTTTTGCGTTTGAAGAAACCGGATTTCAGCTCACCGTAGGTGTTGATTATTGTTGCGTTCGTCTTTTCACGCAGTACCCTTTAATAGCTTGTCGGGATATTTTTCACCGCCCGAGAGAATAACCTTGCAGTTTGCCATTGCTTCTGCAAATTCATCAAGCTCCATATACTGCAAAAAGTCTTGACGGTGTAGAGTTGAACGCATCAACATTGTTTTCTTTATGAAGAATTCTGCAAGTGACATCGGGTTTACCGTCTGTTCTTCACTTGCAAAAACGAGTGTAAGACCGTTGCAGAGCGACACCATGGTTTCCTTTTAGCGACATATCAAAGCTGATTGTAGTTACAGAGCCGTATGCGTGACAGTTGTCAACAACCTCTTTAACCTGAATGTTTGAGTCGCTGTATGCAAGGTAGTTTGCAATGCCGATGTGGCGGAGCATAACGCCCTTTGGCTTGCCTGTTGAACCCGATGTGTAGATGAGGTACGCAAGGTCATCAGGCTGTACATCAACATTCGGGTTTTCTTCATTATTGCCCGAAAGAAGTTTTGAAACATCAACCGTGCGGTCATATTTATTGAGCAGTTCGCCGTCTGTAATTACAAAGTCTGCATCGCTGTCCTCAATAATACTGTCGATTCGCTCCTTCGGATAGTCGGGACATGACGGAATAAACGCACCGCCGGCCTTGAGAATACCGAGAAGTGATATGAAGAATTTTGAGGTTCTTTCAAGCAGAATAAGAACCTTTCCACCCTTTTCAAGACCTTTTTCAATGAGTGAGTTTGCCGTGATATTTGCAAGACGGTCAAGCTCTTTATAGGTCAGTTTGCCGTCACGAGCCGAAAGTGCAATTCTGTCGGGAGCTTTTGCAACCTGCTCCTCAAACATTTTGTGAAGAAGTTTTGTCTTAACGGGAGCAATTTCTGTTGACTTAAAGCTTTCAAGCTGTGCAATTGCGGCGTTGTCAAGGAGTGAAACCTTTCTGATTTTGCCGTTTGGATTTTCGATAATATGTTCAACAGCACAGAGAACGGATTTTGCAAGCGTTCTCATAAGCTCACCGCTGTAAAAGTGCGTCATTGTACTGAACCACAACGCTCGGCTTGCCCTTGTAATCCTCAATGTGAATGGCTGTTTTAAACTTTGCAGTATTCATTTCAAGGTAATCACGGACAACGGCTTTGCCGTCAATTTCAAGGTTATCAACAACACCAAGCTGATATTCGTACATAATGTTCGGTGCATAGCCGTATTTTGCACAAAGCTGTGCATAGGGGTAAATTTCCTTTTCAATTGAATCCGTGAAAACAGCTTTGCTTTTTTCAACAAATTCAAGTGAGGTGATGTCCTCAATTTCAATGCCGAGCGCAAGAGTTTTCACAAACATACCAAAGCAGTTTGTAAGCCGCATATCGCTTCTGCCGTTGCTGATTGTGCTGATGTAAACATTTCTGCTGTTCACAAATCTTGAAACAGCGTAGAATGTGCCGGCAAGGAAAAGGTGGGCTGGAGTGATTCCGTGCTGTGAACAGAAGTTTTCAACCCTTGCCATATCAACGGGGACTGCCTGAGATGCAAGAGCACCGTCCTCTGCATGACCTCTGAGGTCAGCCGTAATTTCGCTTGCAGATTCAAAATTTTTCATCATATTGTCGAAGAACTTTTCAGCATTTCTAAATTCATCACTGTTTTCAGCCTTAATTTCATTCTCTGCATAATCAAAGTAGGTGTAGCTTTCAGGCTCAATGTTACCTCCCTCATACAGCGTTTTAAGCTGTTCAAAGAAGAGTGCAACGGACGCACCGTCAAAGATAAGGTGGTGAAAATCCGAAAGCAGATATACCGCCTTTTCGGTTTCTGCAACCGAGATTCTGAACAGCGGTGATTTCATAAGATTGTGCGGTTTTACAAAATCCTTTTTGTAGGCTTCAAGCTGTTCTTCCGTAAGCTTTTCAATGGGAACATTCGGTTTTGCAGAGTCAACATATGCCTGCTCAATATCATCGTTTTCAAGTGAAAGGTGAGTCATAATATATGGGTGAGCCTTGATTACCTTTTACAACGCAGTCGGCAAGCTTTTGTGCATCGACTGATTTTGAAAATGTGAGAATTGACGGAATATTGTAAAGTGTGCTGTACGGATTTTTCATACAGTCAATATACACGCCGAGCTGAGTTTTTGAAAGGGGATAGAGAGCCTTATGTTCTTTCTTTTCTTCTTTTTGACAGTTTGCGGATTTGCCGTACCGCTGAACATAAACTCCTGAAGTTCGTCCTCAATCGAAAGAACCGAACAGCCCTTCATCATCTTTTTTTAACCTGTGCCTCAAAGCCGAATGCCTTGTTGAGCTCAACTGCAAGCTTAATAACCGAAAGCGAGGTCATACCTGCGTTGATGAGATTTTCGGAAATATCAAAATCGCTGTGTCCGATAATCCTTTCGATAATTGCGGAAATTTTCTTTTCAAGGAATGTTAGTTCCCTCGGAGCGGAATTTTTTCTTTTTTGAAGATTCTGCCTTGATTTCTGGAAGCTTGCGCTTGTCAACCTTGCCGTTTACATTGAGCGGAATTTTGTCAATCTGCATCGTAGCGGCGGGTACCATATACGGCGGCTTGTGTTCAAGAATAAATTCGTTGAGCTTTTGAATGTCAATTTTTCTGTCGGCAACAATGTATGCGTTAATGCATTGTCCGCCGCCATCAAGCTTTCTTGCGATTACAGCTGTGTTTGTAATGCCGTCATATTTGCGGATAATCTTGTCAACCTCGGAAAGCTCAATGCGGAATCCTCTGATTTTGACCTGACCGTCATTTCGTCCGATAAAATCAACCTTGCCCTCATCTGTAAGGCGAACAATGTCGCCTGTGTGATAAAGCCTTTCGTAACCGCTTTCATTGCAATACGGGTTCTTTTCGTATGCTTTTTGCAGTCTGTTCGGGACGGTTAAGATAACCTCTTGAAACCTGCTGACCTGATACACAGAGCTCGCCCAAAGCCCCTGTCGGAAGCCGTCTGCCGTATTTGTCTGTTACATAAAGCTTGATATTGTCAAGCGCCTTGCCAACAGGAATTCTGTGATAGAGTTTGTCAACGGGTTGTGATGTGATGTAAACCGTACATTCTGTCGGACCGTAACCGTTTATGAGTTCAAAATTTTTTGGCGGTTCAAGGGGAACAAGCCGTTCACCGCCCGTAAGAAGATATTTGAGCGAGTGGTTGTCAATTTCGGTTGCAAACTGTCTTGCAACCTGTGTTGTCATAAATGCGTGGGTGATTCCGTTATCTTCAAAATATCTGTTCAGCCTTACAAGGTCAAGTCTGATGTCCTCCTCAATAATGTGAAGCTCAGCACCGCCGATAAGCGCAGGATACATTTCACTGAGGCAGGCGTCAAAACCGTAGCTTGCATATGCCGAAACAACGCTGTGTTCGTCAATGTCAGAGTTTCTGATATGAAAATCGCAGAATGAACGAACATTTTTGTGTTCAAGCATAGCACCCTTTGAGTGCCTGTTGAACCCGATGTATAGATAAGTATAAACAAATCATCGGGTGAGGGTTTTGCAAAAACTGCGTCTGATTTCGGAAGATTTGGAATATCCTTTGTAAGAAGAATATCACCGCTGTAATCGGGCAAAAGCTCAAGCAGATTTTCGTCCGCAATAAGAAGCGTTGCGTTTGCGTCATTAATCATAAACTGAAGTCTTTCGGGCGGATATGACGGATCAAGCGGTTGATATGCCGCACCCGATTTCAGCACACCGATTGACGCAATCGGCATATATTCGCACCTCGGAATCAGAATTGAAACAACCTCTTCTTTACCGATACCCTTTGAGTGAACATAACCTGCAATTCGGTCTGTAATCTCATCAATTTCAGCGTAGGTGAACTTCTTTTCTTTATATACAACCGCTGTTTTGTCTGGAGTTTTTTGCATTGCTCCTCAAACAAATCAACAACGGTTTTGCTGTCGTCAAACGGAAATTCCGTTTTGTTGAAGTTATCAAGCTCTGCAAGCTGATTTTCGTTTACAAGCTCAACTTCGCAGAGCTTGGATTTTTAAGAAACTGCTCAACAATCTTTAAAAAGCTGTCGGCAAACGAACGAATAGTTTCCTCTTTAAATAAATCGTTTCTGTATTCAAAACGCAATTCAAAATCTGTTTCTGATTCAAATACCATAATGTTCAATTTTGAAATAGCACTTTTCAAAGGAACAAGTTTCAGTTTAAGGGACTGACCGCCTATTTTAAAGGTGTTGAATATGTCAGCCTGATAGGCAAGCATAATGTCGGCAGAGAGGTCATAGTCAGACGCAAGCTTCATAAACGGAAACCAATCGTTTGCAACTGTTTCCTTTATGTTTCTGCGTGTTTTTTTGAGGTAGTCCGAAACTGTATCTTCTTCGTCAATATTTGCGTGGATAGGAAGTGTGCGAACCATCATGCCGACCGTATTTTTAAGCTGTTTGTCAAATCTTCCGTGAGTAACCGTGCAAAACCGTTGTTTCGCTCTGAGTTGTAAACTTTGCAACTGCGTATTCATATGCACCGAGGAAAACAGTGTACGGTGTAATTTGGTTTGCTAAGGCAAAATTGCGAATATCCTCAACGGAGAATTTTCCGTTCGTGGATAATTCAAAAGAACTGTTCGGTTTATCCTCAACCTCTGAATTCTCTGCAAAATCTTCCGTTATTTCCGACTTTGACTCAACAGCCGAAAAAATGCTGTCATAGTAGTTCTTTGATTTTTGATATTCTTCGGTTTCTTCAAGCTTTTCCTCAAAAACAGAAAGATCAAGCTGAGAAAACTTTTCGGGTTCAAGCTCTTTTCCGTCATATGCAAGCGCAATGTCATTGCAGATAACCGAAACAGATGTGCCGTCAGAGATTATATGGTGAAAGTCCATTGCAAACATAGATTTGTCACCGCATTCAAAAACCGCAAATCTGAACAGAATGTCTTTTTCAAGGTCAAACGGCTTAACAAAATCTTTGCCCGCCTGTTCAAGATCGTCAACCTGTACGACAGGAATGTCAAATTCAACGCTGTCACGAGGCTTCATCATTGGACTTCCTGTTGAATTGTCAATGAAAATTTTCATAACAGGGTGATTGTCAACAGCTTTTCTTACGGCATTTATCAGCCTGTCGGTATCAAGACTTCCACTGTCAAAAACATAGGTGCAGGGAATGTTGTACATTGTGCCTTTTTGGGTTGTGCATACACGAAAGATAAACACCCATTTGGCTCGGTGTAAGCGGATAAAGCTCTCGCTTTTCACCTTTGTATGTATCAAGCAAGTTGATTAAATTACTCATAATATTCAACTCCGTTTGTTAAAGTTTAATTATTGTGCGGTTGAAACCAAGCGCCCTTGAATATTCAACCTTATCCGAAATCGCCTTCACAACCGTGAGAGGACTCATCTCAAATTCCTTATCGTCATTGAGCGGATCAAATTCGTCACCATTGTCACGAACAGAAATAATGGTTTCTTTTTTTTATCGGCAAAAATTCTGATGTCGATGTCTGCAAACTTCTTTTGCCTTCCATTCTTTCGGCACAGCTTGCAGCCATTTCTTCAACGGCAACTGCAATCCTGTTTGCACGGCTTTCTTCAATTCCGTTTTTTGAAAGAAAAGAGGAGAGGTAGAGCGAAACGCCTGCCGCATTTTCTTTTGTTCCTTTGAACGAAAGGGCAAGAAGCTCGTTGTCCTCGGTTTCTTCAAGAAGGTAAAAATTTTTATACTTTCCGCCCGATTTTCTCTTTTCGGCAAGGTCAATAAAATACACAACTACAAGTGTTCCCACCTGTGCAACCACGAGTGAATACCATACGCCCGTGATGCCGAAAAATTTGCCGAGAATTAAAGCTGACGGAATGAGTATGACGATTCCGTTGATGATTGAAATTGCAGTAGAAATAGCTCTTTTCTGCGTTGCCATATAGTAGTAAAGCAACAAAAACGAGAATGAAAGTCCGGGGAATGACAATGCGTTGATTCTCATTGCCGGAACTGTGTTTGCAATGTCTGTGGGTGAAGTAATTCCGAAAAATTTAATTATCGGTTCAGGCTCGATACAGATGAAAAGCATAATTACAACGCTTGAAACAGCAAGCACCCTTGCGGCTCTGCGGAATGCGTAGCGCACACCGTCATAGTCCTTTTCACCAAGACAAACCCCGATAATCGGAATCATTGTCTGACTTGCGCCAGTGATGAACATTGACATAAAAATTTGGCTTGACGAGCATACCGAATATGAAACCATACCCGCACTTCCGCCTATGCTCTGAATAATTGTGTTTAAAAACAGCATTTTAACTGTTATCAGCATTGTTCCCAATGCTCCCGAAAGTCCGATTGTAACCATTTTTCCGAGAAATTTAAAGAATTGAACGGGATTTCTGAGAATTGAAAAGTCAAAGTGCAATGTGCTTTTCTTCATGATGAAGTGCGTTGACATCATCACAAACCCTACCGCATAGCCTGTTACGGTCGCAATTGACGAGCCTGCAATGCCCATTTTGAAAGCACCCATAAACAGGAAGTCAAGTCCGAGATTTACGGCATTTGCCACAATTACAATGTTTGATGCAAACGCAGGTCTTGCGTCTACTCTTACAAAGTGAATTGAACACATGAGCAAAAGGTAAATCGGTGTGCCGATTATGAACGGAACATAGTATTGATACAACAGTGATTTAAGCTCTGCGTCCTTTGTAAGCAACGAGCTTATCGAGTCGGCAAGCGGCAGCTGAATTGCAATAAAAATTACGCTGAGTGCGATAAGTACAATAAATGTAGAAGTAAAAACACGGTTAGCCTGCTTTTCGTCACGCCTGCCCTTTGCAAATGAAATTATCGAGGACGCACCGAGTCCGAAAAGAATAGTAATCGAAAAATATAACTGCGAAATAGGGGACATAAGGTTGATTGCCGCAAGTGAGTTTTGCCCCAGAAGATTGCCTGCAATAATTGAGTCCACAATCATCGCAATGTTTGTTGCCATAGCTGTCAGAACTGTAGGAAGAAAATATTCCGTGTATTTTTTGTTGACGGTAACGGCATTTCTGCCAAGTACGGTACTGCTCATTTTAACTCCTTATCCCTGCTCAATGTCAAGGTAGTCAGCCATCCCTGTCATTGAGAACAGCTCCATAATTGTGTTGCTTACATTGACAATTTTAAGCCTTCCGCCCTTGCTTTTGAGGTTTTTATAAAGTGCAAGAATAACCCTCAGTCCCGAGCTTGAAATGTACTCAAGGCCTTTAAGGTTGAGAGTTACAGTTTCAACCTCGTCAAAATCAATGCTCTTTGCCTCGTCATCAAGTTGCGGTGCTGTCATTGTGTCAAGACGGCCCTTGAGTGTGATAATAACATTTTGATTGCTTATAGCCTTATTGATTTCCATAGTTAGTTCCTCCAATAAATTTTATTCTTAATTTCAATCGTTCAACATTTCCATTATAGTGTCAATACCGTGACAAAATACTGACAATCTAATTATTGTAACCTGATTTTGGAAACATTGTATTATTCGGTTTTGAATTTTGAGTGATGAATAATTGATTTTTTGAATTAGAAATTTTTTGTGATTGTAAAAATATTTTTGCCGTTTGATCTTTCATAGGAAAGAGTGTCGGAAAGTTTCTTTGTCATAAAAATTCCCAGACCGCCGATGCTTCGTTCCTCAAGCGGAGTGTGAATGTTCGGATCTGCAATTTCAAGCGGATTGAATTTTTTTCCGCTGTCAATGAATTTTACAACAATGCAGTCTGAAAGTTTGCTAACTTCAATTTCAGCCTTGCCGATATTTTGATCGTAAGCATAGTTGCAGATATTTACAAACACTTCCTCGCAAATCAGTTCAAGCTCAAAAACAAGCTTACCGTCTGCATTTTCACCAAGCATTTTTGTCACAAATTCTATAACATTCGGCAGATTTTCCTTAACGGCATCAACGCAAACGATTGGCATAATTCTCACTCACTTTCAAAACACCTGTTTCAACATAATGTACAGTTTTATACAGGTACTTAATCACAAAAATTATACAACATTTTGAATAAGAAATCTATAGAATTTGAAAAAATATTGCTAAATTGTGAAAATATTTTAATTAATTGCGTTTGCACCGCATTTTTGAAAAAACAAAACCGTGCAAAACAAAAATCAGTTTTGCACGGTTTTGTGGTTTTTATTTACTTTTTCAATTTCCCTATTAATTTCGTCAAGTGATAATCCATATTATAAAACCTGAAAAAGCCAAAATCAATAATAGCCTAAAATTAGTTTCTAAATTTGGCATTACTCACAAAGAAAAGAGGTAAGTTTTGTTGCACTTTACCTTTTGAAAAGCGGTTGTAAATTTGTGTAATATATTATTTACTTTTTGCCGAGTTAAATATTATAATAAAGGGTATGCTTGCAAAATATATCTGCAATATTTTGTAAAAAATGAATTTAAAGTATGGAGTTAAAAATGGGTGGGAAAAAATTTAATAAAATCTAACCGAAAGGTTATTCTTGAGGGAATGCGTGACGGTATTCCGATTGGACTCGGCTACCTTGCCGTTTCGTTTTCACTCGGCATTGCCGCAAAAACTGCGGGACTTAATGCGTTTCAAAGCTTTCTTGCAAGTCTTTTGTGCAACGCATCGGCAGGTGAATATTCGGGCTTTACCGTAATTGCGGCTGATTCGTCATATTTTGTAATTGCGCTTGCAACCCTTGTTGCCAACGCAAGATATCTTCTTATGAGCTGTGCGTTAAGTCAGCGTATTTCAAAGAATACCTCGATTATCCACAGGCTATTGCTCGGATTTTTTGTTACAGACGAATTTTTCGGAATTTCAATTTCACGGTCGGGCAAGCTGAATCCTTTTTATACCTACGGCGCAATCCTCATAGGTTGCCCGTGTTGGGCATTCGGCAGTATGCTCGGCACAATTGCAGGCAATCTGTTGCCGCTTCGTATTGTCAGCGCACTAAGCGTTGCACTTTTCGGAATGTTCCTTGCAATCATTGTTCCGCCGTCAAGAAAGAAAAAAACACTTCTCGGAATTGTACTTGTCAGCTTTGCGGCAAGTTTTGCATTTGCATATCTTCCCGTCATCAATCAGATTGACGAGGGTACACGCACGATTATTCTTACAATCGTAATTTCGGCAGCGGCGGCATTGCTGTTCCCTGTCAAAGAAGAGGAGGAGAACGAAAATGTCGCATAATCCCTATATATACATACTTTATTATGGCGGCTGTAACATTCGCAATCCGTGTTCTTCCGCTTACACTTGTTAAAAAGCAGTTTACAAACATATTTGTGCGTTCGTTTCTCTACTATGTGCCGTATGTAACGCTTTCGGTAATGACATTTCCGGCAATAATCAACGCAACTCACAGTCCGATTGCAGGCATAGCAGCCTTTGCGGCAGGTCTTGTGGCGGCATGGTTCAACGCAGGTCTTTTCAAGGTTTCATGCGTATGCTGTGCAGTTGTGTTCATTCTTGAATTTTTGTGTAACATTTTTGACGCATAGCCTGTTGTTTAATTAGTTTGGAAAGTTTTGATTAACTGAAAGGATTTTTAAAATGAAGTTTTTGCATATTTCGGATTTGCATATTGGAAAATATGTGAACGGCTACAGAATGCTTGATGATCAACGCTATATGCTTGAGCGGATTGTTGAGATTATCAAAGAGAAAAATCCTGATGCTTTGCTGATTGCAGGAGATATTTATGACAAGTCTTTGCCGTCTGCCGAGGCAGTTGAATTGTTCGACAGCTTTATGACTGAAATTGCAGGACTTCACGGCAAAACAGGGTTGAAAACCTTTGTAATCAGCGGCAATCACGATTCGCCCGAAAAGAATCGGTTATTTCAACAAGCTAATTGAACTCAACGGAATTTTTACCGACGGTGTGTTTGAAGGTGTTGCAAGAAAAAATACTGTTGAATGTGACGGAGAAAGGGTTAATATTTTCTCGTTGCCGTTTATCCGTCCGTCATTTGTGCGTAAGGTATATCCCGAAGAATCGGCTAAAATTACCGACTATACAACTGCTGTCAGGGTTGTGCTTGAACATTCCGATATCAATGCCGATGAAACCAATATTTTGATTGCTCACCAGTTTGTAACGGGCAGTGAAACCTCGGGTTCGAGTCAAGCCTCGGTACGCTTGATAATGTTGAGCCGTATGTTTTTGAACCGTTCGATTATGTTGCACTCGGTCATATTCACGGCAAGCAGATTATGGGCAAAAACAAAAATATTGCCTATTGCGGTTCGCCGATAAAATATTCAAAAACTGAATGTCGCAACAAAAAATGTGTGATTTTCGGCGAGCTTTCAAACGGAAAATTAAATCTTGAAGAAATTCCCGTACAGCCGTTGCATGATATGAGAATCATAAAAGGAACTCTGCGTGAACTTGCAGAAAATCCGATATCCGACACATATGACGATAAAACCGATGACTATGTTTTTGCCGAGCTTACGGACGAAAACCCTGTTACCAATGCATTTTCAACGCTTGAAAATATTTATCCCAACATTATGGGGCTTGAATATGTCAACAGAAAAAAGAGCATTGAAATGACTTCCGAAATGTACGGTAAAACAGAGGGTAAGAGCAATATTGAACTATTTTCGGATTTCTATAAAATGCAGAACGGAAAAGAGATTGAACCCGAATCCGTGAAAATTATTGAGAGAATTTTCAAAGAAATCGGAGGTGTGAACGATGAAACCGATTAAACTGAAAATGAGCGCTTTCGGACGGCGTATGCCGATGTTGAAACGGTAGATTTTTCGGCATTTGACGGCAAAGGGCTTTTCCTCATAACAGGCACAACGGGTGCAGGCAAGACAACAATTTTCGACGCAATCTGCTTTGCACTTTTCGGTGAAACAAGCGGTTCTTCACGAAACGGCGAAATGCTCCGCAGTAACTTTGCAAAACCGCTCACACGCACCTATGTTGAGCTTGACTTTGAACACAGGGGAAAGAAGTACCGCATCATCAGAACCACCTCGAATGAGGTCGCAAAAAAGCGTGGAACAGGCAGTAAAATTGAGGGTGCGTCAGCAGAGCTTACCGGTGATGACATTACAACTCCGCTCACAAAAACGGGCGAGGTCAATAATAAAATCAGCGAAATTATCGGATTGAAATGTGATGAGTACCGCCAGATTGCAATGCTTGCACAGGGCGAATTTAAAAAGTTCATTGAGTCGGGAAGTGAAAAGCGAAGCGAGATTTTTCGCAAAATTTTTCACACGGACATCTACAAAGAATTTCAGGACAGGCTGAAAACAGAGTCAGCCGAAAAGCTTGAAGAAAAGAAAAAGGTCTGCGAACTTATCAAGTCAAAAACCGTTGCCGTTGAAATTCCCGATGATGACAGCTTTGCCGAAATCAGCGAAAAAATCAACCTTTATACCGACAGAACAGACCTTACGGTAATTGATATTGAGCAATTTCTTTTGCACCTATCGGTACTTTCCGAGATGCAGAAAAAGGACAATACAGAAATTGAAAAAAAAGCGAAAAGAGCTTGAAAAGACAATTCTTGAGGAAGAAAAAGAAAAAGGCTCTTGCAGTTGAAATTAATAATAAATTCGATACTCTTGATACCGAAAAGCTCCGCCTCGAACAGCTTTTTTGCAGAGCAAACCGCATTACGATGAAATGCTCAAAAAGCTGAGAATGACGAAAAAAATACTGCACTCCGTAAAGCCAAAATATGACAGCTTTGCCGAGTCACGGAAAAGATATGATTCGACACTCAAAAACTGTAAAAATGCGGAAATAAACAGAAAATCCGCCGAAGAAAATTTGAAATTAAAACAGATTGTTTTTACCGAGAAAAAGTCGCTTGAGGGCAAAATTGCAACGCTAAACGAGGAATCGGGAAAACTCCGTGCAAAGGAAGATACTTACAGAAAATATTTCAACCTTACGGCAAATTTGAGTGTATATGAATCAGTTTTGCAAAATTCCGAAAAGGAAATTTCAGACAACAGAAAATCTTATTCGGATACGGAAAATCTAAAGACAAAAGCGGAAAAATTTATCTCAGAAAACAGCGACACAGAGCAGAAAATTTTTGACGCCAAGAGCAAAATAACCGCATTGAAAGACAAATCAGGCAAAGCTGAAAGGCTTTCTGCCGAATATGAAAATCTCGAAAAAATCAATGCAAGGTTGACTAATGTAAAAGCAGAATGTGCAGACCTTGCAAAGTCGGCAACGGCACTCAACAACGAGTACAACACTAAGCACAACATTTATATAATGAATATGGCAGGCGTGCTTGCCGACACACTCGAAGATGAAAAACCGTGTCCCGTCTGCGGTTCATTGCATCATCCGAATCCGGCAAAACACAGCGAAAATGCCCCCGACAAGGATACGCTCGATGCTTTGAAGGCAAGGTGTGAAGTTGCTGAATGCGCCGTTCATAAAAAAGTCAAATGAGGTCACAAGGCTTGAAACGGAATCAGAATCCGCAAAAACGAATGTTACGGAATTTGCGAATGCACTTGAGCTTGATGCCGAAACACTTTTAGGCGAAATGATTTCACAGCTTTTGTCGGAACAAAAGAAGCAATTAAAAGCGCTTGAAAACGAATCTTCTGACCTTGAAAAAAGTCAGAGAACAGCGTGAGGTCTGCAAGGCTGAAATCTCAAGGTTTGATGAAAAGCTTAAAAAGCTTGACCTTGTTCATACAGAATTAATCCGCAAAATGCTGACGCAAAAAGCAAATATAATTCTGCAAAAGAAGAAACTGAGAGCCTTAAAGCTGAGATAAAATACTCATCGGTTGAAGAACTTTTGAATGCGGCAAAGGCTTGTGCCGATAAGGCAGAGCAGATTAAGTCGGAAATCGACCTTGCGCAAAGCGAGCTTTCAAATGCAAAGTCAGATTTTGACAGCAAGGTTTCTGTTGAAAACGAAACTGCAAAACAGCTGAAAAGTTTTGAATCTGAACTTGAAAACAAAAAATCGGAGCTTGATATTGTTCTTTCAGAGAATAATATCTTGGAATGTCCCGATTTTAATTTGTTGACCGAAGATTCCATAAAAGAATTAAAACGAGAGGCAGAAATCTTTACCGATTCTCTGAAAAAAATCACGGGCAACGGTTGAAGCCTGTGAAAAATCAGTTGAAGGAAAGCAAAGGGAAGATGTCCTTAAAATCAATGAACTGATTGATAGCTATACTTCTGAAAAGGAAAAATGGGACAATCTTTATACCGCAGGCGACAGAAGTTTGCACAATAATCAAAACATTTACAACAGCGTTGAAAAGCTGAAAAATGACTTTGAAGAAAAACTCAAAATAGCCGATGTTTACGAAAATCTCAAGAAAACCGCCAACGGTGAAATTGTTTCCGATAACAGCAAAATCACCTTTGAACGCTACATTATGGGTTCGTATTTTGAACAGGTTTTGTACTATGCTAATCTGCGTTTTTCAAAAATGACTGGCGGTCGCTATGAAATTGTCCGTGGTGAAAGCCGTGACAAGCGAATCAGCGCAGGACTTGAAATCAGCGTTCGTGATAATTTTAACAACAAGGAAAGGGATATTTCATCTCTTTCGGGCGGAGAATCTTTTCAGGCGTCACTTGCGCTTGCACTCGGACTTTCCGACATTATTCAGCAGAGAAACGGCGGAATCAGACTTGATTCAATCTTTATTGACGAGGGATTCGGTTCACTTGACAACGACAGCCTTGCATCTGCAATTGAAACGCTGAATGACCTTACAGGCAACGGCAACCGTCTTGTGGGTATCATTTCCCACATAAGCGAGCTGAAAAACAGCATAGGTAACAAAATCGAGGTTGTCGCCACAAAGTCGGGCAGTTCAATAAAAATTATTACAGATTAACATATCACATCATATTATGCAGCGGAGCAGAGATTTTCTGTTCCGCTATTGTATTTTAAAATTTGTTGTGCTACAATGTAGTTAGCAAAGACTAACTACAAGGAGGTCAATATGCTTTTAAACGGACTGATTATAATTTTAATACCGTTTCTCGGAACATCGCTCGGCTCAGCCGTTGTACTTTTTTCAAAAAAGGAGAGCTCAATCAAAAGCTGCAAAAATTTTTGCTCGGATTTGCATCGGGGAGTAATGATTGCGGCATCAATATGGTCGTTGTTGATTCCCTCAATTGAAATGGCAGAAAGTCAGAACATAGTTGCGTGGATTCCTGCGACAGTCGGATTTTTGCTCGGAATTGGATTTTTACTTTTGCTCGACAGCGTTATACCGCATATGCACCTTGACAGCGACAATCCCGAGGGCGTTCGTTCAAGCCTTTCAAAGAACACTATGCTCGTTCTTGCCGTTACCTTGCACAATATCCCGGAGGGAATGGCGGTAGGTGTAACATTTGTCGGAGCAATTTCCGATAATACCGGAATAACCGTTGCAGGTGCATTGGCTCTTGCGGTAGGTATTGCAATACAGAATTTTCCCGAGGGGGCAATAATTTCACTTCCGCTCCATGCAGGCGGAGCGTCACGCAAAAAGTCATGCTTTCTCGGAATTATGTCGGGAGTTGTAGAGCCTATCGGTGCTGTACTTACGGTGATTTTTGCTGGAATAGCAGTCCCGTTGTTGCCATATCTTCTCTCATTTGCCGCAGGAGCAATGATATATGTTGTAACCGAAGAGCTTATTCCGGAATCACAAAACGGCAAACATTCCAACATCGGAACAATCGGTGTTGCAATAGGATTTACGCTGATGATGGTTCTTGATGTTGCTCTCGGCTAAATTTTTTATAAAATCGGAAAATTTTCACTTTGCAATTCTTGACAAATTTGTCGTATATTATATAATTAATGGTAAAGTTGTTGTGTAAAAAACAACTTAAATATATGTACATTTGTGCATATGAGCGTTAAAGGAGGACTTTATATGTTGAAAGTATTCAAGAACGAAAAATTATGGTGTGCAGTTGCAGGTGCAGCAGCAGTAATCGTAGGCAAAAAGATACTTAAAGCAGATAAAACCCGCAGTCTTGCAGTTACAGGTCTTGCAAAGGGTATGAAGCTTCAGAAAGATGCAAAGGCAGCTTTCCAGAATATGAAGGATGAAGCTTCGGATATCTGCTATGATGCTAAAACAGAGGCAGGTATTCACGAAGATGCTGCCGCTGAAGAAGTGACAGAATAATGAAATTTAAAATTGTCTATGACAAGCCGCAGAGAATTCGTTTTCGCTGCGGCGCATATGCATTTGATAAGGAGTATGAGGGGCAATCTATAATCTTGTGACCGCATCTCCTTATGTGAATTCAGCACAGGTAAGTTCTGCAAACGGCGGTATTCTTGTCAATTACACAAAGGGCAGCAGAAGTAAAATTATCGACCTTGTAAGAGCTATTAATGTAAAAAACTCTTAAAAAGAATGAACCGAGTGCAGAATTTGGAATTCAGAAGATTGACAGCGATTTTCATGACAATCTTTTCACTCTTGTTGCAAAGCACTATCTTTCAAAGATGTTCCTTCCTGCTCCGATAAGAACGGCAATCACTCTTTACAGAAGTGCAAAATATATTAAAAAAGGCTCTCAAAACTCTTTGGAACGGTAAACTTACCGTAGATGTGCTTGACGGTGCATCTGTTGTGGCATGCTTGTGTCAACGCAAGTTCAAAACAGCCGCAACGGTTATGTTTATGCTCAGAATATCGGGCTTGCTTGAAGAATATACTCACGCAAGGACAAAGGCGGTTCTCACAGACAGCCTTGCAATCAAGACCGACAGGGTATGGCTTGTTACCGATGACGGTGATGTTCTCATTCCGATTGAGGATCTGCGTGTCGGCGACAAAATCCGTGTTCAAACAGGCAAGGTTATTCCTGTTGACGGTGTTGTTGCAGACGGTGAGGCAACCGTAAACGAGTCGTCAATGACAGGCGAGCCGTTGCCTGTATTAAAGCGTGAGGGAATTTCCGTTTATGCAGGTACGGTAATCGAAGAGGGCAGTATTGTTGTAACAGTCCGTCAGCTTGCGTCAAATACTAAAATCAGCAAGATTATTGAGCTTATCGGCAATTCCGAGGAACTCAAGGCAGGTGTTCAGAGCCGTGCCGAAACTCTTGCCGACAGAATTGTTCCATTCAGCTTTATCGGATTTTTTTGCAACTCTTATCTTCACAAAAAAACATCACAAGGGCAGTTTCACTTCTTATGGTTGACTACTCCTGTGCAATCAAGCTGTCAACCCCTATTGCCGTAATTTCGGCTGTCAAAGAGGCGGCTGACAACGATATTACAATCAAGGGCGGAAAGTATCTTGAGGCTTTTGCAAATGCTGACACAATCGTGTTTGATAAGACAGGTACTCTCACAAACGCAGAGCCTGTTCTTGAAAAGGTTGTTGCATTCGGCAATTATACCGAGGATGAGGTTCGCAGAATCTCAGCCTGTCTTGAGGAGCATTTTCCGCACAGCGTAGCAAATGCCGTTGTAATCGGTGCTGAAAAACGAGGAATTTCTCACTCCGAGGAGCATACCGAGGTTGAGTATGTTGTTGCCCACGGTATTGCGACAACACTTCACGGTAAGCGTGCAATAATCGGCAGTAAGCATTTTGTTGTTGAGGACGAAAATGTTACCGTTACAAAGGAACAGCAGAATATTATTGACGAAAAATCCGGCTCATGTTCCGTGCTTTACCTTGCAATCGGCGGTGAACTTTCGGGTGCATTGTGCATCAGCGATCCGCCTCGAAAAGAAGCAAAACAGGCAATTGATATGCTCAAAAAACAGGGCATAAAGAATGTTGTTATGCTCACGGGCGACAGCTACAGAGCCGCAAAGGCGACTGCCGCAATGCTCGGAATTACCGACTATAAGTGTCAGGTTCTCCCCCGAGGACAAGCACAGATATGTTGAAGAAATGAAGCAGAACGGTCAGAAGGTAATTATGGTCGGTGACGGTATCAACGATACTCCGGCACTTGCCGCCGCAAATGTTTCGGTTGCAATGAACGATGCGTCCGACATTGCCCGTGAAACTGCGGATATTACCATAAAAGGCTCTGATTTGCGTGCGCTTGTGCGTGTTCGCAAGTTGAGCAAAGACCTTATGAAACGAATCAACAAAAACTATCGTTTCATAATTGCTTTCAATTCGGCACTTTTGCTTTCAGGCTTTATGGGCGTTATTCAGCCGTCGGTTTCGGCATTTTTGCATAATGCGTCAACTATGATGATTTGTGCAAAGAGCATGACTCCGCTGACAAAGAAAAATGATAAAGGCAAAGCTTTGTCGCTCCCTGAAAAAGCAGAGCAGTAATTTTAGTGAATATTTATAAGTAAATATTTCAAAAAAAACCGCTGTCGGGTTTAATCCCGACAGCGGTTTTGTGCTTGATTAAGCGGATTTTTTCACTTTAACATACGCATAGATGTAGGCAACGGCAATGCTTATCAGAAGAATTGCAACCATAATAAATGTTGAATTGATTCCCTTTATGAATGAGCTTTCAATGATTGTCAAAACTCCGGTAACTACAAAGGCAATTCCGCCGGCTCGGTTTGATTCATACCACGCCAAGTCACTGCTTTGAGTCCATGATGTTTTTACTCCGATAAACGAATTTCGTTTTGTTTTCGGAAGAAAGTTGCCCGCAATAATCAACATCAAACCCATAACCGTATTTATAATGAACGGCACATTATCTGTAAAAGTTGTGCTGTCGGGCTTTAAAATTGCCAGAATGAGAAACATCAATTGAAGAATATTGAAAGCCGCAATGATTGATGTCACAAGTATCGCAGTGATTTTTACATTGTTATTTATCTTTTCAACGCTGTTTGTGCTGTATTTAGTATATATCTTGGTATACACCATGTAAAATGCATACATAAACAGAATGATTGCAGGGAGAATGAAGTTTTCGTATTTTGAACCGTAACGGTCAACAGCACCGCTTGCGTTGTAGTGCATGGGAACGGTGTCATTCATAAAGAATAAAAATACGGAAGTAAGCAAAGTGGGCAATATGGAAAGTGCAAGCATAATTTTATTCAGTTTTTTTCATAAAATCAACTCCTAAAATTGTTTAAGCCACATTATGAGTTCGTCAAACAGGGTTGTGTTAAGCTCATAATAAACATAATTTTTTTCTTTTGATTCAATCACCAGGTCGTTTTTCTTCAACAGATTGAGGTGATATGAAAGCGATGCAGGTGAAATTCAAGTTCTTCGGCAATGTCGCCTGCAATCATTTTTTTGCCTTTCAGCATTGTCAGAATATTTCTTCTTATCGGATCTGAAAGTGCTTTAAGTGTACCGTTCAGTGACAAGCAGATACCTCCTCACAAAGTCCTATCGCAGCTATTTAAAAAATATTTTAAATAGCTTGTAGCTTTATTATAGCCTGATTTACCGAAAAGTCAAGAACTATTTAAAAATATTTTTAAATAGCTTTAAAATATCTCTGACGAATATTGCAGAAAAAAATAAAAATTTCTCTTGATTTTCTTTGTTGAGTGGTATATAATAATACTCGGTTAGCAGAGGCTAACTCTTTTGAATAAATCATGTGGACTTCCCTTGCGGGTACCGAAAGCCTTTACTCGGGAGGATGTGCTTACCTCCCGACATGGTGTTTCAAAATCAGTTGAAATATTAATACAGTAATTAACGATACAGCAGTCGGTACGGACGCTTTCAATGTTAAAAAAGACTGATTAATAAGACAGTTTGTTTTCATAAATATTTCCTCTAATGTTACAAGGCAGAGTCGTTTTTACGGCTCTGTTTTGTTTTTGCTGAAACCTTAGAATAACAAAATATTGACAATTTGCAAATTTTCATCAAAACGGTTGTATTCTTAAAACAGTCAATAATAATCGGATAATGTGAAATACTTATTATTTGGTTATAAAATTATGCTGTAATAAAATAGGACAAAATCAATACTGTGCATTGTGTAAAAGTTTTTTCAAAACAAAAGCGTCTTTATTTCGTCATTCCTATACATTTACATTCACAAATCGCTGTGCTATAATCAAGTGCGGTACTTCTTAGGATTTCAGTCTAATGACTGAAATCCCGAGGAGCTATCGCTCCTATGCACAGATTGCAATCTGTTTGCTATATACAACATACTCTGCATTTGAACAATCAAAATCAGAGTGTTGCTAAGACTTAAATTTAAACGAAAGATATAAAAACATAAAAATTTTTTGATAAGAAGTGTGAATGTTATGAATGGTTCAAAATCTGTTAGAAATCTGACTCAGGGAAAAATTTCAAGTCAGATTTTATTTTTTTGCAATTCCGTAATAATCGGCAACCTTTTACAGGAGCTTTACAATGTTGTCGATACGCTGATTGTCGGTCAGACTCTCGGTGAAATCAAGCTTGCGGCTGTCGGTTCAACGAGTTCGCTCAACTTTTTGCACTCGGATTTTTTCATAGGACTTTCCGCCGGCTGTTCGGTAATCACTTCACAGCATTTCGGTGCAAACGATATGGAACGGGTGAAAAAGAGCGTTGCCGCCCACATAATAATTGGCGTTGTGTCGGCTGTTGTGCTTACTGTTTCGTTTGTACTTCTTGTTAATCCGCTGCTTACAATGCTCGGAACAACCTCGGATACATTCGATTATGCAAGCAGATATCTTACAATAATTTACCTCGGAATCCCCGCCACAATGCTCTACAACCTTACGGCATCACTTCTGCGTTCGGTTGGTGACAGCAAAACTCCGCTTTATCTGTTGCTCTTTTCATCCGTAATGAATGTGGGACTTGACCTGTTATTTATCATAGTGTTCAGGTGGGATGTTTCGGGTGCGGCAATTGCAACGGTAATCTCTCAGCTTGTGTCGGCGGTTCTCTGTTGCGTGTACATTTTTTCAAGGTGAAAATGCTTTTGCCGAACAGAAACAGCTTTAAAAATTTGACTTCAACTGTACGGGACGAGCTAAAAGTCGGTTTCCCAATGGGACTTCAAAACTCAGTAATTTCAATCGGAATGATGGTTTTGCAGTATTTCGTAAATCAGTTCGGTTCATATGCCGTTGCCGCCTACACAATCGGCAACCGTGTTCAGCTCCTCATCCAGAATCCGATGAACTCAATGAGTACGGTTATCGCAACATTTGCAGGTCAGAACGAGGGTGCAGGAAGATATGACAGAATCAAAAAAGGTGTCAATTTTTGCCTGTTGACCTGTATTGCATATTCAATTGTAATCGGTGCGGTTTCAATGATTTTTGCTCAGCCGATAACAGGAATCTTCACAAGCGGAAGCTCACAGCAGACTATTGATTATTCCGTTCAGTTTATCTTCTGGAACTGCCCGTTTGAGTGGTCGCTTGCAATGCTGTTTATATACCGTGGAACAATTCAGGGGCTTAAAAACGGCATTGTACCTATGATCGGTTCGCTTATCGAAGTTGTTATGCGAATTATGACGCCCGTCATTTTCAGTTCTGTAATAGGTTACGCATCAATTTGTGTTGCCGGTCCTGCCGCATGGACAGGAAGTATGCTCCTTATGATTGCGGTTTATTATGTTAAAATAAGAAAACTTTCAAAGAAGAAAACTGTTGTGGCAAATTAATCCTTTATGTGGTACAATATTCCTTGTGATTATAATAACGAAAGGGATTTTTATGATTTGCTTTAAAAAGTCACAAAAACAACTTGATGATTATAAATCTGTAAAAGAATTATACCTTTCCGCATTTCCGTCCGTTGAGAGAGTACCGTTTTGGCTTTTGATGAAAAAATCAAAAATGACGGTGCAGATTTCTACGCAATTTATGACGAAGAAAAAGTGGATTGGACTTATCTATGCAATCACGGACGGCGAAGTTGTCTATGTGTACTACTATGCAATTTCCGAAAAGGAGAGGGGACACGGAATCGGAGTTGCCGTGCTTGATGAATTTAAAAATTTGTATAAGGGCAAAAAGAATTTTTCTTGCAATGGAACAGCTTGAAGAAGAAAATGCCCCCAACCAAAAACAGCGAATGAGTCGTTATAAATTCTATCAGCGTTGCGGATTTTTAAGGCTGAATGCAAAGATTGTTGAGGCGAAAAATAACATTTGATGTTATGGCATACGGCGGTGAAGTCAACCCCGAAAGCTATAACAAAAAATGATGAAAAAATATCTCGGCAAAATTATGTCGCACTTCATCAAAACAGAAATGAAGGGCAGCGGAAAATATTTTGAATAATAAAAACACCGACAGGTTAGCTTTTGGCTTAATCTGTCGGTGTTGTTTTTTATAAGATATATTATTTTGTACAGCGGTTGCCGGATGTTATGGATTTGCGGGCGTTTATTTTATTGCCGACAAATTCGAAGAGTTTAAGTCTTAAAAGCTCAATTACGCAACAGCCTGCGAATATGAGGAGGATTGTTATAAATACAATCGGAATGTAAATCAGGGTGTCATAGAGGTGCTTATTGCTGAAGTTTGCAACATTCCACAGACAATCACGAACATACGGATTTTCGTGGATTGCATATATACCGAGTGTTGTGCCGGCTACTGTATTGACAAATTTTGAGCTGAAATTGAAATCTCTGAAAAGAGAACCAACATCGCCGATTCGGCGAGGACAATCGGGTTGTTGAACATACCGAATGCCGGCTTGTATTGTGGAAAAACAGATGCCAATACAAAATCTAATACGCAAAGGCCGACGAAAATGCCGAGATAGCGGAAATTCGGTTTTCTTTTCTCAAGCGGTTTCTGCTTTACAAACAACCTCAGATAACCGCCGATTATGTACATCAAAAGGAATCCGCCAAGACTTTTGCCCATATAAGGATCAAGTATTTTGTTGATGCTGATAACATTGTTTATTCCGTGAATTGTTGCAAGCGTTGACCATAGGGCTTACTGCCACAAAAACAATTCCCATAAAGTAGAGGTAATGTTTTTTTAGAAAGTGACGCAAGCATTTTGTTGAGAAATGGGCTGAGCAGAAGAATAATCAAATAATTGCTCAGAAAATACCAAGTTCGTGACATTAGCGGAGTGAACGCCTTTATAACTGAATTTATATTTATGAGCGACGGATCGCTTATGAAGAAAATTATCGAAAGTATAATCGAGTAAAAAATCATTGCACCGTAGATTTTTCCGCCACGCCGTATGGTCTTTTTTATATCAAACTGCGAGGCTATCATGAAGTAAGCCGCTTATCATAATAAACACATCAACAGGTGTTCTGCATAATGACCATACAAATGTCACCAATGTACCGTCAATATCGCCTGCAGCCTTTGATGCGTCATGAAGAAATCCGTACTGATACGCATGCAAAAAATTATCTGTATCATTGCAATAATTCGCAGTAACTCAATACCGGATTGTCGTTTGATTTTGCTCATTTTTAAATCCTCCGTAAACGGAAATCCCAAAAAGTACGGGATTTGTGTCTGTCAATTTCTGACAGGAACTTCGTTTTCTTAACAATTTTCGTAAAATTTGCAACATTGCTACGAATACCAATTATACCATAATTTGCCTGTTATAACAATTTATGCGGTGTAGTATTTCAAGAGAAAAAAACAAGTAATTTTTAAACAATATATACAAAATTTGTACATATGTACAAAAAACAATAAAAGTATATTGAGTTTGAGGAGCATTGGCAAAACAAAAACGGTCAGCGAAAAACTGACCGCTTAAATATTATTTTAATTTGTCTTTGTTAACCTGTTGCTGATACTTGATGATTTCGTTGTAAATTCTTTCGCAGTTGTTGTGATCGTCAAACTGATAGAAATCTTCAACTCTTTCAACATACTTTGGCTTCATTTTACAGCCGTTTTCCATATACTCGCAGAGCAGGTCAACAAGCTGGTCGCTTTCGGTACAAATTTCTCCGAATCCCATTGTATCATAGAAGAATCCGCCGTCATCATAGTGCGCAGGAAGCTGTGACGGATGAAAATATACAAGCGGTTTCTTCATATAAGCAAAGTCAAACTGAACGCCCGAATAGTCTGTTACCATAAGGCTTGACTCCTGAAAAGCTGTTTCGTAGTTGAAATCGCCAACCGATGAAACAACCTCAACATACGGATCTGGGATAAAGTCGTTAACCTGTGAGCTTAAAATCGGATGAAGAACATACTTAATCTTGTAGCCTGTACGCTTTGCCGTATCAATCAACTTCTTATTATTGATAAGGTCGTTGTAGATTTTATAATAGGTTGTGTGCTTGAATTCGGGATTGTAAGCTCTCTGTTCACCCCTCGCTTGTTGTAACAGGCATTGCATTGTACATACGCCAGGTGGGTGAAAGCAGAATCTGCTTTTTATCGTTATTGATAAGTCCGTCATATCTGCCGATGCCTGTCATCTTGAGAATGTCAAAATCCTGATAGTTGTAAACATGGTTGCTCAGGTTTTTGTACTCATACTTTGACGCAAGGAAGTACATCTGTGTGTTGTCAACAATTCTCTGCTGAGCCATTGCACACTTCTGAACCGAAAGTCCGTGCTGTAAGCACATTGAAGGGAAGTTGCACAAACCTCTGATGAATCTTGAACGATCCATACTGTAGCCGTTGAACGGGAATACATTTGAGTTTGTAATGAGCGCAATATCGGTGTTAAGAAACAGCATTTTGTGCTTGAATGAACGGTTCTTGACAGGCTTGAGTCCGTCAGCCTTTAGTCGCTTGTAATCGGAAGTGTTTTTGTCAATGATATAGTATCTTGAAATGCCGTCCTTTTTGTCTGCGCAATACCTGTAAAGATATTCACAGCTGTCACCGCCCTTGTACAGCTTATCGTACATGAGCCAGATTTTCTTGTTCTTGAAGAAAGGTCTTGTAAGCCAATACTGAATTCTTGTAATGAAGCTGCGTTTACTCTCCATGAAAACATATGGGAGAAACTTGAGTTCTCTCTTGAATGTATCCATAGCAGATGCGTGGCAGATTACAATTGTGCTTGAGTTGTCAATATAGGCAACATACTTGTTAAATCTCCAGTAGGAGTTCTTTGGCTTGATTGTAAACTTAGACCAATGGTGCAGGAATGAAAGCTTGAGCGGAATAATTGAATCCTTGTATCTTGCAAAGAATGCAACCGTCTGCTGAGGCTTTTCGGGGTCAAGCTCAAGCTCAAGGTGGAAGGTGAATTTCTTGTACGCACTGATGCCGAAATATTTTGTCAGAGAATAACGGTCTGTGTTTGTAAGAACCTGTCTTTTGTCGCCAAACTGAACATAAAGCTCAAAATCTTCAAGGTCAAAAACCTGTCTGAACGAGCCGTCAATAACAAGCTTGCCGTCACGGTAGTCCATAACATGCATACCGACTCTCTGGTCTGTAAGCTTAGAAATATAGACATTGTTGCAGTTGAGATAAACCTCTTTTTTGCCCTCGGAATATTCAAAAAAGGCATATCCTTGAAAACACAATTGTGCTTTATCATATAGAACATCTCGGCGGCTTCCTCACTGTAGCCGAGAGAAACATACTTGTCTTTGTTAAGAACAAAACCGTCATTTGCAAACTTAAAACATTCTCTTTGCTGTTTCAAAGAAAACCGCAAGCTCTTCATCGTTCATATTACGCTTGTTGCGGTTGTTCATATTTGCAAGGAACTTTGTTGTAATATTGAAAACAATATAGAACTGAATAAACAGCGGAATATTTCCGTCCCTGTCCTTGCTGTCATTGATGAGAGGCTTCAAAAAGTTGTTAAGCGAATCTGTGTACCAGTCCTTGTAGTTTGTGGGAACATAGTACATAAAGTCATCGCTTACAGGCATAAAGTAGTCAAATTCAATCTCATCAAGATATACATACTCCGGATAATCAAGCTGAATTCTGAGTGCAAAATCGTCTGCGCTTTCGTACTTGAGCTTGTTGTTCATTTTGTATGATTTGAAAATTTCAGTTCTGTAAAAAGTACCCGTAAGCTCAAGATTGATGAGGTTGGGATTATCAAAAGGTTGACAACGCTTGATTCAAGCTGATCTTTGTTAAGTCTGAATTCCTTTTTCTCTCTGAAAACAGGGTTTACGCAAAATCTGTGACCGGCAACAAAAGGAATTTTTTCATTTTTGTCGAACACCTTAATGCAGCTTTCAAAATAGTTATCGCTGAAAGTGTCGCCGCAATTGCACACCATGATATATTTGCCTGTTGCTTTTGACGCAGCAAGGTTGCAGGCATCGGCAAAGCTTTTAACCGACTTTGCATAAATCACCTTGCACATTGACATACTGCCACTTGCAATTTTGCCTGAAGTTTTGTCTGTTGCGTCAACAATAAGCACTTCAATGTTCTCTTGATTAATATTCTTTTGCTCGGATATTGATGACAGAGTATCTATTAATTTGTTATTGCTCTCAAGAAAGGGGACAATAACAGAAACAATTATACCGCTCATAGTACCTCCAGAAAAAAAATTATCTCATTAGATTATACCACAGTTAGTGAAAAATGCAAACTTTTCTTTGATATTGTATGTCGCAAATTTGCGGAAAACAAGGTAATATGTTGAAATTTTAATAAGCAGTAATAAAAAACAGGCGACAGTCCGAAAACTGCCGCCCGTCAATTGTAATAAAAATTAAAAGCTGTCGTCATAAACGGCACGGCAACCGCCGATGAATTTAGGACGGGTTCTTGCGGCAAGCAGAATTGCCTGTCCGATATGGTCAATGCTGAGTCTTACGGGTACGGCAACTCTTTTAAGGTGCATGCCGATAAGTGTTCCGCCAATGTCAAGACCTGCGTCAGCCTTGATTTCTTCAAGTGCAACAGGATCTTTGAATGTTTTGTATGCTGTTGTGGCAAACGAACCGCCTGCTTTTGGCTGTGGAACAACATTCACGATTTCAGCGTTCGGAACAGCCTCACGCTCAACGATGATTGCACGATTGAGATGTTCACAGCATTGTGCGGCAAGGTAAATTTTTCTTTCGCAAAGCACTTCGTATATACCCTTTGAAAACAGCCTGAGCGGTTTCAAGACTTGAATTGTGTCCGATAGTTCCGCCTGCAACCTCGCTTGAAGAACAGCCGATTACAACAATACTGCCCTCTTTAAGCTTGGCAACATCGCAAAGCTCATTACAAGCCTGTTTTGCCTGAGCATAAATTTCTTCATACATATATGTCAACTCCTTGGTTATGTAAATTTTATTCTGATTATATTATACCATTCTTTTTGCAAAGTACAAGTTTTTAATGCAAATGACAGCAAAAGACATAGAAATGTTAAAATGGTTCTTGAAATTTCAGATATACAGGTATATAATAAGACAAATAGATTTATTCTGCAAGTGTTGAAGAAATTTAAGAGCTTTACAATAATCTTATATAACAACATAAAACTGATAATTACTTTCGTTCATATTTACTCCCGAAAAGGTTTGCGGTCAATTTTGGTCGCAAGCCTTTTTGCTTTGTTTACATTAATTTTTTAATGTGGTAAAATAAATGTTGAAGGTTTCGGCAAAACGAAATTGCACAAGGTATTTTTTATATGATTGGAAGATGAAATTATGTGTGAAGTAACAATAAGACGGGCAAAATTTAAAGACATACCGCAGCTTGACAAGCTCCTTTTGAGGTTCATAAGATTCACAGCGATATCCGCCCCGACCTTTTTACAGTCGGTGAGAAGAAATACACAGACGAGGAGCTTGAGCAAATAATTGTTGATGAGCAAAAACCGATTTTTGTTGCAGAAAATAACGGAAAAGTAAAAGGATATGCTTTTTGTATTTTTTAAGCAGGATCTTGAAAGCAAGTCAGTCACAAATATAAAAACCCTGTATATTGATGATTTGTGTGTTGACGAGGATACAAGAGGGATGCATATCGGCACAAAGCTGTATAACTATGTTATTGATTTTGCCCGAAAAAGCGGTTGTTATAATGTTACGCTAAATGTGTGGGCAGGCAATGACGGTGCAATGAAATTTTACGAGCGTATCGGTTTTAAGGTTCAAAAAATCGGTATGGAAACAATTCTCTAAAAAGAAATATATAAATTTTCGGGTATGGTGATAAGATGAAAAAAATTGCAGTCGGTATTCTGGCTCATGTCGATTCGGGAAAGACTACGCTTTCAGAGGCGCTGATGTACTCCTCGGGCAACATAACAAAGCTTGGTCGGGTTGACCACAGGGATTCATTTCTCGACACTTTTTCGCTTGAGCGTGACCGTGGAATTACAATTTTTTCAAAACAGGCGGTTATGAAGTACAACAACACGGAATTTACTCTGCTTGACACACCTGGTCATGTTGATTTTTCGGCAGAAGCAGAGCGTACACTTCAGGTGCTTGACTACGCAATTCTTGTAATCAGCGGAACTGACGGTGTTCAGAGTCACACCTGCACACTTTGGAAACTGCTCAAAAAGTACAATGTGCCGTGTTTTATCTTCGTCAACAAAATGGATCTTGACGGTGCGGACAAGCTTTCCGTTATGGCACAACTGCGTACAGGGCTTGACGAAAACTGCGTTGATTTTACCTATCCGAACTCCGACGGCTTTCGTGAAAGTGTTGCCGTATGTGATGAAAAAATTCTTGAAAAATATTATGAAACAGATGCCGTTGAAAAGACCGACATAACAGGTGCGATTAAGGAACGCAAAATCTTTCCGTGTATGTTCGGTTCGGCACTCAAGCTTGACGGTGTAAAGGCATTTTGAATCTGCTTGACGAATACACGGTTATGCCCTCTTACGGTGCTGAGTTCGGTGCAAAGGTTTATAAAATTGCAGAGGACAATCAGGGCAACCGCCTTACATTTATGAAAATTACGGGCGGAAGTCTTAAAGTGCGCGAAATTCTCCAAAGCGAAAAAAAATACCAATGCCGAAAAGGTAAACAGAATAAGAATTTATTCGGGTGAAAAATTCACAGCCGTAGAGGAGGCTGTTGCAGGAACCGTTTGTGCGGTAACGGGAATAACATTCACTTCATCGGGTGACGGCTTGGGTGTTGAGAAAAAATTCCGGAGTTCCCGTACTCGAACCTGTTCTGACTTACAAGGTTGAATTAGAGGATGGGACAGACGCCCACACGGCTCTCACAAAGCTGAAAACGCTTGAAAACGAAGATCCTCAGCTAAATGTTGTGTGGAACAGCAGATTCGGTGAAATCCACATCCGACTTATGGGTGAAATTCAGCTTGAGGTGCTGAGGTGCATAATAAAAGAGCGTTTCGGTATGAATGTATCGTTCAGTACAGGCAGTATAATCTATAAAGAAACTATCGAAAATACGGTTGAGGGTGTCGGTCATTTTGAGCCGTTAAGACACTATGCAGAGGTTCATCTCCTTTTGAAACCTGCAAAGCGTGGCAGCGGAATTACAATTAATTCCCGTTGCAAAGAGGACTTGCTCGACCGCAACTGGCAAAGATTGATTCTTACTCACCTCTGTGAAAAAACACATCTCGGTGTGCTGACAGGCTCACCGATTACAGATATTGAAATCACGCTTGTTTCGGGAAAAGCTCATGCAAAGCATACCGAGGGCGGAGATTTCAGACAGGCAACCTACCGTGCCGTAAGACAGGGACTGCGTTGTGCAAAGAGCATTCTGCTTGAGCCTGTTTATGATTTTACGCTTGAAGTGCCTAACGAAAATGTGGGACGGGCAATGTCAGATATTCAGCGGATGAGCGGTACTTTCAATTCTCCCGAAGCCAAGGGAGAAAATTCCGTTCTCACAGGTACTGCACCCGTGTCCGAAATGGGCAACTACACAAAAGAAGTTATGCAGTACACTCACGGCAGAGGCAGACTTTCGTGCAGTCTTAAAGGCTATGAGCCGTGTCACAACAGTGATGAAGTTATTGCACAAATCGGCTACGATTGTGATGCCGATGTTGACAATCCGAGCGGTTCTGTGTTTTGTTCTCACGGAGCAGGCTACAATGTGCCGTGGAATGAGGTCGGTGAGCATATGCATCTGCCGAGTATTCTCGATGCTCCGAAAGACGATGAAATCGGCACAAACAGCGAAAAACGCTTTTGCAAAGTGCAAAACTCAGGACGATATTTTTGCTCTCGACAAGGAGCTTATGCAGATTTTTTGAACAGACCTACGGCCTGTGACACGCAGAAAACACGCTCCCGAAAAGCGTCATGTCAAGGCGGTTTCGTCAATTGACAAGGCGGCTGAAAAGTATAAAAAATCCCCCGTGTATGACGGCACGGAGTATCTGCTTGTTGACGGCTACAATGTTATTTTTGCGTGGGAACACCTCAAAGAGCTTTCCGAAAGAAGTCTTGACGGTGCAAGGCATGCTTTGATAAACATTCTCTGCAACTATCAGGGCTACAGCAAGTGTAACCTTATTCTCGTGTTTGATGCGTACAAGGTGAAGGGCGAACACAGAGAGGTTGAAACCGTGAATAATATCAGCATTGTATATACCAAAGAGGCAGAAACCGCCGATATGTTTATTGAGAAAACCTCTCACAAGCTTGCCAAAACCAACAAGGTGCGTGTTGTAACATCCGACGCACTCGAACAGATGATAATTCTGGGCAACGGTGCGTTGCGTGTTTCATCAAGAGCATTTTTAGAAGAAGTCAGACAAGCCGAAAATGAAATCAGAGAAATAATAAATTCTTCAAACGAATTAAACAATAATATGAATTAGTTTATGGATAGCCCGTAGGGGCGTTCATTGACGCCCGCAAGTAATGGTATATAACATTTGATAGATGTAATTTTATAAATGTCGCAAAGTAATTGTCATACTGTAGAGGCGAACCGTGTTCGCCAATCATTTCGTGTGTAAACACGAAATGAACTAACAACGATTTTATCTTAATATTCTAATCGTTTTGGATAAAAATATTTATTAGGTCTTCGCAAAATACCCCATTACCATTTACAACAATATTGTAAGAAACATAATTACTTACATTATTCCGTTCGCGTTTACGGCTTTTTATCCTGCGTATTATATCCTTTCGGGTGAAAACCCACTGTTTAACATTGGTATGACGGTGTTAATCGCAATTGTGATGATGGTTGTTGGAGTGATTGTGTGGAACAGAGGCATTAGGTCTTATGAAAGTGCTGGTTCATAAATTTTATGTTGACTAAATAATTGATATATGATATATTGGTAAATAAATAAAAGGAGTGACTAAAGTGGAAATACAGAATTTATTTGCTCAAAGAATTGGTGGAAAAAGAATTTGGAATAAAAAATGAAGTTTATAAATTCGCTTTAATAAAGAAATGGAAGCAAGAAGCTGAGAAAAAGCATTCAAATAATTTTAAATTAATTGATATGGGAGTGGGTGAACCTGATTGGGCCTGATGATAAAGTTGTTGATATGTTATCTATTGAAGCAGGCAAACCCGAAAATAGATTCTATTCTGATAATGGAATTCCTGAATTTCAAAATGCAGCAATAAAATATATGGAGGAAGTTTTTGGTATATCAAACTTGACAATTAATAATGTAGTTCACGGTATTGGTAGTAAACCAATTCTTGCAATGCTTCCTTCTTGTTTTATTAATCCTGGAGATTATGTGCTAAATACTATTCCTGGATACCCCGTCCTGGCAACTCATGCAAAATATTTGGGTGGGAAGATTTATGATTTGCCTCTTAAGGAGGAAAATAATTTTTATCCGGATTTTCGGAAATCCCGAGGAAGTTTTAGAAAAAACGAAATTATTATATATTAATTATCCTAATAATCCAACAGGACAAGTGGCAACAAAAGAATTCTTTGAAAATGTCGTAAAATTTGCCCAAAAGAATAACATTATTGTAATTCATGATGCGGCATATGCAGCGCTTACATATAATGATGTTAAACCTCTAAGTTTCTTATCGGTTGATGGAGCTATAGATGTAGGTGTAGAGATTCATTCTTTATCAAAAGCTTTTAATATGACTGGATGGAGATTAGGTTTTTAGTCGGAAATGAAAAAATTGTTTCTGCATATGGTGTAGTCAAAGATAATACAGATTCGGGTCAATTTCGCGCGATACAGAAAGCAGGTGCTTTTGCTCTTAATAATAGATGGATTACAGAAAATACAGTTAATAAATATTCAAGAAGATTTAAAATGCTAATTGAAGCACTCAATGAAGTTGGATTTAATTGTGTAGAGCCAAAAGGTACTTTCTATTCTTATGTGAAAATTCCAACTGGAACAGAAGAAGGAGTTAAATTCAATACTGCATTAGAGGTTGCAAGATATATTTTATTAAATGCAAACATTTCAGTTGTTCCTTGGGATGATTGTGGACATTATTTAAGATTCTCTGTTACATTTTCAGCTACTCATCACGAGGAAAAAATAATAATTGATGAAATGAAAAATAGATTGAAAAGTTTAAAATTTGTATTTTGAGAATATATAATGTAAAATTGATTATAATTGTAGTAAAATTCAAGATCTATCTTTCATCTGCTGACCTTGCATATTATCTTGACGTTACAAACAGAGTGAACAAAAAACTTCTTGAGGTTCAACAATAATTTAATTAAAAATAAGCAAGCCGACAGATACAGTGATTGTATTCTGTCGGCTTGCTTATTTTTAATAATGTAAAATCAAATTTCTTCTTCCGTGTCATCATCGGGTTCGTCGTAATCGTCACGGTCATTTCTGTGGCGTTTAAAGCTTGCGACTGCCGTACCGCCGGCGATAAGCAGAAGAATTATCGCAAAATCCGTAGGCATTGAACCGCCGTCCAATTCATCGGAGGTGGAGCTATTTTGTGTGTCTGTTTTGTCAGTTGCAAAAGCAAGGGTACTGCTCCCCGAAAATCATCATAAGAGCAAGCAAAAACGGTACAAAATTTTTCACAACAACACCTCCGCAATATCTACACGAATTATACCATTATAATTCCAAATTAGCAATATTAAATTTGGGATATTAAATCAGCAATATATGTCAATGTTCACAGCAACTGTCCCTGTAGATTTTGTAGAAAAAGAGTCATACAATGAAGGGATTTTAATAAATAACAAAAACAAGACAGCCGTAAACTGTCTTGTTTATATGTAATACTATTCGACTGCGTTGTTAATTGCCTTTATTCTGAGTTGTGAAACAATGCACAGAGTAACTTTTATCAACATTATGAAGATGAAAATTATGCTGTAAATATTGAATGTTTCAGCACCGCGAATTATGTCAAGAAGGGTATAAACTCCGTAAGCAACCATAATCATAAAAGTAACAGCAGATGATATAATAATCAAGCCGTTTGCCATCGTGCTTTTTTACTGCGTATGGATTTGTAAACGAGATATACGGGCAATACCAACGATGCAATATCCATAATTTCAAAAATAACATATAAAACATAATTTCCTGACAAGCTTGAGAAAGATGCAAAGGTTGTAAAAAAGAGTGTTGAAAATGAATAGGACTGGGTAGTCGCCGTGGATTGCCCAAAAAGAAGAATCTTCACAATAGTAGTTATACAAAAATGTCACTTGAATCCAAATGGCAAGCAGTAACAGAGTTGCAATGAGTACACCTTGTATAATTCCTGTGTATTTGAGAGTTTTATTGCTTTTCATAATCTCACCGCCTTTTAATCTCTTTTAACCGTTACAAAAATTAATCCGATTTTTATTATTAAATTGATTATGTAAAACGCTAACAATAGAAAATAGTGATTGGATGTGAAAAAATATCCTATTGTAAAAAATAAGCCGTAAAATGCTGACAAAACGGTGTCGGGAATCATAAGAATAAGAATGATTGTGTTTGCGGATTTTTTGTTTTTGAATACTGATTTGTATGTTAAAAACCAAAGCAGTGCAGGCATCAATATTAGTACAAAATTTTTGAAACAGAATTGCCTGTACGGTGTAGGGGTGGTCAAAATAGAACTCTATGAGATAAAGCGGAGTTATTGCAAACATAGGTGCGTATATCGGCGGCTCGGATGTTATACAATGAATATTAAAACACACGATTGACCCTACATTAAGCCACAATACAAAGAAAATCTGCCAAATTGCTGTCGCTTGATTTTTTGTAATTTCTTTCATAAAATCACCGCCTTTTGATTAATTACAATTTTTCTGTGTTTCTATTGTATTAATATTATAGCACAATATAATTCAAAGTGCAATTGCAAAATAATCTGCCATGCAATTTCGTGCGATTTTTACAAAACAATAATCCAAAAAAGGTTCAGATTGACGGTAAAATTAGTTGCAATGAATAAATTGCAGTAAAACTTTTGTGCAAAATAAAACCCGACAGCCACACATTGTACCGTGTGACTGTCGGGGAGAGAAGGATTTGTATTAACTTTAAATCAGAATCCCGTTGCAATGGTCAATTTCATGTTGAATAATCTGTGCGGTAAAGTCTGAAAAACTGCGTTTTATCTGCTTGAAATTTTCGTTGAAATATTTTACTTTTATCGTTTTGTAACGAACTGTTTTGCGTTCGCCGTCAAGCGAAAGACAGCCTTCCTCGGTTTCAAATTCACCGAATTTGCTAATGATTTCGGGATTGAACATAACAAGATATTTTCCGTTGTCATTAACTGCGATTATCTTTTTTTTGCAACGCCTATCATGTTAGCCGCCATGCCCACACAACGGTCAAAATTTGCCCTGAGTGTGTCGAGCAAATCCTGTGCAGTCTGCAAATCTGCCTGTGTTGCGTCCTCCGACTTTCTCTGTAAAAACATAGGATCATGTACAATTTCTCTTACCATAACTCTGCCTCTTTCAGTTTCTAATACGAGTATAACACATCGCAAAAAGCGATTAAAAGTTAAATTACATAATGTATCCTCATATAAATTACCGAGGTGGTTAGGTGAAATATCCGGAGTTATCGTGCAATGTTTATGCTGAGGTTGACGGTGAGAATGTTTTGCTGATTGAGATTGACAGAGAGGGCAGAGCAAAGGTTTATCATGAAAATTTAAGAGTTGACGGGGTGCAGAAAATTTTTGAAGAAATCAACTGCAACATTGAAAGCTACATAAAATATTTCGGAACAAAATAAAATAGCACAAAATAAAACGCCCTCCGTTTGGAGAGCGTAATTTTGTGAATTTACAAATTATCAAAATTAATCTTCGTCATCGCTGTGGGCATGGTCATACAGCTTTTGAATATCCTCGGGAAGATTGTTCGGGAGCATTTCGTTGATTCTGTCCTCGTTGCCGTCAGCAATGGCAGTATCGTAGTACCAGCACTTAAAGCGGAGCATATCAAGCGTCTTTTGAAGACGCTCAATTTCCTTTTCTACGGTTTTTTTCTGATTTTCAAAAAGTTCTCGCCTTTGCGGATAGGACGAACTGCCCTCGGCGCACCATTGCATAAATTTTCTTATTTCCCTGATTTCAAGTCCCGATTTTTTGAGGCAGTCAATTATGCGGAGTGTTTCAAGCTCTCTGTCGGAAAATCTGCGGATACCCGACACCCTCTCCATATGCGGAAAAAGTCCCTCTTTATCGTAGTAACGCAGGGTTGAAACAGGAATACCGCACATCTGAGATACCTGACCGATTGTGTACATAAAATCACTCCGAAACATTCTAAAAGTTCTTGACCTAAAGCCAAGTTTATCTGTCAATACAATCATACTGCATAATGATTTGGTTGTCAATTGAATTGTTTTTAAAATAAAAAATTAACGGAGCAGATTTTAATTTCTGCTCCGTGTTTGTTAGGAAAATATGCTTGCCACATTGATTCCGTTTGTGGTTATGTTTAATATTATTCCGATTACGGTCATCGGGATGATTATGACTGAAAGAAATTGAAAGAATGATCCCGCACTGGAAAAAAATTCAGTGCCTTTGGTATAGACAAAAGGTGATTTTACAAATTTTTCGGCTATGGGTGATTTGGAGATGTAGTAGAATTGTCTTGATACTGTAATGCCGAAGTGGGCGAACATTATACTGTTCCACACATTTCCCGCCTTGCCGATAAAGCCCATAAACGGCATACAATAAAAAATGTATAACGCAATGAACAGCAATATCGGTCTGAGAAAAGTTATTTTTGAGGTGGGATAGTTACATCCCAAAACATTAACCGTACTGAGCAAAATTAGGACAAACAGGATTATCAGAACAATAATGCCTATTACATTTTCGTGTGTAATATTAATGCCGCAATTTTGGAGTATGGCAATTGTCAAAAGCAAGATAGCTGCGATACCCGTGTACACAAAGTCAAAAATCATTAGTTGCTTTTTCATATAAATCTCCGTGTTTTAAAATATATGCTGAATATACCATGTTTTTTGACATTATACAATACTATTGTTATTTAATTGGAATAAGTCACATATTGAACACTTTTTACTTGTTGAAATTGCATATAAAAAAGAAAGCAAGGCACGAAATTGCACCTTGCTTTTTGGGAAGATATATTAATGTAACTTGTTGTTTTGATTATTTCTTTTCGAGAACATTGAGGAAATCTTCAATTTCGGCAAGCCTTTCTTTGGCAAGATTTTTTGCCGGCGTTATATGCCTTGTCAAGCACATCCGTGTTCATCTCAAATGATTTTACATACTTGTGTGACGGGCGGAGTACCATAAGTATGCCGTCCTCCTCAAGCTGTTTCATTCTTTTGCATTGCTCATTATAGCGGTCAAATCTCGTCATAAGAGCGTTGATGAGGTTCGGATAGTCCTTGTATTTTTGTTGATTAAAATTCAAACTTGCGATAGTCCGTGCAAGGCTCATTTTCGGGTTTTGTCAAAAGCACAAGCACACGGGAACAGCCCTGTTCAAACGCACGGTCAAAGGGAACAGCGTCGGCAATACTGCCGTCAACATACTTTCCGCCCTCAAATTCGCTTATCTGATAGAGAATAGGAACTGTGCAGGACGCTCTTACGGAGTCAAGCAATCGCTGTTCGCTTTTGTTCTCGGAAAAATATTTTGCCTTGCCTGTTACGCAGTCGGTTGCCACAAATTCGCAGTTTGTATCTGACGCAAAAAATGTATCAAAATCGAACGGATAGTCCTGATAAGGAAATCTGTAAATCATATTGTCAAGATCCATTGAAAGAAAACCGAGAACCGAAAAATCGCCTGTTCTGTGGGGCATAATAACCTTGCGGGAACGACCTTCCTGTTTTGCGGTAAAATCAAGGGGCGACCTCAGCTCCCGCCGAAACTCCTGCAACATAGTCAAAGTGTATTTTGTTTTCAAGCAGACAGTCGGTTATACCGGCGGTAAAAATTCCTCGCCTTGCTCCGCCTTCAATTATCAGACCTGTCATAAGGACCTCCGTTGACTCAAAAAAATTTTGGTGCTATAATCAAACTGTTTTATGGGGTGATAGTATGGATGCTAATGTGACTGACCTTCGCATTGTAAAAACAAGAACCAATATAAAAAAAATTCGCTGATTGATTTGCTTGCCGAAAAAATGTTTCCAAAATCACGGTGACTGAGCTTGCAGAAAAGGCGATGATTAACCGCAAAACCTTTTACCGCCATTATCACACGGTTCAGGATGTTGTCGATGATATCAATTACGATATAGTCAACGATGTTATCAGCCATGCGAAAAAAATCCGATCGTGACGGCAACAATCTTGTGAATCAGCTGAATTTTATCGGTCTTTCCATTGTTGAAAATAAAGAACAGATTAATAAAATTCTGAAAAATTCTCCCGAGGTGTTCGGCTCGGGACGCTCTGTTGAGCTTTTGAAAAGATTTATCGAGGTTTCAATAAGACCTGTGCTTAATTTTAAAAATGAAACAAAACTCAAATACCTTGTTGAGTTTGTCGTTTCGGGATTCATCTCGGTTTATGTCCGTTGGTTCAATGACGGCTGTGCAGAAAGCTCCGAAAAGCTTGCAGACGCTGTCAACGAGTTCGTTCTCGGAGCATTGTCCGAATATGTTCGCCCGAAAAGCTGATTAACTCATTTTCCAATGAGCCTTAGTAATAGCCTCAAATCCTTTGGGGGAGAGAATAGGCTTTGAAATTTTTTTCATTGTTTCATCGCAAAGACAGCGGTTTTCGCAGAATTCCCTGCCTGCCTCCGTGATTGAATCAAGGTATGCCTTTCTCTGTCTTTCAGCTTTTTCTGCAATAAAAAAGCTCGCCCTCGGGGCATTTTATCATCGTGTAATTGCCGTTACCGCAAAGCAAATCAAGCTGTTTTATAAGTGCGGGATACATCGGTTCGGCACTCACATAGCCGCAAGTTGTAATAACCAAAAGCCTCTTTTCGTGCATTGCTTCATCACGCAGTTCATGGAAAGAGGCTTCTTTGTCCTCGACAACATTTCCCGAATAGGGGAGCATATACGGCAGACATCTGTCGGTTAATGCTTTCATCTGTGACGGCATACCGAAAAAGTAGAGCGGAAAGCTCTCAATGATAATATCGGCAGAATTAATCTTTTCGTAGATTTTCTGCATATCGTCCTTTATAACACATTTGCCGGGTGTTCTGCTCCAACACGAAAAGCAACCCATACATGGCTTGATTGTTTCCTTTTTAACCGTGATATATTCAACTTCCGTATCGGCTGAAAAGCCGTCAAGAAATGCTTTTGTAATGTTGAGAGTATTGCTTTTTTCGCCCTTTGGACTACCGTTTAATACGAGAACTTTCATAATCACTCCTGTGACGGCTTGTAAACCGCATTTTTATCCATTGTGGTAAACAAAAGATTTCCCTTTGCCCTCACTTCACCGTCAACCTTGATGACACACGCAAATTCAAATGCCGACTTTGTTGACATTGTAACATTTACGCTGATAATAAGCGTGTCACCCGGAATAACGGGGCGGAGCATTTTGAAATCCTTAACCTTGAGAAGAACATACAGCTTGTCCTCCTCAACGCTTTCGGGAGCAAATACAAGACTGCAAAGCTGTGCCGCAGATTCAATGAGCAATACTCCCGGCATAATCGGTGTGTCGGGAAAATGACCTGCAAAATACGGCTCGTTCACCGACACATTTTTTATACCTGTTGCCGAAACATTCGGCTCAAGCTCGGTCACCCTCTCAATCATCTGAAAGGGTGGTCTTTGTTTTATTCTCTGATTGATTTCAAGCAGATTCATCATAAGCTGAGTCCTCCGTCAAGCACAAGCACCTGACCTGTCATATATGAAAAATCGTCACTGCAAAGCTGTCCGACTACATTTGCGACATCCTGAACTGTGCCGAATCTCTTTTCGGGAATAGCCTCAAGATACTTTTTTTTGCAATTCTTCGGGAATGCCGTTCATCATTTCGGTTTCGATAAAACCGGGCGCAACTGCGTTTACTCTGATTCCGTACTTTGCAAGTTCCTTTGCAAGCGTGTGTGTCATAGCGTTTACCGCACCCTTTGTTGCACTGTAAACCGACTGACCTTCAACTGCAAGAACAGAGCTTACGGAAGAAATGTTGATGATGATTCCGCTCTTTTTGCGGAGCATTTTAAGCGATGCCTGTCTTGCACAATTGAAATATCCTTTGATATTAATGTCAAGACTTCTTTCAAGCGACTCGTCTTTAATCATCAAAAGGTAAGCGTCGTCAACCACACCTGCGTTGTTGACAAGAACATCAATTCCGCCAAAGTCCTGCTGAATACTGCGGAACATATCCTTTACTTCGTCAATATCTGCCGTATTTGCCTTGTAGGCAACGGCTTTTCTGCCGAGTGCTGTAATTTCGTCAACAGCCTTTTGAGCCATTTCTAAATTTGAATTGCAGTTCACGGCAATGTCATATCCAAGCTCTGCAAGCTTTAAAGCGCAAGCCTTGCCAATGCCCCTTGATGAACCTGTTACAAGAGCGGTTTTGCTCATATTTACCTCCGATTTTTACACTTTCTTCAGGATTACGGCAGAGTATGTTCCGCCCGCACCCATTGAAAGAGCAAGTCCGTATTCGTAATTTTTCTCGCTGTCAGAAAGAAGCTCAGCCGCATATGCCGCTGTCATTGCGCTTGCTGCGGCTCTTGCATTGCCGATTTCCTGCGATACATCATAGCACGGCATAAGCGTCTTGATAATCTTCCTGTCGTCACAGCATACAAAGTCAATATTGTCTGCCTCAATGCCGGCATTCATACAAGCCTTTTCGATAACCTCAACAACAGCCTTGCTGTCAACCTCTGAGTTGTCATAAGATACAGGGCGGTGAGCCTGTGCATAGCCCTTAATTTCTGCATACTTGCGTGCATTTCTGCCGTTTGCACTTTCCTCTGTTTCAAGAACGAGAGTTACAGAGCCCTCACCGAGCGGTTTTTCAAGCAATTCGGCCTTTGTATAGAGTTCAAGGTTTGTCTTTGTATTTTCATCGGTACCTGCGGCAAGCATAACGCTTTCGTTGCCGTCTGCAAGAATATCAGCGGCATAGCAAATACTCTGCAGTCCTGCCTGATTGCCGTTTGCAACAGTTGCGTTGTAGCCCTTGATGCCTGAGAAAATGCTCAGATAACCGCCTGCGGCATTGTAAACCGTATTTGGAAATGAAAAAGCACTGCCCTTTTCGGTACCTCTTGTGATTGCCTTTTTCTGGAAATCAACAATTTCGGTCATAGGGCCGTCAGCCGTGCCGATTACAATACCTGTTTTATATTCGTTGTCCTTGTCAATTTTTATGTCAGCGTCTGCAAGTGCGTCCATACCGCTCAAAAGCTGGAGCTGGCTGAAACGGTCAAGCTTTCTGTAAAATGCAACCTTGATTCCGTGTTTGTCATAATCTTCGGAAGTAAGATTGCAGTTAAGGCTGTGTTCGTCAGTCTTTGTGCCTGTAAGCTTTGAAATGCCCGTAATGTAAATTTTTTCATTTTTACTGTTGTCGGGAATATCATGCTTGTTGTCCGAGAAAATAATGCTTGCGTTGTTGCCGCCGAATGCAAATGAGTTTGACATTGCATAGTGAACATCTTTTGTGTGGCTCTTGTTCGAATAAAGTCAATGTTGCCCGCCTTTTCGGAAAGCACCTTCAAATCCTCATCGGAGTAGCCGATTGTAGGCGGAACGAGGTTTTCTTTTATTGCTTTTTACGGAAAATACAGCCTCAATTGAGCCGGCCGCACCGAGGCAATGACCTGTCATAGATTTTGTTGAGCTGACAGAAAGGTGGTCGTTGCCGTCAAAAAGTGTGTGAAGTGAAAGAAATTCAGCCTCGTCATTTTTGGCAGTACCCGTTCCGTGTGCGTTTATGTAGTCGATATCATCAAAACTAAGAGCAGAGCTTTCAACAGCCCTTCTGATTGCACTCATCTGACCTTCGCCGTCGGGACGGGGAGCGGTAATGTGGTAAGCGTCACTGCTTACACCCGAACCGAGAATCTCACAGTAAATCTTTGCGCCTCGTTCAACAGCGTGTTCGTAGCTTTCGATTACAAGAATACCCGAACCCTCGCCGAGCGTGATACCTGTGCTGTGATTGAACGGGGAACAGGCGTTTTCGTCAAGCGCATGGAGAGCGTGGAAACCGCTGAATGCAAGTGAAGAAAAGCTGTCCGAACCGCCTGCGATGAACACATCACCCTTGCCCTCACGGATAAGGTCACAGGCATAGCCGATGCTCATTGTGCCTGCCGCACAAGCGTTGACGATGTTTGCGGTAATGCCCTCAAGTCCGAAATGAGCGGAAACATTGTTGGCAATTGCCGAAGCACCCATTTTGAAAATATCTTCTTTTTACCGCCGTCACCCTTGATTTCGTCTGTGTAATATTTGTCAATGCTTGCCGCACCGCCTACACAACTGCCAAGAATAACACCGATGTTCTTTTCGGACGCGTCAATGTTTGCATCTTCAAAAGCCTCGTTTGCGGCATGAATACAGAGAAGGGAAGAACGGTCATAGTTTTCGGGAGAAAGCTCTGACGATGCCTTGTCAACCTCTGCACCCTTGTGTGCATAACAGTTTGAGGTGTCAACCGACTTAACCTCATCAATGCCGGAGTGACCGAGTGTTACGGCATCCCAGCAATCCTTTACATTGTCACCGACGCCGCAGATAAGTCCGAGTCCTGTGACAACACATCTCTTTTGTCAGCCATATTAACCCTTGCTTGCTTTCTACATATTCTGTAAGTGCTCTGATTGATTGGAAGTGCTCACGGTCTGCCCCTGTCATATCAATACCGAAAAGTGTGTCGATGCCTGCAACGATTTCGATTGAGTCGATTGAGTCAAGACCGATTTCGTCACCGAAAAGTTCTGAATCGTATGTAAGAATGTTTTCGGGAATTCTAAGGTTTTCTACGAGCATTTCCTTAATCTGATCTGCAATAGCATTGTTCATTTTAATTACCTCACTTAAAATTTTGATTTTTTTGATTTTATTATAAATTTTCCGAAGAAAAATCTTCTTTGTAATAAACCTTGCCTTTGCCGTATTTTTCTTCAAGCTCAAGATAAAGCTTTTTGACCTGCTTTTCGGCTTCGGCACTGATTCCTTTTGCGTATTTTGAGCAGCGAACATTTTTCGGGACATTCGGATTTTATCGGATTGCCGATTAAAATTTTCTGCCTCTTTCCAAAAAAATTTTATACTCACCCAAAGATGCAATCGGGATTATGTCAAGACCTTTTTTTTTGCCGCAAGCAATGCCGCACCGGGCTTGAACAGGGAGCATTTTGCCCTCTCTTGCAATTCCGCCCTCGGGGAAGATAAGCATTGAATATCCGTTTTCAACCGCACCCTCACTTTGCGCATACCAGTTTGTGTCCATGGTGTCAAAGTCAACGGGAATACTGCGGCAAATTCGGATAAACGAGCCTGTTCCGCTCTTGTCGTACCAGCTTTTTTTAACAAGCATATACGGCTTGTATCTGCTGAGTACAGAGCTTATCACAACTCCGTCAAAGTGGTGAGTGTGGTTGCATACAAACACAACAGGCTTGCCCTTGAGGCTCTTTTTAAGGCTCTTGTCCTTCCATTCAACCTTCGGGCGAATAAGAAGATGCACAAGACCTTTTACAAATTTTTATGAATGCAAGCTGTCCTGCATTTTTATGATAATTGTACTCCATACTCTTTGCCCTCGTTTTTTAGAATATTATATTTTTATTTAAAAAAATTTCAACGGTCAAATGAATTTTGCGTGTGTCTTATGCAACATTTTGTCGAATTTTGTGGCATAAAATATATGGGAATTATTATGGAATATTTTTCTTTTTAGCTTTTTACAAATGTTGACGGCTGTTGTTTATGGTGATATAATCATATAAAAGAATTTTGCCTTTGAATCAAGGTAAACAAAGGAGAAACCTATGAAAAAAGTAATTTTAACAGGTGACCGTCCTACGGGCAGACTTCATGTCGGTCACTATGCAGGTTCGCTCAAGGAGAGAGTAAAGCTCCAGAATTCGGGCGAATATGATGATATATACCTTATGATTGCAGACGCTCAGGCTCTTACCGACAATGCCGAGCATCCCGAAAAGGTAAGACAGAATATTTTGCAGGTTGCGCTCGACTACCTTGCCTGCGGAATAGATCCGAACAAGTCAACAATTTTTGTTCAGTCAATGATTCCCGAGCTTACAGAGCTTACTTTCTATTACATGAACCTCGTAACCGTGTCCCGTGTTCAGCGTAACCCCACCGTTAAGGCAGAAATTCAGATGCGTAATTTTGAGGCAAGCATTCCTGTGGGATTTTTCTGTTATCCAATCAGTCAGGCGGCTGATATCACGGCATTCCGTGCAACTGCCGTTCCTGTCGGCGAGGATCAGCTTCCGATGCTTGAACAATGCAAGGAGATTGTTCACAAGTTCAATTCCGTTTACGGCGAAACTCTTACGGAACCGCAGATTATTCTTCCGAGCAACAAGGCTTGTCTGCGACTGCCCGGTATTGACGGCAAGGCAAAGATGAGCAAATCACTCGGCAACTGCATTTATCTTGCAGAAGAACCCGAGGATATCAAGAAAAAGGTTATGTCAATGTTTACCGACCCGAATCATCTTCGTGTTGAGGATCCCGGCAAGGTTGAGGGCAACCCCGTATTTATCTATCTTGACGCATTCTGCCGTGATGAGTATTTTGCGGAATTTTGGAATGATTACAGCTGTCTTGACGAACTCAAGGCTCATTATCAGCGTGGCGGACTCGGTGATGTCAAGGTTAAGAAATTCCTTAACAATGTTATGCAGGAGGAGCTTCGTCCTATTCGTGAACGCAGAAAAGAATGGGAAAATCATCTTTCCGATGTTCTCGATTCTCAAAGAGGGCAGTAAGGTTGCGAAGGAAACTGCCGCAAAAACACTTGAGGATGTCCGTCATTCTATGAGAATTGATTATTTTACAGACAATAATCTTCTCAAATAATTTAAAATTCAATATGTAAAATACAGGTCGGAAGGACAGAAATCAAAAATTCTGTCTTTCCGATTTTTCTTATGAAAAAATTATTGCGAATCGACTCAAAATTGTTGAAAAAATAATAATATTATGCTATTATTGCGTTGAAAACACCCCGTTTTAAGGAGAATACATTATGATTGACGCAAGAAAGCATACGCTTGATTCTGTTAAAAAGCTGACCGATTACAGCGATTTTAACCTTTATAAAATGGATATATGCTACGATTACAGCATTGATAAAATCATTGACAGAGGGATTTTTGATGATGAGTCGGCTCTCGGTGCAATTTTGCAGGAGGTTCTGTCCGATTATCCCGTCAATCTTAAAATGCCGAATTTCGGGTGCAGTGCCTTTACAATGAAAAATCCCGACAGCGTAATGATGGGGCGAAACTATGATTTTAAGAACGACACCTCGTCAATGCTTGTGTATTGTTCGCCAAAGAACGGCTACAGGTCGGTTGCGTTTTCGGCACTTGATAATGTAGGTGCAAACAACCCCGAGTTGAGTGATGAAACAAGGCTTGCAACCTTGCTCTCACCGTTTATCAGCCTTGACGGAATCAATGAAAAGGGCGTGTCAATCGCAGTTCTCACACTTGACAGCAAGCCCGTCCGTCAGCAAAGCGGAAAGCCCGTTATCGCCACAACGCTTGCAATCCGTCTTATACTTGACAGAGCTGCGTCAACCGAAGAGGCGGTTACACTTTTTTGAAAAATACGATATGTTCGCCTCAAGCGGAAGAGATTATCACTTTTATGTTACCGATTCAAACGGTGACGGTCGTGTTATTGAGTACGATTGCAACAGCGATGACCGAAAGCTTGTTGTTACAAAATCGCCTGCCGTTACAAACTTTTTTGTGATGTACAAAAATTTTGTAAAGCCTTATCAGAAAAACGGTGTTTACGGTCACGGCAGAGAGCGGTATGATAAGATAATCAATATTCTTGAAAAGAATAATAGTTACACAAAAGAAACAGCATGGGAGGCTCTTGTTTCGGCATCACAAGCACCGAATCCGAACGATATAACAAACAATACTCGATGGTCGATTGTTTATGACAACACAAACCTTACCGCTGATATTTCAATCCGCCGAGATTGGAACACGGTGACAAAATATTCGCTAAAAAAAATAAAATTACGGAATAAAAAACAGGGAAGAAACCGAAAAAAGTTTCTTCCCTTTTATAATGTCCGATTCAGTTTTTGCCGTGCAGCATAACATCCGCCGTAAAAATTCCGTTTTCGTGAGAAAATCTGCAATAACCGCCGTCTTTTTCGGCGATTCTGCGTACCGACTGCGTACCGATACCGTTACCGTTTCGCTTTTTGACGAACCGAAAAATCCGTCCTTTTCGGTAATCTCTCCGTTGAAAGCATTCTCTACGGAAATAAGCAATATCTTTTCGGAATGCGGACGGGCATACATTTTAATCTGCCGTTTATCTCTGTCAAGCTTCATGCTCGCCTCAAATGCATTTTCAAGCAAATTTGCGATTACAAGACAGATATCGGATTCCAAAACTGTCAACTTTTCGGGGATGTCAATTTTTTAGTTTAAACGGAATACCATTGCTCTTGTATTTTGAATAATAATGTCCGATAATCGCATTAACAGCCTGGTTTTTACAGAGTACAAGCTCTGTGTCGGGAATATTCTGCGATGCTGACGAAAGGTATTTTTCAAGTTCTTCCCAGTTCTTTTGCTCGGCAAGAGCATTAAGTACGGCAAAGTGATGTCGCATATCATGCCGTGCCTGACGGGTTTCTTCAATAGCGACTTTTAATGCGTCATACTGTGCCCTCTGCATATTCAAAAATTGATTTTTCTGAGCAAGTTTGTTATTGCGGTTCAGACTTTTTGCAATAAAATACAGTAAAGCGTAGAAAATGAGCAACAGCACAAGAAGTGATACGCTGATAACAATGTAACCCTGCATAATTCTTCCTGTATGGAGAATGTTAGGATTCCATGGGATTATAAAAAAAGTTGAGCAAGATGAATATTATCGGTAAAATCCAGAATACATACCATGTCTGGGCAATGTTTTCATCATCGAGCAGTTCACTCACACCGTGTGTTGCAGGATACCATGCAAGAATTACAAACATCCAGCATAGAATATTGAACAGCACAGCCGATTTAATTTCAAACCACGGCGTTGTGTTCTGCGGAAATGTTATCGAATCAACCGCCCGTGTAATGCTCGCAATGCAAGCAAACACTCCGCATACCGCAAGTAACACACTCACCGATTTCCACATGGATGTTTTGAGTGAACAACAGTATGCTGCCGAAAGGGCAAAGCACTATCGGTATTGCAAGCACAAACGATTTCAGATTGTATCTGTAACAAACAAAACCGCACAATGTACAAAAGGCACACAAGTGATAAAATCATCACAGGAAACAGCCTGAGCTTTGATAGTTTGAGATGTTTTTTATCGGAAGATATGCAAGTACAACACCGGGGATGATTGCACCGAGTTCAATCATCGGACAGAAAAAACATTTGTCAATGCAAATCCCTCCTGCCGAAAATATATTCGCCAAAGGTGCTTTTTGCGCTTTTTACAAGACTTCGACTTATGGAGATTTTTTCACCGTTGTCAAGAACAAATTCATTGCCGTTCATATCCCTGATGTGTTCAAGATTTACTATGATTCCTCGGTTGCACACAAAGAAATTATCCCCGTCATCAAACAGCATTACAAATTCGGCAAATGTACTGCGCACAGACTTTTCGGCTTTGTCCGTACAATGAATATGTATGCAGTGCTTAAAATGCTCGGCATACAAAATGTCGCAAAGCTTTATACGCAACGAGTCACTTGCAGAGGGTATTTCAATGTATTTTTTCTTCAACGGAGATTTTCTGCGAAATCTCATCGAGCAACATATCAAGCTCTTCATCGCTGTACGGCTTAACAAGATAGTGCAATGCCCGAACCCTGAAACCTTCAAGTGCGTGGTCGGTTGATGTGGTTGTGAAAACAAGCAGACAATCTTTGTCAAACTTCCTCAGCTTTTGTGCCGCATCAATTCCGTTTTCCTTTTCCATATATATATCCATAAAAACAAGGTCAAATCTGTTCTGCATTGCATCATTCAGAAAATCCGTTCCGTTACCGTATCCGCAAATTTCAATATCATATGACCTTGAAAATGAGCTTTGAGAAAGTCTTTTGCAAAGTTCATTTCGCTCATTTTCGCAATCATCAACTATTGCAATCCTCATACCGTACCTCCTGCATAATTATCACTCTTATTGTATCACATAATATCTCAAATAGTGACTTTAATTTGCATTTCGTGCCAAAAATTTTCACTTTGTGCCAAATGTATGGACTAAATGACAATTATTTATTATAATTCAGCTTAAACCAAAAAATCATGGACAGATAAAAACACGGAGGAAATATTCTATGATTAACAAAAAGAAAACGGGGCTTTGCCTTGCTTTGGCGGCAACATTGATTGCCTCGTCTGCACTTTGCGGATGTCAGCAGAGCGACAGCAGTACATCCGCAAAATTCAACAGCGATGTAAAGGACGCGTCAAAATATACGGCTGACGAAAACGCGCAGGTGTATAAGACACTTGACTTTTCCGATGAACAGGAAAAGGAATTTGCTAAAAAGGGCTTTATAACAGCACCCGACAAACTCGAAATCAAAACCGAGAACTGAACTGTTGCATGGAGCCAGACAGCATATGACTTTATCAGAAACTCGTCAACTCCCGACAGTGCAAACCCAAGCCTTTGGAGAAACACGGAGCTTAACTCGCTTTATGGACTTTTTGAAGTTGTTGACGGTGTTTATCAGGTCAGAGGCTACGATGTTGCCAATGTAACCTTTGTAAAGAGCGACAACGGCTGGATTGTTTTTGACTGTACAACAAGCTCCGAAACTGCAAAGGCGGCGCTTGAACTGCTTGAATCTAAGTTCGGCAAGGCGCATATTGCCGCTGTTGTTGTAAGCCACGCTCACATTGACCACTACGGCGGTATCGGCGGACTTATTGACGAAAAGAATGTTGCAGATTCATCACTTCCGCTTGATGAACAGATTAAGTCCGGCAAAACGCTCATTATCGTTCCCGAAGGCTACGAAAAGGCTGTTATGGAAGAAAATGTTTTTGCAGGAAACGCAATGAAACGCAGAACCAACTTCCAGTACGGATCATTGCTTGATAAGGGCGGTAAGGGCAGTTTGTCGGTAGGTATCGGTCTTACCCCTTCAAGCGGCACAACAACATACATTTCACCGTCTTATGAGGTAAAGAAAGCTACCGAAACCATCAAGGTTGACGGTGTTGAAATGGTGTTCCAGCTTACTCCCGACACAGAATCGCCTGCCGAGATGAATACCTATATTCCAAAATACAAGGCTTTGTGGATGGCTGAAAACTGCTCCGGCACAATGCACAACCTCTACACACTCAGAGGCGCAGAGGTTCGTGACGGCAATGCGTGGGCGCAGTATATTATGGAGGCAAAGGAGCTTTTCGGAGATAAAACCGAAGTAGTTTTCCAGGCTCACAACTGGCCTCATTGGGGCAACGATGTAATCAATGACTACATGGCAAACACAGCCTCTGTTTATAAGTACATATTCTCACAGACGCTTATGTACATCAATCAGGGCTATACATCAACCGAAATTGCCAACATGATTGAACTTCCCGATGAACTCAACAAGATTTGGTACACCCGTCAATATTACGGAACTCTCAAGCACAATGTAAAGGCAGTTTATCAGAAGTATATGGGTTGGTATGACGAAAACCCCATTCATCTTGATGAGCTTGAACCGACAGAATATTCAAAGAAGCTTGTTGAGTATCTCGGCGATACAGACAAGGTTCTTGAAATGGCTAAAAAGACTTTGACAAGGGAGAGTATCAGTGGGTTGCACAGATTACAAACACACTTGTATATGCAGATCCCGAAAATAAAGACGCCCGCTATCTTTGCGCAGACGCACTCGAACAGCTCGGCTATCAGGCTGAAAGCGGTGCATGGAGAAACGCTTATCTTACAGGTGCTTATGAGCTTCGTAACGGTACAAAAAAATTATCCGAATTCCGAAGGTTCAGGTGCAACAGCTCTCGGTATGAGTACTGAAACAATGTTGGATTATCTCGGAATCTGTCTTGACGAAAAGAAGCTTGAAGATCAGAACCTTGTAATCAATCTTGAAGTGACCGATAAAAACGCAAAATATCTTCTTCGCATAAATCACGGTGTGCTTATCTATTCACAGGAAAAGTGGAGCGATAAGGCTGACGCAACAATCAAAACCAAGAGTGCAGGTATTCTCGGCATTGCACAGAACAATCAGAAACTTATGGACGCCGGCATTGAAAAGGTTGAGGGCAACAGTGACATCATCAAAACCCTTACATCAAGCGTTGCCGAATTCCCGCTGTATTTCAATATTATTGAACCCTAATTAAAGTATGAGGTAACTATGAAAGTATTTAATTGTATTTTCGGCATATTGTCGATAATCGGTGCGATTTATTGTATGTTCTATCCGGGACTTACCTTCCTTAATACCGGTTGGATAGTGACAATCCTTCTCGGAGTATGGGGAATATGCTCCGTGATTGACTACTTTGCAAAACGCAAAAGGCAAAGGCTGAACAGAGTGAAGCGATAATGGGAACACTCGGTCTTATTGTCGGCATTGCAGCGGCAGTAATTTCAATTCTTGCTATGTTTATGCCGAGCATAAGACTTATGTTTGATGTTATCATTCTCTGCATTTTCTCAGGTTGGCTTGTAGTGGACGGTATCTCGTCCGTTGCAATGTCATTCAAGGTCAAAAAAGCATCTTCCTCAGGTGCATGGCTTATTCCGCTTTTCTGCGGAATACTCGTCATAATCGGCGGTATCTACGGATTTTTCCACCTTATATTTGCCGCACAGACAATCGGATTTATGATTGGTGTCCTTTTGTCAATCTACGGTGTAAAGCTTATTCTTTCGGCATTTGAAAAGCCGAGCGTGTAAGATACTTATTTTGTTTTCTTCTCTTTTTAAGAAAAGTATGATAACCCCAAAATCCCGAACCTTCAGAGTATTGCATCTTTGAAGGTTCGGGGCTTTATGAGGAATCAAAAACAGAGGTGTCATTTTTCTGTTTGATGCATAAAATATCAGTGTAGAAATTTTCCGTTAAATTTTGTTGTTAAAATGCAAATTCAGTATTGACAAATGTATTTTATTATGATAGAATAATGCCTGTTGAGTGACATTGCTCAGTATTCGGCGACATAGCCAAGTGGTAAGGCACGAGTCTGCAAAACTCTGACGCCCCGGTTCAAATCCGGGTGTCGCCTCCAAAACGGAAAGCACTTCTTAACGGGAGTGCTTTCCGATTATAAAATGTGGGAGCATAGCTCAGCTGGGAGAGCATCTGCCTTTACAAGCAGAGGGTCACAGGTTCGAGCCCTGTTGTTCCCACCATTATATGCGGATGTAGCTCATCTGGTAGAGCGCCACCTTGCCAAGGTGGAGGTCGCGGGTCCGAGCCCCGTCTACCGCTCCATTAAATCAGTACAGTTGATGTACTGATTTTTTTATTTTACAGAATTTTTTTGACAAGCAAGGGGCTGTTTTTTAACAGCCCCTTTAATTGTTGTGTAGTTAATTATAGTGTTCCGAATAATGATGTGCCTTGTCAAGAAGCATATCCTTAACCTTCATCAGCCTTGTACGACTGCTGCGGTCATTTTCTTCAAGTTTCATCGAAATATACTTGATTGTTTCCTGATATCTCGGAATCATAACATGCTCAAGCGAATTAACACGGCGGCGTGTCTTTTTCAATTTCTGCCGACATAAGCTCACAGCTTTTTTCAATTTCAGCAAGCCTTATCAGGTCGGGCAAAAGCTCGTTGAGCGACATAACCGCATCATCAAGTTCAAACGAAGTAAACGCAAAACCGTAGGGAAAAAATATCGCCCTCATTGCTTGTTCGTGTGCTTGATGAAAACTGCGGAATATCAACGCTCATAACATTTTTTGAAGAAAGCTCAAGGTCAATTCTCTGCTTCGGTGACATCAATGAGGCGTCCAGAGCCTCTTTTGACATAACCGCACTTGCGTTCACAAAGTGGTTGTTGCACTCTGTAAGCTCTCTTTCAATCTTCTCACGAAGCTCCTTGTTTTCTCTTACAAGGTCAAGAAATCGGCGCATCAGTTCGTCACGCTTGTCTTTTAACATTTTATGACCACGGGTAGCTGTTGCAAGCTGTTTTCTCAGCTTTGTCAACTGCATACGGGTGGGATTAACATTCATAACTGCCATTAGCAAACACCTTCAATGCGATTATTCTTTACCGTAAAACTCGTCAAGCATATCGTCCTTAATTCGTTTAAGTTCACTTCTGGGAAGAATATGCAAAAGCTTCCAGCCGATGTCAAGTGTTTCTTCAATTGAACGGTTTGCGTCATAACCCTGTGAAACATACTCACGCTCAAATGCCTCGGCAAATTCAGCGTACTTTTTATCCATATCGGTAAGAGCCGCCTCACCGAGAATTATCATAAGTTCTCTTGCGTCTTTACCTCTTGCATAAGCGGCAAAAAGCTGGTTCATGGTTGCGGCGTGGTCTTTACGGGTTCTGTCAGGGCGATACCCTTGTCTTTAAGTCTTGAAAGTGACGGAAGAACATCAATCGGCGGAGTAATTCCCTTTCTGTAAAGCTCACGGGATAGGATAATCTGACCTTCTGTAATGTAGCCTGTAAGGTCAGGAATCGGGTGAGTCTTGTCATCTTCGGGCATTGTAAGAATCGGAATAAGAGTGATTGAACCCTCTTTGCCTTTAAGTCTGCCGGCTCTTTCATACAATGTTGCAAGGTCTGTGTACATATAACCCGGATAGCCTCGTCTGCCCGGAACTTCTTTTCTTGCGGCAGAAACCTCACGGAGCGCATCGGCATAGTTTGTGATGTCGGTCATAATAACGAGAACGTGCATTCCTCTGTCAAATGCAAGATATTCAGCCGCCGTGAGTGCCATTTTAGGCGTTGCAATACGCTCAATGGCAGGGTCGTTAGCAAGGTTTACAAACATTACCGTTCTGTCAATAGCGCCTGTTTCCTTAAACGACTGAACAAAGTAGTCGGATTCTTCAAATGTAATACCCATTGCGGCAAATACAACGGCAAACTGCTCGTCCTTGCCTCTTACAGCCGCCTGTCTTGCAATCTGAGCGGCAAGCTGGGCATGGGGCAGACCCGATGCCGAGAAGATAGGCAGCTTCTGTCCTCTTACAAGTGTGTTCAGTCCGTCGATTGCTGAAATACCTGTCTGAATAAATTCCTGCGGATAGTTTCTTGCGGCAGGGTTCATAGGTGTTCCGTTGATGTCAAGTCTTTTTTCGGGAATAAGAGCAGGACCGCCGTCAATCGGATTTCCAAGACCGTCAAATACTCGTGAAAGCATATCGGGAGATACGGGAAGTTCCATTGAACGACCTAAAAATCTTACCTTTGAATTTGCAAGGTTAATGCCTGCGGCTGATTCAAAAAGCTGAACAAGTGCGTTTGAGCCGTCAACCTCAAGAACCTTGCAACGGCGTGTTTCACCGTTCGGAAGTTCAATTTCGCCGAGTTCGTCATATGTTACGCCCTCAACATCACTTACCATCATAAGAGGACCTGCAACCTCTCGTATTGTGCGGTATTCCTTTGGCATCAGTCCTCACTCCTTTCAAGTACATCCTTAATTTCCGAATCAAGCAGAGCCTTGATTGACTCGAACTCGTCCCGAACCTTATCCTCGGGTACATATTTATATCTTCCTATGCGTTCACGAACAGGAAGGTTGACAAGCATTTCAATGTCTGCACCGTTTGCAAGAGCCTCTTTTGCTTTGTCATAGTAAGCAAGAATTGCACGCATCATAAGCACCTGCTTGCCGAGAGATGTGTATGTGTCTGTCGGGTCAAATGCGTTTTGGTGCAGATAATCCTCACGGATTGAACGGGAGGTTTCAAGCTTAAGTCTGTCGGGTGCGGAAAGTGCGTCCATACCGACAAGGTTTACAATTTCCTGAAGCTCGCTTTCTTCCTGTAATAATGTCATAAGTTTGCCACGAAGCTCCATAAAGTCGGGAGCGGCATTCTTTGAGAACCAATCTGCAAGTCGGTCTGTATAAAGCGAATAACTTGTCAGCCAGTTAATTGCAGGGAAGTGCCGTTTGTAAGCAAGGTTTGCGTCAAGTCCCCAGAATACCTTAACGATTCTGAGTGTTGCCTGTGATACAGGCTCTGAAATATCACCGCCCGGAGGTGATACAGCACCGATAACCGAGAGTGCGCCTTCCGTGTCCTCACTGCCGTTTACGATAACACGGCCTGCTCTTTCATAGAACTGTGCAAGTCGGCTGCCGAGGTATGCGGGATAACCCTCTTCACCCGGCATTTCTTCAAGACGGCCGGACATTTCACGGAGAGCCTCTGCCCAGCGGGATGTTGAGTCAGCCATAAGTGCAACCGTGTAACCCATATCACGGAAATACTCGGCAATAGTAATGCCTGTGTAGATAGATGCCTCACGGGCGGCAACAGGCATATCGGATGTGTTTGCAATAAGCACGGTTCTCTCCATAAGAGAGTTGCCTGTGCGTGGATCTTTAAGTTCGGGGAACTCGTTAAGAACATCGGTCATCTCGTTGCCACGCTCACCGCAACCGATATATACGATAATATCGGCAGCCGCCCACTTTGCAAGCTGATGCTGAACAACAGTTTTGCCCGAACCGAACGGTCCCGGAACTGCGGCTACACCGCCCTTTGCAAGCGGAAAGAGTGTGTCAATAGGTCTTGACCTGTGGTAAGAAGAATGTCGGGGAGAGCTTTCTTTTGTACGGTCTGCCCACACGAACAGGCCATTTTGTACACATATTAATCTCAACATTGCCCTTGTCTGTTTTGAGAACGGCAACTGTTTCGTCAATTGTAAAATCGCCCTCGCTGATGCTCTCAACAACACCGCCTGTTTTGTTCGGAACAAGAATCCTGTGAAGAACAGCGTGTGTTTCCTGAACAGTACCGAGTGTGTCGCCTGCCGCAACTGTGTCGCCCTTTTTAACAAGGGGGAGTAAAATGCCACTTCTTTTTGTGATCAAGTGACGGAACATCAACGCCTCTTTTTTGAGGTTTGTGCCGGCAACCTTCATAATTTCGTTAAGCGGTCGCTGAATACCGTCATAAATTGAACCGATAAGTCCCGGGAGTTCAACGGAAAGCGGAGCGCCTGTGGATTCAACAATCTCACCGGGTCCGAGTCCCGAAGTTTCTTCATATACCTGAATTGATGCCCTGTCACCGTGCATCTCAATTATTTCACCGATAAGTCGCTGACTGCTTACACGCACAACATCGAACATATCGGCATCACGCATACCCTCGGCAATTACCAGAGGCCTGCTACCTTAGTTATAATTCCAGATTTCAAATTCTTACACCTCAATCATTGAAGATAATGTCCGAACCGACTGCCTTTTCAACGAATGACGACAGTCTTTTATGCCGATTCCCGTATTGCCTTTTACACCGGGGATAGGAATAACGGCAGGAATGAGCCTTTCTTCATATCTTTTTCGCTCTTTTTTCAACAAGTCCGAACATTTCCTCGGTAATAAAAATTACCGCATAGTTGTCACCGTCAGCAATCTTTCTGAAAAGATGCGGTGCGTTTTCGTTGTCATCACACGGATAAATGTCCATGCCGATTGCCGCAAAGCCCTTTTATGCTTTCGCTGTCGCCGATAACGGCAATATTTTTAGCCATAAACTTCACGCAACCTTTCTTTTTACGGTTTCATAATTTGTTTTGGTGCGGATTCCGCTTGCAATAATGTGAATAACTTTTTTCTCTGTTTCACTTGCAATTAGATAGCCCGTAATCGGGTCTGCACCGTCACCGCTTCTTTTGCATTTTTCTTTTTGCAAGGCTCATAAGCCTGTTGTCAACAAATTTTTCAAATGCCGACGGAGAAGCCTTGTACTCTTCAACAGCCTTGTTACAGCCGTATGCCGAGATTTTTGACAGCACATCAAGCGTTGGTTCAAGTCCCTTTACGCTTGCCTCAATAACCCTTGAACGGGGGAAGTCCTGCACATCACAGATTGCAATTTCAAGAAAATCCCTGTCACAATCGGCTTTTGCACCTCTTATGGCTGTTTTTACATTATTATAAAATACTGTTGCTTTAAAATATTCGGACATAAATTTGCTGTCGGATTTTTCGGATGTTTTCAGAACAAGCTCCATAAAAGCTCTGTCAAGAACCGCATCGCTGAGTCTTGCGTCACCTGTGTGCAAGAATTTCATATGCCTTGTCACAAGGTGCGGAAAGTTCTTCGCCCAAAAGTGAAAACTTTCTGTTCTCAACCGCCTGTTTAAGCGTTTCTTCAGAAAAAGTACACGGCTTTACCAAAAAGCTGTGAATACGGTCTGTTTGAAAGCGTTCCCTTTAAAACAGCTTTAAGGTTGTGAAGGTCGTTAAGATAGAAGAACGGTTTGAATATTGCAAAATCGGGTGCGGTTCTTTTAAGATATTCCCACACATTTTCGCTGTGTGATTTCAAAATATCTTCAATGTCATCACCCTCGCCGTAACCCTTGTCCGAGAGGTATCTGCAAAGCTCGTTCACATTTTCACAACCGAGCATATGCTCAATGTCGCTGTTTGTAAACAGATTTTTTCTTTAGCACGGACGGAGCCGATGGAAAATTCATAAGATAATGCCATCATATTCCTCCCTATGCCTTAAAAAGTTCCTGATTTATAAAATCCTCGATAGCGTCACGCTTTTCGGACAATATTGCCGAGAAGTCCATGTTTTCTTCAATGTCACCGCATTTAAGAATAAATCCGCTTTCAATGTCACACGGCGTTTTTGAAAGCTCTGCTTTTTACACCGCATTCTTCAAGCCTTGCAAGAAAATCCTTCGGAAGTCGGTTCATATCCTTTTTTGTTCAAAAGCACAACACCGCTCATTCCGTTTAACTTTTTTGCAAATGTGTAAATCAGTTCAAAGTAATCTTCATCGGGAAGATTTTTCATTTTATTAAGAATTTCACTGTATGTCTTGTCAATTTCTTCACGCCTTCTCTTTAGGAAAGCGTTGCGTGTTTCAAGGTCGCAACGGCTCTTTGAAGCCGCCTGCATCTGCTTGACCTTTGACTGTGCCCTGTCGGCAATTTCGGCAGAAATCTTGTCGGCATCAAGCTTTGCCTGTGCCATAATCTGTGCGCATTTTTCATCGGTTTCAGCACCTATTTTGCTGATTCTTTCGTCACAGTCAAGACTTATGCGATTTAAAATTTTATCACCGCTGCTCAAAGTGATTCCACCTTTCTTTCGTAATTTTCGTTAGTCGGTTATCAGATGTTAAGGTTTGGAACTGTGATAACAACGAGAAGTGAAACGATGAATGAAAGGAGAGCGTAAATTTCAACGAGAGTTACGGAAACCATAGCCTTTGAGAAGTTTGAATCGTCCTTTGCGCTTAGTGCAATACCCGAAACGGCTGCCTTGCCCTGTGCAAAACCTGAAATCATACCGCCGATACCGATAGCAAGCGATGCTGCAAAGTATGCAAGTCCCTGTCCGATTGTCGGAGCTGTGCCACCGAGAACGCCGCCGCTTACGAGAATAAGGAAGCCTACGATAAATCCGTAAAGTCCCTGAGTACCCGGGAGAAGTGTGAGAACGAGCATTTTACCGAATTTTGATGAGTCCTCGGAAAGAACTCCCATAGCTGCCTGTGCGGCAGAGCCTACACCTCGAGCAGAACCTACGCCTGCAAGTGCTGTTGCTATTGATGCGCCTAAAAGTGCGAAAAATATTCCATTCATTTTGATTTGTCCTCCTGAATTTTAATATATTTACTGTTGAGCTTGAACGGCTTAAACTGTTTGCCGCCGCCCTCATAGAATTTTCCGAACATTTCAACATACTGAAGTCGCATTGTGTGAACATATGAACCGAGTGCGTTGAGTCCGATGTTGATTGCGTGTCCGATGATGAACACGATAATGAGTAAGATAATTCCAAACCAGCTCTTTCCGAACATGGTTGAAAGCATATTGAACACCTGAGCCATAACTCCGGTTGTAAGACCGAGAGCAAGAAGTCTTGAGTAGCTCAGAAGGTCACTGATGTAACCTGTGATGTCATAGAGAGAGGCAAGTCCGCCGATGACTTTGCCGAATCCCTTTTTGTTTCTGCCCTGTGTGAGAACAAGACCGATTGCGCAGAAAATCGCAATGCCTGCTCCGACATAGACGAGTGTCTGACCGAATGCCATACCTGCCGCCAAAACGGCAAATCCGATAAGCATAAGCATCCAAAGTCCCGTGTCAAAGAACGCTCCGCCGTAATCCTTCTGCCTGAGGCAAACATAGAATTTGCAGCCCATACCGACAAGAATGTGTACAAGACCGAATGCTATTGAAATAATCATCAGCATAAGTGCGTCCTTTTGCGGGTCAATTGTCGGCCACGGGAAGATTTGTTCCATCGTAATGTCTGCACCCGTAAAGTAGTTGTAAAGGGTTGCGGGGGGCATCTCCGAAGAAGCTTGCAAAAACAAGTCCCCAGAAAAATGTTGAAACACCGCAATATTGGAACAGCTTCAAGGTGTTTCGCATTTCCTTGTCAGGCTTGAACAGCTTTATTGCAAGTCCTGTTCCTATTACCATTAACAGTCCGTAGCCTGCGTCCGAGAACATCATTCCAAAGAAAAAAGTAGAAGAAGAATGCAAGCAACGGTGTTGGATCAATATCGTCATGCGACGGGGAGAGTACATATTTACAATGCTCTCTGCCGGTGCTGCAAAGCGACTGTTCTTTAGTTTTACAGGAGCTTTTTCCTCGTCAACATCGCCGAATTCAACATAGCATACAGAAACTCTTTCACAAAGCCTTTCAAGCTTTTCACAGTCCTCCTCGGGAATGTAACCCGAAATAACAAAAACATTCCGTGAATGCTGAAGTTCACCGATTACGCTGTATTTATCGGCTCTGATTCTGAAATAATCCTGTGTATCTTTAATATCTTTTCGTCTGTCTGCAAAGGAAATGATTTCCTTTTTTGCATTTTCCGTGTCGTCTTCAAGCTTGTGACTTCTTTCAACAAGCTTTTTTGATTCCGCCAAAGGGGTAAGACTTGAGTTCGTAACAGGTTTTGCAAAACCGATATCACGCAGAGCATTTTCCGCAAGCTCCTTTTGGGCAATCGGTGCAAAAAGTACAATGCAGGTAAGCACTTCGTTTGCAAACTGAATTTCAAAATCAAATTCAAGCTTCGGAGAAGCCTCGGCAAGTGCCTCTGAAAGCGATACCTCGTTGTACTCCTTTTGAATTGAGCCTATGAAAACAGCCGTTGTTTTTGTGTCCTTTGCATTAAGCGGAATGTCAAGATTCTTCCACGGCTCAAGCTGTGCAAGAGCGGTTTTTATGCGAATCCGTTCCGCCGCATTATCGGCAATCTGTTTGTTAAGCTCACAAATTCTGTTGCACACATCAATAACTTCGCCTGCATTTGATGCTATAACTCCGATTTCATCGGGATCAATCTCCCGCCGTCCGCAAAATGCGGAAAGCATACTTTTCTTTTCGGGAGAGTTGCTGTCGAGAATTTTCAGAGCGTTTTCACTGAGAGTAACATTCCGCTCGAAAATCTGAATTTGTGAGGTCATATCAATCTTGCCGAAACCTTTTCTGCAGGTTTCGGTCTTTTCAATCTGAACCAAACCCGAATCCTGCAAATGTTCAAGAAGTCGCTTTCTGTCCTGTCTTAGGGCAATAATCCGAACCGACTTCATTTTAAGTTTTGCCAATTTCTATCACCACGCTTCTTTCATTGCAACCGTTTTAAAGGGAGAGCCTTTGTATAGCCCCGTCAATAACACGCTTGCGGTTTTTGTCTGCAGTCTGAGAGAGAATGTCGCACTCAAGATTTGCCTTTTCAGAGGCTTTCTCAAGCTCTTTTTTGCCCTCTTTCGCAGTCTTTTCAAAAAGCATATCGGCATCCTTCTGTGCCTTTTCCTTTGCCGAAAGCACAACCTGTTTAGCATCTGCCTTTGTCTGTTCAACCTTTTCTGCTGATTCTGCTCGTGCATTTGCCTCACGCTGTCTGCAATCCTCTTCGGCATTGTAAATGGCGTCCAGCATATCTTTGCCATTGTTATCCTCCTTTGTTAAAAAATTGCATAAAAATATTTTTGAAGAATACACTATTTTGTTTATTCTATTCCTAAATTGTAGCACAATTATTTTAAAAAAGCAATCAACATACATTAAAGTTTGCCCAGTTTTTTTATCATTTTCTTCCCTGTGACCGCATTTGCGAGTGGTTTTACAGCATTAATTTGCGATAAAAAGAAAAAACACCGCATAATACGGTGTTTAAAAAGTTTTAAAAATTATTTTTTATATACCGCTGATTGCGGCTTGTCGGTTTATCGGGAACAGTCATCTGAATCAGATTCATTTCGAGTGCAGGATTAAGATAATTTTTTCTGAAAGTTTCCCTTGATTTTAAATTTAGCTTATCTAAAAGTTCCGCAGTATTATAGGAAACATCAAATTCCATAACATCAAGCAACTTTTTTACATAATCATTCATCTGCCTAATATCGGATTTGGTTTGTGAAATAATTTCGGTAAGAATTTCGTCAATCATTTCAAGCATAAATTCTATGAAAATATTTGAGTTACCCTCAACATGGCATTTTGAAATTGACTTGTAATATCTGTCCTGATATTTTTGAATTTGACTTTCAATAGGAATGTATTGAAAAATGGGTTTCCATTTTGTCAAAATTGCAGTCTGCCAAAGTCTTGCCATGCGACCGTTTCCGTCAGAAAACGGATGAATAAAAAAACAAATTCATAATGAAAAACAGATGACAAAATCAGTGGGTGAACATTATTCTTTTCACTGTTCATCCATTTAAACAAATCATCTGTCAATGACGGCACAAAATGTGCAGGCGGAGCCATAAAAATGCATTTGTCGCCGTCAAACACACCTTCTTCACCGTTTCTGAATTTTCCCGATTCATTGACAAGAGCATATGTCATTATGCCGTGGTATTTTTTTAGCTCTGTTACAGAATAAGGATTAATATTGTTAAGGTTGTCATAGGCATCGTATGCGTTTTTACTTCTTGAATTTCTCTTTGCGGATAAAAACAATGTGACCGTTGATTACATCACGCACTTCTGAAATTGAAAGCGAGTTAGCCTCAATGGCAAGCGAAGAATAGATGGACTTGATTCTATTGTTTTTTCTTAACTGAGGTTTTGATTCAAAATCATTATAATTGCTGATTTTACCTATCTTCTCAGAAATTGATGATACAAATCCGAGCATTTTATTTGATATTGAAAACGGCGGTGTGTAGTCTGACATATTAACCATTCCTTGCACTTATTCTGTCTTTAATTATACCAAATTCAATTGAATTTATCAATAACTTGCTTATTATCTTGCTTACTGACTTGCTTATTATCTTGCGTGTTGTGGGTAAAACAGCGATATTTTAGTCTGTAAAACAGAAGAAAGCCGTCCCGAAAAAATTCGGAGCGGCTTTCAAAGCTACGGTTATTCGGCAGGCGTACAACTCTCCTGCATCTCTCGGGATTCCCCTGTCAGTACCATCGGCGTGTGGATTGTACGAAATCTTCCACCTCGAATAACCTGTTCTTATCGTACGAACATTATAACATATTTATTCTGATTTGTAAAGAATTTTCTTGTTTTTCAAGATTCTATTCCACTCACGGTCATCAATTTTCATAAATGTTATAATTGAATTTTTGTAACTCGGTGTGTCATTAGATGTAGCCAACCTCACTACAGTTTTGAATTTTTTATTATCAATTTGTATCTCTTTTTAAAATAAGGGCGGTAAAAGGTTTATTAGCTTCAATAATATAATCAGGTTGTTCTACAATTTTTTCAAAATACTTGTTAAAAAGTTCATAGTCGTTTGGATGACGATTTTTAATATGATCAATTTGTTTGTCTGTAATTATAACTTCATCTGTTGTAATATCTTTAGTTATGCAATTGTAAATTTCAATATCAATTTTCCTACTAAGTACACGCATATAACCGCCAATCCTTTTTATATATTGATTATAACATATTTTGCTAATTTTTCAATAAAGAAATATAACAAAAATCAAGGTTGAAATCCGATGCGAAAAGTTGTATTATGTGAGGGTAATAACAAGATGGTAATATGCATGGAGGATTGTTTATTTATGAAAGAAATCAAGACAAATGTAATGAGAATTTTAGACAAAGAAAAGGTTGAATATACTCACCACGAATATCCCCCACGGCAAGGATGCCGTTGACGGAGTAACGGTTGCAACGCTTATGAATCAGAATCCCGATTATGTTTTCAAAACTCTTGTAACAAAGGGCATGGGCAGAGATTATTATGTTTTCGTAGTTCCTGTTGACCATGAGGCTTGACCTTAAAAAATGTGCAAAGAGCGTAGGTGAAAAGTCGGTTGAAATGATTCCCGTAAAGGACATTACAAAGGTCACGGGTTATGTGCGTGGAGGCTGTTCACCTCTCGGAATGAAAAAGCAGTTCAAGACAACCTTCCACATTACAGCAGAGTCAATTCCGAAAATCATTGTCAGTGCAGGAAAAATCGGATATCAAATTGACCTGAAGCCTGAGGATTTAATTCGTCTTACAAACGGTCAATGCGCAGATATTATAAAGGACTGACCTGATATTCAAAAAACAACACCCCCGATTTTACCAAACGGTTTAGTCGGGGTGTATTTTTATTAATATGATTTATTCGTCAATAAATTCAAGGTCTTCGTCATTTACTTTTTTGAGTTCTTTTTATTGAACAAATCGTAAATAACGGGAACGATGTAGAGCGTCATAAATGTTGCGTAGAGCAAACCGCCGATGCAGACAATTGCGATAGGCTGCATCATTTCTGCACCTGTGCCTATGCCGAGAGCCATAACAACAAGACCGAGAACGGTTGTGAGTGCGGTTATGAGGATAGGACGCATACGGGTTTTGCCTGCCTCAACAATTGACTCAATTCTCTCCTTGCCGTCAATACGGAGTTTGTTGATGTAGTCAACAAGAACGATACCGTTGTTTACAATGATACCGCAGAGCATTACAAAACCGACAAGCGATACAACGCTTATGTCAAATCCTGTGATTAAAAGTGCGAGGAAGCCGCCCGTGAATGCAAGCGGAATTGTAAACATAATAATGAACGGTGATTTAAGGCTCTGGAACTGTGCAACCATAATGAGGTAGATGAGAATAATGCCGAGCAGGAGCATAAGCATAAGCTGTGAAACTGCCTCCATTGTCATTTTGTCTGTACCTGCATAGTCGATTGAACAGCTTTTCGGGAGCTTGTAATCGTTCATTGCGGATTTTACATTGTTTGAAACAGATGTAAGTGTGTAGCCGTCCTTGACTTCGGCGCTGATTGTAAGATAACGCTTTTGATTTTCACGGCTGATTTTATCCATAGTTTCCGACTTTGAAATATCAGAAACAGAGGAGAGTTTAACGGTCCTTTCGTTACCGCTTGAATCCTTGTAGGTAATGTCAATGTCACGGAGATTTTTCGAGTAACGGTTTCGCTGTCGTCCTTTACAACCACAACATTCATATCATTGCCGTCATCATTCGTAAGAGTGGCAGCGGTTTTTTTCTGTTGAAATTGCAGTGGCAACCTGCTGATAAATCTGTGCAACGGTAAGTCCCTTTTCAGCGGCTTTTTGACTTGTCAACAGTAACCTTGATTTCGGGAGAAACAGCACCGATGCCGTTGTCAACCGATGCAACGCCTTTAACCTTTTCAAGTGTCTTGCCGATATCCTCGGCAGTGCTTTTGAGTGTGTCAAGGTCGTCACCGTAGAGCGTAATCTGAACGGAACCGTCACCCATAAGGCTTGACATTGAACTTGAAGTGCCGCCGCTTACGGCAGCCTCACCGTCAAGGCTTTCAAGATCCTTTTCAATCTTCTTTGAAATCTCACCGCTCTGTTTTGTAAAATCATCCTTGAGAACGGAATATGCCATAAGTGAGCCGGCATCATTTGACGATGAACCGCCTGTAAGTCCCATAAGGCGTGACGAGTTGCCCGCCATAACGCCTACGGTTTCAAACTGGTCATATTTTGAAAGCAAATCGTTGAGCTTTTCGCCCTCTTTAACTGTTTCTTCAAAGGTTGCGTTATCGTCAAGCTTCAATGATACCTGAATCTGTGTACTGCTCATATCGGGCATAAAGCTGAAACCTCTCATCAGACAAAGACCTGCACTTGTAAAGAGAAGTGCAACTGCAACGAGAATTGCAGGAACTTTGTGCTTTAATACGAAACGAAGTGAGCGTTCATATGCCTTCTTGATTTTTTCCGTCCTTCGGAGCGGAATTAGGTTTCATCTTGCGGAGCATTCTCTGTCCCATGGCGGGAACAAGCGTCAGCGCAACAATAAGGCTTGCAAGAAGTGAATATGTAACCGTGAGTGCAAGGTCAACAAACAGCTGACGGGTGATGCCTTCAACAAATACAATCGGCAGGAACACGCATACTGTGGTGAGAGTTGACGCCGTAATTGCGCCGGCAACCTGTCTTGCACCGTTAAGTGCCGCCTTAATCGGCGAAACGCCCATACTTCTCAGTCGGTAGATATTTTCGATAACAACAACCGAGTTGTCAACAAGCATACCGACTCCTATCGCAAGTCCTGACAGCGAAATCATATTGAGTGTTACACCGCTGAAATACATGAGGACAATTGCAAACACAACGCTTATCGGAATTGAGCAAGCAACAATGAGCGTCGGTTTGATATCTCTGAGAAATAGGAAAAGTATGATAATTGCGAGAACCGCACCCATAAGGAGGTTCTGCAAAACGCTGTTGATTACAAGGTTAATGTAGTCACCTTCATTGTAAAGGTTTGTAAAGTGAAGTCCGTCAACCTCTTTTTGAAAGCGAATCAAGCTTTGCGTTAATGTTTTCGCAAACGGTAGAAGACGCTGTGTTGCTTGACTTTGAAAAGCTCAATACAATACCGGGGTTGCCGTTGATTCTTGCAAAGGTTTCGTCGGAATTATCGGCAACAAAAACATCTGCAACATCTTTAAGATGAATAACCCCTATTCCGTCAATTCCTGTGTCAAAAAAGCACAAGTGACTTCATCTCTTTTTCATCATTCACCTTGTCGCCGACACGAACCATGAATTTGTTGTTATCGTCATCGGTAACATAGCCTGCCGGCATTGAAAAGTTTTGTGCCGTTAGAATTGAAGAAATGGTATCAAGTGTGACCGTGTTGCTCACATCAGCCTTGCTTTTTGCCTCTTTCTTTTTTATCTGCAAGTTCTTTTTCGGATGTTTCAATCTGTTTTTCTGCACTTGAAAGCTGTGTAAGTGCACTGTTGAGTTCACTCTGCTTTGAAGTGAGAGTTGACATGGCAGAGGACATTTTGAAGTCCGCACTTGACTGTTGTTGTGAAATGAGGGCAAGAGCGGAATCAACCGAAACCGACTTGTCGTCAAGTCCTGAAATTGCGTTATCAAGCTGTGCAATACCCGAGTTGATTTGTGAGATTTTCTCCGACATTTCACTTAATGCAGAATTGATTGCATCTCCCGAAGTTCCGAGCTTTTCAAGTGAAATTTCAACATTTTGAATTGCCTCTGCACTTTTGTTAATGGAATTCTGAACTGTCTGCATTGTTTTTGCGATATCGGGAGCTTTGATTCCGTAAGGCTCAAGCACCTTGTTAAGCTCGTCAATCTGCTGTTGAAGTGCCTTGTATTCCTCGCTGTCGGGCAGTGCATCATTCATTTTCCGAACAATTTCCTGATACTGTTCGTTGAATTTTGAAAGCTGTTCAAGCTTTTGCGTAAGCTGTGACTGCTCGGAAGTCAGCTCATCATAGGTAGTTTTCAGTTCAAGCAAACCCTGATAAGCGGTTTCGAGCAATGTCTTTGTTGAAGTGAGGCTTGCCTTTCGGTCAAGCAACTGCATCTTTGCCGACAAAAGCTGTGTTTTACCGCTTTCAGCCTTGTTCTGTGCATCGGCAAGCTGTTTTGAAACAGCCTCCTGCTGTGAGTTGATTTGCTCAATTGAAGATGAAACTGTACCCTGACCGTCCTTGGCTTTGCCGATATTATCCTGCAATTCCTTTTTAGCCTTGGAAATTTTGTCCTCCGCATCACCGAATTGATTATCGAGCGCAGCGGAAATCTTCTTATTAAGCTTGTCAAGCTTATCCTGTGAAAAGTACGACATTTTCCTGTTCCGTAACAATGCCCTTGTCAGAAACAGAGGCAACACCGTCAATGCCTTCAAGTTCATTCAAAAGTTCGTTTGTGATATAATCCGAAAGCTCTGTCTGCGACTTGCCTTCAAAGTCAACCGCAGTCATTGCAACAGGGGAGAATGTTCGGGTTGATTTTGATGAGGTACGGTGTTCCGACTCCGTCAGGCCAATTGCCCTTGATTGTGTCAAGGCTTGAACGCATATCAACAGTTGCGCTGTCCATATTTGTGCCGTCCTCAAATTCAATCATCAAAAGTGAATAGTTGTCCGATGAGGTAGAGGTGATCTCCTTAACACCGTCAATTGCCGACATCGACTGTTCAAGAGGCTTTGAAACCGTTGTTTCAACCGTCTCGGGCGTCTGACCTGCGTAGGTGGTCATGATAACGGCATAGGGAAAGTCCATATTCGGTAAAAGGTCGGGCGTCATCTTGAAAAATGACACTATACCGAGAACCAGAACAAGTACAACCGCAACCAATACCGTCATCGGTTTTTTACGCTGATTTTAGATAACATTGATTACTCCTTTGTTTGTGCTTTTTATCTACGAGTATATTTCATATCAAATGCAATTTCTACCAACTTAGGTTTACATTTTCTGTTGAAATCGGCCGCAACCGGTTGCATGAATATTAAACTTAATCTGCAATTGCACCTGTTTTGATAATTTCAAGTTTTCTGTGATACTCCCTGTGAACCTCGTCAAAAGGTTTTCCTATTACAAAAACATTGAACACGGCATTCTTCAGCACCTGAGTGAGAATCTGTGAAAGACACTTCACATCTTCATCTGAAGTATATTTAAGGTTACTTCTGTCAAAATTGTTTGTAACGCTGACAAGCTCTGCAACGCCCTTGAAACGGTTGATAAAATATTCCGAAACAAGGCTGTCATTTGCCTTTATATTTTTGATGAGATTCTTCATAATGATACTTTGTTTTGCATCCTTTGAACATTCGCATAGAATTTCAAAAAGCAAATCATAAGTTACAAATATGTCGCCGTGAGTGCGAGAGATAACCTCTGTAGCTTTTTCAAGCGAAAAGTTGATAAATGAGCGTGTCATAACCTCCACAAGGTCAACCTTATCATCAAAGTACTGATAAAAACTGCCTCTCGAAATGTTTGCGTTCTTTATAATATTGTTTATGCTGACTCTCTCTCCCGACGAACCGGCAAATTCATTGAATATTGCGTCCGTGATTCTCTGACGCTTTTCTTCGGGAAGATTATAAAAAGGTGTTTTTTATCATAAAAAATCCTCCAAAATAAATGTGACAGGCAGTCATATGACAACCTGTCACAATTTTAACATCGTTTATTTATTGTGTCAATTAAATGTGTTTTAGATTTTGCACATATACGATCAAAAATCTTTGTGCATATTAACAACAAAATTAAGCTTTGCCTTTAAATTTTTCAAAAAGTCCTTTGCATCCGCTGTAAATATCGTTGTATGCCTGCTCAAAATCACCGCTGTACCACGGATCCGATACATCACGATTCATACCTGCAAAGCTCATCATCTTGCAAACCTTTCCGTCTTTGTCATCGCCGAAAATTCGCATAGTGTTTCTGATATTATTTGAGTCCATGCAGATGAAATAATCGTACTTGTCATAGTCGGATTTTTTGAGCTGAACAGCCCTCTTGCCGTCACAACCGATTCCGTGTTTTGCTAGCTCACGCTTAGCCGGCGGATAAACAGGATTTCAATACCGTTCCATATCTCCTCCGTACTCGTAGCAGATGATTTAATCACAAACCTGTCAGCAATCTCGCCCCTCTTAACCATGTCTCTAAATATAAATTCCGCCATAGGCGACCGATAAATATTCCCATGGCACACAAACATTATCCTTATCATAACAAAATTCCTCCCGATTTGCCGTAATATGCCGCTATAAATTTTGCAATATCTATATTTGAATATGCTATTTTGTGTGTTGCCGTATTTTCACTATTCATCTATATGTTTCCCTCAAAATGATTTTGAATTGTCGCTATAATATGCAATTTTACCTGTTAACCGAAAATTTCTTCGGGGAGTGTGTCCGAGCAGAACATGGAGTCTGGCACTTGTGTACATGACTTTTTGACACAAATATTCAAGCTTTCGGTGGCTGAATGCGATATCATCACGGTTGTAGATTCCGCTTCCCAGGATTACTTCGTATACAGATTCTTCGGAATTGTCGGGTTGAGTTGCAAAACAAATCATAATATCGTTCGCATAATCGTCTGCGTCCTCTTTTTGAAAGTCCTGTTTCATTTCTTAAAAACGAACGCATTTCAAGAAAATCGGGAGTCTTTTTAAAATAACAGTCATCTTCATATCTGAGAAATTGCTCTTTGTCAAGAACGCAAAATTTCTTTCCGATTTGACGATATTTTAGCATTTCGTATTTATCAAGACTATCGTCATCAAATTCAAAAAAGTAAAGATATTCTGCAAGAATTTCCTGTTCAAGAGCAGGGGTTTCTGAGCCGTCATCGTAAATATCGTACTGATTAAACACACAAAAATACTTTCCCTTAAAATTCATATTTTCAACAAATGACAGAAAATCTTCCTCGCTCACAGGCTCGTTCTGGCTGTTGTAAATTTTAAGAAGTTTGCCGATTTCGATAACTCCGTAAAGATTTGCCGCAGCCGCAAAATATCTGTATAAAAGGTCTTGTGTTTCCTTTGAAAGTGTGCATTCTGAAATTTTCGTGTGTCTACCTCAAATTATATCGTACTCTGACTTATATTGTCAGTTTATCATAATTAATCCCGCATTTCAACAAGTCTGTGAACAATTTCAGATACTTGCCAGATGATTGACTTTTGAAAGATAGTTGCAGAGTGGTTTAGCACTGTGTATATGTAAGCTTTCAGGTTGCCGTGCAGAGGACTGTTGCACAGTAAATATAGCGGATTATATAGTGCCTTTTCACCTAAAATAAGCCATAGATTTCTCGCTCTGCTTTGCGGCGTTTTATTATATTTTGTGACAAATTTTGCATAAAATAACCAAAATAGTCTATATTTGATTATCACTTTAGTGAAAATAAATCATATCTATGGCAAAAATCTTGCGTAATTATACCTATAATTTGTTAAAAAGCACTTTTTTTCAATTGTTTTTTCCATATTCTCCTCTTTTTATTGCTTATTGATGCTTTCTGTGGTATAATTCTATAGATGTATTGCGTAAGTTAGTTTTGGGTTGAGGGGTATTAAATATGAAAGACAGAAAAATGTCGTTTTATAACAGAATTGTGAAAAGAATGCTTGATATTATCTGTTCACTTGCAGCGATAGTGTGTCTGTCAGTACTTTACCTTCCGATATGTGCCATAATAAAATGCACGAGCGAAGGTCCCTGTTTTTTTTAGGCAGAAAAGAATAGGAAAAAACAAAAAATATTTCAATATTCTGAAATTCCGCACAATGAGAATTGATACTCCCAAGGATTGTCCTACACATCTTCTTAAAAATCCTGAACAGTATATAACTAAGGTGGGTGCGTTTTTAAGAAAGACAAGTCTTGACGAATTGCCTCAGATTTTTAATATTTTTAAGGGCGATATGTCGGTTATCGGTCCAAGACCTGCACTTTGGAATCAGGATGATTTGATTTCTGAAAGAGATGAGTACGGTATAAATGATTTAAAACCCGGCTTGACGGGTTGGGCGCAGATTAACGGCAGAGATGAGCTTCCTATCCCTGAAAAAGTTCAGATGGATAAGATTTATTGTGATAATGTCAGTTTTGTCTTTGATGTAAAATGTCTTTTTATGACAGTTGTAAGTGTGTTTAAGCATGATGGTGTAGTTGAGGGCGGAACAGGAGCAATTGCAGATGAAGAATAATCGTAAAAAGTTATGATTCTTACTAATCATTCTTATATGCTGTATCGTTTCAGAAAAGAATTGATTGAAGAACTTATGAAAAATTATGATGTTGTTCTTAGTATGCCTTTTGTAGGACATCATGAGGATTTCATCAATATGGGATTGCGTTGTATTGAAACTAAGATGGAGCGCAGAGGGGTTAATCCGATTCACGATTTTTCACTCATGAAATTTTATAAAAAAAAATATTACAGGAAGAAAACCCTGATTTGGTAATTACATACTCTATCAAACCAAATGTTTACGGTGGATTGATGTGTGAAAAGTTAAATATTCCGTTTTATGCGAATGTTCAGGGATTAGGAACAGCGTTTCAAAAGCCCGGACTTGCTCAGTTTGCGACAGTTCTTTATAAAACAGCCTTTAAAAAGGTAAAAACGGTATTTTTTGAAAATCAGGTTAATGCAGATGAATTTGTTGACAGAAAGATTATTTCTGTCGAGAAAGAAACTATTTTGAACGGCGCAGGAATCAATCTTGAAATTTATGAGTACAAGCCTTACCCGAAAAGTGATCCGCCGCATATTTTGTATCTTGGCAGAATCATGAAGGAAAAGGGCATGGATGAATTGTTTTCTGCGGCTGAGAAGCTTCACGATGACGGCTATAAATTTGTACTTGACCTTGTAGGCTTTTTTTTGAAGATGAATACAAGGAAAGAGTTGAGTTACTTGAAAGTAAGGGCGTTGTAAAATTCCATGGATTTCAGGAAGAACCAAGACCTTACTATGCGACCGCCGATTGTGTTGTAATGCCAAGCTATCACGAGGGTATGAGTAATGTAAATCTCGAAGCTTCGGCAACAGGCAGACCTGTCATTACCACTGATATTCCGGGTTGCAGAGAGTCGGTGGAAAATGAATATACAGGCTGGCTTTGTGAACCTAAAAGCGTTGACAGCCTTTATGAAAAAATGAAAGCTTTTCTTGAAACAGATATTTCAAAACGAGAAGTTATGGGTAAATACGCCCGACAAAAAATGGTGGACGAATTTGATAAAAAAATCGTTGTAAACGATACAGTAAAGGCTTTAGGCTTGTAATTAATATAGATTTTTCAGGTGTGATTTAATGATAATTTACTGGTCCATGATACTTTGGATTTTTTTTGATATATATTTTGTATGATATCACTCATAAAGAAGAGATAGCGCTTACCGATTATAATTTACAACAGGGAATACAAAGAAGAGTTCCGTGGGCGTATGCTTTTTTAGTTTTCGGTTATTTCATATTTTGGGCATCAATGAGGCACTATGTTGCCGATACAACCGCATATGTTGCAGCTTTTAATAACTATTCAACAAACTTTTCGGAAGAGTTTTCAAAATTGAATTGGGATCCATGGTCTTCCGAGGGCAAGGGAGTTCTCTTTAATGCATACAGCATTTTCTTTAAGTGTTTTATCTCAGATAATTACACGCTTTGGCTGAGTTCAATTGCGATTTTTTCAGGTGTGTGTGTAATGATAACATTGAGAAAATATTGTATGAATGCAGATTTCTTTTTGGCTTCGTTTTTGTTTTTGGCATTCCTGTGTTATTCGGGTTATATGCTCAACGGAATGAGACAGTTTATTTGTGTTGCCGTGTCATTTTTGTGCTGTGATTTTATTATTACCGGCAAGTTTTTTAAATTCTTGACTATGGTAGCAATTTTGATATTTATCCATTCCACAGCAATTTTCTTAATACCGATTTACTTTTATTGCCAGGTTAAAACCTTGGAGCAAGTTAGTTTGGCTTTTTATTTTTGTAATGGTATTGATTACTGTTTTTGCCGAGCCGTTTTTTGGCAAGGTTGATGAATTTGCTCAAGGCACATCTTATGAAAATGATATAAGTATATATTTTGAAGAAGATGACGGCGTTAATCCGTTGAGAGTTTTATTCTATGCTGTTCCACCCGTTGCGGCTTTTGCTTATCAGGAAAAGTTAAGCAAATATTACGAAAAAATGCCTGCGCTTTCTTTGTGCGTAAACTTATCTGTGTTTACGGCATCAGTTTATCTTGTAGGTATGGTTACCAGCGGTATCTTTATCGGTAGGCTTCCGATTTACAGTGAATTGTACGATTTAATTTTGATTCCCGTTTTGTTAAGGATATGTTTTAATGAAAATAATAGAAAATATGTCTATTTTGGATATGTTGCAGTTTTATTGCTCTATTATTATTTAACAGGACCGACATATTACCATAGCGATTACTTTGGTGGATTTTAATTATTTGATTTAGGAGTTAATAATTTGAATGTTTTAAGAATATTACATATTGTAACATACATGGGGCGCGGCGGTCTTGAAACTATGATTATGAATTATTACAGAAACATAGACCGTACTAAAATTCAATTTGATTTTCTTGTGCATCGTCAGGAAAAGGCTGATTATGATGATGAGATATTATCTTTAGGCGGACATATTTATCATATGCCCATGCTGAATCCCTTTTCTAAGGCTTATTTTAATGCGCTTGATGACTTCTTTAATAATCATAAGTACGATATTGTGCATTCACATTTAGATTGCATGAGTGCATATCCTTTGAAAATTGCACAAAAACATGGCGTTAAGGCGAGAATTGCACATTCGCATAATAAAAGCCAAGACAAAAATTTAAAGTATCCCATTAAGCTTCTTTCAAAACATTTAATTCCTAAGTACGCTACGCATCTTTTTTCTTGCGGTAAAGAGGCAGGAGATTGGATGTTTGGCGGAAATGCATATACTGTCTTAAATAATGCAATTGACGCTGAAAAATATCGGTATGACTGTCAAATAAGAAATCAAGTGCGTGACGAACTGAAAATCAGTAAATCTGATTTTGTAATCGGACATGTCGGAAGGTTTAATCCTCAAAAGAATCATCCGTTTTTGATTGATGTTTTTAAGAGTGTACATGATAAAAACAGAAATTCCAAACTGCTTCTTGTAGGAACAGGTAACGGACAGAGTAATATAAGAGAAAAAAGTTGATGATCTTGGTCTATCGGATTCCGTGCTTTTTTTTAGGAAACAGGGAGATGTGAATAGAATACTACAGGCAATGGATGTCTTTTTGTTTCCGTCTTTGTATGAAGGATTGCCACTTTCAATAATAGAAGCGCAGGCTGCAGGATTGCCGTGTATCATTTCTGACAGTGTTCCGTCTGAATGCAGAGTTACAGACCTTGCTGAGTCGTTAGATTTAAACTTGCCGATTGATGAGTGGGCGAATGTTGTCTTAGAAAAACAAAGTACGATTAGAAAAACACGATTGATGATATAAAAAATCAGGTTTTGATGTTAAACAGAATGTTGTAAAGCTTGAAGAATTTTATTTAAATTCGGTTGAGGAATAATAGTTATGCAGACTTTAACAGTATTTACACCTGCTTATAATAGGGCACATACAATAGGTCGTACTTATAAATCTTTGTGTTCCCAAAAATGCAAGGATTTCGTGTGGCTTATAGTTGATGACGGTTCAACTGATAATACGGCTGAATTAGTAAAAGACTGGATGTCAAAAGATAACGGCTTCGAAATTCAGTACATATATAAAGAAAACGGCGGTATGCATACCGCACACAATGTTGCGTATAGAAATATACATACCGAACTCAATACTTGTATAGATTCTGATGACGCTTTATCTGAGAACGCTGTTGAAAAAATTATAAACAAATGGAATCAGGTTAAAGGCAAGGGTTATGCAGGTATTATTGCACTCGACGCCAATATGAATACGGGAAAGGTTATAGGAAAAGGTTTTCCTAAAGATATGACAGAAACCACATTGTCGGGTTATTATGCTTCAGGTGGTTCAGGGGATAAGAAGCTTATATATCGTACTGATATTATTAATTCTGTTCCTGAGTATCCGGTATTTGATGATGAAAAATATCTTGCACTTGCATATAAATATAAGTTGATAGATCAGAAGTATAAACTTGCTGTTTTAAATGAAATAGTGTGCGATGTAGAATACCAGGAAGACGGTAATTCGCACATTATGTATAAGCAGTACATGAAATGCCCAAAGAGCTTTGCTTTCTGGAGAAAGATATGTATGCAATATCCTGATTCTAATAAAAAGATTATTGGTGGATTGTGTGCATTATGTTGCCGACAGTATAATAGCAAAGAATAAACATTATATCAAAGAGTCACCCAGAAAAATGCTTACAGTTTTGGCTACACCACCGGGATTATTATTGTCGTTATTTTTTCGTATGAAAACGGATAGTTTAATGGAAGTGAAGTAGATTATTATGACAAAAGTTTTATTTCTTATACCTAATCTTGCACACGGTGGGGCTGAAAAAGTTTTGGTTAATCTCGCCAATAATATGGATAAAACAAAATTTGATGTAACAGTTCAAACTTTGTTTGATGTAGGCGTTAATCGACAGTATCTTAACTCTGATGTAAAATATATCGGCGGTTTCAAGAGAATGCCTCGTGGCAATACATATGTGATGAAACTTTTTTCTCCTGAAAAACTGTATAAACATTTTATCAGAGATAACTATGACATAATCGTTTCTTACCTTGAAGGTCCTACCGCACGAATTGTAAGTGGCTGCAATAACCCAAATACAAAGCTTGTCAGCTGGATTCACATAGAACAGCATACCAAAGAGCTTGCTTCCAAGAGCTTTAGAAGCTATAAAGAAGCATTAGATTGCTATTCAAAGTTTGACAGGACTGTTTGTGTATCTGACACTGTAAAAGATGATTTTGAATCAATTTTTGATACTAAGAAACCTGTTGAAGTTCTGTATAATACAAATGAATCAGAAAAAATAAAAAAACTTTCCGATGAGAAAGTTAATGATGTTGATTTTAGCAAGGACATAATCAATATTATCTCAGTTGCAAAAATTGTACCTTCAAAGGGTTATGACAGACTAATGAAGATACATAAAAAGCTTATTGAAAAAATATAAAAAATCATATTTATATTCTCGGAATAGGCGAAGAAAAGGAAAAATACGAAAAGTATTTGGCAGAAAATAATCTTACCGATACTTTTTACATTTTTAGGTTACAGAGATAATCCGTATAAATATGTGAAAAAGGCAGATTTGTATGTTTGTTCTTCGAGAAGAGAGGGCTTCAGTACGGCTGTTACAGAAGCATTGATTGTCGGTACTCCCGTTGTTAGCACAAATTGTAGTGGTGCGTACGAATTATTAGGTAAAAACAATGAGTATGGTATCGTAACAGAAAATGATGAAGATGCACTTTATGAGGGCATCAAGAAAATGCTGACGACGCCTGATTTGCTTGAAGCTTATGCCGCAAAAGCAAAAGAGCGTGGTAAAGCTTTCAGTACCGAAAAAACAGTAAAAGCTGTTGAAGAAATGTTATTAAGTATTTAAGGAATCAATAAACATGATATATGGTTTTTATTTCAGATTTTATGGAAAATTTCACAATAGTGTATTTAGCAGTGCTTTAGCAGAACTTGCATATATGCTGTATTGTTGTGTGTTTTTTCTTAAAAAACTCAGGCATAAAAGAGTCAGCGTGGATGTAAACATTGACGATGCAAGAAATATAGTGAATGGCATTCATATGCGATTAGATAGTCATCCCGTGTATGAAAATAAACCTATTGACGACAATATTGATTTGTCAATTGTAGTTCCTGTTTACAATTATGTAGATATAATTGAATCCAATATTGATTCGATTCTCAACCAAAAACCGAATACAATTATCAGTTGATAATTGTAGATGATGGTTCGACTGACGGCGCCGCTGATGTTTTGAAAAAATATGCTGATAATCCAAACGTTAAGCTGATTTTCCAGAAAAATGCCGGTATTGGTGCTGCAAGAAATACGGGTATAAATAACGCTGACGGAAAATATCTTATGTTTGTTGATTGCGATGATATTGTTCATGACGATATTGTTGAAACTCTTATGAATAAGGCATACAGTGAAAATTATGATATGGTAATGTGTGCCCATAATTTATCAAAAGAACGCAACGGTGCTATTTATGAGATCGTTCCGAATGTCTATCCAAAATATAACCTTATTGGTTATAAAAACGGCGATGAAATAATGAATCTGGCAGGTTTGCCCTGGTGTAAGGTGTATAAGAGGGAAATTTGGAATAATGTTAGATTTTTCCCGGGATATTGGTACGAAGATACGATTATTCAGTTTTTAATCTTCATGCAGTGTAAAAACTATGCTTATATTCCAAAAGATAGAATATGAGTACAAGTGGTATGAGAAAAATTTTTTCTCATACACAAGGCAATTCTGCAAATCCAAAGTCAATTGATACATACTGGTTGTTGATAGAGATATTAGAACAATACAAGAAGAATAATATGCCTGTGGATGACAGATTATACACTTTGGTTTTGCGACACATTAGTACATATTACTATGGTTCTGTTAAAAATTTGGACGGCAAAGTTGTTGAGGCTTTATTTGTTTTGGCAAAAGACCTTTATTCAGAGTACAAGCCTAATCACAAAGTCAAACTTCCGTTTATGCTAAGACAGGTTGAAAAAGTCATTTGATAATAATGACATAGAACTTTGGAAATTAGCAAGTTGTTATCAGTAAGGAAAATTATGAGTCAGACTATTTCTGTCGTTATACCGGCATATAATGCCAAAAGTACAATTGAAAGATGTGTAAAAAGTGTTTTGAATCAGAGTTATAAAAATCTCGAAGTGATTGTAGTAAATGACGGTTCTTCCGATTCAACAGAAACAATATGTGAGAAAATGGCAAGCTATGATTCAAGATTAAAGGTAATTACCATAAAAAACGGTGGTGTATCTCATGCAAGAAATATTGGCATTGATAACGCAAAGGGTGATTATATAACATTTGTAGATTCCGATGATTACATTGATAAAGAGATGTATAAAAACCTTATGGATTTGTTCGATACGAATGTAGATATTGTGCATTGCAGTTATAAAAATGTTGATGAATCAGGAAATATTTTGTCTGTTGTCGGTTCTAAAAAGTAAGCAGATAAAAATGAATCATGACGAAGGTATGGAATGCCTGCTTGCCGGAAAATACTTTGCAGGTGGTTTGTGGAATAAAATATACCGAGCAAAATTGTTTAGTAATGTCAGATTAAAAAGAAGATATTAAATTTAATGAAGATGTTCTGGCAAACTATTACCTTTTTTTGATAATGCAAATAATACTGTATATTCTGATGAACCGTTTTACAATTATGTTGCTTGCGATGATAGTTCAACCCATTCTGCTAATGCGTTGATTTCTCGCAAACAAGGGTATGAAGTTGCAAGGATTATGTTACAGAAATCTATGAATAAACCATACTGTGAATTTGCTAAAATCAGGTATTTGGGAAATTTGCTTAGTCTATATGGTACATATAGAACTTCTTTAAATAAAGTTGAAAAATCAGAGTATGAAAATTTGTTTTCAGAAATAAAGACTTTTAAAGATGAGGGATATTATCAAGGAAAAAAGAGATAAAGTTTTAATTTTCATGTACAGATATATGCCACATTTCTATTTGATAACATACAAAATATACGATAAAATAAGAGTAAAAAAGTTAGATCCGGAGCAGTAATATGAACCCGCTGATAAGTGTAATAGTTCCGATTTATAATGTTGAAAAATACCTTGCAAGATGTGTTGATAGTATTGTAAATCAGACATATAAAAATCTTGAAATAATCCTTGTTGATGACGGTTCACCTGACCGTTGTCCTCAGATGTGTGATGATTATGCCGAAAAAGACAGCCGAATTAAGGTTGTTCATAAAAAAAACGGAGGACTTTCCGATGCCAGAAATGCAGGAATGGCTGTTGCTACAGGAGAGTATATCAGCTTTATTGACAGCGATGATTGGATAGACTTAGAAACTTATGATTTAGTTTTAGAAAAAATGTTAGCAACTAATTCTCAAATAGGTGCTTTTAATTTAAAATCAGTTTCTAATAGTAATTTTAAAACAGAATATAATGAAAATTACATTGTTATTGATTCGCAAAAAAAGCTATTGAAAATACAATAGATAATGTAAATGTCAGAACAGTTGTGTGGAATAAGTTGTATCATCGCTCGGTTCTTGAAAATTTATCTTTTCGAGTAGGAAAACTCAACGAGGATGAATTTTTTTTACTTTCTATGCTCTGTCAAATGCTCAACATATTGTATATCTTTTTAGACAATTATACTTTTATTATCAACGACCGAATAGCATAATGGGGACATACTCATTAAAAAGATTGGATATGTTAGATGGTGTAAAAAGAAAGAATGGAGTTTGTTGAAAAGAAATATCCTGAAATTTATACCAAAGCGAAATTATCATTTTGTCAATGTTGTATTTATCAATACCAGATGCTTTTAAGAAATAAAGATGTGGATTTACAATTAATTGGCAGAAAGAAGGTAAAAAATATAGAACTTCATTGAAGTTGAGTAACCATGAGATTAAAAATTGTCGTTTGATTGATAAATTATCGTTAGTTATTTCAAACAATAGTATCGGCTTTGAATTAATATGCAGAGTTAGAAATGTATTTAATTTTGGACTTTGAGAGTAAATGGGAGAGTTTGATATGATACCAAAAGTTATTCACTATTGTTGGTTTGGAGGTAATTCAAAACCTGAACTTGTGCAAAAATGTATAGAAAGTTGGAAACAATATTGTCCTGAATATAAGATAGTTGAATGGAATGAAAGCAATTTTGATGTTAATTGTATTGATTATGTTAAGTGTGCATACCAAGATAAAAAGTGGGCTTTTGTTTCTGATTATGCTAGATTATGGATTATTTATAACAATGGTGGTATATATTTAGACACGGATGTTTTACTAAAGAATAATTTAGATGATTTACTGTCTTATGATTGTTGGTTAGTTTCGGATGATGTTAGATATATAAATACAGGCTTAGGATTTGGTGCGGTTAAGAATCATTATATAATTGAGAAATTAATGAACGCATATTCAAATTATGAATATCCATCAGGTACAAATGTTTCAAAGGATACAAAAGTATTAGAAAACCTGCTCCCTAATTGGCGTAAATCTGATACTAATCAAATTTTTGACGGAATTTTGATTATCGGTTTAAAGGATTATGGAAAATGGGCGAAGCATTTGTATATGTACACATGGGCTGATAGTAAAACCCATCAAAAGAGAATTGAAGAAATAACAAATCAAGATAAATTGCAATTTAAAAATAGGGTTGTTTGGAAGACAAAATGTATAGCGAGAACTCCGAAATTAATATCTTATATGGATCGTAATAAAGGAAAAAAATTGAGAAAATATATACTTTTTTAGCCTATGATTTTTTTTTTTTTTAGATAACGGGGCAATGTATTTCTTAAAAAGAATGTTAAAAAGATATTTTAGATTAATGTAAATTTATGGTGATTTTGTGAAGATTATATCAGTTATAAATAATAGAGTAGTAAATCCATTTAAAGTACTGTTTAGGGAGATTAGGCATGGGCATGTAAAACTTGCTTTTATGCGTTTTTGCTTCGCTTTTTAACGGTACCGTAATAGCTCGTAATTTATTGGGTAATGTTGATCAATATATATTGAATTATTTAGAGAAAGAATATAGTTATGTTCTTGAAAAATATAATGATTACAATGTGGGGACAATGTATATTGATGATGCTCCTGTATGGGTATGTTGGTTGCAGGGATATGAACAAGCTCCTGTTATAGTAAAAAATGTATTGATAGTATAAAAAAATCGACCACAAGAAGAATAAATATCATTTCATTAGATAATATGAATCAGTATTATCAATTACCTGAATACATAATTGATAAGCATAAGAAAGGCTATATTAGTAATACTGAACTTGCAGATATATTAAGAGTTTCACTTTTATCAGATTTTGGTGGAATATGGATTGATGCTACAATTTTTTATTCCTAATCATTTGCCGGATGATGTTCTTAAATATAATTTTTTTTCTTGTAAAAGAAAGTCCTCAAAACACTCGGATATGTTTCGGAATATTTATGGACTACATTTTTATTAGCATCGCATAAAAACTGTGTCATAACAACAGCTGTTAAGGACTTATTTTACGAATATTGGAAAACAAATGATTATCTGATAGATTATTTGTTGTTGGATTATTTTATAAGATTGGTTTACAATAACTTACCAGAGGCAAGATCTTTGATTGATAACTTACCATACAATAACGAAAAGATTGAAGAACTGCAAACCCGTATGAATTTAGCTTTTAATCAAAAGGAATATGACAAATTGATAAATGAATCGAATACTAATTTCTTTAAGCTCTCTTGGCGTATTCCATTTGATAATGAAGATAAAAACGGAAATATGACTTATTTTGGGCATTTTATAAACAGAACATAATAAAGATAGTAGGTGGTAAAGTGCCGATAGTTAGCATCATAGTGCCTGTCTACAAAGTTGAAAATGTTTTGCATTATTGTATTGACAGCATTTTAAATCAAACATATAAAGATTTTGAGCTTATCCTTGTTGATGACGGTTCGCCTGACAACAGCGGAAAAATTTGTGATGAATATGCCAAAAAAAGAAAACGGTGGTGTGTCTTCGGCAAGAAACTGTGGTATTGATGCTGCAAAGGGTAAATATGTATGCTTTGTTGACAGTGATGATTATGTTAATAAAAACTATTTGGAAATTTTAATCAAAACTAAATCTGAACATTCTGAATTTGATAATATATGGTGCTATTTTCAAACAGTAACCGATTATGATAGTACGGGTGGAAATCTAATTGTTGATGACAATAAAAAAATATATACTCTGTAAAAACGATATTATGACTCTGCATGAAAAAATGGCTTGATGCAAATGGTAAAATTTTTTGATTCCGAAAAAAGGTATAGTTATGTTCAAATTGTATGATAGAAAAATAATTTTAGAAAACGGATTGACATTTGACTCAAACCTATCACTTGGGGAGGATTTGATATTTAATTTTCAATACCTTGACTGTACAAATGGTAAAATTGCATATCCATAGAAACGATTTCGTAGTAGAATTAAGTTACCACAACAAAATGAAACCGTCACTATGGATACAAGAGAAGAACGATACTATATATATCAGTCAGGCTTAATATAGACCATTGGTCGATAAAATTGCTAAAGAACTTCATCGTCCGTAAACACAATCAATAAAGAGGTACAGTGTGGAACTGTGTATTTGTATAACGGCAAAGTCAAAGGTATAAACCAAATGAACTTCAAAGACAATAGAGTAAACAGTAAAAGAAATTACCGTTGCCTTGAATGTGTTGAAAATTATGTAGTCGAAATGTTTACCGAAAAAGGTTGGTCAATACCAGTGTCGGATATGCCAAAAGAAAACAATTGAAGAACGTCCTGAAACAGTAAATTCAAGAGAAAACAGAATTCGGTCACTGGGAAATAGACAGTGTACTTGGCAAAAAGAAAGATACAGAACCGGCTATAATGACAATAGTCGAAAGACAAACACGAATGTCATTGTGGATAAAGGTGAAGGATCACTCTTCGTTGACTATTGATGAAGCCTTACAGAATTTAATGAATCAATTTGGGAATAAGAAGTTAGAAGTATTTAAAAAAGTATCACAGGCGACAATGGTTCTGAGTTTTCCAATCTATCTAAAATAGAGAATAACGGAACATCTGTGTACTTTACCCATCCATACACATCATGTGAAAAAGGAACTAATGAATGTCATAATAAAATGTTAAGACGATTTATTCCTAAAGGAAAGAGCATGAGTGATTATAAGACGGAAGACATACTGTTTTTTTCAGATGTAATCAATGGACTGCCAAGAAAAATTCTTAACTATCACACGCCTGAGGAGCTGTTTGAAACTCAGTTAGATAGAATATACGCTACTTAAATATTTGATACAACATTCCTTACTGTGGTGACTTACAAATATCTACTCCAATGAACATGATATTCTCAAAAAAATTGTTTCAACTTGCTATTGCAATTTGCAAATTAAAAAATAAAACAATAGCAGAATAAACTCTGCGATTTTAGTTGGATTGTGTGTATGTTTTATTGATGACTAAAAAAGAGGGAGAAAATATGAAGAAAAAAAAGTAAATCAACTTAGAATTGGTGTATTATTAAGTTATGTTAATTTAGGATTAGGAAACTTGATTCCGATATTTTACACACCTATAATGCTTTCTCTTCTTGGACAGAGTGAGTATGGATTGTATAAATTAGCTAGTAGTTTTACAAGCTATTTGACTTTGATTTCTTTTTTGGCCTTGGTTCAGCAATTACAAGATATTTAATTAAGTCAAGAGAACAAGAAGGCAAAGAAGCCGAGCAGAGAATACTTGGTTTATTTACAAGAATCTTTCAAGTAATCTCAATAGCAGCTTTTGTTGTAGGAACTGCACTTGTTTTTCTATAGATATATTTTATTCTGCATCACTTTCAGTGATGAATTGTCAAGAATGAAAATTCTTGTGTTTTTAATAGTATGTAATACTGCATTAAGTTTTTTGATGACACCGCAGGTTTCTGTTGTTACTGCTCATGAAAAATTTGTTTTTTTGCAATCAATGAATATAGCCTCTACATGTGTAATGCCAATCATAAATCTTGTTGTGTTGTTCTTTGGCTTTGCATCTATAGGAATGACTGTATCAAGTTTGGTAGTAAATATAATAATCAGGCTTTGCTATTATATTTACATGAGAAAAGTATTGAATCTTAAGGCAGACTATAAGAAACCACCTAAGCATCTGCTGAAAGAAATTCTTCTCTTTTCATTTTGGATATTTCTTGCCAATGTAGTTAATCAGTTATATAATGCAACTGACGCTGTTATGATTGGTGCTGTACCGGCTTTGGCAACAATTGGTGTTGCTGTTTATAATGTAGGCGGTGTATTTAACGGTATAGTGTTTTCTGCCGCACAGGGAATATCGTCATTATTGACACCAAAAGTTAATAAAATGGTATTTAATAATGCAAGTAATGAAGAACTGACATCTTTAGCAATAAAGACGGGTAGACTCCAGTGTTACATAGTGTCTTTAATTGTGTGTGGTTTTATCGCACTTGGACAACCGTTTATTAACTGGTATGCCGGTTCAGAGTATGCTGATGCCTACTGGGTTGCAATATTAATGATGGTTCCAAATATGATTCCTTTGGTTCAGAGTGTATGTTTGTCAACTATAATAGCCAAAAATAAACATAGATTTAGATCACTTGTATATCTTGGTATTGCAATTTCAAATGTTGTCGGAACATGGTTTTTGATGCAGATTATGGGTGTAGTAGGAGCTGCATTGATGACAGGTATAGCACTTATTATAGGACAGGGATTTGTTATGAACTGGTACTACTGGAAAAAGATTAAATTAAACATTCCGAGATTTTGGAAAGAAGTATCGAAGATATATATAATACCTGTCATTATGACTGCTATAGTTTTGACTTCTGCTCAATTTATCAATTTCTATAATCCTTATTTTTTTGATTGCAGGAATAATTTTATATACAATTATATACTGTATTTTGTCATGGTTCTTGGTAATGAATGATTATGAAAAAATTTTTTAGAGCACCTGTCAGAAAAATATTTAGTTTAATCAGAAAAAAGAAGGCTTGATTTATGCATCCTATAAAGTCAATAATTGCTCGTAATCAGACGAGAATTTATAACAATTTTGATAAATCATCTTATGGAAAAAAAGTTGAAACAATTCAAAGATATACACAAAGGTGAAATCTGTTTTATTATCGGTAACGGTCCATCTCTTAAAATTGAGGATCTCACTAAATTGAATAAATTAAATATTCCAACCTTTGCGTTTAACAGAGTATTTTGTGCATTTGATGAAACTCCGTGGCGTCCAACATACTATATTTCTCAAGATGAAAATGTTACTTATGGTATGGAAGAAAAATTTAAAAAACTTGATTTACCATATCGATTTCATCCAATAAGATGGAAGTGGTATAAGAACATTAATATTCCGGGAGCATATTATTTCAAAACAGTAGATAGTGAGACAAAATATTTTGGGTTTTCTGAAGATATATCTGCTTTAGTGAACGACTCTCCGACCGTTGCATATACCGGTTTTCAAATTGCGTATTATATGGGTTTTAGAAAAATGTATATGATTGGATTTGATCAGACATATAGAGCCATAAAAGATGAGAACGGAAATATTGTCACAAACGATAAGGTTAAGAGTGATTATTTCAGTGATAAATATAGAAATGATGAAACTGATAATCTGATTATTCCAGCTGTGTTTGAAATGAACAGAGCGTTTCTCTCTGTTGATTATCATATAAAAAACGGTGATATTGATATGGAAGTTTACAATGCAACTCGAGGCGGTGCACTTGAGGTTTTTCCGAGGGTTAATTTAGATGAAATTTTCAAAGAATTAGAGGTAAAAAAAATGAAAACAGTAGCTGTTGTACCGGTTAAAATGAATAATGAAAGGCTTCCCGGAAAAAACACAAAATGTTTTGACAATGGGGAACCACTAATTAAATATGTGTTGAGTTCACTTTCTAAAGTCAAGAATATAGATGAAATTTATGTATTTTGCAGTAATGAAGCAATATGTGAGTATCTCCCGAAGAATGTTAAATACTTGAAGAGAGAAGAGTGGCTTGATTTGTCCTCTACAAGCATAACAGATGTACTTACATCATTTGCAGATAATGTAGATGCGGATATTTATGTGTTATCGCATGCAACTGCACCCTTTATTTCATCGGAGAGTATTGAAAAAGGCATTGCAGCAGTTCAATCAGGGGAATATGATTCATCTCTGTCTGTATCAAAAATTCAGGAATTCTTGTGGAAAGACAATAAGCCATTTAACTACAACCTTGAACGAATTCCTCGCACGCAAGACCTTGATGTTATGTATTCCGAAACAAGTGGTTTCTTTATTTATACAAAAGATTTAATGGTAAAGGAACATCGCAGGGTTGGACATAAGCCTTATCTTGTTGAGGTGTCAAAAATTGAGGCTTGTGATATAGATGAACCTGAGGATTTCGAGATAGCTAACGCTATTTATAATTCAATTATTAAAAACAGGGAATAGTTATGGGTAATATAAAAGTATTGGATTGCACACTTCGTGACGGTGGTTATGTAAACAATTGGAATTTCGGTAAATTAAGCATTGACAATATTATAACTCAGTTACTTTCATCTAAAGTTGATGTTATTGAGTGCGGATTTTTAAGCCAGACAAAAGAAACTGACGAAAATAAGTCGATTTTTCGCAACATAGATGATGTCACTTTTGAATGTACAAGTAAAGAAGAAAACACATTGATGGTACTTATGATGAATTATGGGGAGTATAATATTGATGATTTACCGCCATATGACGGCGGTCTCATCAGCGGCATAAGATTTGCTTTTCATAAAAAAGATATGGTACAGGCCATTAAAATCTGTAAACAAATCAAGGCAAAGGGATATGTGACATTTGTACAACCAATGGTTACTCTTACATACTCAGATGATGAAATAGAGCAATTGGTTGATTTAGTCAACGATTTTCTTCCGGAGTCTGTTTATATGGTGGATTCTTTTGGTACAATGACTAAGCAGGAACTTGTTAAAATGTACGATATTTTTGACAAGAATCTTTCAGAGAAAATATCCATTGGTTTTCACAGCCATAACAATATGCAGCTTTCATTTTCAAATGCCCAGATTCTTATGGAACTTGATACGGATAGGACTATATATATTGATTCTTCTGTTTACGGAATGGGCAGGGGAGCAGGAAACCTTTGTACAGAATTGATTACTAAGTATCTTAATGACAATTACTCACATAATTACAACTTATTACCTATATTGGAAATAATTGATGAACACTTGATGAGTGTATTTATTAAAAAGCCCATGGGGGTATTCAGTTCCGTTTTATATTGCATCCATAAATAATTGTCATCCAAATTATGCTTCTTATCTTTTAGACAAACAAACTATTAGTGTTAGAGATATATATAATATTTTGGCTTCTATGGATGATAGTAAAAGAACTTTTTTATGACAGAGAGTATATTGAAAAATTGTATGTGTCATATCAAGAAAATGTTGTTGATGATAATGATGCAAAAAAAGAACTGATAGAATTGCTTTTAAACAGAAAAATACTTATTTTGGCACCCGGAAAGTCTTTATTAACCGAAAAGGATAAAATCAAGCAGTATTGGAAAAACGAAAATCCGATTGTAATATCTGTTAATTTTATTACAGATATTATACCTGTTGATATTGCTTTTGTCGGAAATTTAAAAAGATTTACAAGTATCGCTCAGCTTATTGATGATAATAAAAAAAATCTGAAAAAGGTTATCGTTACATCTAACATTAAATTTAAAAATGTTGAAAAAACATTGACTGTCAATTACGGTGATTATATCACCGACGACCCGATAATTACCGATAATTCGGGTATTATGCTGTTAAATCTTATGCAGAAGCTTGGGGTAAAAGATGTTGCACTTGCAGGCTTTGACGGTTTCACGGTTAACAGAATGGACAACTATTATAACGATAGTTTGGTAAACAGTGCATCTCTTGACGAGTTGTTATCCAGAAGTAACGCAATTGCAAATCATTTGCAATCTTTAAAACAAGTTATGAATATTGATTTTATTACTGATTCAATGTACAGAGAATAGGTGAATTATATGTCGAGAATAGTTACCTTTGGAGAAATTATGCTAAGATTGGCACCTGAGGGTTATGAAAGAATTTTGCAGTCGAATAAATTTAACGCTACGTTTGCAGGTGCTGAGGCGAATGTTGCGGTTGGTCTTGCAAATTTGGGTGAAAATGTTAGATTTATATCAAAAATTCCGAATAATCCAATTGGACAGGCTTGTATAAATTCTATGAGACAGTATGGTGTTGACACAACAGGTATTGTCCGTGGAGGCGACAGATTAGGTCTTTTTTTATCTTGAAAAAGGTGCTTCTCAAAGACCATCACAGGTTATTTATGACAGAGCAAATTCTGCAATACAATTAGCAAACAAAAGTGATTTTAATTGGGATGATATCTTCAAAAATGCTGAGTGGTTTCATTTTACAGGTATTACACCTGCACTTGGTGAAGAAATTGCAGAGATATGCGAAATAGCCTGTAAAAAAGCAAAAGAAAAAAGGTATTAGAATAAGCTGTGATTTAAACTACAGAAATAAGCTTTGGACAAAAGAAAAAGCGAAAGAAACAATGACCATACTTTGTAAATATGTTGATGTTTGTATTGCAAACGAAGAAGATGCAAATGATGTTTTTGGAATATCAGCTGCTAAAAGTGATGCCAATTCCGGTAGGATTGATATTGACGGTTATAAAGATGTAGCAAAACAGCTTTGCAATATGTTTTCGTTTAAATATGTAGCTTTTACACTCAGAAAATCTGTTAATGCAAACTATAATGAGTGGTCAGGTATGTTATTTGACGGAAATGAATATTTCCTTTCAGATAATTATAAAATACAGATTGTTGACAGAGTAGGCGGAGGAGATTCATTTGCCGCTTCTTTGATTTATGGTTTGATTAACAATTTTGACAATCAAAAAGCAATTGATTTTGCAGTTGCTGCAAGTTGCCTTAAACATTCAATAGAGGGGCGACTATAATCTTATAACCGTTGAAGAAGTAAATCGCCTTATGAACGGCGATAAATCCGGAAGAGTTAAAAGATAATCTAAAATATATGTTAGGGGATTTTTTAGTGGACAATAATGAAACAATGGTATCAATTCTGTGCACGGCATATAATCACGAAAAATACATAAAACAATGCCTTGATGGTTTTATAATGCAGAAAACCAATTTCAAGTTTGAAGTAATTGTGCATGACGATGCCTCAACGGATAATACGGCAAACATTATTCGTGAATATGAGAATAAATATCCGGATATAATTAAGCCGATTTATCAAAAAAGAGAATCAGTATTCAAAAGGAGTCAGTCTTAGTAAAATTATGTGTGCTAAATGTAGGGGAAATATGTGGCATTCTGTGAAGGTGATGATTTTTGGACTGATGAATTAAAATTACAAAAAACAGGTTGATGCTCTGGAAAACAATACGGAATGTAAGTGCTGTGTGTGTACGGTTCGAGATGTTGATGAAGATGGTACTTCTCTGAATTTAACACATCCGAGTGTTCCTTTTGAAAGTTCTGCCATTGATATAGAAGGCTTTTTAAAACTTGCAATTTCCGAGTATGCTTTTCAGACATCTTCATATATGTTTTTAAAAGAAGATTACTCTGAATACATTATTAATCCTCCACAGTTCAGAAAGGTATCTCCTGTTGGCGACTGGCCAATGATTTTGTATTTTTGTACAAAGGGAAATATTTATTACATTAACGATGAAATGTCTTGCTATCGTAGAAATGCTGTTGGCAGTTATACGACCACTATGGGTGTGGCTATTGTAGAGAAAAGGAAAAATATAATCAAGGACTTATTGATATGATAAATGCTTTTGATAAGTACACAGATTATAAATATCATAATTATTGTGAACAGTTTGCTGAAAGATTTGTTAAATATTATTATGATTGTCTTAAGGATGAAAAAAGAAATTTTAAAGAAATAGTTAATAAAAAGTACAGAAAATTTTTTTAAAGAAGAGAGTTCTAAAGATAGGCTTTACATTAAGTTAAAAGTATACTTGCCTTTCGTTGCAAACTTATATGATAAGATGAGAAAATAGATTAGAGGTTAGCTTTAATTATGAAAACTGTAATGGTAATACCGGGTGCATATGCACAAATTCCGTTAATTAAAAATCTTAAATTACAGGGATATAAGGTAGTTTGTGTGAATCCCTATGAAAATTCGCCTGCATTTGAATATGCAGATTATTCAGAACAATTTGATATAATGGATGTTGAAAATTGCATAAGTGTTGCCAAAAAAATACTATGTTTGTGCAGTTTTGTCTGATGAGTGTGATATTGCGATGCCATCAGTTGCCGCAATAAGCGAGGCTTTGTCGCTTCCGTCAATTGGTTCAAACTTAGCAAGGCTCTATACGAATAAGGAAATGATGCGTGAATTCAGTCAGAAAAACGGTTTTCCATACACCGCCTATAAGCAGTGTAATACGCTTGAAGAAGCCAAAGAGTTCTTTAGTTCGTTAGGTTCACACAAGATGATTATCAAGCCGCTGGATAGTAACAGCAGCAGGGGTGTTTATACCGTTACAGATGAGAAAGAAATTGATGATTACTTTAATGAGTCGTTATCTTTTTCTCGTTCAATTAAGGCAGTATTATGTGAAGAGTATATTGAGGGAACAGAGTTTACAGTTGATGGTATTGTGATTAATGGAAAGCACTATTCTCTTGCAGTTTCTAAGAAAAAGCATTATCCGCATAATCTTAATATTGCTTGTGAACTTTATTTTTCAAATTATGACGATAGTTTTGATTACGATAAATTGAAGAAACAAAATGACTTGTATGTTGAAAAAACGGGTTTACCATTTGGGTTTACACACGCGGAGTACAAATTCAACGGAAAAGATTTTGTTATGATTGAAATCGGTGCAAGAGGTGGTGGAAACTTTATTTCATCACATATAGTACCGGCAATGACAGGATTTGATAATTATAAAATTTTAACTGAGCAAACATTGGGAACAAAAACGGACTTTTCATTTAATCCCGATAATCACTCAAAAAAATGCTGTTCTTGAGTTTTTTGACATTGATTCAGCAGATAATGGCAAAGAAATCAAAGCTGTGGTTGGTGTTGAATTGTTAAAAAATGACACGAGAATCTTATTATATGAATTTAATTTTGAAATCGGTGATAGATTATATAAAGCTGCAAATGACAGTAAACGAGTTGGTTTTTACATTGCCTGTGCAGACACACGTGAAGAACTTGACTCTTTGATGAAAAAAATCGCAAATGAAGTAAAATTTGTTTTTTAACGGAGGATAAGGTTATGCCGGCAGTATTTGTGATAAAGTTATTGATTATCTTGTAAGAAACCGTGTTAGCACAACAGAAGTTGCCGATGCACTTGGAAAAACAGGCGTTGTACCTGATCTTATGCCTATTAACAGGGGATACTATAAAGCAGGAAAAATTAAGTGGGTGTATGCCTATGATGAAAGTAACTGGCCCGTCCATGAACAAATACAGGAGCTTGAAGAAGACAATATTGTTTTTGTTGACACATTTAATTGTGGAAACAGAGCAATTTTCGGGGAATTGGTAAGTAAATATATTTTGCTTTACAGACAGAGCAGAGCTATTGTTATCAATGGTAATATGAGAGATGCAGCGGCACTAATTAGGGAAAACTGGCCAATATGGTGCAAAGGTCTAAATCCGGTAGGTTGTTTTAACAGAAAGCCGGATAAACCTTTTAATGAAGAACAAAGACAGAAAAATTATGAGAAATATGATGGCGCTATTGCGGTTTGTGATGATTGCGGAGTTGTCATTATTCCAAAAGACAGGATAAATGAAGAATTCTATCAAGCATTGGTTAAGATTGAAAATCAGGAGGATATTTGGTTTGATCGTCTTGATCATTACAAGGAAAATACATTTGATATTGTGTGTATGAAGAATTATTTAAAAGACGAAAATTACAGGAAATGATAAGGAGTACAATTGATATGGATTTTACTGTTGAACAAATGATGAAAGATGGCTTTACAATAAAAATGGCTAATTTCTATCATGAGTTAATGAAAAAAAGAACGCAATTCAGGTCTGTGGTCTGATGAATTTATTGACTGGGCTCATAATAACGGCTTTTTGGCTGAGAGTGCAGTTGCATACAACCTTACGGAAGAAAACAAAGATGACTATCTTTCGGATTATGACTACCTAAAAATTTGGCCGTTGAATTCTTGGGAGCGTATATGGATAAACGACAAATTGACCCTTAAATATATGCTATTTGGCACGCAGTTGGACAAGTATATGCCCGAGTATTATTATTACACAGATTCGTCAAGGGGACTGATTCCACTTGTAGATAATGAGGATAAGGGCAACGGACTTGCTGACTTTGTTGATTGCTTAAAAAAGCATAGATATTTTGCTTGTAAACCTTGTAACGGGTCAGGCTCGCAGGGCTTTTTAAATTAAGCTATACTGGCTCTGAATTTTCATTAATGAAAAAAGAAAGTTAACGAAAAAGGAATCGAAGAATTCTTGGTGGAGCACCCAAATTTTGTATTCACAGAGTATTTATATCCGAGTGAAAATATGTCGAAAATAAATCCCCTTGTACATACTTTAAGGATTGTTGTAGCTAATGAAAATAATGATTCACCTTTTATAGTAGGTGGTTATCTCAGATTTGCAAATAAAACTACGGGTGCTGCAAATCATATGACCGGAATGGAAGATTCTAATTTTGATATTGACGTTGAGGTTGACTGGAAAACCGGAAGATTTTTTAATCCTAAAGCAGTCGGATTAAAAAAGTTTATCCTTTGGAAATACATCCAGATAACGGGGTACGAATAGAAGGTGTTATTGATAACTGGGATGAAATAATCAATTTTATTTACAGCTTTTCAAAAAAATATAATCTTTGTGAGTATTTAGGATTTGATTTATGCGTTTCAACTAATGGAGTGAAATTAATGGAAATTAATTCCCATCCAGGTATAAAACATATGCAGATAATAAAGCCTTTGATGGCAGATAAGATCACCGAAACATATTTCAGTGGTAAAAAAAGATCGTATTGCAGAACTTGATGAAAGTCAGTTGGCATTAAGGCACAAAACATGGAGATGAAAAAATGAAAAAAATATTAGTACTTGGTGCAAACTGAGGTGTCGTGAGGTATCTGATTGATTATTTTAACGAAAACGGTAGTGAGAATTTTGAAATTTCGGTACGGGAAGACACGATTTTAACTTTGGCTGTAGCAAACCGAATTTTACATATTTAAAGTTAGATATTTGCACAAAGAAGATTTTCGCAAATTGCAATTAAAATTGAGAATTACGATGAGTTACTTTCAAAAAGTAATCGGTATAGCAAAAAGATTTAATAATATTGAGTACATGGGTTTTGATATAGGTGTAACCGATAAAGGTTTTAAATGTATGGAAATTAACTCACATCCCGGAATTGACTATGTGCAGATGTATCGACCGCTTTTTGCTGATCTGTTTACAGAAAAAATATTTTAAATCCAAAATTGATAAAATAAATAGTCTGTCTGATGTGGAGAAATTGGAAAGAAATGGTATTTTAAGGTAAAATTGCAATGATATATTCTTTTGAAGTAATAAATGGTATTGCACAAGTGCATAACTTGATTTTAAAATTTTCTGATGATATATTTAACCAAAATTTAAATAACGAAACATTTTTACGAGATGTTTCTAAAAAATATTCTGATTGTGCTACAGTTGTTGCAATAAAAACGAAACAGAAACAATGGGATATGCCGCATATTATAAAAATGATATTGTTAATAAAAAGGCATTTTTATCTATGATTATTGTAGGTCGTAAATTTCAAGGCTCTGGTTTTGGTCAAAAATTACTTGATTATGTTATTCATGATTCCAGAAAAAGCGGCATGCAAATATTATCTTTAGAGGTTAACAAAAAAGCAATTGTACTGCTTTGAAATTTTATGGTAAAAATGGTTTCGTAAATGAATATGAAAATGACAGTAGCTTTTTTATGTTGTTAACTTTATAAGTACCCATAAATTTGGAGATTATTATGAACAATAAAATCTTAGTAACCCGTTCCTCAATGCCTGAATCTGAGGAATACATAGAAGAAATAAAAGACATCTGGGATTCACATTGGCTTACCAATATGGGACCAAAGCACAAGAAACTTCAAGCACAACTCAAGGATTATCTTGGTGTTGAAAATATTGACTTATTTACAAACGGTCATATGGCACTTGAACTTTCTTTGCAGGCTATGAAATTGCAGGGAGAGGTAATAACAACTCCGTTTACCTTTGCATCAACTACGCACTCAATAGTACGTAACGGCTTGACACCCGTTTTTTGCGACATAAATCCTGATGATTATACAATTGATGTTACAAAGATTGAAAGCCTTATAACCGATAAAACCTGTGCTATTATGCCGGTTCATGTCTATGGTAATGTTTGCAATATTGAAGAAATTCAGAAAATTGCAGATAAATACGGTTTGAAGGTTATTTACGATGCCGCACATACTTTTGGTGTGAGATACAAAGGCAAGGGAATAGGCGGTTTTGGCAATGTTTCCTGCTTTAGTTTTCATGCAACAAAGGTGTTCAATACCATTGAGGGCGGTGCGGCTTGTTTCAAAGATCCCGAATTTGGTCTTGATTTGTACAGACTTAAAAATTTTTGGAATTAGAGGTCCTGAAGTAGTGGATGCCGTTGGTGCGAATGCTAAAATGAATGAGTTTTCTGCCGCAATGGGCATTTGTAATTTAAAACATATTGAAGAAGAAATCGGAAAACGAAGGAAAGTTGTTGAAAGATATAGGGCGAATCTTGAAAATATTGACGGTATTAAGCTTTCACCCATACAAAAAGATGTTGTTCCGAACTACGCATATTTTCCCGTTGTATTCGATGAAAAAGTTTTTGGTGCAACAAGAAATGAAGTGTTTGAAAAGCTTGCAGAAAATGATATTTGCGCAAGAAAGTATTTTTTATCCATTAACAAATACTTTTGAATGTTTTAACGGTAAATTTGATGTTAGCAAAACACCTGTTTCATTGCACATAAGCAACAGAGTTCTGACTTTGCCGTTGTATGCAGATTTACCGCTTGATGATGTTGACAGAATTTGCAATATTATAATTGCTTGTAAGAAATAATATTACGGATGGTGATTCTATGAAAGGTATAATTTTAGCCGGTGGGTCGGGGGACTCGACTTTACCCATTGACAAAGGTAACATCTAAACAACTGTTGCCAATATATGATAAGCCGATGATTTATTATCCCATGTCGGTGCTTATGAATGCGGGAATCCGTGATATTCTTATCATATCGACTCCGCAGGATACACCGAGATTTGAAGATTTGCTTGGTGACGGTCATCAGTTTGGCGTTAATCTTACATATGCCGTTCAGCCGAGTCCTGACGGACTTGCTCAGGCATTTATAATCGGAGCTGATTTTATCGGTGATGACGATGTCGCAATGGTACTCGGCGATAATATTTTTGCCGGTCACGGTCTTAACGAGAGATTAAAGTCTGCCGTTGAAAATGCAAAAAAGGCAATGGCGCTACTGTTTTCGGGTATTATGTTGATGACCCCGAAAGATTTGGCATTGTTGAATTTGACAAGAACGGCAAGGCTGTTTCTATTGAAGAAAAGCCTGAAAAGCCGAAGTCAAATTACTGTGTAACGGGCTTGTACTTCTATGATAACAGGGTTGTTGAGTATGCGAAAAACCTAACTCCTTCCGCAAGAGGCGAGCTTGAAATAACCGACCTCAACAGAATTTATCTTGAAAATAATGCCTTAAATGTTGAACTTCTCGGACAAGGCTTCACTTGGCTTGACACAGGTACCCATGAGAGCCTTGTTGATGCAACTAATTTTGTAAAGACTATCGAAACTCATCAGCACAGAAAAATAGCCTGTCTTGAAGAAATTGCCTACCTCCACGGTTGGATTTCCAAGGAAGATGTGATGAAGGTTTACGAGGAAGTTAAGAAAAATCAGTACGGTCAATACCTTCTTGATGTGCTTAACGGCAAATATCTTGACGCTTAATGAGGGGAATTTATTATGACAATAATTGTTACAGGCGGAGCGGGCTTTATCGGCTCAAACTTCGTTTTCATATGCTCAAAAATATCCCGATTACAGAATCGTATGTCTTGATTGCCTTACATATGCCGGCAATCTCTCAACGCTTGCTCCTGTTATGGACAACCCGAATTTCCGTTTTGTTAAGGAAAGCATCACTGACCGTGAGGCTGTTTACAAACTGTTTGAGGAAGAACATCCCGATATGGTTGTAAACTTTGCCGCAGAGAGCCATGTTGACCGTTCAATTGAAAATCCGGAAGTTTTTCTTGATACAAATATCAAGGGTACTGCTGTGCTTATGGACGCTTGCAGAAAGTACGGAATCAAGCGTTATCATCAGGTTTCCACTGATGAGGTTTACGGTGATCTGCCGCTTGACAGACCAGACCTTTTTTTTTTACAGAGGAAACTCCGATTCACACAAGCAGTCCGTATTCATCATCAAAAAGCCGGTGCAGACCTTCTTGTGCTTGCTTATTACAGAACATACGGCTTGCCCGTAACAATAAGCCGTTGTTCAAACAACTACGGTCCTTATCATTTCCCTGAAAAACTCATTCCACTTATGATTGCAAATGCTCTTGCGGACAAGCCGCTTCCTGTTTACGGTGAGGGTTTGAATGTTCGTGACTGGCTTTATGTTGAGGATCATTGCAAAGCGATTGACCTTATTATCCACAACGGCAGAGTGGGTGAGGTTTATAATATCGGCGGTCATAACGAAATGAAAGGAATATAGATATTGTTAAGATTATCTGCAAGGAGCTTAACAAGCCTGAAAAGCCTTATAACTTATGTAACAGACAGAAAGGGTCACGATATGCGTTATGCTATTGATCCGACTAAGATTCATAATGAACTCGGTTGGTTGCCTGAAACAAAGTTTGAGGACGGCATTAAAAAGACAATTCAGTGGTATCTCGATAATCGTGAATGGTGGGAAACAATCATTAGCGGTGAATATCAGAACTACTACGAAAAAATGTATGGTAACAGATAATTAAGAGGATAATTTTATGAAGGTGCTTGTAACAGGCGTAGCAGGTCAGCTCGGACATGATGTAATGAATGAACTGGCTAAGCGCGGATATGAGGGAATCGGAACTGATATTGCCGACAGTTATTCGGGCGTGCAGGATAATACTGCCGTTGTCGGAATGTCGTATGTTCAGCTTGATATTACCGATGCCGAATCTGTTGAAAAAACAATTAAAGAGATAAAGCCTGATGTTGTGGTTCATTGTGCCGCATGGACTGCTGTTGATGCGGCAGAAGATGATGAGAACAGGGACAAAGTTTTTGCTGTCAATGTTGAGGGTACAAAGAATATTGCCCATGCCTGCAAAGAGATTGATGCGAAAATGGTATATACTTCAACCGATTATGTATTTGACGGACAGGGAACAGAGCCTTGGAAACCTGATTGCAAAGAATATGCTCCGCTCAATATTTACGGACAGTCAAAGCTTGATGGTGAACTTGCGGTAAGTGAGATTCTCGACAAATATTTTATTGTCAGGATAGCCTGGGTGTTCGGCACAAACGGAAACAACTTTATCAAAACTATGCTCAAAGTAGGCAACAAGTTTGATACACTAAGAGTTGTTAATGACCAAATCGGCACACCGACATATACCTATGACCTTGCAAGACTTCTCGTTGATATGATTGAAACCGATAAATACGGTTACTACCATGCAACAAATGAGGGCGGATATATCAGTTGGTACGATTTTGCCTGTGAAATTTTCAGACAGGCAGGATATTTAACAAATGTAAATCCCGTAACAACCGAGGAATATGGCATTTCAAAGGCTAAACGACCGTTCAATTCAAGACTTGATAAGACAAAACTTGTTGAAAACGGCTTTTACACCTCTGCCCGATTGGCAGAATGCTTTGAAAAGATATTTGGATGAAATATAATTTTAGTTATGGAGATAATAATATGGGACAGATAAAGGTTACAAAAGCGCCTATTGAAGGACTTTATGTTATTGAACCGACAGTTCACGGCGACAACCGTGGATATTTTATGGAAACATACAATCAGAACGATATGCACGAAGCAGGTCTTGATATGGTGTTTGTACAGGACAATCAAAGTATGAGTACCAAAGGTGTTCTGAGAGGACTGCATTTTTCAAAAGCAGTATCCGCAGGGTAAGCTTGTGCGTGTTATAAAGGGAAGCGTATTTGATGTTGCCGTTGACCTCAGAAAAGACAGCAAGACATACGGCAAGTGGTACGGTGTTGAACTTACCGAAGAAAATATAAAAAAAAGCAGTTCTACATTTCAGAGGGCTTTGCACACGGCTTCCTTGTTTTGAGTGATGTAGCGGAGTTCTGCTATAAGGTTACTGATTTTTATCATCCGGGCGATGAAGGCGGACTTGCTTGGAATGATCCCGAAATCGGCATAGAATGGCCAAAACTTGAAGGCGAGTACAAAGGCAATGCCGATTCAGGTGGCTACACAGTTGACGGCACACCGCTTAATCTTTCCGATAAAGATAAAAAGTGGTTGGGTTTGAAAGATACTTTTAAGTTTTAAATACAAAAATCCCCATAGATTTCATTGCGAAGTCTATGGGGAGTCTTTTTGTGAATTATTGGTTACTTCTTCTTTTTTCAATTCATTTTTTAAGCATTTTTTTATCGAATGAGGGGTTGAAGGCGTAGAAGTTCTTTTCGTTGAGTTTATCGGTCAAGAGGCGGAGGTTTTCGCCGAAGCGTTGGTAGTGGACAACCTCACGGGCACGCAGAAAGCGAATCGGATCTTTTACATCGTAGTCATCGCAGAATCTGAGGATGTTATCGTAGGTTGTTCGGGCTTTTTGCTCAGCCGCCATACTTTCGTGCAGGTCGGTTATCGGATCGCCTTTAACCTGCATTGATGCAGCTGTATAGGGGAAAACCTGCTGCCGCCTGTGGGAAAATTCCGGTTGTGTGGTCAACAAAATAGTCACCGAATCCCTGTTCCTTGATTTCATCCTCGGTGAGGTCTTTCGTCAGCTGATATACTATTGCACCGATCATTTCAAGATGATTAAGTTCCTCTGTGCCTATGTCGGTGAGAGTGCCCTTGAGTTCTGGTAAGGGCATTGCAAATCGTTGACTCAGATATCGTAATGACGCACCCAACTCACCGTCCGACCGCCGTATGGCAGATTGTTACTTATTTTGACTGAGAAATATGTTGAGGTGGGAGGCTTTGCGGTCAAAGATTATTCTTTTTGTAATTATGGATAGTAAGTCGTTTTGCATTTTTAAGGGATAATTTTCTTTAATTGAGAAAGCATCATTAATTAAATTGTTCTTTATGAGAATATTGATTGCTTTAACTACAATTTTTTCAATCTTTTCAATTCTTACGCTGTGCGATGAATGGCAGTTGCCGTGAATGTAGGCGGAGCATTGGAGAAAATTATTTTTAATCGGAACGAGGGTTGAGTTGCAGTTTGAACACTTGACAAGATTTTGAATAAGGTGTCTGATTTCGGTTTGTTTATGGGAATGTTCTTTTTGCTTATTATTCTTTGCAAGAATAATATTCGCCTTGTTTGTTCAAAAATTACTTCATCAACAATCGGTTCGTGAATGCCGTTTGAAATTATCAAATTTTCGTTATAGAAATCTCTGCCTGTTTTGCAGATTGGATTCCACCTGATTTTGCCGATATAAACGGGATTTTGCAAAATGTATTCAACGGCACGGCAATCCCAATTATTGCCTTTGGAAGTTTTAATTTTTGCTGAGTTCAAGTTGTCACAAATCATATTTATATCTTTATTATTCAAAAAATCGGCAAAAATTTTACTGACAATTCGGGCTTTTTCAGCGTCAACCACAAGCCTTCCGTCTGTCACTTTATAGCCAAAGGGTGCAATGCTGACGATGCCGCCACGCTCGGCTTTTTTCGGTCATTCCTCGTCTTACCTCACCCGAAAGCCGAATCGAATAGTATTCGTCCGACCATTCGATAATGCGTTCAATCAGCTTTCCGAAGGGGACCGTCATCAACGGGTTCGGACACGCTGATGACTTCAATACCGTTTTTTCTCAACAGCGATTTATAGAAAATGCTTTCCTCCTGATTGCGGGCGAATCGTGAAAATTTCCAGACAAGTACGGCTGAAAACAGGGGAGGCTTTTGTTTTGCAAGGCTTATCATTCGGTTGAATTCAGGCCGCTTGTCGGCATATCTTCCCGAAATTCCGTTGTCACGAAAAATGAAATCCTCATCAATCAGATAGCCTTTTTCATCTGCAAATTTTCTGATGATTTTCAGCTGACTTGACGGTGAAAGCTCAGTTTGATTTTCGGTTGACACCCTTATGTATGCCGCCGCAAAGTGATTTTTATTGTGATTTCCCGACAAATTAATCACCTCTTTAAAGAATAATTCTTTTATGCAATAATATGCCTGCGATTGGAATAAAATTCTTCGGCAAATTTCTCGAAAACACTTTTACTTTGCTAACGCACTAATGTATAATATACAGAGATTGTTTTGCAAGGCGCTTTGCAGAACATAGGTAGAGAGTATATCAGATTACGGAGGAATAATTATGAAAAAGAAAAAGTTACTTTCATTACTTCTTGCAGGTGCAATGTCAGCGTCAATTTTTGTAGGTTGCGGTTCTTCTGCAACAGACTGGGATTATATCTCAAACAAGGGAGAGCTTGTTATCGGTGTTACATATTTTGAGCCGATGAACTACCTTGATGCAGACGGCAAGCTTACAGGTTTTGAAACTGAGTTTGCAGAGGCAGTTTGCGAGAAAATGGGCGTTACTCCAAAGTTCCAGAAAATTGACTGGGATTCGAGGTTGAGCTTAACTCAAAGACAATCGACTGCATCTGGAACGGCCTTACAATTGATGACGACAGAAAGACAACAATGGATATTTCAACTCCTTATATGGAAAACAAGCAGGTTATGGTTGCAAAATCTGATGTTGCAGACAAAATCAAATCAGCAGATGACCTCAAGGATAAGACTGTAGTTGCAGAGAAGAAGTCAGCAGGTGAAACTGTTGCTCAGACAGACGAGTTCTTCTCAAGTGCAAAGTATGTTTCTGTTGACGCACAGGCTAAGGCTCTTCTCGAGGTTAAGTCAGGCACAGCAGATGTTGCGGTTATCGACTATGTAATGTCAATCGGTACACTCAAGAGCGGTTCTGACTACGCTGACCTCAAGGTTGTTGACGGCAAGGACTTTTCGCCTGAGCAGTACGGTATTGCACTTCGTAAGGACAGCCCCGAAACACTCAAAAAGCTTAACGATGCTATTCAGGCAGTTGCCGATGACGGCACACTTGATAAGATTGCAGAGAAGTACAGCCTTCAGGATCTTCTTCTTGTAAAAAGAAATAATTTAATTAAAATAAGCTTGTACATACAGGGCGGACTATGTTCGCCCGTTGTGCTTTTTATTGATTATAAATTTACAGGTTCAAATTTGTAAGCCTTTTGATATATTCAAAACTGAAAATACTTGGATAGAGTGGTATATAAAATGGATCAATTTTTTAATGTAAGCGGTCAGTTGCTTGAGGGATTCGGCGAAAACTGTATAATTTTCATTGTAACCCTGCTTGCGGCAATTCCGCTCGGACTTATTATCTCAATGGGTTCAATGTCAAAATTCAAGCCGTTAAAATGGCTGACAAAAACATTTGTGTGGATAATCAGAGGTACTCCGCTGATGCTCCAGCTTTTCGTAGTGTTCTATGTTCCGCCGCTTGTGTCAAACGGCAGTGTGACATTTGCACGAATGAACGCCGCACTTATCGCATTTATAATCAATTATGCCGCATATTTTTCTGAAATCTTCCGTGGCGGTATCGAGTCTGTTCCAAAGGGACAGTACGAGGCAGGTCAGGTGCTTGGCATGACAAAGGGTCAGATTTTCTTTAAGGTTGTGCTTTTGCAGGTTGTAAAGAAAATTACTGCACCCATGGGCAACGAAATTATCACTCTTGTAAAGGATACCTCGCTTTCAAGCGTTATCGCAATTCCGGAAATTCTTATGAGAGCAAAGGACTTCTCAATGCAGGGACTCATCTGGCCGCTTTTCTATTCGGCAGTATTCTTCCTCGCATTCTGCGGAATTCTTACCTTGCTTTTCTCATTTATCGAGAAAAAGCTTGATTACTACAAGGGTTAAGGGGGAAAGGTTATGTCTTTGTTAAATGTTGAAAACATCCGTAAAAGCTACGGCAAAACAGAGGTTTTGAAAGATATCAGCTTTTCTCTTAAAAAGGGCGAGGTGCTTGCGATTATCGGTTCATCGGGTTCGGGCAAGACTACGCTGTTAAGGTGTCTTAATTTTCTTGAAACTCCGGGCAACGGCAAGATTTCCGTCAATGACAAGGTGCTTTTTGACAGCAATGACAGCTCTGCAAAGAGCGACAGCGAAATCAGAAAAAGACGGCTTCACTTCGGACTTGTGTTCCAGTCATTTAACCTGTTTCCGCAGTATACGGTTATCGAAAATATTATGCTTGCTCCAAAGCTTGCCGCAAAAGAGCAGATAAAGCAGACAGGCGAATATATGGGCGCAAAAAGCTATAAAGAGGCTCTTGAAATTATCAAGAGCAATGCAAAGTCTTTGCTTGAAAGGGTAGGCCTTTCCGAAAAGAGCGAGTCATATCCCTGTAACCTCAGTGGCGGTCAGCAACAGCGTGTTGCAATTGCAAGAGCGCTTGCACTCAATCCCGATGTTCTCTGCTTCGACGAGCCTACCTCCGCACTTGATCCCGAACTCACGGGTGAGGTGCTTAATGTTATTCGCAGTCTTAAAACCTCCGACAGCACAATGATTGTTGTAACTCACGAGATTGAGTTTGCAAGAGATGTTGCCGACAAGATCATTTTTATGGCTGACGGTGTAATTGCCGGAGAAGGCACTCCCGAACAGGTAATCAACAATCCGCAAAATCCAAGAACCCAGGCATTTTTGTCAAGGTTCAACTGATAACTGAATATTAGGTGAGGAAAGCACTCGAAAGGGTGCTTTTTTACATATTTTTACAAATAACCTTGAAAAGTTTATGCCATTGTGCTATAATAATCGTGTCATTCACTGACAAAGGCACAAAGCCTGAAAAAATGAGAAATCCCGATAGGGAAAACGGAGGAAAAACAAATGAAAAGAATTTTCACAATCAGCGTTGCGGCTGTTATGGCACTCCTTATGGTGCTTTCACTTACAGCTTGCGGTAATTCAACACTCGGCTATTACAAGCTTACAAGTGCAGAAGCAAGCGGTATGAGCTTTGACAGCAGTACTCTTGCCGCTGTCGGTATGGACAAAGGCTACATTCTTCTTAAAGAAGACGGCAAGGCTAAGCTTTCTGCAGCCGGTCAGGAGCAGGAGCTCACATACGATGACAAGAACTTTACAGCAGGAAGCGAGAGCATTCCATACACACTCAAAGACGGTGTTATTACAATGGAAAAAAGATGGTACAAAGCTCGTTTTCACATTTGACGCTAACTTCAAGCCCGAATCTTCTAATTCAGAGTCATCAAAGTAATAAAACTTAACGGTGCAAAAATTTCGGCAGTCCAAATCGGACTGCCGTTTTTTGTATATCCAACCCAAAAAACAAGGGTAGCGGAATTTCGCTGCCCTTAATTTTATAAGATTTTATCAGTCTGAAAGACACTCGTCAAGCGCATCAACAATTGCGTGCCTGTCCATATGCTGACCGATGAATACAAGCTTGATTTCTCTGTCGCCGTATTTTTCGTCCCACTTTTCAGCCATATCCGGATACTCTGCAAGATAGAGCTTCTGCTGTTTCTTTGGGAATGCGGCAAGCCACTTGCCCTGTTCCGTAGCAGTAATCTGAACGCCTGCCTGCTCGAATACATAAACATCTTCTCTCTTGTCATCAAACCAGAGAACACCCTTTGCACGGACTACGCTCTTTGGCCAGTTCTCAACAAACTGCTGGAGCTTGTCCTGATTGAAAGGACGAATGCGGTGGTAAACAAATGAACCGATGCCGTACTCTTCTTCGCCGTCCTCATGATCGTGGTCGTGGTGACAGCAATGACCGTGTTCGTGGTCGCAATGAGAGTGGTCAAGACCGTCCTCATCATGGTCATGATCGTGATGCTCATGTTCGTCATGGTCTTCATCGTGGTGGTGATGGTGGTGATGATGACCGTGACGGTCTGTATCCTCGTCATCTTCATCCTTATCATAAATCTGAGCCCAACCTGCGGATGCGGCTGTTTCTTCAAAATTAAAGCACTTTGTATCGAGAATATCCTTAACTTCAACCTTGCCGAACTGCGATTCAATAATTCGTGCCTTTGGTTGAAGCGTCTTAATCATAGCCTTAACTCTCTTGAGCTGTTCCTCTGTTACCTTGTCAACCTTGTTGAGGATGATTGTTGAACAGAACTCAATCTGCTGGATAAGAAGACTTTCAACATCCTCTTCGTCAACATCTTCCTTGAGAAGATCATCGCCGCAGCCGAATTCCGTTGCCATACGGAGTGCGTCAACAACTGTAACAATGTTGTCAAGACGGACAAGCTCGGGAATATTGTTTTCCTTATCGCCCTCAAGAACCGAGATTGACTGTGCAATCGGAAGGGGTTCGCAAATACCGCTTGCCTCAATGAGAATGTAGTCAAACTTGCCTGACTTTACAAGGTCTGTAATCTGGTTGATAAGGTCAACGCTCAAAGTACAGCAGATACAGCCGTTTGTAAGCGGAACAAGGTTTGTATCTTTCTGAGTAACAACGCCTGCCTTTTGAATAAGCTCTGCGTCAATGTTTACTTCACCGATATCGTTTACGATAACGGCACACTTGTAGCCCTCCTGATTGCCGAGGACATGGTTGATAAGAGTAGTTTTGCCTGCACCGAGATAACCTGTAAGAAGCGTTACGGGAACAGGAAGCTTAATGTTAGCCATATATTTCATTTCCTTTCGTTGAATTGTGCTTATTAATGCGGATCACCGCTGTCCTTAAATATAACACTTTGCAAAATTATTGTCAATACAAAGTACGGAGTGCGGTCAATCCGAATAGCTGATTATTGCTGTACATTTTGTGTTTTTTGTATAATCACCTTTTATTTATTTCGGTTTTTATGTTACAATAGTCAAAAAGTAATTTTACGGAGATAGATTATGATTGTACTTGCATCTGCTTCACCACGAAGAAAAAGAGCTTTTAAGTTTTATAACAACCGATTTTAAAATTGTTCCCGCAGACATTGACGAAACGGTTGAGAACAATGTTCCGCTTGAAAAGCGTCCCGAATATCTTGCCGTCAAAAAGGCATTGCATATTTCAAAAACGGCTATGAAAAAAATATTGTAATCGGTTGTGACACGGGAGTTTTTGTTGACGGCAAAATGCTCGGCAAACCTAAGAACAGGGAGGATGCCGAGAATATGTTAAAACTGCTTTCGGGCAGACAGCACAAGGTTATCACGGGTTGTTGTACCGTCAAAAACGGTGTTGCAAAATCATTTTCCAATGTAACGCTTGTTGAATTTTTTGAACTTTCCGATTTGGAAATAGAGGAGTACATTGCAACGGGCGAGCCTTTTGACAAGGCAGGTGCATACGGAATACAGGGCAAAGGTTCTCTGCTTGTAAAGAAGATTGACGGCGACTATTTTAATGTTGTCGGACTTCCCGTAAGTGAATTAAACAGGATTTTGAAAAAGGAGTATTCATATGAATGATAATATAAATAAAACAGTCAATGAAATTCTCGAAAGCTATTCAAAGCATGAACAGACTTGCAGACTTTCGGAGGATAACATTATCAACAAATCTGTGCTTATTCAGGTGCTTGAAGAAATCCGCAAGCTGTTGTTTCCGGGCTACTTTGACAAGAACAGAGTAAGAGAAGAATACATCGGCTATATTGTAGGCGACAGAATAGAATTTATTCAGTACAACCTTAAAAAAGCAGATTGCAAAGGCTTTAAAGGGTTGCGAAAAGTGCAACGACCTTTCATATGATGAGGTTATGGAAAAGTCAGAAAAGCTGGTTTATGAGTTTCTTTCAAAGATTCCGTCAATCCGTGATTATCCTGCAACAGATGTTGTTGCAGCCTTTAACGGCGATCCTGCCGCATACAGTACGGATGAAATCATTCTTTGCTATCCCGGATTTTTTGCAATCACGGTTTACAGAGTGGCACATGAATTGTGGAAACTTAAAATCCCGATGATTCCGAGAGTGCTTTCGGAGTACGCACACGGACTTACGGGAATTGATATTCACCCCGGTGCGACAATCGGCAAGTATTTCTTTATCGACCACGGCACAGGCATTGTAATCGGTGAAACTACCGAGATAGGCGAGAATGTAAAAATCTATCAGGGTGTAACCCTCGGTGCGTTGTCAACAAGAAAAGGTCAGCAGCTTAAAGGCGTTAAAAGACATCCTACTATCCGTGATAATGTTACAATCTATTCGGGTACAACTATCCTCGGCGGTGAAACCGTAATCGGCAAGGGTGCAACAATCGGCGGTAACGCCTTTATCGTGAACTCAATTACTGAGGGTATGAAAGTAAGCATTAAAAACCCCGAACTCCAGTTCAGTCCCGACCTTTCGGAAAACAATCAGGACAAGTATTGGTATTGGATGATTTAAGCTGACGCTTTAATGGAAAATTGAAAATTTAAAATGGAAAATTTTGGTCGGGAAAAAAGTTTTGCATAGAACAAACTTCACATTCCCGACCGTATTCGTATTGATTTGTATTGCAAATTATTATATAAACAAAATTCCATAAAAGAACAAAACCTGTATGGGCGGATATCATCCACCCGCACGGCGAGCCGCCGTACCCAACTCGTGTAGATAGTTTGTAATGCAAAAAACACATTATACCCGAGCGTAACATTGTAATTGTTTTCACAATTCAGTAGGGGCGTTCATTGGACGCCCGCATTGATGAATATTTTTGTTTAATCACATATTTTTTTGATGTGATTAAAATTGTGTATCCAAATGTAGCGACGAACCGTGTTCGTCAATCGTATCGTGTGTAAACACGATGCGAATAAATATACATAGTTTCAAAATAACCGAACTTTTAAAAGATACTTTAACAGAAAAACATAACCTTACTTTAAACTAATTATGAACAAATATCTTAAAGAAACGAAAATGTTGGATTATTCAAATCCTAACATACAGCAGTTAATTGAAAACAGAAAATGGCTTGAACTGCAGGAATTTGACAGGCTGAAATCAATTTATAATTTTGTGCGAGATGAAATACTGTTCGGCTACAACATTGACGATAACATTCCTGCCTCAAAAGTTTTGAAAGACGGTTTTGGGCAATGCAACACAAAGGGTACTTTGCTTATGGCTTTGCTCAGAGCCTGCAACATTCCTTGTCGGGTACACGGATTTACGATTGACAAAAAACTTCAAAAGGGTGCAATGACGGGATTGTCTATAAAAATGCTCCGCAAAATGTGTTTCACAGTTGGGTTGAAGTGTATTTTGAAGATAAGTGGTACGAACTCGAAGCGTTTATTCTCGATAAAAAGTATCTGAACAATTTGCAGAAAATTAACAGCAGTTGCTCAGGTGCATTTTGCGGTTACGGTGTTGCCGTTAAAGATTTCAAAAATCCTGTCATAGATTTTGACCGAAATAACACCTATATTCAAAGCGAGGGTATTAATCAAGATTTCGGTGCTTATGATTCTCCCGACGATTTGCTCAAAGAACATCATCAGCAAATGTCACCAGTAAAGGCTTTTTATATATAAAAATCTCGGCAGACATTTAATGAACCGCAATGTCAGAAAAATTAGAAATTTTTAATTGAAAATTGAAAAAAGGTGAACTAAAATGTTAAGACTAAGACCGTACAAAAGCTGTGATTCAAAACACATAGCCGATTGGATTAAAAATGAGGAAACTTTTGTAAAATGGGGCGGAGAAAGATTTGGTTCGTACCCGATTAATGCAAAAATTATTGATGATAAATATAGACTTAATAACGGCGATTGCGTTGAAGAGGACAATTTTTACCCTATGACCGCATTTGACGACAGCGGTGTTGTCGGACATTTTATAATGCGATACATAAACGGCAACAACAAGATACTTCGTTTCGGCTGGGTAATTGTTGACGATACGCAAAGGGGAAAGGGTTACGGCAAGCAAATGCTTGAACTCGGACTCAAATATGCCTTTGAAATTTCGGGTGTGGAAAAGGTCACAATCGGCGTATTTGAAAACAATATCCCTGCGTACAAATGCTACAAATCAATCGGTTTCAATGAAATTGCTACCGACTGCTACGAAACCGAAACCGTAAACGGCGAAGAGAGTAAAATAATCGAGCTCGAAATCACAAAAACCGATTATATAAACCACAACAAAAGGAAGTGACAATATGCCCGACTTTACAGTACGGTACGCTAAGAAATTAGAACTTGAGCGTGTGAATGAAATTCGTTATCAGGTCAACAGGGTTCATTCAAACGGCAGACCTGATATATTCCGAGATGATTTCTGCGATGAGATGAAAAACATAGTATACAAAGTTTTTGACGGCGAAAATTCCGATGTTATCGTTGCCGTGAACGGTGACACAATCTGCGGATTTGCAACCGTTGAATACATAGTCAAGGAAAAATCTCCGTACGGTTTGCAGAGAAAATTCTACCGGATTGCAGAATTCGGAGTTGATGAAAACTTCCGCAGAATGGGTGTTGCAACCAAGCTGATAAGCTTCTGCAAACAAGAGGCTAAGAACAGGGACTTTGACAGGCTGGAACTTGATGTGTGGGAATTCAACGAGGGTGCAATAAAATTTTACGATTCCGTAGGATTCAAAACCTACAGAGAATACAAGGAAATGAATATTTAAACCGAAAAAAATCCGTATGAAGATTGCTCCATACGGATTTTATTTTGTGTATCAAATTTTATTTATCGCCATTTAAAGGTGACGAGTCCGTAAACATAGATAAATGCGATAGCTGTAGGAACTACATATTTGAAAATCGGTTTCATCCACGAACGCACTTTCATACCGATGCCCATGTTGGCTTCTTTAATGAAGTTATCCCAACCCCAGCCGAACTTGTTGCAACAGAACAGAGCAAGCACAAGAGAACCGAGAGGAAGAACATTTGTGGAAACAATGAAGTCCCAAAAATCAAGCCATGTTGTACCCTCTGCAAACGGCTGAAAATGAAGAACGCTGAATCCGAGAGCCGTTGTGAGTGCAAGCACAAACACTACAATTCCGCAAATAAGACTGCCTTTTATTCTTGACCAGCCTGTCAAATCACGAATCATTGCAAGAATATTTTCGCAAACACCCAAAACGGTTGACATTGCCGCAAACACCATAAACAGGAAGAAGAGCGAACCCCATATTCTTCCGCCGGGCATATTGTTGAACACGGTTGCCATTGTGTCAAACAAAAGGTTCGGACCTGAATTAACTTCAAGGTTGTAAGTAAAGCAGGCAGGGAAGATGATTATGCCTGCAAGCAGAGCTACGAGTGTGTCAAGAGAGATAACATTGATTGCCTCGCCCATAAGTGAATGGTCTTTGCCGATATAACTTCCGAAAATAGCCATACCGCCCATACCTGTTGACAACGAGAAAAATGCCTGATTCATCGCACCCACAACAACATCACCATTGATTTTTTGAAAAGTCGGGTTTGAGGTAAAATGTCATACCCTCACCCGAACCGCTCAAAAACAGACTGTGGATTGCAAGCACAATCATAAGTGCAAGCAAAGCAATCATCATATATTTTGTTATCCTCTCAAGTCCGCCCTGAATGTTGAACGAGAGTATAACAAAGGCGATAACAACCGTTATCATCATAAAAATAACATTGACTGACGGATTTGCAATCATTGTGGTAAATCCGAGGTCACGGTTGTTACCGTCAGAAAATTTACGAAGTAGTAAATTATCCAACCGCAAACAACTGTGTAAAAAGCCATAATTGCAAGGTTGCCCACAAGGCAGGCCCAACCGAAACCGCCCCATTTTTGCTTTGGCTTTTCAAGTTTGCGGTACATTTTAATCGGACTTGTCTGTGCCGCTCTGCCCACCGAAAATTCCATTATCAAACACGGAATTCCCAAAACAATAAGACAGATGATGTACACAAGCATAAAACTTCCGCCACCGTATTGTCCGCACATCCACGGAAACTTCCACACATTTCCGCAACCGATTGCACAGCCTGCCGAAAGCATTATAAAGCCGAGTCGGCTTCCTAATTTTTCACGATTCACAACACAAGTCCTCCTGCCGAATTTATTTTATCTACACAATATTTTTTCGTCATAAATACTGCTCATTTGTTTATTTTGCAATACAAAGAGTAGTATAGCAAATAAAATACCATTTGTAAAATTGATAAAACTGTGCTATAATAACGAAGATATCGTTCGTATAAAAGAGGATTTAGTTATGGATACCAATGTGCTTAAAACCTTTGTAGCTGTGTGCGAATATTCGGGATTTTCTGCTGCAGCGGAAAAGCTCGGCTATACCAGTCAACCGTTTCATCACAGATAAAACAGTTGGAAAGCGAGCTTAACACGGTGCTTTTTGACCGCTTTTACCACAGAATCAGCCTGACTTCCGACGGCATAACGGTTCTGCAACACGCAAGAGAAATTCTTGAATCTCACGAAAAGATGCTTGAAGATTTGCGTACCCCCGAAACAATTGAGGGCAACATTCGCCTTGCAATGTCAAGTTCTGTCTGCAACCGATTTTTTAAAGATGATTTTCTTGAGTTCAGAAAGCATTTTCCTAATATTCACCTTGTCGTTGTCGAAAGCGGTACAGAGCAGATGTTTGATATGTTACGCAAAAATGAGGTTGATTTGATTTTTACGCTTGACAGCCACATTTATGATTCGGAATTTATAATTTGTGCAGAGCATGAGGAAAAAGATTCACTTCTTTGCATCAGTTGACAATCCACTTTTGAATAAAGAAAATATTTCGCTAAAAGAATTATGCACCGAGGATTTTGTACTGACCGAAAGTAATATGAGCTACAGAAAATTGCTCAACAATGAACTTGCCGCACAATCGCTTGAAATTCACCCTGTTTTGGAAATAGGAAACCCTCTGCAAATTTGTTCTCTAATCAAAAACAGCAAAATGATCTCGTTCTTGCCTGATTTCATCACGGAGGATTACTACAATTCGGGAGAGATAAAACATCTTCCCGTCAACGATTGTGATGTTTCGGTGTGGACGCAGTTGCTTGTCCACAAAAACAAGTGGAAATCTCCTGCGCTTAATGCGTTTATTGATTTTTATCGGGATGTTATACGAAAATAAAAAGTATCACATTTTGCCCTACGCACCGCCGTATTGCGTTATGATAATCTTGGCAAGCTTTGCGTTCGGATTTTTGATCTTGACCGGATACTGTAACTTTTTTTCATAAACAAACATCAGCAATCCTCCTCGTTTTCCCACGGCCACGGTCCCCTTTATCCAGCTCCACATATTGGTGCTTGTCATACTCTTTTTCAAAGGACCGAATTTTTCTTCATATTCTTCAACAAGCGGTTTCAATTTTTCTTTGAAACCGTTCATTTTTTGTATCATTGCCGTATCGTGCGGATGAGTGTCAAGATAAATCTGAAGGTCAAGTGCGGCAAATTCGTAGGTTGAAATTTTCTTTAAAAAAGAATTTCTTTTCAGTCAAGTCCCTCACCGCATGTCTTTCCGTAGAATGGTTTGTTGAGAACGGGGAACATTGTACCCGACTCAAGCCCCTGCAACGGGCTGTAAGTTGGGGAGTCGAACTGCTGAAAGGGAACATATGCCATAGCCTCGCTCGTTCTCTTTGGCAGACTCGGTATTCCGTACTGCTGAGAAATAATTTCTTTAATATCCAATTTAATTCTCCTTTTTGTTCAAACTTATGAACATTGCTGTTCATTCTCATAATATGTCCGTTTCATACTTGTGTTTACATAATAAAAAAACAGAGCCGACAGCAATGCCGTCAGCCCTGATACAGAGGTTTTACCGTGAATATCCGATTAAATGTTAATTAACCTTTTTGGCAGAATTTGAAGTAACCTTTGCAATGATTGCAAAAACTACGCAAAGCACAATTCCGATTGCCGAAACGATGCCTACAAGAGTGAAGTTTGTGTTTGAAATGAGTGAAAAATCAAGCACACCGCTGTCGGGATTCTGAAGTGACGCAAAAACTGCAACAGCGTCAACAATTACGGCAACCATAAGTGAAAGAATTGAAATTGATGCCGAAACGGTTTCTGCAAGGTTCTTTTCAATTTTCTTTGCAACGCTGATTTTTTCACTTCTGAAGTTAAGACAGCCGAAAAGCCAGAATACAGCCGCCGCATTGATTATTGTTTCGGGAATCATATATGTAGCGTTGTAGCTGAGTGAATAGAGAAGTCCGTCGGTTGAGGGATTGAAACACCTGCCCATACGGTACAGCCCGAAATTACATGACAGATATATCTCAAAGCACAAACTCCTACCGTGCCTGTTACGGCAGCGGCAGACGGATTGCTGACCTTGTTTCTGAGAAAGCCTGCAAGACCGATAACCGTGAATGCAATTACATAGTCGAAGAGAATGATTGTTACGGCTGCCAAGAATGAAGTTGCGTATGAAAGGTTTGAAGCTCCCTGAATAAGCTGAATAATGCTGAATACAAATCCCGAAAGCAATCCCCATTTTACACCGTGACGATATGAGATAATTACAATCGGAACAATGCTGAATGCGGTAACACTGCCGCCGTAGGGAAGTTCAAGGATTTTTACAAAGCTTAAAACTGCCGCAAGTGCAATCATAATTGCACATTCGCACATAACAAGTGCATTTTTCTTATTGTTCGTTTTCATTAAAACTACTCCTTAAAATAAAATTCTCTCGGAGAAAAACACAACAAAAAAGGAGTACGCCAAAAGACATACTCCAGTGCGTACACTTCAAGCTTGATATGTCCCTTCGTTGGCATTATCCAAATCAGGTTGACGGTCGAAATCGAATTTCCTCTCAGCCGGTAACAGCTCCCGTTTTGTATGTGATTATTCTCACTCTGATTACGAATATTACACATCTTTAGGTTGTGCAATATCTACACTATTATTATAAACTGTATTTAACAATTTGTAAAGTCTTTTGTGTGCAATGTTACAGATAATCGCATATTAATTGACAAACACTTTGCTTTTGTGATAATATGTATCCTGTGATTTTGCGTTTTATTGCCGAATGGCAGTAAATTTTGCAACAATTGATAAACTAATTGAAGAAGGTTTTTAATGGACAGCAGATTTAATTCACCGGCTGAAATTGCGTCGCTGGTGTCAAAATCAGGTGTAACAAAATCAATGCTTTCTCTGCCGAAAATGATTTTGCTCGGACTTATGGCAGGCGCATTTATCGCATTCGGCGGTGCGGCAAGCGATGTTGCAATGCACGGAGTTGCCGATGTGGGGCTTGCAAGAGTGGTTGCAGGCGTAATCTTCCCTGTAGGACTTATGCTTGTTGTGTTTACGGGAAGTGAACTCTTTACAGGTAACTGCCTTATGATTATTCCGACGCTTGAAAAGAAAATCAAGCCTGTTTCAATGATAAAGAATCTTGCTACGGTTTATATTTCAAATTTTGTCGGTGCAATGATTATTGATTTGCTGATATTTTTTCGGGACAGCTCAATTATTCAAACGGCGGACTCGGTGCTTTTACAATCAAGGTTGCACTTGCCAAAACAACAATAAATCCTGCAACAGCGGTTGTCAGCGGCATTTGTAACATTCTCGTGTGCCTTGCAATCGTTATGGCAACAGGCGCAACAGATGCAATAGGTAAGATTTCCGGTGTATTTTTTCCCGATTTGCGCATTTGTAGTCTGCGGATTTGAACACTGCGTTGCAAATATGTTCTATATTCCGACAGGTGTTATGGCGGCAATGAATCCCGAATATGTTGCAAAAGCTCAGGAGCTTTACGGTATTACGGCACAGCAATGTCAGAATCTTGCAAATCTTTCGGGCTGTGAATCTCTGCTGTTCGTTACAATCGGCAACATAATCGGCGGTATGGTCTTTGTAGGACTTCCGCTCTATTTTGCCTATATTCGCAAAAAAAGAAAAGTGCTTAAAATATATAAACATAAATAATTCAAGAGAGCAGTCGTTTTGACTGCTCGTTTTCTTTTTAGTGCAAATTATTTAAAAGTATGTTATAATAAGCCTTACAAAACAAAAAAAACGGAGGATATAATGGATTATTCTACAGATTCTTTCACAGCAGTTTAATATTAAAGAGGAGTATGCCAAGAACATCATCGCATTGCTTGATGACGGCAACACTATTCCTTTTATTGCACGATACAGAAAGGAAATGCACGGTTCAATGGATGACCAGTTGATTCGTGAATTTGCCGAAAAGCTTGAATATTTAAGAGGACTTGACAAGCGCAGAGATGAAATCCGTTCACTCATTGACGCACAGGAAAAACTCACGGATGAAATCAACCTTGCACTTGACAAGGCTGCCACACTAAGCGAACTTGAGGATATTTACCGCCCGTACCGTCCAAAGAGAAAGACAAGGGCGTCAATTGCAAAAGGAAAAGGGACTTGAACCGCTTGCTAACGATATTTTAAAGCAGGAAAAAGGTTTTGATCCGTCAAAGTCGGCAGTTGATTATATTGATGAAGAAAAGGGAGTTACCTCCGTTGAAGATGCAATTCAGGGTGCAATGGATATCATTGCAGAACTTGTATCGGATAATGCGGAAACCGTAAGAGAATAAGAAATCTTACAAACGCAAACGGTGTGCTTGTGTCTGTTGCAACAGATGAAGAAAAGGACAGCGTTTACAAAAATTATTATGACTACAAAGAGCCTGTTAAAAAGATTGCAGGTCACAGAGTACTTGCCGTGAATCGTGGTGAAAAAGAGGGATTTCTCAAAGTCAGCGTTGAAACCGACAGCGAAAAACCGCTTAATTCAATTTTCAGAGCAATGATTATAGACAAAAATCAGCTTTGTTCAGACATTATCCGTGAGGCTTGCACAGACGCTTATCAGCGACTTATTTATCCCTCAATTGAGCGTGAGGTCAGAAACGACCTTACTGATACCGCCGCTGAAAATGCTATGAAGGTTTTTGCCGTAAACCTCAAGCAGCTGCTTATGCAGCCGCCTGTAAAGGGCAAAACCGTGCTTGCACTTGATCCGGGATATCGCACAGGCTGTAAGACTGCCGTTGTTGACAGCACAGGCAAGGTGCTTGATACAACCGTAATTTATCCTACACATTCAGACAAAAAAATTCAGGAATCAAAGCAGACCTTGCTCCGCCTCATCAAAAAGCATCATGTTGATATTATTTCAGTCGGCAACGGTACTGCAAGCAAGGAAACCGAGATGTTCACAGCCGAAACAATCAAAGAGGCTGACCACCCCGTTTATTATATGGTAGTCAGCGAGGCAGGTGCGTCGGTTTATTCGGCATCAAAGCTTGCCGCAACAGAACTTCCCGACCTTGACCTCACACTCAGAAGTGCCGTGTCAATTGCAAGACGACTTCAGGATCCTCTTGCAGAGCTTGTAAAGATTGAGCCTAAGGCAATCGGTGTCGGTCAGTATCAGCACGATATGCCGCAGAAAAAACTCGGTGAAACACTTGACGGTGTTGTAGAGGACTGCGTAAACTCGGTTGGTGCAGACCTTAATACGGCATCGCCTGCACTTTTGTCGAGAGTGTCGGGACTTAACGCAACCGTGTGCAAGAATATTGTTGCTTACCGTGAAGAAAACGGTGCGTTCTCATCAAGAGCAGAACTCAAGAAAGTCCCGAAACTCGGACCTAAAGCGTTTGAGCAGTGTGCAGGATTTTTGCGTGTTCCCGAAAGCAGAAATCCGCTTGATAACACAGGCGTTCACCCCGAAAGCTACAAGAGTGCAAAAGAACTTTTAGGACTTCTTGAATATTCTGACAAAGAAATAAAATCAGGCAACTTCTCCGATATTCAGCAGAGAGTAAAGGCAAAGGGAACAAAGTCACTTGCCGATGTTCTCGGAATCGGACTTCCAACCCTTGACGATATTGTAAAGGAACTTTCCAAACCGGGCAGAGATCCCCGTGACGAACTGCCTGCACCAATGCTCAGAAGTGATATTCTCGACATCAAGGATTTGAAAGAGGGAATGGAACTTAAAGGCACGGTCAGAAATGTAATTGACTTCGGCGCATTTGTCGATATCGGCGTTCATCAGGACGGACTTGTTCATATTTCGCAGATTTGCGATAAGTACATCAAGCACCCGAGCGAAGTTCTCAAAGTCGGTGATGTTGTAAATGTAAAGGTTCTTTCAGTTGATCCCGAAAAGAACAGAATTTCCCTCACAATGAAATTTTAATGCGAATAAAGCAAAAAGACACTTCTATTGTTCCGCAAATCACCTTTGCATTATTCCGCAACTGTTGATATTGTTCCGCAAAAGGAGAATTTTAAATGCGTAAACTGGCTGTATATGTACACGGAAAGGGTGGTAATGCTACAGAATCGGAGCATTACAAACCTTTGCTACCTGAATATGATGTTATAGGCTTTGACTATAAATCAGAAATACCGTGGGATGCAAAACAGGAATTTACAAATCTGTTCGATAATTATTGCAAAAATTATGATTATATAGTTCTGATTGCGAATAGCATAGGTGCATTTTATTCTATGAATGCCTTTTCAGATAAACAGATTGACAAAGCTATGTTTATTTCGCCTGTTGTAGATATGGAAAACCTCATTACCAATATGATGAAATGGGCGAATGTAACAGAGAATGAACTTCGTGATAAGAAAACAATCTCTACTGAATTTGGTGAAACTTTATCTTGGGAATATCTTTGCTATGTTCGTGAACACCAAATTTCTTGGAATGTTCCCACCTCAATTTTGTACGGTGAAAATGATAACCTTACATCGTTTGAAACAATCAACAAATTTGCAAAGAAGATAAATGCTGACCTTACTGTTATGAATGGCGGTGAACATTGGTTTCATACAGCTGAACAGGTGAAATTCTTGGATAATTGGCTAACAAAGTTCATTTGATGATATTTTATAATAACGAGGTGTGCTTATGAAAAAGGCAGTTGTAATAATTTGTACTATTGCTATTTTTGCGTTTTCGTTGATTGGGTGCGGTGATAAAGATACGGTCGCCTATAATCTGAAACTCAATGTTTCAAGCGGTGAAGTTGCGGAATCGTTTGACACGCACGGTGGATTTAACGGTGACGGAGCAACTTTTGCCAAAATTAAATTTTCAGATGACAGTGCTTTAGCACAAATCGAAAAAAATAATAATGTATGGACGCCGTTGCCGTCCGATGAAACGGTTCAGGCTTTGTTATACGGCGATTACAGCGGATTTGTGTGCGATGAAAACGGCAATTCACTCATACCCGAAATAAAGAACGGCTATTCAATGTTGATTGACAAACAAGATAAAAGCCTTACGAATATGCTTGAAAGAGCGTCGCTTAATTTTGTATTGGGAGTTTATGACACCGACACAAACACGCTTTATTACTATGAGTTAGACACATAATTTCAGCGTTCAAAAAGGTTGGGGGAATATGCTTATAAAAATCGGTGATTTTGAATTTACAGAGGTATGGGATTGGTCGGAAAAAGTGTATCGCCTTATTGAAAGCAGTTGAGAAAAAAACAAAGGCTGACGAGAAATCGTCAGCCTTTTTTGTGTGTAATATTCGGTAATTATTCAGCCTTTTACTGCATATGATTTTCAAGGTGATTTTTCAATGCGGCAAAGGTTTCGTCTCTGATAATGTGTTCCATTTTGCAGGCATCTGCGGCGGCAGTTTCAGGATTAACTCCGAGCATAACAAAGAGCTTTGAAAGAACGGTGTGTCTTTCATATGTTTTTTCTGCAATTTCCTGCCGAGGTCGGTGAGAATAAGCGAGCCGTCATCGCCGACTTTAAGATAACCGCCCTCTTTGAGAAGACCAACGGCACGGCTGACGCTCGGCTTTGAATATCCCATTTCTTCACATACATCAATTGATCTTATATAATTGCTCTTTTTTTGAAAGAACATATATTGTTTCAAGGTACATTTCACCTGATTCTTTTAATTGCATAGTCTGCACTCCTTTACATTGTCTAATCATATCATGATATGAACAAAAAATCAATAAAATTAATTGTGCTTTCAATAATTATGAAAAAACGATTTACCAAAATCAACAAAAAAATAATATCCGAATACATTATTCAATGCTTTAACTGGCGCTAACCAGTACGTAGGTAACTGGCCAGGTGTTACAGTTGAGAAGAAGGAAGGTAAGCTTAAGGGCAATAAAGATGTAACCATCACAGATCTTCCGGGTATCTACTCACTTTCTCCATATACTCTTGAGGAAGTAGTTGCAAGAAATTATCTTATTCAGGAATATCCTGACGCCATCATCAACATAATTGATGGTACAAATATAGAGAGAAACCTTTACCTTTCAACACAGCTTATTGAGCTGGGGATCCCGGTTGTAATGGCTGTCAACATGATGGATCTTGTTAAGAAGAACGGTGACTCCATCAACATCAAAAACCTTAAGGAATCTCTTGGATGTGAGGTTGTTGAGATCTCAGCTCTTAAGGGAACAGGTATCAATGAGGTTAAGGAAAAGGCTGTAGCTGCTGCATAGGCAAAGGCTGCAAACAAGATCGTTCACAAGTTTGATGAGAAGGTTGAGACTGCCATCGACAGCGTATCAGCTAAGTTAGATATAGAAGAGAACAAGAAGAGATTCTTCGCTATCAAGCTCATTGAGAAGGATAGCAAGATCATCGAGCAGATGAAGAATGCTCCTGATTGTTCAGCAGAGATCAAACAGCTTGAGGATGAGTTTGACGACGATACAGAGAGTATAATTACAAACGAAAGATACTCATACATTACATCAATA
>VOFC01000176.1_pt1 | contig 159432 bp, 177 predicted proteins | sample 5384161 | NCBI WGS metagenome assembly VOFC01 (sample SAMN12384722, study PRJNA508395) | human gut metagenome | isolation source: healthy gut B | host: Homo sapiens | reverse complement strand
AAACGGATTTTTGCAAGCATCAATACACGTACATTGATAGGTAAGAGGGATTTTGCCTTGTTCAATCTTCTATATAGTACCGGAACAAGAATAGATGAAATATTATCATTGAGGCTGTCGGCACTGCACCTGGATGAAACGAAAGGTTACAACAAATGATAAGATGCTCTAAAGACAATCTGACTTTAGGCGTTGAAAAGAAATATAAGAAAATCAGAAATTTCATTAGCAACAGTTCTTGGATTGAGATAATACTTAGTAATAAATGAGTGACTGTTCTTGAATAATGGAACAATCACTCTTTATTATCTGCTACCAAAATATAACAATTTACTGATATTCAATATAGTAAAAAGTCAAGTTGGGATAATATTTTGGTTTGGATAACTTTTGGTTGCATGTCTGGCATACCAGGTGGGACCATATAAGTTGCTCGGTTATGGCAGGATGTCCAAAAGCACGTTGATACGGAAACTGGAAGCCGGTAACCGAGACATTTATGCGGATTTCATACGATATTGTCACTATAAGGGAAATAAAATTCCGTCAATAGAAAGGAGAAGAAAAAGAAGAATACAGATTACTATTTATGCCATAGAAACAAGACAGCCGTGAATTTATCATGATTCACGGCTGTTCTGTTCTCTAATGGATATATAATTAAGTGGTCACTTATCTTCTGATATGTTAATTAATGAGATAATCTGCATGTTATACTATGTCGTCAGTTAAACTAATATTATTACAGAAGGATAGATTTTTTTTGATATGGAGTTTATTTGGCATAGATTTTGTAATATGTAAAATGTGTAGAATGAGATTTTTAAATATATAAATTGGTGATTTTATGAGTCGTACAATGGTAAAAATACTGTTTTTTCAAGTTTAGTTCTTTTTTTCATCTTGTGTCAGTATTCCGAAACAAACAGCAGAAATGTCAGTTTTATTGGAACAGCAACTTGATGCTTTAAAACAAGCAAATAATAGTATCATTGAAAATGTATATAAAGAGAAGGAAAAGAATATTACAGATTATGTAGATAATGTTTGGTTTCCACAATATTTAGAAGAATATTTTCAAAAACCTATTATACAAGAAGCATGGAATGAAGCTGTTAATACCGATAGTTTAGAATATAGGCTTGAACTTATACAAACTTTGACTCAAATTTGTATGGAGGAATATAAAACATACAAAGAATCTTTATTAAGTCCTATATATGCAGAGAAAGATACTATTCTGAGGAATTTTAACGAGCAATATGATCTGGCATTGAAGATGAATTCAATTATCACGAGGAATGTTAAATCAGCTTCAGACTTACAGAGTGAATATAAAAAGTTACCTTAATAAGATTGTCTCCACTGAAAAATTAGATTCTATTACCCAATCGTCACTAGATAAAATTGATAAACAGTTTGATAATGTAATTGAAGGATTTGGTAAATATGATAAATATGAAGATAAAATAAATAGTATAATTAATAAAATTAAATGATTATGGGATTTAATATAGATGAATTAAAAAAAGCTTCTAATGAAGCATCTATTGCAGCCAGTATAAAAACTGCTGCAGACAAAAAAGAAAGCGCTTGGAGAATCTCTTTTTACAGAGGTTATAAAAAAAGAATTAAAAGCTAATGGTGTAGATGAAAAAACTATAAATAGTCTTGAAACCGAAATTGGTCGTGCAACTGATAAGAATGAAGCTATTTTAAAGGTTATTCAAAAGGGTGATATTATTGCTAATAAGGTGCTTGAAATTGTAAATAATATTATCTAATAAGCGCACAATATATTTCTTTAGTTATAATGTATTGTAACTAAAAAAAGCTTCCCGATTCAACTATCTGAATTGGGAAGCTTTTTTTAGTGGCTTAATTCTGGTTATATGAAAGCAGGAAATCGGCCATTGCTCCATTCTGTGGAATCATGGCAGGAAAATCAGTCTTTCCCGGTTTATAGATTTCTGTCGCTACATTGTAGACATCCCACGCTGTAATGCGTGGCTGTTCAAGTGAGAGTTTGAGCAGTTCTTCCGTAAACACGGAAATCTGTCCCTGGTTAAGCGGATAGGTATCCACCTGCGATGCCAGTCTTTTGTCTGCACTGTCATGGGATACACGCAGAGCCGTCAGCATACCGATGATCATGTATAATTCACCGGGTGTCAACACCTTTTCCTTGAGCCTTTGGATTCGGCTTCTGTCCGCATCCATGTCACGCTCAAAATTGCGCATCCAGTCATCCACCTTCCCGAACAGTTCCTCGGTAGTCACCTTGTCCTTACCGTAGTTGGCAACGCTTCGTTCGGGTGAAAGGATACACTGATTGTGGCAGATACGTACGCAGGGACCTATTGCCGCCTGGATACCGTCCTGATGGTAGGCTACCACGAGTGTGGTTGTCAGTTCGTCGGTATCCCCGTTCAGAATACGGATGGTGGTGAATATTCTGCGCAGTACATGTGCCTCTACCGCCTTCTCTCCATAGGTCTGTTCCACCTGCGGCAGGATGACCACTCCGGGCTGTGTCCGGTTCTTGTTCTGGGCGGCGAAGATTTCCTCCACCTCATAGTTCAGGTTGTGACGGCGGCAGATGTCCGTCATGCGCTGGATGACTTGGTAGTGGTAGATTCCCCTGACCGGATTGCCGTAGATGTCGTTCTCCTTGTAGGTACGCTGGAGTGTTTCAAGGTCCATTACTTCGATTCCGTTGTTCTGGAAATCAAACTGTCTCTGATTGTTCAATGTTGCTAAAGCTTCCATAATTATATTTTTTAAAAGGTTGGTAATTATTTGTCCAATAGGTTGATGATACGGACTGCCTCTTTGAAGCGTCCGATATTTTCCGGAAGAGGATTCCTGTATTCCTCTTCCTTCATGCGTCTTATAGAAGGTATTCCCGTCAAGGGCAGAGCCTGGTTGACTTTCCATCCGTCGGTGAATGCCTTCGGCTGGAGACTGTCATGACAGATCACTTCCCCGACACATCCGTGGACGAGCATGTTGCATACGGTCATCATGCAGCAGGTCCGGCTGATGTCTTCTCCGACCAGATAGTTCCCCGGATTGTGCGCATGGTATGCCAGCAGGAGTCTTCCGCTGCCGCATGTAGGGTCTCCCATCCTCTGTCCGGTCTCTTTTTTTACCTGCCGCGCACATGACCATGAGTTCACAGATATGTGACGGTGTAAAGAACTGTCCGTTTGCCTGCTGTCCCGGTTTTGAGCAGTAAGCCATGTGGAGTTCACCGAAAGCGTCGAACCAGCCCGACCTGCCGATTTGTTTCTGCATGATACGTGTCCATTCGGCTGTCATTTCCATGAACGAGGCGTTCTGCTGACGCTTGTATTTCCAGTTGCTTATTGGCGGTGCTCCAGGAGAGAAGCCGTGGATTATGAAACGCAGCAGGTCGTTGAATACGGTCTGTATTTCATAGCCGCATGATGAGGCAAAGCCTGTGATGAGCCTGTCGAGCGGCCTGATTTCGTTGGAGATTTCATATCGTGCCATATTCCTTAATTTTATAATTGGTTATATACTGTCGTTGATTCTGTATACTGTTACGGTATGGTTTTCATTGTCCGTGTGGATTCTGACCGGACCGTATCCCATGAATTTCATGCGGATTTGTCCGTGCTGTCCCATACCGTTCCACTGCTCACGTGATATTTCCTTAATATCCATGCGGTATCCCCAAAGTACAAGAGAGTCAGGCAGGATTCCCTTGTAGAGTCTGCCTTTCAGGATTGCGGCCAGCTCGTCCAGCTCGCTCCGGCTGTACAGCGTGAATGAATCGCTGCGGAAGGTGTATTCGCCTGTCCTTTCCCTGTCCCGGTGTTTCATGATATGATAGCGGAACCAGTTACGGGTGGTGTAACCGTCATACAACGGATTCGGTTCTCTGTATTCCCATTTCCTGACCGGAGCATCGAACCTGAGACTACCCGTATTGCTGCGCTTCCCGAATCCCCATGTCCTGAATATGCGGATTTCAGTACCTGCGGGTTTCATGTTCCGGATGTTGACCTGAGTCCAGGGACTTCCGGTGGTATCATAGGCGGCTTTTCCCATGTCATCGAAACAGAATACCGTTTCCGGTATCAGGCATATATCCGCATATTTTCCTGTTATCCGTTCTATATGAGCTTTTCCGAAATAGTCACCCGAACGTGAGACAAATTCCACGCAGTCTCCTTCTGTCGGGCACATCTGTCTGCTTCGGACATTCTCCATCAGTTCCAGCATACGGTTCACTTTCCGTACCTCCTTTTCTGTAATGGGATACCCGAAGTCACCGTTTGCCAGTTCAAGACTGTCAAGGTCATATCGTATCTTTGTATTCATCCTGTTCTCCTCCTGTTTTGTGTATATCGTTCAACCTGTCGGGTGATCATGTCACAGAATTTCTGGCCGTTTTCTTCCTCACCCCTGAAATAGGCGGCCATCATCAGCAGGTTCTTGTTGTAATAATGCACCCATTTGTCATGGAAATGTGCGCCGGGAACCTGTCCGAATGTTTCCTGAAACAGTTCCAGGGTCAGATCCTCGTCCTGTCTCCTGTTGTATTCCCATATTGCCAGAAGCAGCATGTCATTGTAATTCAGTCTCATATTGCGTTGGTATTTGAAGTAGCCATTATGATGTTGCAGCAACTTGTTTTTCTGACATTCTCCTTCAGCTTTCCGTTGTTTACCAGTCTGTCGTATGCCTCATGCACGAACCTGTATGCAGGCGAATCATATCCGATACCGTGCAGATGTGATGTCGTCGCCACATTTATCCGTGATGCCATCATGGAAAGGATGTCTTCTTTCCCTGCCCGGCGGTTATTGAAGGCATCCAGTATATTCCTGTGGATGCACGTTCCGTATCTGGCACGGTAATATTCCATTTCTTCTTCATCGGTGAAGGAATACACCTCTTCCGCTATCGTATCCTTTACAAGACGGAATGTACGGCCTCCTTTTTTCAGTATGGCTGTAATCTGTGGAATATGCAGTGTTTCACAGTAGCCGCTTATTTCCATCGGATGCACGTACAGGCGTGTCTTTCCTTTTACAAGATACATGGCCTGTGATATACAGTCTGTTCTGTCCGTGTCAAATCCTTCTTCATGGAACTTCTCTTTTATTTCCTTGTAGAATGCGTCCGTTTTCTCATGGGAAAGACCTTTTCCCCATTCATATCCGCTTTCCAGACTGAAAAGCAGATGGAAGAGGGTTGTCCGCCCGGTCTTGCTTTCCCAGTAGCCGTAAAGGTCGGCCGTGCCGGATTTCGGTCCGAACCTGTATCCGTCCGGAGTATAGCTTTCCATCACTTCCAGGAGTGAGTTCATGAAATTTTCCGATTCTTCCGATTTCCACCATTCTGACGTATCGTCATCCATGGCATAAGCCGGTATATGGTTCATAACCTGCAGGTATTCCGGAGTTTCTTTCAGAATGTCCAGCATCCTTGTGACGGCTTCCTTCCTTTGTCTGATGGAGAACAGTTCCGTTCCGGTATCCGCGTGAAGCCTGTTCTGTGTCTTCTGGTCTGTAATCATGACTTCTGATATTTATTGTTATACATTGTCTGCCTGTAAGGTACAGGCATTCTTATTTCTTGTTGTCCCTGTTGTCTGTTTGCCCGCATCCCTGCAAGGCTTGGCGGAAAAAAATACCGGAGCGAAGCGAGGATGATTTTTTTCCAGACAACCAGCCCGGCAGGGCCGCCTTGCGGGAGTTGCGCGGCAAACAGCTATTTTTGCAGCAAGAAATGAGGATGCTGTCATCATGTCTCCGGCATAAAAAAAGGGAACCCCATATTGCATGAGGCTCCCCAATACAGACTGTCGCATATATGTCAGGTATGTATGCTCCATCCGTGGAAACGTTCCATGGTGACGGCAAAGGACTCGTCCGGATTTCCATGATACAGCAGTCCTCCGACAATGCCTGTATTCCCGTCCGGATAACGTTCGCAGAATCCGAACGAATACGGCGCATGGTCGTAATAGAGTTCGATTTCGCATGGACGGTTCTCGTTCTTTTCCCATTGTTTGAGACGTTCAAGACAGTTTTCCAGTGTCTTGTCATTGATGGATTTCGCATACTGTACGACCTTGTCATAATGCTCTTGTGAACAGCAGATTTTCATATCGTTTGAATTTATTGGTTAGTAAATGTTTTTTCAGTCAATCCAGAAAGTACCGCAATGAGGGCATCTGCATCCGGCAGGATATTCATTCGAATACCGCACGTCACGGTGGCGTTTGTAGTTCATGTCACCGAAGGTGCATTTCCCGCTTCGGAATGTCTGCTCATAAGCGGCTTCCTGTTTCTTGTATTCAGCCATCCGGCTTTTTCGGACAGATCCGGTAAAAGGTATCATGCCCGTTTCCCATTTTGTGGAATCACACCAGTCATTGGTCATGCCACAGACTTCATTGGCATAGGAATAGTGTACCTGTGAATCGACAAACAGGTTCTCCCTTCGGAAAGGGAAAGTGATATCCAGCGGAATCCGTACATGATGTCCGGAACCGTTCCGGCTGTCGGTAATGGCCACCACTACATTCCCGTGGAAACGGATGCTCTTGAAATCGTTCTCAGGGTCTTTGCTGATGAGCCTGTCAAACATGGCGTTGAAGTAGATGCGCAGTTCTCCGCCGTATGTGGCATTCTCTACCAGTTCTTCAATCTTCTCGTCAAACTGACCCTTTTTCAGATGCAGTGCGCGGCGTACCTTATGGCAGGCCATGGCGACTGATTCTCCCCAGTGAACAACCGGTCAGATATCCGCTGATTTCCACTCCGAGCGAATAGAAGAAATTAGTGACGGACGAGTTGCGTATCAGGTCCTTTACCGGGTCGGAATCGTTCCGGTCGTAGAGAAGTTCCCTGATTTCATCTTCATGCTCTTCAAACTCTCCGGCTAAATTGTCCGCTTCCATATTCTTTCTTGTCTCCTCCAGATAGTCGTGCATGTTTGAGCTTTCCTGTTCCTCATACCATTCGTATGCCTTTTCATAGAGTTTTTCCATTTTGTTGGAACGGATGCATTCCTCCTGGATGTCTTCATGTTCATCAAGATCATCCCGGTAGTCCACGTAGTAGAGGCTTACATACTGTGGAATATAGTCTGTAAGTTGTAATGTCTGGTTCATGATTCCTGATTTTAAGAGTTATACAAATGAAAAAGCCCTGCTTGTCGTGCAGGGCCTGATTCTTGTGGAACTGAAACCTTTGGAATGTCTGTTTGTATGGTATCTCCATGTCTCAAGCAGATAATCCTTGGTTCTCTTGATACTTCCGTGTACCATACATCCTTTTTTCATCGTACAGGTAGCAGGTGTTAAGGAGAACCGGTATGCCGTCATGCACCTTGTACATGTGCAGCTCAATATCATTCTTTATGGCGGCAGACTTTTCCTTTTCCACTTTTCTGTGTATGGCTTTTCTGACCTCGCCGATATGGGGTGAGGTATAGCCGATTATTTCCGAATGGAATGCAAACTGATATTTTTCCATAACACTTTATCCGTATTAAAATTCTGATATAAGTTCATCTTCATATACCTCCAGTTCAAGACCGCTCTCGACAATCCTGACCAGCCAGCGGCATTCCAGTCTTTCCATCAGTTCGACGGCACGGTATCCCTTATAGGGACGTCTCAGAAATACAATGTCTCCGGTTTTCATATTTGTTCCTCCTTTTTATTGTGCGTAGATTGTTTCGATTAGTTCTGCATCCGTAAGATAGCGCAGTTCCTGTGTGGAGCAGAACAGACAGATGCCATCCAGCAGTTCATATGCCGCAGCATTTAGGTTCCGTACTCCTTCGATCAGAGATTCTTCCAGTTCCTTGCTTGAAACAATATATATTCCGTGAATGTCTTGAACAGTTCTCAAAGGGAAATGTCTTTCCTGATAGATGATGTCCTTTATCTTATCATCCTGTGGTGGCAGTTTGGCGCTGATTGTCTTGAACTGTTCGGGTGCGAGTTCCTTCAACCTGTCAGGATTGAAGCGGAACATTCTGAATCCCTGATATTCAAATCCGGCAGGCTCCGCTATTCTGTTACTGGTCAGGAAATCATGTACGTGTCTGTTGCAGTCCCGGCTGTCCACATAAGCATGGAACGGGGGAAGGGAATTGAGGTTGACGGTGATGTCCGTGTAGGATTCCCAGCATTCCGGATTCTCCTTAGACCGGGATTCAAGTCCTACATACAGATTGTCATTGTCGATATAACTGTTAAGGACGAGTCTGACCTCAATGCGTTCAGCCGGATCTGTAGCTGTTTTCCAGTATAGAGTGTTCGATTTGTTCATACTTGTATTGTTTTTATGAGGGAATACGGCAGTCATTTTACCGCATTCCCCGAATGTTATAATTTGATATTTGTTATATCCTGTGCGGACTCCTTTTTCACGGTCCTCAATCTTTTTAGGAGATACAGGAAATATTCACGGTCATAGATCCGGAAAAGAAATTCCTCTGATGTCTCCATGATGTGTCCGATGAAAGTTGCGGATTCCCTGCCGGGAGGATATTGAAAGAAATGTCCGTCGGAAACAAGAGTGAGCTTCTTTCCTGATACATGGTCTATCAGTTCGTCCGGAGTTTCGTAATGTCCTTTTCCTTTATAGAACTGATAATGGTTCCGGCGAAGACTTTTCAGGGTATTCGCCATGTCCGTCCTTGCTTGTCTGGAATCTGATTGGATGACAAGGTTGCAGATGAATACGGACTGTTTTCCGTCCAGTGAAAAATAATAGGGAATGAGTCTGGTTCCGGTGACTGTTTTGCTTGTTTCCTCTTTTGAGATCGCGGCTTTCCGGTTGATGATTTCCATGTGACGGTCTATCTGACTGTCCAGTTCGTATTGCGGAGTAAGTACGGAGCGCAGGCCCTTGAAATATCTTCCTTGACGGGTAAAGCAGAAAGAGTACATATTTCCGTAATACGGTTCTCCCACAAAGAACGAGTTTTGTCTCATGCGCAAGGGTGGCAGTACATCCAGCAGGTTATAGTAGTCTTCTTCGGTGATTTCCTTGAACGGTTCGGACAGGGACTGATGGTATAGCCGCAGTTTCTTGTCTATATCAGAAGGTGTTACTGCTTTCAGATAGGGATTGTTTTCCCGTATGCGCAGTTCTTCGATTGTTTCCCCACCATAGTCATTATGGAATCCGTCACTCATACTTGTCAGGCATGTTCCGTCGAAGTAGCGGGAATCGATTACATATTTCAATCGGTCTTTCATGTCTTATAGGTTTTGAAGGTTCAACACTCTTTTGACTGCATATACGGCATTCTGTGTAAGTTGCCGTTGCCATGCCTGGTATCTAGGCGACCATTTGAAACCGTATGATTTCAGTTCCTTGCGCCTCTGGTCATCCGGAATACTGTCAAACAGGATTTGCAGGCGGTCTGCCTCATAGTTCCATACCAGCGTTCCGCCTTCAAATTTCAGTTCACGGTTTTCCCGTTCTCTGATTTCCTGAAGTTTCAGTCTGGCCTGGCGTGCCATTTCCGGCAGTTGGAAGAAACGGTTCCGCGGAGTGATAACCGGTTTCTTTGCATTGCGCATTGAAGTCTGTAATGAAGTCCACCGCTTTCTGTACGATTTCCACTTCTCCTTTTCCTGCATAGGTGCTTACCTTATTAAGGATACTGCTGACGAACAGGGCACGGCTGTATCCTCTTGCTTTACCGGTATCAATATCATGAATGGTCTGTGCGCTGCTTGCAATGTCACGCTTCAGGCGGTTCCATGCCTCTTCCTGCTTCTGTTCTTCCGGTTTGGCAGCCTCTTTCATTCTTTCCATGGCAGCCTTGAAGCGGTTACGCCAGTCATGAAATTCATCAAATCTGTTCTGGTATGCGTCCAAGGCCTTGTTGTTGCGCTGACAGTTGAATTTGGCAGGTCCTGTCACCATCGGACTGGCACATCGTGAGAGACTGCCCAGCAAGGCAGAGAACTTGCTATGGTATGCACTGACATACTCGTTCTGCTTTTCTTCCGGAATCTGTTTCAGATCCTCTACAAGTTGTTTTTCATATTGCATGATGTCTGTTTCCGCCCTTGCTTCAGGTTCGAAGGAACTCCATCTGTATGCGTTGTATGCAGCATCAAGCAGGTCTTCCAGATAGCCGGGATACAGGAATTCCACAGCTTCCCATTTTTCAAATTCATTTGGATGCAGTTCTGTTTCCCCGTCTGCCGTTTCGATGGTGTGTACATAGGAGCCCATTCCCGTACAGCGTTTACGGAAATGAAAAAGGACGGCTTCGTCATCCGTCCCTTGTTCTCTGATTTTCTTCACTCGGTAAGCATTCTTTCTTGTCAACGTGATAACCGTCTGTTTTCCGGTCTTGTCCTTCATGAGGTCTGCTACTGTACCTTCACATACCTTCTTTCCAACTTCTTCAGTCATATTCTTTTATTTAAATTAGACATGACCGGCTCCGTGGAGCCAGTATTTCAATTTCTTACTGGCCCGGCTGTTCTTTTTGCCAATGACCGGTGCAAGGCTTGGCGGAAAAAATACCGGAGCGAAGCGAGGATGATTTTTTTTCAGCCAACCAGCCCGACAGGGCCGCCTTGCACAGTCAGTGGCAAAGGGCGATCTTTGCTGTAAGAAATGAAATAATGGTTGTCTATAGTTATATTAAGAACTGTAAAGAATGACAATTTATAAGTTTGAATTATAATGTAATTTTGCTATTCTGTATGATAAATTATTAGATATGTTATTTATATGAAAAACACTGTCTTAGGTGCAGTGGTAGATGCCAATATTAGTATGCCACTTACAGGTGAATTTATTCCTAAAATAGCAGAATACGCAAAAACAGTGGAAGGACTAGCATTAGATTGTCAACTTCGTTCAGTCCTTCCATGCCTAAACTTTCTCTTACTGAAGTTCACTCAGGCGGAAGAACAACTCATGCGGTATACGCTTTCATCTATTGCCGTAACTTCAGGTACATTCTCTCCTATATGACACTCCATCACTAGTACCTGATTAATTAAATACTCCTTTTGCGATTTTTTAGTTTTGCAAGTGGCGTTTCCCTGCCATTTTTAGCTTTTCTCATTATGTATTAGTAACTTTGTGTTTTTTTGAATGCTATATGCATAGATATCGGATATTGCTAAAAACAGGTAAATAAAAAACGACATGAAATATAGATATCAATTAATCTTATTGGGCTCAATAGAAGATTCTATTGTCGAAGAAATTAAGGCTCAAATTATATTAGAAATTACCAATTTAAAATTACCTGAAGGTATTCTAAATATAATAGACCGAAGTAATTGGGAAGAAGATTATGTAGGGAATCAACCTACATTCTCTATATATTTTGGAGACAAAAATGGAGATTTTAAAGATTTACCTATTGTCGACAAGTTAATTAAGGATGGAACAATGATACTTCCAGTTTATTACAGCAATTTCTCAGACGAAATACCGAAAGAACTTGAAAATCAAAATGGAATTCTATATAATGATAATCAACGATGTCGGATTGCGAATGTTGTTTTACAAGCATTTGAACTCCTGAGAAACACAAGAAAAATATTTATAAGTTATAAAAGATCAGAATCAACTTCTGTGGCCATACAAATGTATGAAGCCCTCGAATCCCATCACTTCGATGTCTTCTTAGATACACATTCCATCGAAAAAGGTGAACCTTTCCAAGAGGAATTGTGGCACAGAATGACCGATTGTGATGTAATACTATTACTAAATACCCCAGGATTTCTGGAAAGTCATTGGTGTAAGGAAGAACTCGCTGAAGCTGGTTCAAAAACAAATTGGAATTGTCCAATTAGTTTGGCCCAATCATAAGATTGATGCTATTTCCCATTTAAGCTTCCCTTTAAAATTAGAAGAGGTTGATTTCGTTGATACAATTTATGACGATAAGGATAAATCAAAACTGAAAAAGGTAAAGTTGAAGAAATAGTGCAATTGGTAGAGTCAGTACGAGCTAGAAATCTAGCATCTAGGCAAGATAATTTAATAACCGAATTTATGAATATTGCCAAGCAATGTGGTAGAAACATCACGGTTCAACCTGAAAGATATTTAACAGAAGTGATATCTGACAAGCAGATTATTTATATTCCTACAATCGGAGTTCCACAATCTTTCAACTGTCAAGCAGCAGAGATTCAATACCGATATAATGAAAATCCACAACACACCTGCATTAGATTGATATATGATGATTTAAGGATTAGAGATAAATGGTTAAAACATCTAGATTGGTTAAATGGCAACTTTAAAAAAAGATATATTGACTTTAAAAAAAACAAGATTTTAAGAAATGGCTAGAAACAACGATATAAAAAATATATTTTTATCAGCAAGTATTCCTTTGCAAGAAAGAGATCCTGGATATATAGAAACAGCTGATATTATAGCAATACGAGATGCAGTAATTGCATTAACAACAGTAGTGCTCCCTTGCCATAAACTCATTTGGGGAGGTCATCCGTCTATTACTCCTTTAATATATCATGTTATGGAAAAATTGAATTTGAATATTCAAGAACACATAACACTATACCAATCAAGATTTTTTGAAAAATATTTTCCAGAAGATAATAATAAATTCAAAAAATGTAGTATTAACAGATATTATTGATAAAGATAGAGAAAAATCTTTGTTGGAAATGAGAAACAGAATGTTGGATGAGCATGAATTTGCTGCTGGAGTTTTTTATAGGTGGAATGGAAGGAGTAGAAGAAGAATATAAAATGTTCATAAGGAAACATCCACATGCCATTATTCTACCTATAGCAAGTACTGGAGCAGCAGCAAAAAAAAATATATGATGAACAATTTTTAGATAAGAATGAGCGATTAGTAAAAAGATTATGCATACATGTCTTTATTCCAGAAATATTTACTTAATAATATATAATCAAGATGGATAGAAAAGTTTTTGTGTCATACAAATACGCCGATACCCTAGTTAAAGACTTAGGTGTTTATGAGAAAATATATGGGGACAAATGGTAAGAGTGGATACCAAAGTCCGCCATTATGTAGACAAGTTGCAAGAAAAAATAGGAAAAGACAATATAAACCTTGGTGAGAAGGATGGAGAGAGTTTAGCTGAATTTTCTGATACAACAATAGAGACAGTATTAAAGTCGAAAATCAGGCAGTGCTCAATAACAATTGTATTAGTATCTAAAGGAATGAAAACGGATCAACCAGAGAAAGATCAATGGATACCTTGGGAAGTTTCATATTCTCTACGCACTGTACCAAATGGCAACTATACTAAGCAAATGAATGCTATATTAGGAGTTGTTCTTCCTGATGAAACTGGTTTATATAATTGGTATTATAAATCAGATTTATATTGTAATTGCACTACCCATTTCACAAGTAAGTTATTTAAGATATTACGAGATAACAGTTTTAATATCAAGGATAAACAGTTTCGACAATGTAATGGGGAAAATATATATATAAATGAAGAACCTTCATTTTTAAAACCGTAAAAAGTGGGATGATTTTATGGAAAATCATAATTATTACATAGAAAAGGCTATTGAAATAAAAAACAACAAAGATGCATATGATGTGCATATAAACTTAGATTAATTATGAGTTTTATATCAGAAACACAGCTATCAAATTATAGAAGTAGAACACAAATGTTCTCTGCTGATAATATCGTAGATTTAAATGAAAGTTATTATAGAGATAAATCTCGTCCGATGGTATTTCTTTCTCACAAACATGATGAACAAGAGATACTCCAAGGTGTTGTTGCATTCCTTAAAAGAGGAAGGGGTTGATGTATATGTAGATTGGATGGATCCCTCTATGCCTGCCTACACTAATGCGGAAACAGCTCATTCTTTAAAAGAAAAAATAAAGGTCGCTAATAAATTTATTTTGGTTGCTACACCAAGTGCAATTAACTCAAAATGGTGTAATTGGGAGTTAGGTTTAGGAGATGCGGCAAAGTATAAAGAGCATATTGCATTATTACCAATTAATAAAACTAATGAAACTTTTTAGGGGAGCTGAATATCTTGCTATTTATCCTTATATAGATTATGAAAATGGGAATAATCAATATTGTGATGGCAGGTATATACAAAAAGGTTACTATGTAAAAACTCAATTGAGTAATGGAAATATACATTTAACTCCATTGAAGAATTGGTTAATTAGATAAAGAAAATCATTACTATCCACTAAAAATCGCAAATAGTTCTTTGAAATTATTGAATTACAATTTGTTACAAAAAGGTTTTCTTGCGTAACGATTTGAAATCATAACTTTGCAACCTTTTATGTTAGGCTGTATATGAATAAAGGAAAATACGTTTTCGCCCAAATGGTTGAGTTTTTAGACAATTACAAGTTGCTCCGTATCGTAAAGAAGTATGATGGCAACAAGTATGTTAAGCATTTTACTTGCTGGAATCAACTTCTTACTTTGATGTTCGGACAATTGTGCAACCGTAAAAGTTTTCGTAATCTGATTGTTGCGCTGAATGCACATCAAGAGAAATGTTACCATCTTGGAGTTGGAAAACATGTCACTCGAGTAACCTTTGCAAAAAGCAAATGAGAATCGGAACTACCGTATCTTTGAGGACTTCGCATCCTATATGATAAGCGAGGCCAGAAAGAAAAGAGTAAATGATATATTTAAACTAAACGGAAATGTATATGCCTTCGATTCTACCACGATTGAATTTTGTCTGAATCTGTTTCTTTGGGCTAACTTTCGTACATATAAGGGAGGTATAAGAATTCCAAGTTGTATGATGTAGAGAGTCAAGTGCCTGCCTTTATCCATATAGCCGAAGCAAAGATAAACGATATCAGGACAATGGATGTAATATCTTATGAATCTGCTCCTTTTTATTATTTTTGACCGTGCATATAACGATTATCATTGTCTATATAAAAAACATGTGATGGAATCATTCTTTATCGTACGGGCTAAAACAAACACTAAGGCGAAAGTACTCAAATGGAAATGACGTTTACCTAAGAATATACAGCCCGACTGTAAGATTGAACTTACCGGTTTTTATACCCCAAAATCATACCTTGAAACGATTCGTTTGGTGAGGTTTTGAGGTGTAAAAGACGAACGGAAGTTCATTTATCTGACAAATGCAAAACATATTCCAGCCTTACAGGTCACGGAACTTTACAAGAATCGATGGTAATTGGAACTGTTCTTTAAATGGCTCAAGAAACACCTTTAAATAAAAAAAAATTTTTGGAGTACTTCCGAGAACGCTGTAAAGATACAAGTCTACTCAGTAATCATTGCCTACTGTCTTGTGGCTGTCATGTAACATGATATGAAACTGGACAGATCGACATAGGAGGTCCTACAAATTCTTGGCATTTCTTTTTACGGATAAGACTCCATTAAGGGATCTCTTCAGCAAAACTAAATTTAATGATGTCAAAGAACAAAACGGTCTTTTTTGGACCTAATTTATTTAGTAATTATAATTTTTAACTCGTCCTCTAATTTTTAGTGGACACTAGTGATTTGTAGCATGAATAATCTTATTAAAAATAATAAATGGGGATTCCTTCGTGAAACAAAAGAACTGGCGGCAAAGGCTGGTATTGATAAAGATACTGGATTGCACAGAACTGGAATGGAGAACTATTTAGCTGTTATATTCCCAGAAATCCAAGCATCAGAATGGATTCACGATAAGATAATTGATGGTTTAGGCAGAAGAATAAGACCAGATTATAGGTGTGAACGTTTGCAGTTAATTATTGAGTTTGATGGACTTCAGCATTATCAGAAACCAGAATGCATTAAAGCTGATATTGAAAATCAAAAGCTATATGAAAGCTATGGGCTATAAAGTGGTTCGAATTCCATATTTCATTCAATTAAGTAATGATGTTGTAAAGCAGATGTTTGGAAGGGATGTAGAAGAAGAGTTATTTAATCCTAACATTCCGTCGTTGGGAATTAAAGGTAAAAATACGCCTGCGTATTGTTGTCCGGCAGGACTGAAAAGGATGGCTAAAGAGTTTCATAATTATCCAGGACAATACCAAGTTAATTTGAAGTCATTATTAGATGCTAACAATGAATATTTAACAGGTGCAGAACTACTTAAGGAAGAATATGAGAAATACATTAAAGACTATGAATGATCAGCTATAATGATACAATCAACTGTTAAATTATTAAAAATATTCGATATGTTTGAAACTTAAGAGAAATGTAACAAAATAATCTGTATATTTAGCAATATAAATGATTTAACAGAAATAACTAAATATATGCACAATGTTTTTATCAGTCATTATGGAGAAGATGAACCTCATCTTGATTCTTTGAAGGCCCGATTGAAGAATAATGGTTGTGACGTTCGTAATAGCTCAATTGAAAAGAAAGATTATCGTAAAGATCCAGTATCAGATGCCACCATCGCAAAGGAAATTCGGTCTCATATCAATTGGGCGAAAACCTTTATTGTGATGTTAGGTGAACATACGCATGAACGTCCTTGGGTTAATTATGAAATTCGTTATGCTGCTCGTCAAGGTAAAACTATTGTAGGTATTTATGAGTTTGGATGTAAAGATAATATAGAATTACCTGAGGCATATAAAAGATATGGAGGCAGTCCCCTGGCTGGAACTCTTTGGATAAGTTAGAAGGAATAATGAAAGGACAAATTCAAGCACCAGAGACACCGAATAGTGCTCCTGCTGGGCCAATTTATAATATAATTAGAATTATTTGTAAATAAAATGAACTGTTTTAGATATAAATTAGAACATGATTATGGATTTGCACCAAATCCATTTCATGGTGTATTGTCACTCGCTACTTGTAAGGGTGATATTCGCAATAATAAACATCTTGAGATAGGTGACTGGATTATAGGTCTAGGTAGTGTAGCAATGAATAATCTTAATCATTTGATATTCGCTATGAAACTTGAGGAGAAGATAACTTTTGACGAATATTGGAATGATGAACGTTTTCAATGTAAAAAACCAATATTGAATGGCTCATTGGTACAAATGTATGGAGATAATGTATATCATACAGATGAGCAAACAGGTAAAATTATACAAGAGAGTTGTGCGCATAGCAATCAGGATGGTTCTACAGATTGGAAGCACTACGACCGTGATACAGCCGGATTATATGTCTTGTTATCAAGGACTTTCTACTATTTTGGAGATAAGGCCCCATTAATTCCTGAAGAATTTTGCTATATTTACAATGTAGCCCGTAATTTGAAATTCACAGACTTAATGGGACATGATAAAGAGATTCTGTCATTTATTAATTGGATATCCAGTAATTATACACAAGGAATTCATGGTGATCCTTGTAACTGGAAAGAATATAAACTACCTGAAATGGACATTTACGAAGATGAATAAGCAAATTATTCCCAATGACGCTATTATGAAATATTACTTCTATTTTATTGAAGAACGTATGAATATGTTCTGGCGAAAAATAGAAGGAGGATGGAATGATGGCTGGAGTAAAGATCAATATTTAAAACATATAAATTTACCAATGTATATAGAGCTACAGATAGGGTAAGTCAATATCTAATTAAAAGTGTTATTTATAAAAACATCAAACAATATAAGCCTGAAGATGTCCTGTTAAGAATACTTGTATTTAAAATTTTTAACAAAATAGAAACTTGGGAGTATTTAGAACAGAACCTTAAAAATGTATTGACAGTTGATAGTTTTGATCCACATTATATAAGTATCATACTAAGTAGAAGACAAAAATATGCTCCAATATTTAGCAATGCTTACATGATGACTGGTAGCCATAAGATATATAATTATTTGCCAACCAAGCATGAGAAATGGTTGACGATGGTAAAAAAAGAAATTATAGATAATAATCTATTTTTTAAAATAATGGATGCTTCTTCCATGGAGGCTGTTTATAATATTCTTCGTGGCTGTTCTTTTATAGGTGATTTTTTAGCTTATCAATATACAATAGATTTTAATTATAGTCCATATTTGAATTTTTCAGAAAATAGCTTTGTTAAAGCTGGCATAGGAGCTATTAGGGGTATAAAAAATGTTTTATATGCTATGGGGATTGTTTTGAAGATGCGATTCACTTTGTGCAGGATAATTTTTATGAACTTCAACACAAATACGGATTTCTAGCCTGTAAACCATTACCGAATCATTTGCCAACTCTGATTGATTTACAAAATTGTTTCTGTGAAACTGATAAATATTTAAGAGTAAAGATGCCTGAACTTGTCGTGGATAATATCCGTATAAAACAAAAAAAGTATAAAGAATCTCCTAAATCAATTTATTTTATTTTCCTGATAAGTGGCATATTAAAAATGAAGAACTATGTACCAAGCCGATTACAAAGGAATTAATGCTTTTCTGAAATGTAGCTGTGAGCTACTTCTCAATAAAGGTAAGAAGCGCATAATTAATGATAAAATCTGCTATGAACTTCCTGAACCTTATATGTTTAAGATAGAGAAACCAACTGCTAGACTTGTTACTATACCGCAACGCAAATGGTTTGTAACATTACCTTACGCTGAATCGTTATGGTTGGCTTCAGGTAAAAATGATATGGATTTTATTCGTCATTATCTTCCTAGAATGGATGACTTTTCTGATGATAAAATTTTTTATGAGAGGGGATATGGGCCTAGATTGAGACATTTTAATAATGATAGGCAGGATTATAGAGTAAATTGTTATCACTGTGAATTATTAGAAGAGGTTGACCAATTTCGATATGTAATAGAGTGCTTTAAGGAAGATATTTCCACAAGAAGAGCAGTTGTTACAATAGGTGATCCTAATAAGGATGATTTTAACGAAAAACGGAATCTTAAGCAAACATTAGATATACCGTGTACCCGCATGTTGCATTTTATTAAAGACCCAGAATATAATAAATTAAATATGATTGTTTCTATGCGATCTAATGATTTAATATAGGGGAGCTTCTGCTGTTAATATTTTTAATTTTACTTTTATGCAGGAGTATTTTGCTTCAATGCTTGGTATGGAGATTGGTAGTTACTTTCATATCGCTAACAATTTCCATTTCTATGAAGATAAACTTAAAATAGTTGAATCTATTGCCAATTCAAATATAACTGATGATATTCCTTTTGAATATAATAAAACTTTTTCTTCTTTACAAGAATTTGATAGTTTAGTAAAAACTCTTAATGAAGAAGAAATGAAGATGCGAATTTATGGCAATAGTTATAAATACTTGTACATAGAAGATCCTTTTTTTTTCGTGATTGGTACAATGTTTTATATGTATTTAATACACATAGAACTATCAATTTTGTTAATCCTATATTGAATAGCTTAATTCATGGGAAGTAATATAACACATTGATTTACATTAAATAAAATTAATAATATTATGAATGAAAATCAGATTAAACATTTGGAATTTATACAAGGAATAATTAATCGAATGAATTCCAACTCTTTTTTGCAATTAAAGGATGGGCTATAACTATTATTTCAGCATTGTTAGCATTATATGCTAGCAGTTCAAATGAAACATATGTGTTAGTTGCCATTATACCTACTATCTTATTTTGGTTCTTAGATGCCTATTATTTACAGCAAGAGCGAAAATTTAGAGGCATATACAATGATATTGTCAATAATAGAGAAGGAATAAGATTATTTGACATGCCTATTAATAACTATAAAGATGGGGGAATATTCCTATTGTTGTGTATTTTGGTCGAGAACTATCGCTCCATTATACGGATTAATTTGCATTACATTATTAATTATTGGATTAATTTTAAAAATGTAATATATGCATTATCTGTAGTGGTTGTTAAGTATAAAATTAATGAGATATGGGTAAGAGACAAGCATTTTTATAGTTTTCATTTCGCCAAGGATTCATGGCGAGCAGCTAAAATTAAGAATATAGGGGTATCTCATCTAACGAATGGGAGAAGGTGAAAAGAAAAGGAAAAGATGCAATAGAAAAATGGATAAATGATGCTATGAGCTATAGAACATGCGTCGTTGTTTTGATTGGGTCGGAGACATATTCTCGCGAATGGTGTAATTATGAGGTTCAACATGCTTGGAAAGAGGGTTAAAGGGTATTGTTGGCATATATATACATGGGCTTGAAGATGCTGCAGGGAATCAAAGTAAGAAAAGACAAAAACCATTCGAAAATTTCTATATAGATAAAAACGATCAATTATATAGCACAACGTAAAGCTCCAATAGATAATAATGAAATTAACCTAAGTCATATATGTAAAGCATATGATCCTCCATATATAACAAGCAAAGGTGTTTATGGGTTTATAAAAGATAATATTGATAGGTGATGTGAAGAGGCGATTAGGATTAGGAATCAATATCCCCAATGATTATAAATAGGGTCGATGAACTCACTTAAGGATGTTGTATTAATAATTAGATCATAGTAGAGATTGTAAACTTGTATGGAAAAAATATTTAGCCTTACTGATATACTTGGTTTACAGTCCTATATTAGTCTTTTTTTTATTATAGAATTTAATATCAATAGTTTATCACATGCTTGCTTTTTTTGCTTAATAATGTAATTTTTATCGAAGAGAACATAGAAATAAAGCAGGTATAAATTCAAAACTATTCTTAGATAATTTTTAGAATATGTCTAATATCAGTTTTTGGTTAATTTCGTATGTTCTATATTATGGTATTCTTTCGTAATTTACTATTATCAGAGACCAATATTAACCCCATTTCTAGGTTTACGTTTCATCCCACTAAGTATTTGTGCGGATTGTTCCTGATAGGATAGAGGTTGGCTTTGTTTTTTGCCAGCCTCTATCCATTTAAGGAGTTCATCCTCATAGAAATATAATTTCTTACCGCGTTTATAGGCTGGGATGAGACCTGTACGAGCAAGTCTATAGATTGTCGGTTTTGATTTTTGGATAAGTATGCTAGCCTTATCTATGTCAATTAGTTGATGCTGATGATCAAGTTTCTGTGGTTGTAGGGTTTCAACTAATTGGTAAATTTTCTCTACTTGTTCTGTTAAATAGCTTACAGCCTGCGGAAGCTTGTCGAATGTGATAGGTTCTTTTGTCATACTATCTGTTTTTGCTTTTGAGGATTAATACTTGTTCATGTAGTATTTATGAATATAAAGTCTGATTTATTGAATTATATGTGGATTTAATTTAATCAGGCATTCTGTTTCTGAGTGAGACATTTTTTTGATTATCGTGTTGATTTCATTTTCTTTCATGGTATCAGCAAATACTTTTTTAATGAATTCTGCTGTATATGAACGTCGTTTACCTAATGCTTTACCTATGTTCCAACCCAAATGCATAACATCTATAGCTTTCAATTTTGAATCTACTTTTATAGGAATAATATCGATAGCAGTTTTATCCTGAAAGAAATCTGAAATATAAGCACAGAGGCGCTGCAGATTTTCTTGGCTTGTATAAGCAGCCATCGTTTGATGGATGTATATATGTACTAACTCTAGCTTTTTATCGTTCGTACGTTTCTGTTCTATAATAGTATTCGAACGGAGTTTTTCATATTCCATAAATGCTTGTTCTGGTGCAATCACAGAATCATTAAGATGTTCATGGATAGATAAAGATTTGCTATGATAACATAAATATATAATTATCTCATATAATGCAATTTGCATTGATATATATAATCCTGTAGATATTATAAAGACCGATATAAAAATAATATTTGAGCTGAACTGATCAAAGCCTGCATTGATTGCTTCAATGCGTATAGCAAGTGCCATAAGAAGTAATGTTCCAGCTACACTAGAATTTAAAATAAAATATTCAAATTTCTTCAAATACATAAGCCATTTGTTTAACTGTTCGTAAGCAAAGGTAATGTTTACTGATTATGTATTATCAGAAAATGGCAAGAGTGACATCAGACTTCATCAAACGTCACTAATTGTCATAAATAGTTTGATTATTATTGGAAAGTAAGAAGTGTTCAGATGGAATAGGGGCGGATTAATTTATGTGATTGAATATAAGACATGGATTTATAACTTATCATATAATAAACAAAAGTGGTATTCTTTCTATATTATATGATAAGTTATGCTATAATTCCAATAATCGTTCCGCTAATGGCGCATAATATTTTTGTACTTCTTCAGCTGTTGGAGTATGACCGCCAGGAAAGTGGTATGAATATTTATAATGCATTAAAAATAAAGGCTCAAAGTGTGCTAGATGGTCATTCTCACCAAATATTCCCCATATATTTTCTTGGTTAGCTACCTGACAATTATCCCATTGATGCTGTTGAAGTTCTGCGAATTCATCAATCAATGTTTGGTTAATGACAAGCTGCTGATTTCCGTTAGCTCGTGGTGATTTGTATTCATGCGGACCAATACGTTCCATCAGGAAGCGTGTCATTTCGAAATGAGGATTTCCGAGTAAAGCAGGGATATTGTTTTTAGATGCTACTATCTGTGCCAAAAACGAGCCATTACTGTTTCCTACCAATATATCAGGTTGTTCTTGGTTGCACAATCTTTGGATAAAGTCGATAGCTTCCTGTGGATGCAGGGGTAAGTCTGGACTCAAGACTATTGCCTTACCGCTGAAATATTCTTTCCAGGCAAGAGCTGGGATACATGTACCTGATGCAAAGAAACCATGAAGGAAAAGAATTTTCTGAGCCATAATCAACAACCGCTTCCGTTAATATTACATGTTGCTCCTTCATTAATAGGACGTGAACGTAATCCGGCATCTTCTGGATTCAAAGTAACTGTACCGTCTTCCAATACAAAGCAAGGAATTCCAACGGCTCCAACACTTTTGGCTTCATTAAAGGCTGGATGATGATCCCGTAATCTCAAGAATGCTTTCAAATCTCTTACGTGTTGACCAATATCGATGACCTCATATTGGTTATTACCTTTTACTTGTTCTTCTACATACGTACAATCCGGACAAGTTTCCATTCCATATATTTTTATCATAGCTGTAGTTATTCATTTAAAGACTCAATTTTCTTCAAAGATAGCGATTCTGTCAGATAAAGCAAACATAAAAACAGGTCATATCCGATAGATTTATCAGATATAACCTGTTATAGGTAAGATAAGAGTTATATTATTTCAACGAAATCTTATTCGCTGTCTCTCGTTTTTTCGAATTGACCAAATCAGCATAAATCTGTGTGGTCGAAACATTTTTGTGAGTAAGCATTTTCGATACTGTGTAAATGTCTGTACCTAAAGAGATTTGGATGACGGCGTATGAATGACGAAAGCAGTGGAAGGTTATGTGTTTTCTGATTCCGGCGTCCGAAATCCATTGCTTGAGAGGCTGATTCGTCATAGCTCTGGTCAATCCTTTGAATACGCGGCCTGAACCAGGGATACCACATAGTTCCAATGCTTCGTTACTAATGGGGAGAGTGGCTTCAGTTTCTGTCTTTTCCGTACAAATTCTGATGTAATAACCATTGTCAGGACCGACTTCAATATTATCCCATGTAAGCTGTAAAATATCGCTGATACGAAGACCGGTCATACAGGAGAATAATGAAGCTTGTTTCAGTACAGGAATCTTGCATGGTGTAGCGGCCAGTTTCTTAACTTCTGCTAATGTGAGATACTGCTTTTTGACTTCTTTCCATTCAATCTTGTCTATGAAGTCATTCAGATTTTCACGTAGCATCTTCTCTTGATAAGCTATTTTCAGTAATGCACGGAAAGTTGAAAAATATCCAGCTGCCGAATTTCTCGAAACGCTGATATTAGGGATGACGGATCTGTTTACAGTTCAGTAGATACTGCCTGAACTTCTGACAAAGCTCTACCGTTACATCACCGAAAGTGCAATAGCCGTTTACAAACTTTTCAAAATGCTGGTAAACGCAGTCCCATTTGTGATACTTCAGTTTTGCTTTCTCACGAAAATAGGCAAGGAAGTCAGCTTTCATTTTGTGCTTATCAAGAAATCCAAATTCTTCATTGACGATTGCCTGTACTCTGATACAACGAATGGCTTCAGCCTTACTCAGCATTTCATTGTTGAAATCACGTTCAATCTCATTTTTAGGACGGGCATAGATATAAATGCCAAGATATTCCCTGCGGCTCATTTTCATTGTGTACGGATTGCGAATTGCCGGATAATAGTCCAGGTAGAGAGAAATTCTGCCGTTACTGATAACTCTTTGTCTCAATGTTACGTTAGTACATGTAAGTGCCATAAGATTAATGTTTTTGGTTGATAAATTATTATTATCGGTACAAATTAAACTGGTGTTTTCTTGGTGAATACCCACACCGGAAAATAACTTATACCGGGATTATTCAATGATAGGATCTTCGAATAAATTATCGAGCTCAGGTTTGGATATAAGAGTATATTTTCCCTTCTTAATCTTGGGAATTTGATGATACTTGGTATAATGGTATAGCTGGTCTCTTGTTATTTTGAATTTTTCCATAGCCTCTTGAACTGTATAGTATTTGGGCTCTTCGGCCTGACGTATTCCCTTTGCTATATCGAAGTGCTTTTTTGAATAGTATACAGTAATACCAACCTTCTTTTTCGGAATGGCATTTTTATAAACAAAAGAGTATATAGCATTAAGACTCATTTGAAATTTGTCCTGTACTTCTTGCACACTATACCATTCTGTAATGTCTGCATCTGGAGCCTTCGAGGAAAAATAAGTATCAACATGCTTTTTACTCCAGTAAGTCTTACCACGATTGAACGTTTTTGGAATTTTATTTTTCCTAGCCATCACAAATATCCATGATTCACTTACATTGAATTTTTTTCATTATTTCGGCTGTAGTATAAAATTCTTTGATAGGTAGAGTGTCCTTGGGCATTCTAAATTCATAAGGATGCCGTTTTAACATCTCATCTATATCAGAGCGTTTGACGAAAGATAATCTGCTGCTAATCTTTGAAGCTTGAAGGTATCCTTTATAGACCATCTTATAGACTGCTTGTCTGGTAATACCTAAAAGAATTCCAACCTCTGAGAAAGATAGAAACTCTTTATCCTTAATTGTGATGATAGGTAGTTCCTCAATCCTATTTTGAGTATTCTCTTCAGTAGCCTTAATGTTTTTCTCTCTTTCTCTTTTTTTGAAGCTAAATTTGCACACCTGTGAGAGCAGTACTTTGTACTTATTTTTTGTGCTTCGAATCGTGTTCCACACCATTCGCAAATCTTTTTTAATTTTAGTGTTACTTGCTGGCATATTACTCAAATTTTAAATGTTTATTTCGCTTTATTTCTCCCGTTATGTGTCAACTATCGTAAATCTTAGTAAACCATAGTCAACTTTCTCCACAATCTGTCCAGCGTAAAATGGCGGAATTTTGCTTCGTGGTACAAAAACGGTACAAAAAGATGATGTACAAAGCTTATAAATGACTAATATTGACAGTAGAGCAACAAAAAAGGCGCCCTGTAAAGAGCGCCATATCAATCGATTGCAATCAATTTAACTCATTGATAATCAGGTAGTTACTTGCCGATGCAAAAATGCTTAAAAATATTCCCCAGCACATCATCTGTTGTAACTTCTCCTATGATATCATTCAGGTGGAAGATACATTCACGGAGATCTTGAGATATGAAGTCTCCGGAAAGGTTTGCCGACAGACCGTCTTGTACGCGGCGTATTGCTTTAAGGGCGTGGGCGAGAGCTTCGTAGTGGCGGATATTCGTTACGATAATGTCGCCCTGTCGGATGTCTGGCAGGTGGACGAGGTCGACAAGCAGCGATTGCAGGCGGTCGATATGGAGCCTCTGTCTGGCAGAAATCGCAATCATGTGCCAGTTGCTGCCGGAAGCTGTATCGATGAAGTCAGGCAGACGGTCGGACAAACACCCTGCTGCATCGCATTTGTTCATGGCGAGAACAACCTGCTTGTGTGCAAGATGCGGGCGCACTTTTTCGTAAAAAGTGCGGAAGTCGTTGAGAGAACGTGTAAGATCGTACATCAGAATGACGATCTGTGCCTGATCCAGCGCTTTGAAGCTCCGTTCGATGCCCATGGCTTCAATCGTGTCGCTCGTTTGACGGATGCCCGCAGTGTCGATGAAACGGAAAGTGATGCCGCGGATGTTCATCGTGTCTTCTATCACATCACGGGGTGGTGCCGTGTGAATGTCACTTACGATGGCACGGTCTTCACCCACCAGCGCATTGAGGAGGGTTGACTTGCCGGCATTGGTTTCTCCGATAATGGCAACAGGAACGCCATTCTTGATGGCGTTGCCCGTGCTGAACGAATCGGCCAGCCTGCTTATGAGATGTTCTATCCGGGCGGCAAGCGACTGCAGTTCCGAGCGGTCAGCAAATTCCAGTTCTTCGTGGTCGCTGAAGTCCAGTTCAAGCTCCATGAGCGAAGTCAGGTGGAGCAGCTGGTTGCGGAGATTCGCCAGCTCACGGCTGAATCCCCCGCGCATTTGGTTCATGGCAAGACGGTGGGTAGCTTCAGAGGTTGAGGCGATAAGGTCGGCTACGGCCTCTGCCTGGCTCAGGTCCATCTTGCCGTTCAGAAAAGCACGTTGGGTATATTCGCCCGGACCGGCAGCGCGGCAGCCATGGTCGATGAGCAGTTGCATCACTTTTTGGAGAATATAAGAAGAACCATGACAGGATATTTCAGTAGAATCTTCTCCCGTGTATGAATGAGGGGCGCGGAAAAGGCTTACCAGCACTTCGTCGATAATTTCTCCCCGGCTGTCTTTGATGTGGCCGAAAGTCAGTGTATAAGGCTTGCGTTCTGCCAGCGGTACAGACGAACCGGCAGGAGTGAAAATGCGGTCGGTTATAAGGATGGCTTCCGGTCCTGACACACGGATCGTTCCTATGGCACCTCCCTGTGCAGTTGCTATGGCGCAGATGGTATCTTGTATATTCATTCTTCAGTTGCAGATAATTGGCTTTATGGGACGGGGAAAGTCATAGCCAGACCTTCCGTCCCTTATTTGATAATTAATACAGTTCGCTGACCAGCAGGCGGACGGTTTCTTCGAGGTATTTCTTGTCCGTTTCGTCGAAGTCATCCAAGCGGTCTGAATCGATGTCGAGCACACCCTTTACTTCTCCGTTTGCGATGAGCGGCACCACAATCTCCGAGCGGGAGAGGGAGCTGCATGCGATGTGGCCGGGAAACTGGTCTACGTCGGGCACTACGACAGTGCGGCCTTCCGCCCATGCCGTTCCGCATACGCCTCGCCCTTTGCGGATGCTGTAGCAGGCCACGCTTCCCTGGAAGGGTCCGAGTATAAGCGCATTGTTTTGCACCAGGTAAAAGCCGACCCAGAAAAATCCGAAAGCTTCCTTGAGAGCGGCAGAAGCGTTGGCAAGCACGCTTACCTCGTGCGGCTCGTCTTTGATAAGAGAGGCGAATTGCTCAAGAAAAACCTTATATCGTTCCGTTTTGTCTGTGATGTTATTCTGCTTGAAACTTGCTTCCATTTTGCAGTTGTCTTATGTTAGATTAAATTCGGTTGAGTACAAGCTGGATCAGATCGTCGATGTGCGTCTTGTAGCCCGTATCAGCTTCTTTCTTTACGCGGTTGGCGATGACCATGCATACCGTGGTCGCCTTGTGCCCGAGCAGGCGTGCCAGTCCTGCTAGTGCAGAGCTTTCCATCTCGTAGTTGGTGATGTGCTTGCCCTGGTATTCGAAGCTTTCAATCTTTTCGTTCTGGTGCGGATCGGCAAGGGGGATGCGCAGCCGTCTTCCTTGGGGGCCGAAAAAGCCTCCGCAGGCCACGGTGATGCCCCGCACCAGGTCTTTTTCCGCGATGCGTTCCGTCAGTTCTTTGTCGGCATGCACGGCGTAAAGGGCAGGAGAGCAGAGGTTGCCGCTCCATCCCAGATGGTTGAGCAGGGCACGCTCAAGAGGCAGGTCGCATACGGCGTTGCGTCCTTCGTAGAAGTTGAGCAGCCCGTCCAATCCGATGGAAGTTTCCGAGCAGATGAAAGTGCCTGCGGGCATATAGTGCTGCAGCCCTCCGCAGGTGCCGATGCGCACCAGCTCCAGTTGCCGGAACGTATCTTTCTCCTTGCGCGTCAGGAAGTCGATGTTTGCCAATGCATCCAGTTCGTTCATTACGATGTCGATGTTGTCACAGCCGATTCCGGTTGACATTGCCGTAATCCGTTTGCCCTGGTATGTGCCGGTGACCGTATGGAATTCGCGGCTCTGGATGTCACACTCTTTCGATTCAAAATGCGACGCAACCAGGTCCACACGTCCGGGATCGCCTACGAGAATCACCTTGGAAGCAAGCTGGTCGGGGCGTACATGCAAGTGGAATATGGATCCGTCTTCATTGATTATCAGTTCAGAAGGAGGAAAGTATGTTTTTGTGTTCATAAGTTGTAGTTTTTATTTCAGACCGCACAGCGTGCCCGCATGAGCTTCTGTGCAGTCTGCTGTGGTTATAATTATTTTCCTATCGGGTCGTTGTTTGCCGGATGCGAGTCGGGGCGGGCTATGCTGTTGCGCATTTCGGTGTCTGCCTGTATGTTCTTCATCCGGTAGTAGTCCATGATGCCGAGGTTTCCGCTGCGGAATGCGTCGGCCATTGCTTTGGGCACTTCGGCTTCCGCCTGTATGACGTTGGCCCGCGCTTCTTCTGCCTTGGCTTTCATTTCCTGTTCCAGGGCCACGGCCATGGCGCGGCGTTCTTCGGCTTTTGCCTGGGCTATGTTCTTGTCTGCGTTGGCCTGGTCTATCTGGAGGGATGCTCCGATGTTGCGGCCTATGTCGATGTCGGCGATGTCGATGGAGAGAATCTCGAAAGCTGTACCGGCGTCAAGGCCTTTGCGGAGCACAAGCTTTGAGATGGAGTCCGGGTTTTCCAGCACCTGCTCGTGGTTTTCGGCCGAACCGATCGAAGATACGATGCCTTCGCCTACACGGGCCAGGATGGTGTCCTCGCCTGCTCCTCCCACAAGCTGGCGGATGTTGGCGCGAACCGTCACGCGGGCTTTGGCTATCAGCTGGATTCCGTCTTTTGCCACGGCTGTCACCGGAGGGGTGTCAATCACTTTCGGGTTGACCGACATTTGGACGGCTTCGAATACGTCGCGTCCCGCAAGGTCGATTCCTGTAGCCATCTGGAAGGAAAGCTCGATATTGGCTTTCGATGCGGAAACCAGGGCGTGGACGACTTTCTCCACGTGTCCGCCTGCCATGTAGTGGGCTTCAAGTTCGTCGCGGGTGATGTTGCTCAGCCCTGCCTTGTGCGCTTCGATCATGGCCGGCACGATGGTGTGCGGCGGCACGTTGCGGATGCGCATCAGGAAAAGCTGTATGAGCGAGATGCTTACGCCCGACACTTTGGCGGAGAGCCAGAGGAAGAAGGGAACATAATGGAAAAAGATTGCCAGCAGGATAATGGCTCCTACGGCCATGACGGCAAGTGGCAGAATACCGGAACTGAACATAAGATTGGTTGTTTTAAAGGTTATTGAATAAGGTCTTGAAAAAGCGTGCTTTTACGCCTGGAGGCGTTTCACATAAACGGTGCCGTTGTCAATGCGTACAATTTCGATTTGGGATTTCTCGTCAATGAACCCGTCGGCCGACTGCACTTCGATAATCTTTCCGTTGAAGTCGGCGTTTCCGATGAGCGTGAGCCTTGTCACGGAAACCCCCGTGTCGCCCGGTTTCAGGTCGAGTCCCTTCAGCGGTTCGGGCTTGAAGTTGAGCGTCTTCTTCAATGCCAGCCTGTCGACCGTCTTGGAGCGCATGAACCAGGCGGTTACCATGGCGACACCTGCGGCGGAAGCTCCGACCGTGATCCATCCTGCCATGAAGCCCACATTGGCAAAGGCATAATAGATTGCAAAGAGAATGCAGCATGCTGCACTCAGTCCGGCTACGCTGATGCCTGGAATGAGAAACACTTCGATGGCAAACAGGATGAGTCCGCCTGCAATCAGTGCGATGATGATTAATGTAGACATGGCAGATAGGTTTTTAAAGATGTTTTATTGCTTTGATTTCCGTGTTCCGGACTTCAACGGTCAGGCTGCTGATTTCTTTCTGCAGCTCGTTCACTCTCTTTTTCTTTGTCGAGGATGCCCGGAAGCCATCCGCTGCCTGTCGGCGGGATTGACGGCCTGGGTATAACTGTAGCGTGCATCTTCGAGCGATTTCTTCAGAGCGGCCAGATCTTTCTGCTTCTGCTGCAGTTGGGTGAAGAGTTTCAGAGCCTGTGCAGACCGGAAGTCGCCCAGCTTGCGGTAGACGGAATTGTCGTTGACAACAAACTCAAAGTCGCCTTCATGCTGCTTCTGTTCGTTGCCGTAGGTGGCCTGCGCCAGACGCTGCTTTCCGTTGCGGAGCTGTTCGGCGTTTCCCCACGTGCTTCTGATGCTGCTCATCCGGGCAAGGTCTCTCAGCTTGTCGGGGTCGGTGGCTTCGTAGTCGTAGACAATCTTCGACGTGTTCGGGACGAACACATAAACGCACGCTTTTCCTTCCGGCTGATAGCGGTCGGAAGCGAACCACCCCAGCTGGTTGAAGTCGTCGATGACGTAGAGATAGTCGTTGAACGGCGAGTTGAACGGGAAGCCCACGTTGTCAGGCTTCAGATACGTTCCGTCTTCCGTATCGTATCTGGTTATGAATATGTCGTATCCCCCCATGCTTTCTTTTCCCTCCGAGGCGAAGTAGAGCGTGATTCCGTCCGAATTCAAGAACGGATAGTTCTGGCTGCATTCCGTTTCGTTCACGCCGGCCAGCGGCTGGGGCGAGCTCCAGGATTCGCCCAGTTTGGTGCGCGTGTAGAGATGGGTCTTTCCCGCCGCGTCGGTTTGCGGCAGAATCATCTTGTCGCCCCATTCGTCGGCGTAATATGTTCCCTGCATATCATCCAGCGCGCCGACCGTTCCGGCCGCTTCGCTGAGCTTGTAGGCTTTGAGCAGTTCGTTCTTGTCTACGACAAAACTGTCTATTACGGTCACGTTTTCCACCCCGCGTATCATTCTGGCTCCCATGCGGTATTTTTCCATCAGCTCATCGGTGAAGGAAGTGTCGCGCTTCTTGCGTTCCAGCCAGTAGATGTGTTCTTCCAGGTTCTCGATGGCTTCGTCAAACCGGTAGAGATCGTAGCAGGCCTTGCTCAGATAGAGGTATCCGTCGATGTATTTGCGTTCGGCGCTTTTCTCCAGATAGGGGACGGATTTTTGCAGTTCGCCGGTTTCGTAGCAGCAGGCATATGCCATACCAGAAGTTGTAGCTTGCGTTCGACGGCGCTTGTCTGACTAGCCGCTCGAACACCGGTTTCGCTTTTCCGAATTCCCCCTCGGCAAACCATTTCTTGGCTTGTGCGAGTGTCTGTGCAAAGACTCCTCCTCCGCAGCAGAGGGCCAGAATCAGCATGTTATATCTTTTTATCATCATATTCTGCCGTTTTTCAGTTTTTATGATTCAAATATACAATCTTTCTTTGGAATGACGGCTTTTTCTGTATTCTATTTTCCGAAATTTTTCATGAAATGATTCTTTTGATGTATTTTTGCGCCGGTTTTGCCGGAGTGTGGATTTGGACGGTCTGGTTCAGAATGATGCCACCGGAAAAATGACGGCTTGTCTTGATGAAGATAACGGCTCATTCGGATTGAGATGACGGCTCATTTTAATTAAGATAACGGGTCATTTTTTGGAGGTTGGACGGAACGCCACGCGACGGACTTTTTTTGATTGGAGCAAATGAAGAAGAATACGGAAGAGATGAGGCTTTTGAAGCGCGTCCGTACACGCCTGATGAAGGGCATCTGCCAGTACGGACTGATTGAGGATGGCGACAGGATACTGATCGGATTGTCGGGAGGCAAGGACTCGCTGGCTTTGCTGGAGTTGCTGGCAGAGCGTTCGCGCATCTACAAGCCGAAGTTTTCGGTGGTGGCGGCGCATGTGGTCATGAAGAACATCGCCTACGAGTCGGACCTCGGTTACCTGAAGGCGTTTGCAGAGGAGAGGGGAGTGCCTTTCGTCTGCGAGGAAACGTCGTTCGATCCGTCGACCGACAGCCGGAAATCGCCCTGTTTTCTCTGCTCGTGGAACCGCCGCAAGGCTTTGTTCACGCTCGCCAAGGAACACGGGTGCAACAAGATTGCGCTGGGGCATCACATGGATGACATACTGGAAACGCTGCTCATGAACATGACTTTCCAGGGGGCTTTCAGCACGATGCCTCCGCGTCTTGAAATGCGCAAGTTCGATATGACGGTGATCCGTCCGCTGTGTCTGGTACACGAGTCAGACCTGAAGGAGCTGTCGGCGCTGAGAGGCTACAGGAAGCAGATAAAGAACTGTCCGTATGAAAGGGATTCCCACCGTTCGGATATGAAGGAGGTGCTTCGCAGGCTGGAGGAGATGAACCCCGAAGCGCGCTACAGCCTTTGGGGGAGCATGGGAAATGTCCAGGAAGATTTGCTGCCTTGACTCCGCTCCTTTTTCCGGAAAGGCGCAAAGAGGCGGCGGAAACGGCTGGCCGTCAGGTGTATAATTATTAACTATTCGCTATAATTTATGTGGACGCATGGTATTTATGCTGTAATTTTATTGGTATTTTCGAATATCTTCATGACATTCGCCTGGTACGGGCATCTGAAGATGCGTGAAGAGTTCAGTTGGTTTGCGGCTCTGCCGCTTATCGGAGTTATCGCTTTCAGTTGGGCGATCGCGTTTTTTGAATATTGTCTGCAGGTTCCTGCCAACCGCTTGGGATTCAAAGACAGCGGAGGACCGTTCGACATCATGCAGCTGAAAGTGATTCAGGAAGTGATAACGCTTGCCGTGTTTACGGTGTTCTCGATGATTGCCTTCAAGGTGGAACTGAAATGGAATCACCTGGCCGCGTTTGTCTGTCTGGTGCTTGCCGTATATTTTGTGTTCAAGAAATAAGCCGTTCAGTCGCTCATTTCGCGCAGCCGCCGGATTTGCCGCTGCACGTCGTACGGGTTGGTGTGCATTTCCTTTCCGCGTTTGTTCTTCTGATGGCTGATGGAATCTTCCGTCTGTTTGCGCCGGATGTATTCATACAGATTGCCTTCACTGCTTTGCGGTGAGGGCTTTTTTTCTTTCTGCTTCTTGTTTCCGTCGGAGCGGGCGGGCATTTTCAGCGTGTCGGCTGGCACAGCCTGTGCAATGCTGTCCGTATCTTTCGTGGAATAGACGGGCAACAAGCGGTAAAAGTTGGGCATTTTCAGGCTGTCTTCCTTCGTAGGCTTGTAGTCCTTGTATGTTTTCCAGGCGTTTGCATGCTTCTTGTTGTGTGCCAGCATGCGTCCGCGGGGGCTCAGGGTGCTGTAGAGGAAGCCGATGAAGTCCAGTCCCCCGATGACGGCTGATGCTCCGAGCGGACCTCCGGCTCCGCCTGTGGCACGCCGGTACATCGCTCCTGTTGAGGGAGCGATGCTTAGTCCGTATTCGTCGTAGTACGGTGCGTAAGGATTGAGTGTCCATGAAATCTCCAGCTTTTTGGGACGTCCCGCCACGAGTTTGTCATAGATGGGGTCTTCGCCGAACTTTGTCCAGATGGTGTAAGGCTCGAAGCGGAACCAGCCGGTCGGTTTCCACAAGATGGAGCTGTCTGTCAGGCTTCTCGGGATGCTCGTGAACTCTTTAAACTTCATCCAGCTTTTTTCCACCGGCGCTTCTTTGGGCGTTTCCTTCCGCTCGGGAGAATTTCCGTTGAAGTCAAACTGGATCATCTTCACCGCATCCATGTTCAGACGTATCTCCTTGTCCTCTTTCTGTTCCTGTGCGGAAAGGGGAAGCAGTTCTGCCAGACAAAACAAGATGGAAATCTGTGTCCGGAAGCGGTGTCTATAGGAGATGGAATGTTTCATCGGCGTTTTTTGTCTACTCTTCCGCCTTGCATCCAGCACTTCTTGTAGTAGGGTTCGCTCAGGCTGCTCACGATGACTCCCTGGCTGGAACTGGCATGTATGAATCGTCCTTCCTTCAGGTATATGCCCACATGGTTGGCCTTTCTTTTTCTCTGCCCGTCATGAAAGAACACGAGGTCGCCTTCCTGCAGTCTGTTTCTGGACACCCGCCGGCAGTCTTTTGTGCGCTGGTCTTCCGAGCTTCGGTTAAGCTTCTTGTGATATACTTTTTTGTAGATGGCATAAGTAAGACCCGAGCAGTCCACTCCCCGGATCGAGTTTCCGCCGTATCGGTAGGGCGTGCCTATCCATTTGGCCGATTCGATGTAGAGCGGATGATAATCGTCCATTTCGATGTCCATGTCGAGGCAGATAGCCGCATGTGCAAGCTGGTAATAGTTCAATCGTGGTGCCGTTGTCTTGCAGGAAGACAAAGCCAGCACCACGATTGCAAACAACAGATATTTTGTCAGTGTAGAAAGTCTGTACATACTTCGGAGCATTTTCATTCAGACAAAAGTAGCGAAATTCTGCCTGTGTCACGCTTTCGTTTAGACTATTTTAAAGGAAAATCAGTTTTCTTTCTCCGCTTCGCCGTCTTCTTTCCATTCGAAGTAGCTTTCGAGTTCCTTTTCCGCCTCTCCGCTGTTGTTGGTCAGGTCGCGGATAATGGCGCCGTGTTCAAGCAAAGCGATGCGCGAGCTGATTTCAACCGTATGCAGCAAGTTGTGGCTTGATACCAGGATTGTTGCTCCGTCGTCTGCCGGTACTCCTTCAGCATGTGTTTGAGTGCGGATTGCGAAGTCGGGTCGAGAAAGTTGAACGGTTCGTCGAGGATGAGCAGGGACGGATTGTGAATCAGTGCCCCGATAATGCCCACCTTCTGCTTGTTGCCCGCCGACAGGTTTCGGATGTAAGTCTTCTGTCCTTTTATCTCTCCGTTCATGAAGCGCTCGAACCGGTCGGTGCGTTCCTGAACCGTTGCCTTGTCAAGTCTGTATGCTTTTCCTATGAACTGGAAATATTCGTCAGGCGTGAGATAGTCTATCAGAAAGCTTTCGTCCATATAGGCTCCGGTCGTTTCTTTCCACCGCTCGTTTCGGCTTACATCCTCTCCGTCGATCAGAATGCGTCCGTCATCGGCTTTCAGCAGATCCAGCATCAGCCGGAAAAGCGTGGTCTTTCCGGCTCCGTTGTTGCCTACAAGCCCCAGCATTTCCCCTTCGGGAATCCGGTATTCGGCGATGTCGACGGCAGTTTTTTCGCCGTAGCTTTTTTTCAGTTGTTCTATCTGTATTTTCATGCTTTTTACGTTTATCAGAAGTTATCGTGTATTTCTCAGGCTTTCCATTGTATGGTATCGCCTTTTCATGATTTGCCGGTAGATGGCCTTGAGCCATACAGGCTGCATGATCATTCCGCCAAGGCCGGCAGCAAGACAGATCCAGTTTCCGGCTGCATCGCCCACAACGATTGGCAGTACCTTGGACAGCAGGATAGGAAGGAACAGCGCGACGGCAACGGTCACCGACTGATAGGCTGTGTTCCATTGTCCTTTTCCCCACAGGGAGGCGGTCAGAGGGGCTGTCTTGTCGTTGAATATGGCCAGGCACATCAGCATCGGCAGTGTAATTCCCGCCGTGAAGAAGAGCTGCCCCATGACATAAGCGAACGGCAGGCTGCTCCATATGCAGGAAGGAAGCAGGCAAGCCAGCGGAACTGCCAGCAGCAGGCAGTGCATGTAGTATTTTCCCTTCAGCAGGTTGTAGAGCGAGCCTTTCCTTGCCATGATTCCGTCAAGATAGTTTCCCTCATAAGCCATGATGCGGGAAAGAATGGCCACGCCATACGAGCAGAAGCAATACACACAGTAGAAATAGACCATGAACGGGGACTGGGCCTGTTCGTCATCGGATGTCATCCCGAACAGCATGGCGGCGAAAAGCACAATGCATACTGTCAGCGTCTTGAAGTTGGCGCTTGTTGCCTTGTTGCGGGTGATGAGCTTCATCTCCAGCCGCATGAATTCGCCCGTTTCGCCGAACTTGTCCAGCCAGCCGAACTGTCTGACGTGCTTTACGCGCGTATCTTCTTTGCGGGCCAGCTCGTTGTAGATTGCCTTATGCTGGACGGAACTGTTCAGATACCATAGCAGGACGATGGCAGCCAGCACGGACAGGAACGCCAGCGGATTCCATCGGATCATCGCGTCGCCAAGCCACATGCTTGCGCTGCTGACGCCTCCTCCGGTCGCCAGTTCGGCAACCAGCAGTCCTGCGTAGAGCAGGACAGGCAGCAGAATCCAGATAACGTGCGAACGTATCAGCGTGCGTGCCAGCACCGACCAGTAGGCGTTCATCACTGTCAGCAGCCAGATGCCCAGCGCATAGCCGGCCATTCCGGAGATGCCGAAGTATCGGGCGACGGTGAGGAAGCCGAAAGGAACGAACAGGAAGAGCCAGAACAGATTGAATAGCTTCAGCCCTGTCTGCAATAGCAGCGTGTTCATGATTTTCTGCTTCGGAACAGGGAGGAGCAGATACGGCTTTATTTCCTGCGAGGGCAGGGGAAGCATGAACCGGACGAGGAAGTCGATGAACAGGAAAATGGTCAGTCCGCCGTTCATCATGTCGTATGCTTCGAGATGCCGTACTTCTTTAAACGCAAAGGACAGCGATACCCCGATAAATGCGAGGTATGCTGCCCAGAATGCGACAAACACATAAACCAGCGCCTTGGCATACCGGTTTTTGTCGTAGATCGGACTTCTCCGTTCGGCCAGGCGTTGGTTGTGCCGGATTGTTTTCAGTAACATTTTCCTTTATTTGTTTACGGGAGAACTCATGCTTACTTCAATCTGGTTGTTCTGTCCGAAGAATGCTTTGGCGAAAGCCTTCAGGTCGTTTGCCGTGATGCTCTTCACCGTATCTTCGTAGCCGGTGTTCATGTCCAGATTTTCCCAGTAGTATTCTATGATTCTGTTCACCCAGTAACCGTTTTCCTTCTGGTTCTGCTGGTAGGTCTTCAGCATGTATTCCTTCACCTTGTTCAGGTCGTCTTCCTTCGGACCGTCGGCGATGAAGTCGCTGATGCCTTTTTTGATCAGTCCGACCATTGCTTCGCGTCTTGCAGGATCCGTGTCGAAATAAATCTGGAATCTTCCTTCTTCCTTCGGATATTTTTCGATGCCTCCGTTACAGCTTACTCCGTATGTTCCTCCGGCCTCTTCGCGTACAGTCTGCGTGTAGAGGATGTCCAGCAATTGGGCCATAATGCTCATCATGATGCTGTTCTTCTGCGTATATGCGCACTTGCCGCTGTTGAGGATGATGACGGTTGATTTCGGGGTTTCCAGGTTGCGCACGAAGTCGTTGTTGTAGATGCCCTGGCGGATATCCATCTTGTTGTCGCGGAAACTCTCCTGACGCTTGATGGTAGGCAGTCCGCCAAGATACTGCTCGATGAGCGGGGTTGCCGTGGCGAGGTCGATGTTGCCGACCAGAACGAAGGTGAAGTCGCCCGCTTCGGCAAAACGGTCTTTATAGAGCGACATGACTTTGTTATAGTCAATCTTGTCGAGCATATCAGCCTGCAAGTCGAGCGCACGCGGGTGGTTGTTGTAGAGAGCCACTCTCAATGTATCGCTGAATGCAGCCATCGGGTTGGCCTCCTGGTTGCTCAGAGAAGCTTTCATGCGCTGGATGAACGAAGTGTAGGCAGCCTGGTCCATGCGCGGCGCCGTGAAGCGCAGATAGGTAAGCTGGAGCATCGTTTCCAGATCTTTCGGCGAGCAGCTTCCGGAAAGGGTTTCGGTAAGCGTGTTTACCCAGGCGTTGGCAGAAGCTACCTTGCCAGCCAGCACCTTGTCGAGGTCAACGCTGCTGAAGTTGCCGAGGCCGCCCACTGATACGATATCGTTCAGCAGGCTGTACTGAAGCACGTCGCTGTCGTTGAACAGGGAGTTTCCGCCCGGGCTGTATGCGCTCATGCGGATTTCGTCGGCCTTGAAGTCTGTCGGCTTCACGATGACGCGCACGCCGTTGCTCAAGGTCAGGACAGTCGATCCGAACTGTCCCGCTTCTGTCTTCACCACCTTGCCAGCCTGCGGTTTCTCTTTCATAAGCGGTTCGTCGGATACTTTGTCGGCATACGGTTCCAGCTTTTCGGCGCGCACTTTGTCGATAACGCCTTTCAGTTCGGCCTCAGTCGGATATTTCATGCCCTCTTTTTCGGGGCAGAAGGCGCAGAGCACGATGTTGTTTTCCTTGATGAGCTGCTTCATGAATTCGTTGACTGCCTCAACCGGAATGTTGGGGACAATCTGGTTCATGATGGCATACTCATTCTCGATGCCCGGAATCGGCTCGTTGTCGATGAAGTGTCTGACGTATTCCTGTACGTATGTGCTTGTCTTCTGTTTGTCACGCTCGTTGTAGGCTACTTCCAGCATTCTCAGATAGTCGGCCTTGGCGCGTGCATATTCGCTTGCAGTGAACCCGAACTGGCGGACACGTTCGATTTCCTTCATGAGAGCCTCTGTTGAGGTCAGCACCCCGTCTTCTTTGGCTACGGCGAGTCCGATGAACGCGCCTTTCGTCTTGGCCACCAGGAATTCTCCGTCGTATGCCTGCGCTTGCAGGAAGGGCGGGTTTGCCTGCTGTGTCAGTTCGCTCAGGCGGGCGTTCAGCATGCTGGCGATCATATACTTCATGTAGTTCACAACCAGGTAGCTCATGTTGCTCTTCTGGTCGTTCGGGAACGCATCGTGCTTGTGGAACAGATAGATGATGGGAACCACCTGCTCCTTGTCTTTTGCGATGGCCACAATCGGTTCGTCGTTGTCCGACACGGGGAAGTATTCGCGCGTGGCTGCATTGGCTGGCATTTCGATGGAGGAGAAGACGGACTTGATTTTCTGCTCGATCTTGTCCACATCGATATCGCCGACAACGATGATTCCCTGCTGGTCGGGGCGGTACCATTTCTCATAGTAGTCGCGGAGAGCCTGGTAGGGGAAGTTGTCTATCACTTCCATCGTTCCGATAGGCAGACGGTAGGCATATTTGCTGCCTTTGTAGATCACGGGGAACACCTTTTCGTACATGCGCATCATGGCGCTTGAGCGGGTGCGCCATTCTTCATGGATCACGCCGCGCTCCTTGTCGATTTCTTTCGGGTCGAGGGTGAGGTCGTTGGCCCAGTCGTGCAGGATGAGCAGACAGGAGTCAACGAGGCTTTCGCGGACGGGCACGTTCGTGATGTTGTAGACCGTTTCGTCTACCGACGTGTAGGCGTTGAGGTTTACTCCGAACTTTACGCCGTTCTGTTCGAGATATTCACGGAGCAGATCTCCCGGGAAGTTCGTTGTCCCGTTGAAGCACATGTGTTCCAGAAAATGAGCCAGTCCCCTCTGGTTGTCATCCTCAAGAATAGAGCCCACTTTCTGGGCGATGTAAAAGTCAACCTGGTTTTCCGGCAGTTCGTTGTGGCGGATATAGTAGGTCAGCCCGTTGTCGAGTTTGCCGATGCGCACGTTCGGATCTGTCGGAATCGGAGGCATCTGCTGGGCAAATGCCGCTCCCGCGCTTCCCATAAGGAAGACGGCGATGAGAGTTTTTCTAAAAAAGTTTTTCATATGACAAATGATGGTTAGTTTTCCGTTCTTTGATTCAGAGCATTCCTTCGGCCGAAAGGTAACGTTCGGCCTCGATGGCGGCCTTGCATCCGCTTCCTGCTGCTGTAACGGCCTGGCGGTAGTGCGGGTCGGCCACGTCGCCGGCTGCAAAAACGCCCGGAACGCCGGTGCGCGGAGTGCCCGGTTCTGTAATGATGTATCCGGTTTCATCAGTCTTTACCCACGGCTTGAAGATGTCCGAATTGGGCTTGTGGCCGATGGCGAGGAAGAATCCGTCGATGGCTACGTCGTAGCGTTCTTCGTCGGGCTGTCCCATGCGTTTCACCACATGCATTCCCTCCACGCCGTTGTCGCCGTAAAGCCCTACGGCATTGTGTTCGAAGAGCACGGTGATGTTCGGATGGTTCATCACCCGTTCCTGCATGATCTCGGAGGCGCGCAGGTAGGGCTTGCGAACCACCACGTACACCTTGCTGGCAAGTCCGGCCAGATAGACAGCCTCTTCGCAGGCAGTATCTCCTCCGCCCACGACAGCTACCGTCTTTTTGCGGTAGAAGAATCCGTCGCAGGTGGCGCAGGCGCTGACTCCCATGCCGGCGTATTTCTTCTCGTCTTCCAGTCCGAGGTATTTGGCTGTGGCAGCCGGTCGAGATGATAACCGTGTCGGCCGTGATTTCTTTTTCCTCATCTATAATAAAGGTATAGGGGAGCTTTGCTGAGGTCGGCCTTTGTGACGATTCCTCGCCGGATGTCTGCTCCGAAACGTTCGGCCTGTTTGCGCAGGTCGTCCATCAGCACAGGACCGGTTACACCTTCCGGATAACCCGGGAAATTCTCCACTTCGGTTGTGGTGGTCAGCTGCCCTCCGGGCTGAAGACCTTCGTACATGTTACGGTATTACGCAATTGGTGTTTAACCATGAAGTGGATGCCGCTCTTTGTGAGAAAGCAAATAAGCTGGGACGCGAATATGTTATCCAGGTGACGGGAACCGTTCGCGAACGTTCAAGCAAGAATGCCAATATTCCTACCGGGGAAATCGAAATCATCGTTTCGGAACTGAATGTGCTGAATGCCGCTCAGACTCCTCCGTTCACTATCGAAGACAATACGGACGGCGGGGATGACCTGCGCATGAAGTACCGTTATCTGGATTTGCGCCGCAACGCCGTCCGCAAGAACCTGGAACTGCGTCATCGTATGGCTTTCGAGGTGCGTAACTATCTGGATAAGCAAGGATTCCTGGAAGTCGAAACTCCGGTGCTGGTAAACTCGACGCCTGAGGGGGCGCGTGACTTTGTCGTGCCTTCCCGTATGAATCCCGGACAGTTCTATGCACTTCCGCAGTCTCCGCAGACGTTGAAACAGTTGTTGATGGTTTCCGGTTTCGACCGTTATTTCCAGATCGCGAAATGTTTCCGCGACGAGGACCTCCGTGCCGACCGCCAACCGGAATTTACACAGATCGACTGCGAAATGAGCTTTGTGGAACAGGAAGACGTGCTGAACATTTTCGAAGGAATGGCCAAGCATCTGTTCAAGGTGATCCGGGGCATCGATATAAAAAGAAGCTTTCCCGCGTATCAGTTGGCACGATGCCATGAAATATTACGGAAGCGACAAGCCGGACCTGCGTTTCGATATGAAGTTCGTCGAACTGATGGACATCATGAAGGGACACGGCTTCTCCGTATTCGATAATGCTGCTTATGTCGGCGGTATCTGTGCGGAAGGGGCGGCTTCTTATACGCGCAAGCAGCTGGATGCGCTGACTGAGTTTGTGAAACGTCCGCAGATCGGTGCAAAGGGCATGGTATATGCCCGTGTGGAGGCAGACGGCAATGTGAAGTCGAGTGTGGATAAATTCTATACCCAGGAAGTATTGCAGCAGATGAAAGAGGCCTTTGGTGCAAAACCGGGCGACTTGATTCTGATCCTTTCCGGCGACGATGCGATGAAGACGCGCAAACAACTTTGCGAATTGCGTCTGGAAGTGGCCGGTCAGTTGGGCTTGCGTGACAAGAACAAGTTCGCCTGCCTGTGGGTGATCGACTTCCCGCTGTTCGAGTGGAGCGAAGAAGACCAGCGCTTCTATGCAATGCACCATCCGTTTACTTCTCCCAAACCCGAAGATATTCCTTTGCTGGACAGCGATACGGGAGCCGTCCGTGCGAATGCATACGACATGGTGATCAATGGTGTCGAAGTGGGTGGCGGTTCCATCCGTATCCACGACAGCAAGTTGCAGGATAAGATGTTCCAGTTGCTGGGCTTCACCGAAGAAAAGGCACAGGAGCGTTTCGGCTAACTCGGGCCGCGACGTGATGCTGGATGCTCCGGGTTATCTCGACCAGAAACAGTTGGATGAGCTGCACCTGAAAGTGGATATTGAAGAATAATCAGAAACCGAAACACCGGATGAAAGAATCTGTGCGTATTTTCCGCTTTGCAATGGTGGGCACCCTCAATGCTTTGATCACGGCCCTGGTCGTATGGTTGCTGATGCACATTGAGGGAGAGAGCTACATTACCGCCAACATCATTGCATATGTCATAGCGCAGATCCATAATTTTATCTGGTGCAAATACTGGATATTTCCTTTGGAGTCCGGCGACAAAAAAAATAGCATCTGGCATCAGATGCTATTTTTTGCCGGAGCTTTCCTGCTGGCCTACAGCGCGCAGTTCTTGTTTCTTCTCATGCTTGTCGAGCTGCTGCATTGCAATGAATACCTGGCGCAGTTTCTCGGCCTCTTCATCTACGGTGCAGTCAACTTCATGACCAACAAGCACGTTACGTTCCGTTAGGCCATTTCAATGAGGTGCTGTTCTTCGATGTAGTTCAGTTCCTTTTCCAGAATCACCTGACGTGTCAGATCCGGATTGTCGGTGCGGAACACCAGTATTCCTTTGCCCGACAGCAGGAATGAATAGAGATAAGAAATCCCTATGCCGGCTTCACTGAAGCTGCGTATGGCGTCGGCGGCCCGTCCCGGACGGTTGTCGAGCATGATGGCGAACACGTCAGACAGATTCGCGGATATTCCTGCCTGTCTGAGCGTTTCGTAAGCCCGCATCGGTTCAGAACAGATGATGCGGTAAATTCCATATTCCACCGTGTCCGAGATGGTGGAGGCGATCAGCTGGATTTTCGCTTCCTTAAGCAGCTCGAGCACTCGCAGAAGTGTTCCGGACTTGTTCTCTATAAATACAGACAATTGATGTACGGTCATAGGTATCATTCTTTTTGAGATTATGCTTAGATTAATGTTTTTCGCAGGTCTTTCACGCGGACGGCTTTTCCTTCCTGTTTGGGCAGGCTGCCCTTAGGGATGAGCTTGACTCTCGGAGCGATGAGAATCTCGTCTTTCAGTTGCCGGGTGATTTCTTTTGTCAGGTTCTGCAAGAATGCATAGTCGTCGGTAAAGTCGTTGAGCTCAACCTCTACCGTCATCTCGTCATTCGCTTCAAGATTGGTGAGGGTAATCAGATACTCATTGCCCAGTTCCTTAAACTGCATGAGGATGTTCTCAATCTGTATCGGGAAAATGTTTACCCCCTTCAGAATCATCATGTCGTCGCTTCTTCCTTTCATGCGGTCGAGGCGCTTGTGGTGTCTTCCGCACGGGCAGTCGCCGGGCAGTATGCGTGTGAGGTCGCGCGTTCTGTATCTGAGCAGCGGCATGGCCTCCCTGTTGATCGTTGTCAGAACCAGTTCGCCCACTTCTCCTTCCAGTACGGGCTCCAGTGTGTTCGGATCCACGATTTCCACGATATAATAATCTTCCCATATATGCAGTCCGTTCTGCTCCGGACATTCGAAAGCCACTCCCGGTCCGCACATCTCAGACATGCCGAACGAATTGTAGGCTTTCACTCCCAGCATTTCTTCGATGCGCTTGCGCTGCTTGTCGGAGTGAGGTTCGGCTCCGATTATCAGCGTATGCAGCCTGGTATCTCTGCGAGGATCTATTCCCATCTCTTCCATCACTTCGTAAAGCCTTCCTGCGTAGCTGGGAATAGCGTGCAGGGCAGTTGTGCCGAAATCGGTAATGAATTTGATCTGCCGTTTGGTGTTTCCGGCAGCAGCAGGGACAGTCAGCATACCCAAACGCTCGGCTCCGTACTGAAATCCGAGTCCTCCTGTAAACATGCCGTATCCTGACGAGTTCTGGAAGATGTCCCCCTTGCGCAGACCTACCATATAGAGGCAGCGCGCCACAGCGTTGGCCCATTCGTCGAGGTCGTGCTGCGTATGCAGGATGACCGTCGGTGTTCCGGTTGTTCCGCTTGACGAATGCAGGCGCACGACATTCTCCAGCGGCACGGCTGAAAGTCCGAAGGGATAATGATCGCGCAAGTCTTGTTTGGTGGTGAAGGGGATTTTCTGCAGGTCGTCCAATGACCGGATATCTTCCGGTTTCAGTCCTGCTTCATCAAAGCGTTGTTTATAGAAGGGAGAATGTATGCAGCGGCGGATTGTTTGCTGCAATCTCTCCAGTTGAAGCTTCTCTATCTCCGGGCGGGACATGGTTTCCAGCTCCGGATGCAAATACATCTGTTCGTTTTTCATGGGTTCTGCGGTAAAATTGTCTGTGTCGGATGCAGCCGTTTTTCCATTGCTGCATCCGACCAGAATCATTTGTCATTTATATTGTTGTTCTAGCTGCAAATATAGAAATAATTAAGATAGAGCCAACAAAAACTTTCAAATATTTACCGGATGCGGATTTTCGCTTTTAAAATGACCGCAGGGTCAGTCAAACGAACCGTAGCGTGTCGGCAGCAGTTTCCGATCTCCCAATGTGTTGTCTATGCGCGCCACATTGATCCAGAATTTGTTTTCGCGTACATCTTCTGTCGGATAAGCAGCCTTTTCGCGGCTGTACATGTGCTGCCATTTGTTTCCCACCACTTCATATTCCGGATGCGGGGCATTGAGAAGCACATTGTCTTCTTTTGATGCGTCGCCATTCTTGATTTCTTCTATTTCATCCCAAATGGTCAGCATAGCGTTTACGAAGCGGTCCAGTTCGGCCAGGCTTTCGCTTTCTGTGGGTTCGATCATCAGCGTTCCGTGTACGGGGAATGACAGGGTAGGGGCATGGTAGCCGAAATCCATCAGACGCTTGGATATGTCATTTTCTGATATTCCGCTTTCTTCGTGGATTTTTCTGCATTCAAGAATCATTTCGTGTCCTACAAAGCCTTTGCTTCCGCGGTAAACGATGCCGTAGGTGTCTTTAAGGCAGGCGGCCAGATAGTTTGCGTTAAGTATTGCTGCTTCTGTTGCATGCCGCAGCCCTTCTTCGCCCATCATGCAGATATATGCATAGGTAATCGGAAGAATGCCGGCGCTTCCATAAGGAGCAGCCGAAACTTCGTTCTGTTCATTCCCGAAAGACACGTGTCCCGGAAGGAATGGCAGCAGATGTTCTGAAACGCAGACGGGACCGACGCCCGGGCCTCCTCCTCCGTGCGGACTGGCAAATGTCTTGTGGAGGTTCAGATGGCACAAATCAGCGCCGATAGTGGCAGGGTTGGTCAGTCCGACTTGTGCATTCATGTTTGCTCCGTCCATGTATACCTGCGCCCCGCAGCGGTGAATGATCCGGCAGATTTCAGCGATGTCTTCTTCAAAAATGCCATGGGTCGACGGATAAGTGATCATCAGTGCGGCCAGATTCTCTTTGTTGGCTTCCGCTTTTGCCTTCAGGTCTTCGATGTCGACATTGCCGTGCTCGTCGCAGGCACAGGTCAGCGGTTCGTAGCCTGCCTGGACCGCTGATGCCGGATTGGTTCCATGAGCCGATGCCGGAATAAGCACCAGATGCCGGTGGCCTTCTCCGATGCTTTCGAGATAGCTGCGGATAATCCGCAAACCGGTGTATTCTCCCGCCGCGCCTGAGTTGGGCTGTAAGGTGACGCCGGCGAATCCTGTAATCGTTTCCAGTTGGGCGGAGAGGTTTTTTATCAGAATCTGATAGCCTTCGGCCTGATCTTCCGGAACCAGCGGGTGTATGTTCATCCACGCGGCATTGCTCAGCGGCAGCATTTCGGCGGCAGCGTTCAGCTTCATCGTACACGAACCGAGTGAAATCATGGAATGAGCCAGAGAAATGTCCTTGCGTTCAAGCCGTTTGATGTACCGCATCATTTCCGTTTCGGTGTGGTACTTCTTGAATATGTCGTGCGTAAGGAACGAAGACTGTCTTCGCAGCCCTTCCGGGATAGATGCCGAGTCTGGTATCTCGGCTGCGTCGTGGGTTGACTTTTCTGCTGCAATGCCGAAAACGGTTACGAGGAGGTTCGAGTCGGCCAGAGTGGTCGTTTCATCTATGCTTACGCCTATGTCGCCGTTTCCGAAATAGCGCAGGTTGATGTTTTTGCTTAATGCGATTGTGCGTAGCTTCTGTACGGTGACCTGCTCAGGCAGTCCAATCCGCAGGGTGTCGAAGAATGTTTCATTCTTTATGGCATATCCCAGTCCGGCCAGCTGTGTTGCGAGCCATGAGGCGTTGGCATGAATCTTTCCGGCTATTTCTCTGATGCCCTCCGCTCCGTGGTATACGGCATAGAATCCTGCCATCGTTGCGAGCAGTGCTTGCGCCGTGCAGATATTCGACGTTGCGCGTTCTCTCTTGATATGCTGTTCGCGTGTCTGCAAGGCCATCCGGTAGCAAATGTGGCCGTACTTGTCTTTCGAGAGCCCGATGATTCGTCCCGGCATGTTCCGTTTGTATTCGTCGCGGGTAGCGAAGTACGCAGCCGAAGGTCCGCCATAGAACATGGGTATTCCCAGGCGCTGTGTGCTTCCGTAAACGATGTCGGCGCCCCATTCGCCGGGAGGTGTCAGGAGGGCAAGGGACAAGATGTCGGCTCCTACCGCAACCTTGCAGCCGGCGGCATGTGCCTGCTCTGTAAAGGCACGGTAGTCTTCCACGCTGCCGCTGTTGTTTGGATACTGGATGATGCAGCCGAAAATGTCGGGAGTGAAAGCGGCTGTCTTGTAGCTGCCGATTTTCACGTTAATTCCCTGCGGAACGGCGCGTGTGCGGATAACGGCCAGCACTTGCGGAAAAATTTCTTCGTCGACAAACAGTGTATTGGCATTTGCCTTCTGCTGTGCGCGGCTGCGCAGACCGAACATCATGGTGGCTGCTTCGGCTGCTGCTGTCGCTTCGTCCAGCAATGAACAGTTGGACAGCGGCATAGCTGTCAGATCGCAGACAACGGTCTGGAAGTTCAGCAGCGCTTCCAGGCGGCCTTGAGAGATTTCGGCCTGGTAGGGAGTATAAGAAGTATACCACACCGGGTTTTCAAAGACATTGCGCTGGATTACTGCGGGAGTTACGGTATCATACCACCCGGCACCGATATATGACTTGTATATCTTGTTTTTCGATGCGAGCCAGGCGATGTGTTCGGAGAACTCCCGTTCGGTCATTGCAGGTTCAAGTTTCAGTTTTTCTTTCAGTCGGATGTTTGCAGGGATGGTTTTGTTTACCAGTTCGTCCAATGACTCCACGCCGATTTTTTCCAGCATGACAGCAAGATCCTTTTCGCCTATGCCTATATGTCTGTTGGCAAAAGTTGTTGTTCTCATAACGATTTTATGTTAAGGTTCAGATTTTTCAAGTTCCTGCTATCAGCGGAAGAAAGGATTGTTCATCTTTTCATAGCCGATAGTCGTTTCGTTTCCATGTCCGGGATATACTACGGTATCGTCCGGCAGGACAAAAAGTTTGGTCGCGATGCTTTCTCTCAGGTCGTCAAAGTTTCCTCCTTCCAGGTCTGCGCGTCCGATGCTTCCTTTAAACAGGGTGTCCCCGCTGAAAAGGCAGCGCTCTTTCTTGCAGTAGAAGACCATGCTTCCCGGCGAATGCCCCGGAACGGAAATTGCTTCCAGTTCCGTTTCGCCGAAGCGGATGATTTCTCCGTCGGTGATGCAGTGCCCCAACTGGGCCGGCTCTTCGTTGATAGGGAAGCCGAATGACTTGCAGAATGTCGCAAGTCCTGCGAGCAGGAACTCGTCACGCTGGCTTGCTTCAGGCTTTACGCCGAATTCGCGTGCTGCAAAAGCGTTTCCAAACTGATGGTCGGCATGCAGGTGTGTGTTGAGCAAATGCTTCACCGTGAGTTTGTTTCCCTCAACAAATTCCTTCAGCCGTTGCTGCTCTTCCTTGTAATAGCATCCTGCGTCTATGATGGCAGTTTCACATGATTCGTCGGCCAGCACGTAGCAGTTGACCGGAAACATATTGAATTCAAAGCGTTTGATTTTCATGGCAGTGTCTGTTTTTTAGTTTACAGTGACATAAACCACTTCCTTGGTCTTGAAATACTCTTCGCTGAAGATGTCGCTCAGGGCAATGACTTCCGCCCGGTGCTTGAATGGCGCCACTTCGTGTGTGAGGTCGCCTCCTTTCAGGCAGAACACGCCGTTGGGGGAAAGAGTTGCTCTGCTCTTTTTCCTGATATTTTTCCTCACGATCTTGATCAAATCTCCCAACGGCATTACTGCGCGGCTGACAACAAAGTCAAACTGTTGCTTTTCTTCTTCAGCCCGGCAGTGGCGGGTGGTTACATTCTTCAGGCCGATAGCTTGTGCTACTTCTGTTGCCACTTTCACTTTTTTCCCGATGCTGTCGATGAGATGAAAGTGCGAATCCGGAAACATGATGGCGAGCGGTATTCCAGGGAATCCTCCGCCGGTACCCAAGTCCATAATTTCCGTTCCCGGCCTGAATTTGATCACTTTGGCTATACCCAGCGAATGGAGCACGTGATGTTCGTAAAGGTTCGTGATGTCTTTGCGCGAAATCACGTTGATTTTGCTGTTCCAGTCTGTGTACAAGTCGTAGAGGGCAGCGAACTGCTGCTTCTGTTCGTCGGTAAGTCCCTGAAAATATTTGTTTATCAGTTCCATTGCCTTATTTTTTTATGTTCAGATAAGGTGTTATTTCTTCGTTTGATATTGTCAGCTTGAAGCTTCCCAGATAATAGGGAGCTATTTCGTAGGGATTGTATAGGAATTCGATGCCGTCGGCCTTCAACAGGAAGTTTTCGGGGATGAACACCTCTTCGTCAAGCAGGATGCCGTTGGCATGCAGTCCTTCGACCGAGGTGATGGTGTCCGTTTCCAGGCGTTCGTTGGCAGAGCCGATAATCTTTTCGAGGAGCAGTTTGCAGATGCCTTTCTTGTCCGCTTTTCCGAAAATTTCGTTTTCGCTCACCTGTCTGCCTGTCCGCGCGTTGATGTTCGCCCATTTCGCCCACGTGTTGGGGTGAGCTCCTCCCATATATTGCGAGGTGACCACCTTGTAGTTCCAGATGCTGTCGCGTCCTTTTTCAAGTTCGGAAGTGATCTCAAAGTCATAGTTGTACCACGACGGCATGTCTTCGGGACTGACTCCGTTTTCAAGGTCGGTGCGGTATGATTCGAGCACATCGCGCCTGTAGTCGCTTATCAGATTGTGCGTGATGGTATCTATGAACGTCTGCGGAGCCAGTTTGGCATAGAGGTCGCCGAAATACATCTGCTTCAGCGTGTGGTTGACCGCTTCTGAAACAGTGTCTTTTTCCGAATGAGGGTTCAGGTAGGCAAAGCTGAGCTTGATGTGGCAGTTGGGCGACGCTTTGTCATTGCCCAGCAGATATACGGTCGTATCGGTGATGCAGGCATTCACCGCAGCCTCTCCATAGCCCTGTCCGTCGGTGCATCCTGTAACCAGCATGCCGGCTCCCGTGCAGGCGATAAGAGATGAGAGAACAATTCTTTCTGTTTTCATGTCGTTTGATAATTTTGTCTGACATGTGCGGGTCTGCCCCGACATATCAACGTTTTGTCTTACAAATATAGTATAAATCGGGTATTGTAGCTATAAAACGCCACTTCTTTTTTGTTTTCCTTTGTCTTTTGGGTGAAAAATTGTTACTTTGTCTGCATCAATCTTATAAAACGATGGAAACGATCAAATTTGAACGATGGGGAGTGGTCCCTTATGCCGTTGCGTGGGACAGACAGAAATCGCTGTTTGACGGGCTGGTCCGTGCAAAGCAGGAGGGCGCAGCGTATGTCAACCGGATTGTTTTTTGCCAGCATCCTCCCGTATATACTTTGGGAAAGCACGGGAAAGAGCAGAACATGCTGCTCAACCGCGAACAGTTGCTTGCCGTACACGCGGAACTGTTTCATATTGACCGGGGAGGAGATATCACTTTCCATGGACCGGGGCAGCTGGTTTGCTATCCGGTGCTGAATCTGGAAGACTTTCATCTGGGACTGAAGAGCTATCTTCATTTGCTTGAGGAGGCGGTGATCCGTGTGTGCGCTTCGTATGGCGTTTCTGCCGGACGTGCGGAAGGAGCGACGGGCGTGTGGCTGGATGTCGGCTCTCCCCGCGAGCGGAAGATCTGCGCGATGGGAGTGAGGAGCAGCCATTTCGTCACGATGCACGGGCTGGCCCTGAACGTGAACACCGACTTGCGGTATTTCGGTTATATCAATCCTTGCGGGTTCATCGATAAAGGGGTGACTTCCTTGGCTCAGGAAACAGGCCGCGAAGTGCCTTTGGAAGAAGTTGAAGCGAGGCTCGAGAACGAGTTGCGCAGCCTTCTGCAGGAAGCGGCGGCTGTGAAGGGGTGAGCCCGGTTTCCGCTTCATTTCCGGGCGGCTGCCATATAAGCCTCTATTTGCCGGCTGATTTCCTGCATCCCTTTTACAGAAGGATGTCCTGCTATTTTGTCGATATCTTGCAGTTCGATGTATTCCACTCCGTAATGCTTGCATATTGTCTTGACGGATTCGTCTATCTCTTCCTTCAGCTCTGTGTTGATCAGAAAATAGATGTCCACATTGATGTACCGTTTGGTCATGTAGTCAAGCATGTAAGCCATTGCCGGGCGGAATTTGTAGAGGTCCTCCTTCTTCCATCTTCCATACTGGTATTCTCCCAGAGGCGATCCGGCCCAGCTGTCGTTTGTTCCTCCGAAGATGAAGATGACATCCGGATCGCCCAGATTGCTCATCCGCGTGATGAACGAGCGGTCGGAGTAGTCTTTCTTGTCATATCCGGTGTTGCAGACGGTAGCCCCCGAATAAGAGTTGTTCATGCAGAGGCGGAGGCCGTTTCCGGAGATGAATTTGTGCCACCATGTAAGCGTGACGTCATTCACGTCATTTCCCTGTTGGGTCGCGTCGAAATACCATGGAACGTTGCCCGCAGGAATATATCCCTCGTATGTAGAGTAAGAGTCGCCGAGGATGGAAACGGATTTCTTGTACTGTGCAAAGCTGTGGCTGCATGCAAGCAATGAAAGAAGGAAGAAGAGGCAAATATTTTTCATGTTTTCTAACGTTTAACTGCCGATAAAGGTACGAATAAAATCCAAGATGCGGAAAGGTATGTCCGTTTTCTTTTCGCCGGCGGCGTTTTTTGTATGAAGGGCAAGCTGCATGCGCTTCAGGAAGGAATACTTGCAGGCAACAGGGCGGTGAGGCAGATGCGAAAGCGCGGAAGCACAGAGCGTTTGTGCGCTGCGCTTCCGCGTTTGCCTGTGCGGCTTTTTCTTGTGGATTTGGGACAGTTACTTTCCGAGCTTGTCGTAAGCCTCGTCGTTGACCGGCTCCAGCCATTCGTTGGAAGTGTTTTCTCCCGGAATCTCAAATGCCAGATGCGCAAACCAGCTGTCGGCTGCCGCGCCATGCCAGTGCTTTACGTTGGCCGGAATGTGGATGACATCGCCCGGGCGCATCTCAACGGCCGGCTTTCCTTCTTCCTGATACCAGCCCCGTCCGGCTACGCATACCAGCATCTGTCCGCCGCCCTTCGTTGCGTGATGAATGTGCCAGTTGTTGCGGCAGCGAGGCTCGAAGGTGACGTTGGAGAACGAAACCTGTTCGGTAGAAACCCGTGCCAGGTAGCTGTTTCCGATGAAGTATTTGGCGAAGGCCGTATTAGGCTCGCCGATGGGGAAAATCATCTCTTTCTGAAAAGCCGCCTTCCCGTTGTCGTCGGCAGACACATCTTCCGCCCACACGTCTTTTGCCATGCGGAATGCAGCCCATGCGTTGGGCCATCCGGCATAAAAGGCGATATGGGTGAGCAGTTCAGAAATTTCGGTCCGCGTCACTCCGTTGCTTTTCGCAAACTGCAAGTGGTGGGTCAGCGAAGAGTCTACGATACCTTTTCCTATCAGTGTGGCCACCGTTATCATGCTGCGGTCGTGCGGGCTCAGCCCTTTGCGGTTCCACACTTCTCCGAAGAGGACATCATCGTTCAGTTCCGCGAACTTTGGGGCGAAGTCGCCCAACTGCACATGTCCTGCGGTCTGTGTAATTTTTTTCTTGTGCCATAGTTGCATAAATGTTAAATACTGGAATAGTCAGAACTAAAAATACAAGTTTTTTTGTGTCTGTCCCAAAGATGCGCCATCCGTGGGAGTGATTTTCATGATTGCTGGTCGTATTCATAAATGATTCTGCTTTTATAATTCTGATACAAAAGTAGCGTTTCGGGCTGTATGCAGCCATAACCAAATTACGGATAATCGTACCTTATTTACAGATTTGCGCTTTCATTCATGCGCCGGAATGCCTGCGTGTCTTCAGTCATCCCGGCGGAGGCCGAAAAATGAGCTGTTATCTTGATGCGGATGACGGCTCATTTTTTTTATTTGTCCCATCATCCGCATCAAAATGTCCCGTCACGTTTTCAGAAAAGCCGGCTGATGGCTTCGGAGGCTATGCGGCAGCGGAGATGCGTGTATTTTTATGTGTGGCATAAACCGCTGAGAAATAGCCACTATCAAAAAATGAATATTTATATCTGCAAATTATTCTTGAAATTATTTGGCTGATTCAACCGAAAAGCTTACCTTTGCACTCGCAATTGAAAAAGCACTCTTAGCTCAGTTGGTAGAGCAACTGACTCTTAATCAGTGGGTCCAGGGTTCGAATCCCTGAGGGTGTACGATTTTTCGGAAAGTTTGACAATTTAATGGATGCACTCTTAGCTCAGTTGGTAGAGCAACTGACTCTTAATCAGTGGGTCCAGGGTTCGAATCCCTGAGGGTGTACCAGAGGACCCGGCCGTGAGGTGTGAGGGAACTCCAAAAAGACAAGGCTCTTCAAGTCGTGCAGACCTGGAGAGCCTTTTTTCTTTCTCCTCTTCCTTTTTTGCCGGGGCACGCATGTGCATCCCCGGCATGTCTTTGCTTTTCATTCAAAATGATACATGTCTGAGGGAAGCACACGGCGCAGCGGAACCACCTGGAGGTCTTTGCCGACGGTGATGCCCTTCTCTTTCAGTGCCAGCTCTACTGTTTTCAGTGCCAGTTCGGGGTGGTTGTTGTCTTTGCTCAGATGGCACAGCCACACATATTTCAGCCTGTCCGTAAAGTTCTCCGCCAGATAGTCGGCAAGCTCCCTGTTGCTCAGGTGCCCGTTCGGGCCTGCTATGCGCGCTTTCAGGTGCGGAGGATACGGTCCCATCTGAAGCATCGTTTCGTCATAGTTTGCCTCGATGATAAGGTAGTTTGCCTCTCTGATGAAGCGCGCCGCCTCGGGAGTGATGTGTCCGATGTCCGTGAGGAATGAAAACACCTTGTCTTCCGCAGTGATGCAGTATCCCACGTTGTCCGTTCCGTCATGCGGCACTTCGAAGCAGGTCACGTTGAAGTCTGCCAGTTGGAACGTTTCGTTTTTCCGGATGAAGCGTATGTGTTCTCCGCTGAGCTTCTCGGTCATGCAGTAGCTTTTGCGCATTCCGCCGTGAATCTCTTCCGTCGAATAGACGGGAATGTTGTATTTTTCTCCCAGATGCCCTACGGCTTTGATGTGGTCGGCATGGTCGTGTGTCACCAGCACGCCCCGCACTTTTCCCAGGCTGAGCCCGTGTTCCTTGAACACTTTCTTTATGGTGCGTATGCCTATTCCTGCATCTATCAGTATCGCGTTGTTGTCTGTAGCAAGGTAATAGCAGTTTCCGCTGCTTCCGCTTGCCAGGCTCATGAATTCTATTTTCATCGGTCTTCTGTTTTTCTTTTCTTTTTAAAAACGGAATGCAAATATACTAAAAAGATGGCTTCATGCGTTCGTGGCGGGAGGCAAGTTTCTGACAAAGCTGACGGAAAAGGCGAAAGGAGTGCCCTGCTGTCAAATATTTCGGCCGGGGAAGGGGGCGGATGTCGAAAAATCCATTACATTTGTGATTCGGAAAACCATTTGAAGACCTTTTAAAGATAAATTTTATGTCAACCTTAACCGTAACAATCATCATCGCATTCATTGCCGGATACTTATGTATCGCTTTAGAAACCTTAACCCGGGTCAACAAGGCCGCTGTAGCCTTGCTGATGCTGGTAGTGTGCTGGACGCTCTACATGTTCGACCCCGGAAACTTTCCCGGCATCTCTTCAGACGGAATCGCCGCGGCTGCCGGTTCGGTCATTGAGGGACATCTGGGAAGCACGGCCACAACGCTGTTCTTTCTGATGGGGGCGATGACCATTGTAGAAACCGTGGACCAGTACGGCGGCTTCAACTTCGTGCGCAACATGCTCAAGACAAAGAGCAAGCGCGGACTGCTGTGGCGCATCACGGCGATGACGTTCATCCTGTCGGCCATCCTCGACAACATGACTACGGCCATTGTGATGGTGATGATTCTGCGCAAGCTGGTTGACGACCGCAAAGACCGTCTGATCTATGCCTCGCTCATCATCCTGGCGGCCAATGCGGGCGGTGCCTTCTCGCCCATCGGCGACGTGACGACCATCATGCTGTGGAACAAGAGTCTGATTACCGCGGGGGGCGTCATCAAGGAGTTGTTTGTGCCTTCGCTTGTATCGATTGTTGTGCCTGCCTATATCCTGTCCCTGTCGCTGAAGGGAAATGTGTCCGGCGCGGCAGAACCGGAAACGTCTGCCATCGGCAACGGACTTACCGATGCGCAGCGCAAGACCGTGTTCTGGGTGGGTGTCGGCGGACTGGTGTTTGTGCCGGTATTCAAGTCGGTCACACATCTGCCTCCGTTTGTCGACATCCTGCTGGTTTTGGGACTGCTGTGGCTGGTGACCGAACTGTTCTACCGCGGGCAGGCCGAACATGACGAAAGCACGCAGAAGCGTCTTTCGGGCATCATCTCGCGCATCGACATGAGCACCATCCTGTTTTTCCTCGGCATCCTGATGGCGGTGGCCTGCCTGCAGGAAGTGGGTGTCCTGGCAACGGTGGGCCAGGGGCTTGACGATGCGTTCAACGGAAACTATTACCTCATTACAGGCATCATCGGCGTGCTTTCGAGCATTGTCGACAATGTTCCGCTTGTTGCCGGATGCATGGGCATGTATCCGCTGGCCGAAGTGGGCGACATGGCCCGCGACGGAATATTCTGGCAGCTTCTGGCTTATTGTGCCGGAGTGGGCGGTTCGATGCTGATTATCGGTTCGGCGGCAGGTGTGGTTGTCATGGGACTGGAGAAGATCACCTTCGGCTGGTATATGAAGCGCCGCACATGGGTTGCCTTTATCGGCTATGTAGCCGGCATTCTGGCCTACTGGCTCGAAAAGGCTGTTGTCGGGCTGTGACAATCATTGTTCCGGGAGCGGCGCAACTTCACCATGCGGCCGCTCCGTCAGACGGGAGGACGGCGCAGCTTCTTTTCCTTCGTTCCCCGAACGGTTCTTTTTTCCCTTTCCGCTCAGAGAAATGCAGCGCTTATTTGCCTTCGGATTCCGCGCCTTGCATCTTCTTCAATTTCCCAACAGCTTTCTCCAGCGACTCTTCCGGCTTGATGATGTTGTAGTTTCCCCAAAAGTCTTTGTCGAAAAACAGGGTTGCGTCATCCGAGAGTGCCTGCTCCGTGCCGAAGGCTTCGCGGACAGGAATAGCGTCGGCAGAGGGCTTGATGTCTGTCACCACCATTTCTGAAACGACTGCATACGAAGTGGCGAACAGCCTGCGCCGCCAGTCGCATCTGAAACGGATTTTTCTTCATCTTGCCGGCCCTTTGCTTACACCCGGACGATTTCATAGTTTCTGCTTCCCAGTCCGATTCGCTCTGCATATTCCACCACGTGCGCTTCTCCGCGGCTTTCAATGCGCTGGATGAGCGGGCGGTTGTTGTTGCCGTCCGCAGGCGTTACGGCGTAGACCAGATCAAGGCAGACTTGCTCCAGTGCCACGGGGTCGGCGGAGGCAAGGATGCCAATGTCCTGCATTTCGGGCGCGGCAGGACTGGAGTCACAGTCGCAATCCACCGACAGGTTGTTCTTCACGTTGATGCAGATCTCCTGATATGCTTCGCTGTATGCTTCTGTCTGGCAGTCAGGCTGTTTAGAAGGAAATGGCAGTGTTTCTTCTTCCGCTCGCCGTGGAAATTTCTTTATCTCCAGGTTAGAGATACAAATCTTTAGCCTGAAGATACATGTCTTTAGCTTAGAGATACATATCCTCAGCCTGGAGATGAAGTCTTTTTCTCCGTTGCCCGGGAAATGGCAGGGGAAGCTGCGGGTGAAATGCCCGGGCCCTTAAATATTTTAAGCATTATATAGAAACTGGAAAGGAATAAATTTGTACTTTTGTGCCGTATGAGCAGAATTTTAGCTATTGATTACGGAAGGAAGCGCACGGGGATTGCCGTTACCGACCCGATGCAGATTATCGCGAACGGACTGACTACTGTCCCGACAGGCGAATTGATGGATTTCCTGCTGGACTATATGAAGCGGGAGAAGGTGGAGCGTATCATTATCGGACATCCCAAGCAGATGAACAATCAGGATTCTGAAAGCATGAAGTATATCGTGCCTTTCGTGAACCGCCTCAAGAAGGTGCTGCCCGACGTTCCGCTTGAAATGGTGGACGAACGCTTCACTTCCGTGCTGGCGCATCAGGCTATGCTGGCGGGAGGACTCAAGAAAAAAGACCGCCAGAACAAGGCACTGGTCGATGAAATCAGCGCGACTATCATTTTGCAGTCTTATCTGGAATCGAAACGAATGTAAAACTGAATTATAAAACTACAGAAACGAAATGATTTTACCTATTTATGTATTTGGTCAGCCTGTCCTGCGTGAAGAGGCACAAGACATTACTCCGGATTATCCGAACCTGAAAGAACTTATCGCCAACATGTTTGAAACGATGGACCGTGCCGACGGGGTGGGGCTTGCGGCTCCGCAGATCGGTCTGCCCATCCGCGTGGTGGTGGTGGATCTTGATGTGCTTGCCGACGACATGCCTGAGTTCAAGGGCTTCCGTCGCGCCTATATCAATCCGCACATACTTGAAGCCGGCGACAATCTGGTTGCGATGGAGGAGGGGTGTCTGAGTCTGCCCGGCATTCACGAAAGCGTAAAGCGTCCGGACCGCATCCATGTGCAGTATCTTGACGAAGAGATGAAACCCCACGACGAATGGGTGGAAGGTTATTTGGCCCGCGTGATGCAGCATGAGTTCGACCATCTGGACGGAGTGATGTTCATCGACCATCTGTCTGCTCTCCGCAAGCAGATGATCCGCGGAAAACTGAACAGTATGGTGAAAGGAAAAGCCCGCTGTTCGTATAAGGTGAAAACTGTAAAATGATAAAGAAGTTCCTATACATATTATATATAGGTATGTGCTTTCCGGTGGCATCAGCGGCACAGATCAATGCCGAACGGGTGATGACCATCGGAAAGAACGCGCTCTATTTTGAGGACTATGTGCTGTCCATTCAATATTTCAATCAAGTAATTAACGCAAAGCCTTACATGGCGGAGCCTTTCTTCTACCGCGGTCTTGCCAAGATGAATCTTGACGACTATCAGGGCGCGGAGTCGGACTGCAGCGAAGCGTTGAAGAGAAACCCGTTTGTGGTGAACGCCTATCAGGTAAGAGGCATCTCGCGCATACGCCAGGGGAAATACAAGGATGCCATCGGGGATTATCAGAGGGCCTTGAAACTGGATCCTGAGAACATCAGCCTTTGGCATAATCTTGCCTTGTGCCGGATGCATGAAGAAGAATATCCTGTGGCGCGTGCCGAACTGGATACGCTTATCCGGATAGCGCCGCGCTATACCGACGCTTACCTGATGCGCACGGAGGTTTCCCTGAAGCAGAAGGATACGCTGCAGGCCATGACGGATGCCGACAAGGCGATCGAAATTGACCGCTACAATCCCGATACCTGGACTTCGAGGGGGATGCTTTTTCTTCAGCGGGAAAAATACAGTGACGCCGAATCGGACCTGACCGAGGCCATCCGCCTTTCGGTGCGCAACTCAAGCGCTTATATCAACCGCGCGCTGGCGCGTTACCACCAGAACGACCTGCGGGGGGCGATGTCGGATTATGACCTGGCTCTGGATGTAGACCCCAACAACTTTATCGGACACTACAACCGCGGATTGCTGCGTGCGCAGGTGGGCGATGACAACCGGGCTATCGAGGACTTCGACTTTGTGCTCAAGGTGGAGCCGGACAACATGATGGCTACGTTCAACCGCGGCCTGCTGCGCGACCGTACCGGCGACTATTCCGGGGCAATCGACGATTATACGGCTGTGCTGGATGAATATCCGAATTTCCTGGCCGGATACCAGTACCGTGCTGCCGCGCGCCGGAAAATCGGTGACCTGAAGGGAGCCGATGCCGACGAGTTCAAGGTGCTGAAGGCACAGCTTGACGCGCAGAACGGAAAGAAGCCGCAGACTGCCTCGAACGACGAAAAGACCCGCAAGCAGTCGGACAAGAACGTTGAGAATTACCGCAAGATTATGGTGGCCGACGATGAAGACGACAGCAGCAAGTATAAGACAGACTACCGCGGACGTGTGCAGGACCGCAACGTGAACATTCTTCCGCAGCCGATGTTTGCCCTTACTTATTACGAGCGGCAGGATGAAGTGAAACGCCAGGTGAACTACTACAAGGGGATTGACGACATGAATGCCCGTCACGAACTTCCGCAGCGCTTGCTGATCACCAACAGCGAGGCTTCGCTGGACGAAGGACAGGTGAAGCAGCACTTCGCTTCGATCGACGCGCAGAGTGCGGTCATCGTGAAGGAACCGGAGAACGTGCTCCATTATTACGCGCGTGCCATCGACTTCTATCTGGTTCAGGATTTCGACAATGCGTTGAGCGACCTGGATGAAGCGATTCGCCGGGATTCGACCTTCATGCCTGCTTATTTCAGCCGTGCGCTTATCCATTATAAGCAGCTGGAGTATATGAAGCGCGACAAGAACTATGAGGTGGAAGTCAAGATGCCCGACGGCGACATGCAGGTTCATGCTTACGACTACAACCGGATAAAGGAGGATCTGGATGAAGTGATACGCCTGGCTCCTGATTTTGTTCACGCCTACTATAACCGCGGAAATATCCTGACTGCCATGAAGGATTACCGTGCGGCGCTTGCCGATTACTCGAAGGCGATTGAGATTGATCCGCGTTTCGGCGACGCTTACTTCAACAGGGGACTGACAAACATCTTCCTCGGGAACAATGCGCAGGGCATACGTGACCTGAGCAAGGCGGGCGAGCTTGGAATATTCTCGGCATATAATATCATCAAGCGATTTACGTCTGTTCCGGAAAAATAAGGTTGAAGCCGAGGTTAAATAAAAAGTTTTATATAATTTTGTACACAATAACAGATAAATATTGAACATTATGGTAAAGATAACTTTTCCTGATGGCTCCGTCCGTGAATACAATGACGGAGTTACCGGTCTGCAGATTGCAGAAAGCATCAGTTCGCGTCTGGCACAGGATGTACTGGCCTGCGGCGTGAACGGCGAAACGGTTGATTTGAATCGTCCGATAAACGAAGATGCCGACTTCGTTCTTTATAAATGGGAAGACGAGCAGGGCAAGCACGCTTTCTGGCATACAAGCGCGCACCTGCTGGCAGAAGCATTGCAAGAACTTTATCCGGGCATTCAGTTTGGTATCGGTCCTGCCATTGAGAACGGATTCTATTACGACGTTGATCCGGGGGATGGCGTGGCAATCAAAGAGAGCGACCTGCCTGCCATCGAAAAGAAAATGGTTGAACTGGCTGCACGCAAGGAAGAGCTTGTGCGCAAGAGCATAGCCAAGGCAGATGCTTTGAAGATGTTCGGCGACAGAGGCGAAACTTACAAGTGTGAACTGATTTCCGAACTGGAAGACGGCCACATCACCACATATACGCAGGGCAGCTTTACCGATCTTTGCCGTGGACCTCACTTGCTGTCTACCGCTCCCATCAAGGCTGTCAAGCTGCTGTCGGTGGCCGGCAGCCTATTGGAGGGACGGGAAGACCGCAAGCAGATGACCCGCATTTACGGCATCACTTTCCCTGAAGAAGATGCTTGATGAGTATCTGCTGATGCTGGAGGAAGCCAAGAAGCGCGACCACCGCAAGATCGGCAAGGAAATGGATCTGTTCATGTTCTCCGACATGGTGGGCAAGGGACTGCCGATGTGGCTGCCGAAAGGCACTGCGCTGCGCATCCGCCTTCAGGATTTTCTGCGCCGCATCCAGGCCCGCTACGATTATCAGGAAGTGATGTGTCCGCCCATCGGAAACAAGATGCTGTATGTGACTTCCGGACACTATGCCAAATATGGCAAGGATTCGTTCCAGCCGATTCATACGCCGGAAGAAGGAGAAGAGTACTTCCTGAAACCGATGAACTGTCCTCACCACTGTACAATCTATAAGAATTCTCCCCGCTCATACCGCGACCTGCCGTTGCGTATCGCAGAATTCGGTACGGTCTGCCGTTATGAACAGAGCGGCGAACTGCATGGGCTGACTCGCGTGCGCAGCTTTACACAGGATGATGCGCACATCTTCTGCCGCCCGGATCAGGTGAAGGATGAATTTCTCCGCGTGATGGACATCATCTCAATCGTGTTCAAGTCAATGAATTTCGAAAACTTCGAGGCACAGATTTCTTTGCGTGATAAGGTGAACCGCGAGAAATACATCGGAAGCGACGAGAACTGGGAAAAGGCTGAGCAGGCGATTGTGGAAGCCTGCCAGGAAAAAGGTCTGAAGGCAAAGGTTGAATACGGAGAGGCTGCATTCTATGGTCCGAAACTCGACTTCATGGTGAAGGATGCCTTAGGCCGCCGCTGGCAGCTGGGTACAATTCAGGTTGACTACAACTTGCCCGAACGCTTCCAATTGGAATACACGGGTTCTGACAACCAGAAGCACCGTCCGGTAATGATTCACCGCGCGCCGTTCGGTTCGATGGAGCGCTTCGTGGCCGTGCTTATCGAACATACAGCCGGAAAATTCCCGCTGTGGCTGACTCCCGATCAGGTAGCTATTCTGCCGATTTCAGAAAAGTTCAACGAATATGCGGACAAGGTGCGCATGGAACTCAAGAAATATGACATTCGTGCAATCGTAGACGAACGCAATGAGAAGATCGGCCGCAAGATCCGTGACAATGAAATGAAACGCATTCCTTACATGTTGATTGTGGGCGAAAAAGAAGCCGAAAACGGCGAAGTTTCGGTTCGCAAGCAGGGTGAAGGCGACCAAGGTTCGATGAAAATCGAAGATTTTGCAAAAAATATTGCAGAAGAAGTTCATAATATGATAAATAAATGGTAAATTTGCAACCGCTTTGTGGAAAAGGTAAAAATCTTTGCTGCAAGGCGGTGAGCAAAATAATTTATAACTCTTAAAAACAAACAGGAAGAAAAGATTTTAATGAAAAATGACTCTTTGAAAGGGCAACATCGAATCAATGAACAGATTCGCGCCAAAGAAGTACGTATCGTTGGAGATAACATTGAATCGGCAGTGTATCCGATAGCTCAAGCTTTAAAGATTGCTGAGGAACATGAAGCCGACTTAGTTGAAATTTCACCCAACGCTGTTCCTCCGGTTTGCAGAATTATAGATTATTCTAAATTCCTTTATCAGTTAAAGAAACGTGCAAAGGAACAGAAAGCAAAGCAGGTTAAAGTAAATGTGAAGGAAATCCGCTTCGGTCCTCAGACGGACGAACACGACTACAACTTCAAGCTGAAACATGCGATTGGCTTCCTTCAGAACGGCGACAAGGTAAAGGCATACGTGTTCTTCAAGGGCCGTTCGATTTTGTTCAAGGAACAGGGTGAAGTGCTTCTGCTGCGTTTTGCCAATGATCTGGAAGACTATGCGAAGGTTGAGCAAATGCCGCTGCTGGAAGGAAAGCGTATGACCATCGCATCGCTTCTCCCAAAAGCAGGCCAAGGGCAAAACAAGCCTGTGGCTGAGGTATCGAAACCGCTGAGCCTGTTCAGAAAACAGAAAAGACAAATGAGTAACGCGCCGGTATAGTGCGTTGCCATTATATTTAGTAATAACTTAAATATTAAACAAAATGCCAAAAGTTAAAACTAACTCCGGTGCCAAAAAAAGATTCGCTCTTACCGGAACGGGTAAAATTAAGAGAAAACATGCTTATCACAGTCACATCCTGACTAAGAAGACTAAAAAGCAGAAAAGAAATCTTGTTCACATGGGATTGGTAAACGATGCCAACAAGAAAGCTGTTAAGGAACTTCTGTGTCTGCGTTGATTCTTTGAGAAGCGTAAAAGTATCATTTAATTTATTAACCGAATGCATTAGCTTTAAGTCCGGATGCGATATTCGGCGCTATCATTCAAAAACTAATTAAAACTATGCCAAGATCAGTAAATCATGTTGCTTCTAGAGCAAGAAGAAAGAAAATTTTGAAATTGACCAGAGGTTACTTTGGTGCAAGAAAGAATGTTTGGACCGTTGCCAAGAATACTTGGGAAAAAGGTTTGACTTATGCCTATCGTGACCGCAAGAACAAAAAACGTAACTTCCGCGCATTGTGGATCCAGCGTATCAACGCTGCTGCACGCCTGGAAGGTATGTCATATTCTAAGCTGATGGGTGCGCTGCACAAAGCAGGCATCGAAATCAACCGCAAGGTTTTGGCTGACTTAGCGATGAACCACCCTGAAGCATTCAAGGCAGTAGTTGCAAAAGCTAAAGCCGCTTGATAAGGCCGAAAGTAATGATTTTATAAAAGGTACCGTGTTGCGGTACCTTTTTTTATGGCTGATATTTTGTTTATTCAAATAATTGTCGTACATTTGTAATACAAAATTGAAGCCGTACTTGCAGAATCGGGAAACTCATCAAATTATATGAAATACCGAGAACAGCTTCAACCTCCAATGGCGGGCCACGCCTTCGGGTAGCTTAATTGCCGGTGGATTACAAAGGGGGTGAGCACTCAAATCTTGTTTATCGGAGTTTCGTCACGCCTCGGGTGCGGCTTCTCTTTTTTCTTAATTGTAAGGCGAAGAATCTTGTTTTTCATGTGGTCAAGGTTCTTCGCCCTTTTAATTCTGGTTGTTATGATTCTGTATTTTTCCGGTGTCGGCAATTCGCGCAAGGTCGCTGAATGTGCGGGCAAGATGTTGGGCGAAACTGTTTTTCCGCTGACAGAAGTTGTTGGCAATAAAAGAGATGCCCTTGTTCTTCAGGCTAATGAGGCTTTGGGCTTTGTGTTTCCGGTCTACTCATGGGGACCGCCGGCCGTGGTGCTCGGCGCGTTGGAGAGGCTGCATCTGTCTTCCATTCCGGCATATGTGTATTTTATCTGTACCTGCGGGGATGATACCGGAAAGACAGCCGACATATTCAGAAAGGCTGTCAGGCACAAAGGGTGGGAGTGTCATGCCGGCTTTTCTGTGACGATGCCCAATACATATGTCTGTCTGCCAGGCTTTAATGTAGACTCCAGCCGTCTGGCAAACCTGAAGCTGAACAGCATGAAAGGCAGGGTGGAATTTGTCGCATCGTGCATCAGGAACCGCGAGCGCAAGTGGGATTGTCATGAAGGGGCATTTCCCCGCCTGAAGTCTTATGTGATACGTCCGCTTTTCAACCGTTACATGACTTCTCCGAAACCTTTCCATGCGGAAGATACTTGCATATCGTGCGGCAAGTGCGAGCAAGTGTGTCCGATGCACAATATCCGGCTGGTTGACAGACGTCCTGTCTGGGGAGCGGACTGTGCGCTCTGCCTCGCCTGTTACCATCATTGTCCGAAACACGCTGTTGCATACGGCAGCATGACAAGAGGCAAGGGACAGTTTACGCTGGAAAAGAAAGGATAAAGCGGCTTCCCTTGTTCGGTTGTGACTCCACGGAGATTTGACCGCCGTGAAGCAGGACAATCTGCTTGCAAATCGCCAGTCCGATTCCGGAACCGCCGGATTTGGTGGTGAAGAACGGGACGAAAATCCGTTCGGTGACTTCAGGGAGTATGCCTTCGCCATTGTCGGTTACCTGAAAGTTCCATTCTTTTCCTGTTGCCGAAAACGCTGATGCAGACTGATGCGTCGGCAGTATGCTCACAAGCTTCCAGTGCATTCTTTATCAGATTGATGAACACCTGCTCCATCTGTCCCCTGTCGGCTTTCCAGCGGGGGAGGTTGTCGGGCGATTTGAAGGAGAGAAAGGGTTTGCCGGCGAAAAGCTGCTGCAGGCCGTTGAAGAAATCATGCACGTCAATGTCTGTTTTTGCCGGAGGAGCGATGCGGGTCAGTTTCCTGTAGTTTTCCACGAATTCCAGCAGGCTCTTGCTGCGGCGGCGGATGACTTGCAGTCCTTGCTGCATCTGCCGGCCCGTAAAATTATCGGCAGAGTCTGCCATGCTGCGTTCGCTCAGCGTATCGGCTAGGGAGATGATCGGCGTGATGGAATTCATGATTTCATGAGTCAGCACCCGGATAAGCTTTTGCCATGCCTCCATTTCGGTCTGTTCCAGTGCGGTATGGATATTTTTCAGGCTGACGAGCCAAAATGTTTTTCCCTTCAGTTGGATTTGCGTGGCCGTTACTGCCAGTTCAGCCGGTATGGGCCGGCTCTGCAGGCGGGCTACAGCCTGCTGATTCTTGAGCGCTCCACTGATTTCTTCGGGCAGGATGTTGCAGTTGCCCAGCAGTTTCTGCGCGGCTTTGTTCATCCACTCCATGCGGCCATTCTCGCAGCAGACCAGCACCGCCGTATCAACCCTGTTCAGCAGACTTTCGTAATACTGATGTTTTGTTTCTTCCTCATTCAAATGCGTGCGGATTGTTTTCAGGGCGGCAGAAAGATCCTCTGCCAGCATCTGCATGTTCCTGTCGCTGAAGGCAGGGCAGGCCAGTTGCGAGAGATCGTTGTTTTTCATGCAATCCACAATGCGCTTCATGGTCTGCACCTGCCGGGTCTGCATCCGGTAAAGACTGATTCCGATTCCGGCAATGACTCCGGCAGAAGCCGCGGTGCAGAACCACAGGCCGTGCATTGCCGCATATACGCCTGACGCGGCAAGCAGCACCAGACTGAGGATGTGCAGAACAAGTGAAGAAGCGTAACTTTTCATAATCCCAGTTTTTCTATTTTCCGATATAAGGCAAAGCGGGTGATGCCCAACAATTCTGCGGCACGGCTCATGTTGCCGTTGCTGGCGCGCAACGCCTTTTCCACTGCCTTCCGTTCCAGTTTCTCCAGATTCAGTTCTTCGCCAGCCTCTTCATGAACCTCACTTGCGGCCGCCGGGAAAAAGAAGTCGCTTGGGCGGAGCAGAAGATTCTCGCTCAGTATCACCGCCCGTTCCAGCGTATGTTGCAGTTCGCGCACATTGCCCGGCCAGCTGTATTTCAGCAGCTTGTTTTTCGCTTCGCGGGTCAGTCCCTTTATTTCTTTGTGGTATTTCCGGTTATATCCTGTCAGGAAATGTTCAGCCAGCAGCAAGATATCTTCTCCCCGTTCCCTCAGCGGCGGTATGCGGAGTTCGATGGTATTGATGCGGTAGAGCAGGTCCTGTCGGAAACCGCCCTCGGCCACCCGCTGATGCAAGTCGGCATTGGTGGCACAGATCAGCCGCACGTCGATGGGAGTCGGCTCTATCGCCCCCAGACGTACAATCTGCCGTTTCTCGATGGCTGTCAGCAGTTTGGCCTGCATCGGGAGCGAAAGATTGCCGATTTCGTCCAAAAAGAGCGTGCCTCCCGAAGCGATTTCCATCCTTCCCGGTTTGGCTTTCCGGGCATCCGTAAAAGCCCCCTTTTCATAGCCGAACAGTTCACTTTCGAACAGCTGTTCCGGTATGCTTCCCAGGTCGATGGCCACGAAAGCCGCATCCTGCCGGGGAGAGAAATACTTCAGCATCCGCGCGATGAGATCCTTTCCCGTTCCGTTTTCCCCCAATATAAGAATATTTGCGTCGGTATTTGAAAGCTTGCCGACAGTTTCTTTCACTTTCTGCATGGCAGGTGAGTTTCCGATGAGTTCGGGCAATCCGTCATCGCCTTTAAGGGCGAGCATCTGCGCCTGCAACTTTCCCACTTCCCTGCGCGAGCGGCTCAGTTTCAAGGCCGAGGAGAGTGTGGCAAGCAGCTTTTCTTTTTCCCACGGCTTCGACACAAAATCAGTGGCTCCTTCCTTGATGGCCCGCACCGCCTTGTCGGTATCAGCGTAGGCAGTCATGAACACCACCACCGCCTGAGGATCGGTTTGCAGGATCTGTGCCAGACAGTCGAAGCCTTCCTGCCCGCTGATGGCGTCCCGCCGGAAATTCATGTCGAGCAGGATGATGTCGGGACGGAAAGTAGTCATGAAGTGTTCGATACGCGAAGGCTGCGTGGTCACCTTTATCTTTTCCATATAAGGCTCAAGCAGCAGATTGAGGGCGAAAAGCACGTCCTCGTTGTCGTCTATGATCAATATTTTTCCTTTCTCTTCCATTTTGCATGATGTTGGTATGCAAAGATAGTGATTTTCTGTTTGTGCTGTATGTGCGTTTCCGCACGTAAAATGTGTGGTTGCGCACATCGGAAGTCAATTCCTTTCCAGAACATTTCGCTGAATTACAGTATATTGCACTTATGGCACAGGTTTTGATTGTCTGAAAGAGGTTTATTATCAGCAGGATATGAAGCATTTGTTTTTGTCGATATTCTTTGCCGCCTCCCTTTCGGGGAATGCCGGAGCCGAACGGCTGACGCTGGGCGATGCCATACGTATGGCCCAAGCCCATTCGCCGGAAGCGCAGGCGGCCGAACATACTTACCGGGCCGCCTACTGGAGCTACCGTTCGTTCCGTGCCAACTATCTTCCGGAAGTGAATCTGGTGTCGGAGCCTTACCTGAACCGCCAGATCAACCGGGTGACGCAACCCGACGGAACGGAGCTGTTTGTGCGGCAGAACCAGTTGATTACGGATTTGGGACTGCAAATCAGCCAGAACGTATGGTTTACGGGCGGCAACCTGTTTGTGCAGACCTCCACCCAGCGGATGGACGAGTTCGGAAGCCACACAATCGCATACAATTCGTTGCCTGTAACCATTGGCTACCGGCAGTCGCTTTTCGGATACAATTCGTTGAAATGGAACCGCCGCATCGAGCCGGTGCGCTTTCGGGAAGCGAAAAAGACGTATGCCGAAACGCTGGAGCTGATTGCCGCCAGAACGTGCGAACTGTTTTTCAGCCTGGCTGCGGCACAGGCGAACCTCGACATTGCCCGATCGAACTATGCCTCGGCAGATACGCTCTACCGGTATGCCAAAGGACGGTACGACATCGGGAGCATCACGGAAAATGAAATGCTTCAGCTGGAAGTGAACAGGCTGAACGAGGAAACGAACATGATGAAGGCGCAGATTGAGGTAGAGGATGCCATGCTCACCTTCCGTTCGTTTTTGGGAATCAGGGAAGAAACCGTTATTGAGGCTGTGCCTGAGGACAGCATACCCCGGTTCGAGGCTTGCCTTTGACCGAAGCGATGGAACAGGCGTACCGCCACAGTCCGGAGCCTGACACCTACCGGAGAATGAAGCTCGAAAGCAAAAGCTCGCTGGCTCAGGCGCGGGCGGACAGGGGACTGAAAGCCGATCTGTATCTGCGGTTCGGCCTGTCGCAGACTGCCGGACGGCTGGCTGATTCGTGGCGCGATCCGCTTGACCAGCAATACGTGAGCCTCTCGCTTGTCGTTCCCATTCTCGACTGGGGGCGCGGACGGGGAAAGGTGCGTGTGGCCAAGTCGAACGTGTCGCTGGTGGAAACGCAGACAGAGCAGGGCATGAACGACTTTGAGCTGAACGTGCGCAAGATGGTGCGTCAGTTCAACTTGCAGGCCCGTCAGGTAGAGGTGGCGGCGCGTACGGACGAAACAGCCCGCCGCCGTTATGAAGTGGCTCTCCGCCTGTATCTGATGGGAAAGTCGACCGTTCTTGATCTGAATGCGGCTATCAGCGAAAAGGATACGGCACGGCGCAACTGCATCGAAGCGATGAAAACCTATTGGACGCTTTACTACGGTTTGCGCAGCATGACGCAATACGACTTCGAGCATGACTGCCCTCTGACGGAGCGTCTGCCCGAAATATGATTCTGATGGGCGGAGAGGGACAGGCGGCTGGAATGAGGATTCCAAGCCGTTGCGATCACCTCTTCACTGGAGTGATACGATCGTATCACTCCAGTGAGGATATCGTATCACTGCAATGAAGAGATCGTATCACTGGAGTGAAGAGATAAAGATGGCAGGACATCCGGAATTGAGGATGTGGCAACTGTTTGTTTTACAGCAAATTGTTATAGAAAAATGGATATAAAGCTAGAAAAGAAACCTTGGTATGTGCGCTACCGCTACCGCCTGGCGGCAGGTATAGTCGTAGCGGGCGGGCTTGTTTATGCAACGGTGCTTGCTTCCGGTCCGCGCAGGCTGCGCATTGATCCGGAATCGGTGCAGGTGGCCGAAGTGAAAAACGATGAGTTTCTGGAGTATGTAGATGTGGAAGGAGTGGTTCACCCCATTCTTACCCTCATGGTCAACGTGCGCGAGAGCGGCAATGTGGAACGCATTGTTGCGGAAGAGGGGAGTCTGATGAAACAGGGCGACACCATACTCACGCTGACCAACCCCGATCTGATGCGCGATCTGGAAGACCAGCGCGACGAGTGGGAAAAACAGCGCATCTCGTATGAGGAAAAGACCATTGAAATGGAGCAGAAGACACTCACGCTCAAGCAGCAGGCACTGGAGGCGGAATACGAGCTGAGCAAAATCAGAAAGAGTTTCGCGCTCGAAGAAGAAGAATACAGGATGGGCGTCCGGAGCAAGGCGCAGCTGGAGGTATCGGCCGACGAATACCGCTACAAGCTGGAGTCGACTCGCCTCAAGCTGCAAGGGCTGAAAAGCGATTCGGTTATGACGGCAATCCGCAAAGAGTTGCTGCTCAACGACAGGGAACGGGAACGGAAAAAGTGGGAGCGTTCGCTGGGCAGGACGGAAGATCTGGTGGTGCGCGCTCCCGTCGACGGGCAGCTGAGCTTCGTGAAGGTGACGCCCGGCCAGCAGGTGGCTTCCGGCGAGAACATCGCCGAGGTGAAGGTGCTGGACCAGTTCAAGATTCATGTTGCGCTGAGCGAATACTACGTCGACCGGATAACGGCAGGGCTCCCCGCTTCGGTGACTTATCAGGGCAGGCGTTATCCGCTCCGTGTGAGCAAGGTGGTGCCGGAAGTGAAGGACCGCACCTTCGATGTCGACCTGGTGTTTACCGGAGCCATGCCCGACAACGTGCGGCTGGGCAAAAGTTTCCGCGTGCAGATCGAACTGGGCCAGCCTGAAAAGGCTGTGGTGATTCCGTGCGGCAACTTCTATCAGCACACGGGAGGCAACTGGATATTCAAGCTGGATGCCGACCGCACCAGGGCGGTGAAGGTTCCGATAACCATCAGCCGCCAAAATCCCCGCCAATATGAAATAACCGAAGGTTTGCAGCCCGGAGATTGGGTTATTACCACGGGATATGATAACTTTGGCGATGCCGAAGAACTGGTGTTTTGAAGAAGAAGTTAAAGAAGCTATATGAAGACATTACGATACGCATTGCGTCATCTGACGCGCGCCAGGGCCTATACCCTCATCAGCTTGTCGGGACTGGCGTTCAGCCTGGCTTGCAGCATCATCTTGCTGCGCTACATCCACCGCGAACTTACGGTGGACGCTAATTGCATTCATCCGGAAACGGTGGTGTTGCCGCTGGCAGACGTGCACGGCAATTGGTGTCCCAGTGCCCGAATGTATATGGACTCGGTTTATCTTGCCGACGGGCAGGTAACGGAACGCTGCCTGGTTGTTCCCAATGAGCGTACACATATTTTGTATGAGAACCGCACTTACAATGCCGATATGCTGGCGGTAGATTCTACCTTCTTCCGTTTCTTCGCTTATCCGGTAGTGGCGGGGACTGTGGCGATGCAAGGCAGTCAGGGAGCCATCCTTACCCGCAAGTTTGCCGAACAACTGTTCGGACGGGAGAATCCTCTTGGAAAGGTGCTGGTTTACGATGGCATATCTGTTGTCGTGCAAGGAGTGATAGACAGCCCTTCCAATAAAACCGTTTGGCAATTCGACGTGTTGGTTTCCCGCGGTTTGCAGGATTGGAACCGGATGAGTATCGAAATGGTCCGCGTATTGCCGGGTGTCGGTTTGGATGCGATAAACAAGGTGAGCGGCATTTATCGCGATACGAAATATTCCGGTCCTATGCGTTACCGGTTTATTCCTTGGAAACAGTTTTATTTCGATCCTTCCATTGTCGTGGAGAAATCGTTGATGAACCACGGCGACAAGTCTTACTTGCTGATTTTGTCGGGAGTGATAATCTTGTTGTTGGCGGTAGGCATCTTGAACTTTATCAATCTCTATATGGTGATGCTGGTGAAGCGTTGGCGCGAATATGGCGTCAAGAAGGTGTTGGGGCTGAAGCGTTCTTCGCTTTTCGTGGAAATCTGGCTGGAAAATTTCGCGCTGGTATTTGCCTCGCTCTTCGTGGCATGGGTGCTGATAGAGGTTACAGCAGTTCCGGTAGAGCGTTTGTTGGGAGAGCCGGTAAGCTACACTTGGTTCGACGGATGGCTGTCGTCGGGCATTCTTGTGGCATTGCCTTTGCTCACTTCGGCTTATCCTTATATCAAGTACGGTTATCGTTCGCCTGTCGTTTCCATGCGCAATGTGCCGGTGCGCTCCGTTGCCTCACGTGCGGTGTTGCTGGGCATCCAGTATGTCTTTACGGTGGTGCTTGTAGTCTTGTCTGTCTATTTCAACCGTCATTTTGATTTCTTGATCAATACGCCTCCGGGGTTCCGCACGGAAGGAATATTGGAGGCAGATCTGCAGAAAGAAAACTGGAATTACGGGAATGAAACGGACGAGCGGAGAAAATCACGTAACGAGCGTATCGAAAGGATCCGGAAGGCATTGGACGAGTGTCCGTACATTGATTCGTGGATATGCAGTTCGTTTGATGAAATCACTTCTGAAGTTCAAATAAATTATTTCAATGAAAAGGATAAAAAGGTAGCGGTGAAGGCATTGTTTGTTCCTGCAGCTTTTTTTGATTTTTACGGATTGAAAGTGCTTGATGGCGACTTGCCGGATGAGATACGTGACGTAACCCGTAGCGAGATAGCATTGAACGAGGAAGCCATGAAACTATTCGGCTATGCCGATAGGGAAGAAGCGTTTGTCAGGGCCGAAACTCCTATTTGGATGTTTTTTGGAGCTGATGGCAGTGTAAAGAAGGGTGGGTTGGAACTGATGCCCGTTGCGGCGGTAATAGCCGATTGCTATTTCGGTAAGTTGACCGGTGGCGTACAGCCCATTGTTTATGTCATAAGTGGAGGATACGAACGTGGCAAGATTTCCATCGCCGTACACCCGGGCAAGGAAAAAGAGCTGCTGGCGTACCTGCGCCGCACGGTGAAGGAAATCTACGGAACCGAAGAGTTCGACCATGCATGGCTTTCGGATGTGGTGAAAGAACAGTATGCCCACGACCGCAAGATAGCTACGGTCTATTCGGTGTTCGCCTTTATCGCCATCGTGGTGTCGTGCATGGGGCTGTTCGGCATCTCGCTCTTCGACATCCGCAGGCGTTACCGTGAAATCGCTATCCGCAAGGTGAACGGCGCTACCTTGGCCGGCCTTTACTGGCTGCTTGGCGGAAAATACCTGAAAGTGCTGCTTGCTTCGTTTGCGGCGGCGGTTCCGCTGGCCTGGTTCATTATCAGCCGTTACACCGAGAGCTTTGTGCTGAAGGCACCGCTTTCGGCATGGATATTCATCGTGGCGTTGCTGCTGGTAGGGCTGATTTCGTTGGGCACGCTCTGGTGGCAGGTGGGCAAGGCGGCGCGCATCAATCCGGCAGAGGTGATGAGGTCGGAAAACAACTGACGGAAGCCTGCAGATGTAGGGCGTTGTGTATGATCATAAAATTTAAAAACTCATAAACTAAAATGATACGACATTATTTGAAAATAGCGGTACGGAATCTGTGGAAGTATAAGGTGCAGAGCGCGATTGGCATCGTGGGGCTGGCGGTATGTTTGTTGTGCTTCAGCATTTGCCTGTATGTATGTCGGCTGATGTGGGTAACCGACCAATGCTTCCCTCAGAAAGAGCGTATTGGCGAGATTGCGATGAAGGAACCCCAAGGAGCGACAGATTTGGCTGGAGTGCCTCCGGAACTGATAGATAAGTTGCGTATCCTGAACGGGATGGAAGCAGAAGCCTTTACATACCTGGGGTATCCTGGCTATCGTTCGTTTGAGATAGAAGTGAAGCCCGACGAGATGTTGCCGTTCGACCCGATGCTATGTATGGAAGTAGATACGTGTTTCCGTCAAGTATTCGGTGTGGATGTGCTGGCGGGTTCGTGGCAAGCTGCCGTGCATACGCCCAATGCGGTCATCTTGTCGGAAACCTTTGCGCGGCGCATCTATGGCAACCGCTTGCAGGATGCCATCGGAAAGCGTTTGTGCACCACGTCGAGGTTCGCCTTTGCGGGTGCGAACAGTGGCATCGGCTATACCGTGCAGGCGGTGATGGCAGATATTCCTTCCAATAATAGTTTTACGTATATGCAGTCTCTCGCCATGCTGGTGTTGAATGATAGCGATGGGAGGCTGCAATGGAAGGGAAAGGACGTGACGGGAGGTATGGGTTATGTATTGCTGAAAGGAGGGGAAGATAGCCGGAAGGAACTGGAAGCAGACCTTCGCACCAAGGGATTGGGTTTGCAGATGTTCGGCAGGGAGTTCGATGTGCATGTCCGTCCTTTAGGTTATGCCTATTGGAAGTACGGTGGTACGATGTATATCGTGTGGATTGCCGGCATTATCGGGAGCTTGGTGCTTTTGGTGGGGTTGCTCAATTTCTTTTATTTTCAGGTGGGGACTTTCTTGGCACGCAGCGGCGAGTACAGTCTCCGGCGAGTATTCGGGGAGGCAACGCACATCTGTTGGGGCAATTATTTGTTCAGGCGGCACTGACGGTGCTGATAGCTTTCCTGTTGGTCTTTGTCCTGATAGAGTTGTTGGCACCGTATTGCACATCGTTGTGATGAACTTTGAACTTGCTGTTGATGTCCAAGTATTGCAATACCAGTGTGCCCAATATCTGCTGCTGGTGCTGGCAGGCAGCTTGGGTGTATGCTTGTTTACTGTGGCACGTACACGTCGGATAAATATCCAGACAGGCATCCGCGGCATAAGTATCGGACGGGGTAAGCATCGGGTGCGCAACATCATGCTTGCCATCCAGTATTTCATTTGTTGGATATTTGTCACCTTGTCTTTCGCACTCTATCTGCAGGCAGATAAAACCACATCGGCACTCTTCGGTACGTTGACCCGTCAGGAGAAAAGCAGGATATTGAGCATCCCCTTGGATTACCCGTTTATGGAGCAGGCGGAAAAGCTTGCCTTGATAGAGCGCATGAAACAATGTGCCGGGGTGGAAGATTGCCTGTTGTCAGACGTTGATTATACACAGGGTGCCTCCGGCAATGTGTTCTATATCCAGCCGGATTCCCGGCGCGATAAGGAGGAAACTCCGGTCAATATTCTTTCCGTACCTCCAAACTTTTTCCGGTTTATGCATATTCCCATGCTGCAAGGCAAAATACCCGATACCGGCAACGAACTGGTGATAGATCAGGCTTTCGCACAGGAGCTGCGCACAAAGTTTCAGCAGGTGCCTTTAGGCACTACGCTTTACGGGTATTACAACGAAGGCTATAAAGTGACCGGAATAAGCAGTTCTTTTGTAACGGATGCATACAGAGGGGCGTTTGCTGAGAAAGGATATGTATTCCAGCTTGCCGATTTTCGTCAGTATGTGGGGCACTGTTACCTGAAATGCCATGCAGGACAGACAGACGAAGTGCGCGTGTATGTTTACGGACTATTGCGGCAAGCCTTGCCTCATACGATAGAACCTCGCATCACTACTTTTCTGGATGACATTGAAGCGCAACAGGGGATAGAAAGCATGCTGAAAGGCGTCATTCTCTTTTTGGCAGCGGTATGTGTGACCCTTACGCTTTTAGGGGTTTATGCGGCCATAACGGTTGATACGGAGAGCCGCTGCAAGGAAGTTGCCGTCCGCAAGGTGCATGGTGCAAGCGCAAGGCAGATCATGTGGCTTTTTGCCCGCACCTATATCGGGATAGGCGGGATGACGGCTCTTCTGGTTTTTCCGCTGCTTTATGGATTCATGAGATACTGGGGGCAGATGTACCGTATCTTTTTTCAGTATGGAGCCTGGTTCTGGATAAGCGTGTTTCTGTTTGTGGCCGCGGTTACAACCCTGACGGTTGTGACCCGCATTGTATGCATTGCCCGCATCAGTCCGGCAGAAATGATAAAGAAAGAATAAAAAACGGAGTATGATGATACGACATTATTTGAAAATAGCGGTACGGAATCTGTGGAAGTATAAGGTGCAGAGCATGATTTCTGCTTTATGTCTGGCTGTGGGCATTGTCGTGTTCAGTCTGGCATATCTGTTTGTCGACCGTATGGCAGACGCTTACAGCAGATTGCCGGAACACGAACGGTATGTCCGCATCATGGCATTCACTAAAGAAACGGGGGGTGACATGCCGTTTGCTCTGGCGGATGTGGACGAACTGCTTTTCCGTACGGAAGGAATACTGGATTCGGTTTCCGTCCACTCCGCTACAATGCGCACGGATGCGGATGTCATCGGAAAAGACGGGAGCAGCCTGCCGTATATTGTACGGTATAAAGTGACGAACAGTTCCTTTTTCCGTTATTTCAACCTGCCGCTGCTGTATGGAAATTTTCTGCCGAAGTCGGCGGATGAGATTGTTGTTTCGTCTGAGTTTGCTGAAAGGATAGCCCGGGGAGGAAGTCCCATAGGTATGGTTGTGCGCCTTGCTTCCTTCATGCCGGAAAACGGAATAAGGGATTACCGGATAGTGAACGTGGCGGATGTGCCTAAAGACGGACTGAATCTGGATGCGGATTGTTATTTCCCGCTTGAGCTGCAGCCGTATGCCTGGCTGCAGGTTCATGCTTTCATTCCGGAAGGGCAAATGCTGTCCGGTCTGGACGAAACGTTGAAACGGCTAGCGTGGGACAAGGAAGGAAAGACGGTGACAGTTGACGCTTCGCCGGTAAGCGGGCAGACGAATACGGTAATCGCGAAGATTTTGGCTCTCCTTCTCGCTTCCCTGATTCTGGTGTCGGGACTGATCACTTTCCTGAAGTTCACTTTCCAGATGTTTTATGCCCGCCAGCATGAGCTGGCCCTGCGCAAAAGTATGGGATCAGACATGAAGGGCGTATTTTGTCTGCTTTTTGTCGAAGTGTTCTGCATGTTGTCTTTTGCTTTCCTGCTGTCGCAGGTCTTGCTTGAAGGCTTGCAGCTGTTGGTTTCCCGCTTTCCGTTTTTGCCCGAAGAAAACATGGGCTGGTTTGTGCTGGAAGACTGTTATCTGGTGCAGGGCGGACTTTATCTTGCGGTTCTTTTCATCTGTCTGTTCATTGTCGCTTGTCCGGTGTGGCGTGTACGCCGGGTGAATCTTGTCAATCGGATCCGTACAAACGGGCGGAGGCATGGATTCCGCTGTGTGATGATTTGCATACAGTTGTTTGTGTCCATGGGATTCCTCGGAGCTGTGATTATTGTCCGGCTGTCGTATGATGAACTGGGAAGCCGGCTGTATTATCCTTCGGGAAAGGTAGAGGAAAACCGGATCATTGCAATAGACATGACTACGGCTGTTATCCGGAATAACTGGGACGCAATACATGCGGAAATCAACCGTATGCCGGAAATTGAAGGGCAGACCTCCCTCAATGAGGATTCTGATGACGGAATGCTTTCTTACAGATTCATCACTTTCATGAAGCAGGACAGTACGGAAGTCAGGCTCAAGGTGATGGCCGGCAATCCGAACTATTTCAGTTTTTTCCATATCCCCCTGCAAGGAAAGGCATTGGAAACGGAAACCGAAGGGTTTGTCTACGTCAGCAGAAGCGTTGCGGAGCTTATGCGGCATGAGCATGTAAAGGGGATGATCAGGCTGGACGGCAAGGCATATCAGATAGCCGGAGTTTATGAAGAACTGTACAAGAATGTAACGGGAAACAGTCGTATTGCAGGTTCTGTCTTTTTCCCGGCACAGGATTTCAAGACCTGGCTGCTGAAAGTTGCCTCCGGGCAGGATGCGGATAAAGTGATGGGGAAGGTAAAAGCGGTCTGCCGGAAGCATGTTCCATACACTTTGCCCTTGGACGTATATAAGTTCGGCAGCCGGAGCGTATATTCGATGATGGATACGCTTGAAGCGGTGATGTGGATATTGGCTGCGGTCAGTCTGATGCTGGTGATACTCAGTATGTATTCTTCCATTTCGATGGACGCTGTAACCCGCCGGAAAGAAGTGGCCATCCGGAAAATCAACGGAGCTTCGTACAGGGATATTGCCATGTTATTTGCCAAGTCATACATAACGATGTTTCTGCTCATGTATCTGTTGGTTTATCCGCTGCTGAAACTGGCTATGGCCGATCTGTTGGAAGGATCTTCACTGAAATCTGTGTATGGATGGGAGTGGGGCGTTATTCTGTTTGCGGTCATGGCTTTGTTGACTGCGATGGCGATAGGGTGGCAGATAATAAAGCTGATGCGGATAAATCCGGCCGATACGATAAAAAAAGAATAAGCCATAGAGATAAGTAGATGTTGAGAATCAGTTTATACAAAACCGGTCTGTTCAGAAACGCAGGCTAACACGGACTTTCTCAGATTATTGTGCTGATTATCTGCATTAATCTGCGAAAATCTGTGCTTCTAATGATATTATTTAATTTTGCGCACTTATATTATGATTAAAACAGTAAATTTGCAGAAAGTGTTCCGCACGGATGAGGTGGAAACTTGGGCGTTGCACAATGTGAGTATTGAAGTGAAAGAAGGCGAGTTTGTGGCGGTTATGGGTCCTTCGGGGTGTGGCAAGTCGACCTTGCTGAATATTCTGGGACTGCTGGACAATCCGACCGGCGGAGCATATTGCCTGAACGGTGTGGAGGTGTCGAAATACACCGAGTCGCAGCGTACGTCGCTTCGCAAGGGAGTCATCGGTTTTGTGTTCCAGAGTTTCAATCTGATTGACGAACTGAACGTGTACGAAAATATCGAACTGCCCTTGCTTTATATGGGCATACCGGCGGCCGAGCGTAAGCGCAGAGTGGAAGAGGCTATGGATCGTATGGCAATAGCTCACCGTTCCAGGCATTTCCCGCAACAGCTTTCGGGAGGACAGCAGCAGCGTGTGGCGATTGCCCGTGCGGTGGTGGCCAATCCCAAACTGATTCTTGCCGATGAGCCGACCGGCAACCTGGATTCGAAGAACGGCAAGGAAGTGATGGACCTGCTTACCAGACTGAACAAGGAGGGGGCCACCATCGTGATGGTAACTCATTCGCAGCACGATGCCAGCTATGCCGACCGCATCATTAACCTGTTCGACGGACAGGTCGTGACTGAAGTAATGATATGACTGATTTATTAAATAAGTGTAAACAATGAAAATCAACTGTACATTTGTGGCATCGCTTTTGCCGGCCTTGATGCTGACGGCTTGCCATACGGGACCGAAGACTGTGGATTTCCGCTGATTGAGAGTGCCAACACAACAACGCTCGACATTGCCAAAGTCGAGCTGAACGACACCGCTACGGTAGTGCATGTCAATGCGTATTTCCGGCCGCACTATTGGATTCGTATCGATTCGAAGACGTATCTTCGTGCAGAAGGTGAGAAATATGCGCTGACCGATGCGCAAGGCATCACGCCCGATTCGCTGTTCTGGATGCCCGAGTCGGGAGAGGCTTCTTTCACGCTTTTCTTCCAGCCCTTGCCCAAGCGGACACGTTCGTTTGATTTTATCGAGTCGGACTGTGCTGATTGCTTTAAGCTGTTCGGCGTAGATCTGACGGGGAAGGAAACCTATGACATTCCTGAAGGCATTCCTGCCGAAGCTTTGAAGCTGGATGGTAATGCTCCGATGCCTGAACCTGTTTTCAAGAGCGGTGAAACTACGCTCGAGGTGCGACTGCTTCATCATCGGAAAGAATTGGGAACGGAGCAGAATATATATGTAAACACCTTGAATGGCGTGCAAGAGGAATATACTGCTCCCGTTGATTCGGCAACGCATACGGCAATATTCAAATTCCGGCAATATGGCCCGGCTGAGGTTTTGTTGCCCATGACCGGAAGCATACAGGTGGCTCCCGGGGAACATGCTGTTGTTTATATAGACCAGCGGGGCAGTGGACAGCGTATCGTATCCCGCCGTAAAGGAGCGGTTGCAAAACCTTTCAGATCCCTTTATGCCGAAGGCACGTATGCCAGTCTGAACAATCTGATCTCCAGCCGGACGGATTGGCCTGTATGGTCTATGAACCTTTATAACGGCAAGTTTGCAGATTACAGGATGACATCGAAAGCCTATGCTGCACACGTTACCGATACTTATAAGGCTTTGTCGGACAGCATTGCAGCCGATAGCCTGCCGCCGCTTATGAAAGCATGGATGCAGTTGTCATTGCAGGAAGAAGCCGTTGCGGCGATGCTGGGCGGCAATTACTTCCGCGAACATAATTACCGGTGTATGCACAATGAATGGAACCGCAATCCGATAAAGGGCATTGAACCGATGAAGCCGGAAGACCAGGCGGAGATCTGCAAGCTGTTTGATGTGAATAATCCGCAGCTTCTGATGGGAGCGCAAGTTTCTGATTATGTCGGGAATGTCGTATATTCGGATGGAGCATGGATGGAAACGGCCGGAATACGGACGGGACTGATTCCTTCTCTGAGAAAATATGTGCTTCTTGTTGACAAGGTTCAAAAAGGCACTTTGACGCAAGCCGACCTGAAAGTCTTTGGTCCGGAAGATTCTGCTTTTTATGTCGAGGCATTGGAAGCGATGCAGAAAGACATTGCCGCGAAGCTAGAAGCCGTAAAAGACAAGGCGGTTATCGAGCACACTCCCGATGTACCTGTAAAAGACTTGTTCGATGCGATTGTAGCGCCCTACAAGGGCAAGGTGGTGTTCGTGGATTTCTGGAACACGTGGTGCGGGCCTTGCCGTGCCTCGATCAAGGCAATCGAGCCTCTGAAAGACACGGAACTGAAGAGTGACAGGCTGGTATGGATTTATATAGCCAATGAAACATCGCCTGTTGTAAAGTATAAGACCATGATTCCCGGCATCAAGGGCAAACATTTCCGTTTGAATGACGAGCAATGGAACTATCTTTGCAAGAAATTCCACATAGATGGCATTCCTTCCTACGTATTGGTAGACAAGGACGGCTCATACAGTTTGCGCAACGATTTGCGCGATCATAACCGCCTGGTGAAAACGCTGGCGGAGAAAGTGGGACAGTAGCTTGTGGTACATAAATCAAGCGAACAGGTCTGACAATCGGAACGGATTGCACGGCATGGACAGACAGACCCGTGCAATCCTGTGATGAAAAGCAATGTCAGAAGTCAATGCCTTCAGGTATGGTGCTTTCGATGCGTTTCTCTATGCTGTCGGGCACTTTAGAGAAGAAATCCAGACCTGTAGCTTCTTCTACCTGGTCTACTGTTACCATGTAGTTCTTCAGATGCTGGTGATGTGCCTTGTTTTCAAAAAGGAATCCCATGGCAATCGGATTTTTCCGGTTGTAGATCAGTACCACTTTGAAGAAGCGGTCGGGGACAGCAACCTTGTGTTCTCCAATACGCTTAGGCGACTTTGTATCGTAAATAGGTCCGCAGGCGATGTAGACCGTCCCGTATTTCTCCGCCCATTTGCGGCAGCTCTCTTCCAGGTCGCCCCAGTCGTCCCGGTTCAGTTTCCGGTTTTGCGGACAGATGTTGCTCATATAAAATGACTCTTTCATCGCCTGTTTGCTCCATTTCATGTCGGCGGCAGGGCCATGTGTCCGCGGTCGTATCCCGAATTGGTATAGTCGGACGTTACGACACGAGGCTCGGGCAGTTTCGGATCCGGCAGAAACTTGTTGGTACGCCCTTCGTCACCGGCAGTTTCCTTTCTTGTCAGTTCCCACGCCACCCAGTTCGGCGTTTTATAGACATCATTGTATGATACGGTGTAGCCCACGTGCCCGATTACAATTTCATTCCGTTTCCTGATTGTCTTCGGGATTTCCAGTTGCAGGGAGAAGCCGTCATCTCCCGCTTCTGTTCCAGCGTTTTCGGCAGTGCCGGTTTTATTCTCTATAGCCTTAGCCGTTTCGGGCGTGAACACTTTCTCTCCGTTCTGGTGGATGTAGAGTGCCCCGACAATAACCGCCGCCAGCAGAATGAATCCTTTTAGGCCTCCTCCAGATTGCTTTTTGTTCTTCCTTGCCATATCACAGGAGTTTGAAGCGCATGCGGAAGATTCCGTCTTTATAGTCGTGGCTGATGATTTTGAACGTGCCGATTTCGGAAGTGTTCTGCACATGTGCGCCTATGCAAAGGCAGTCGTCATAGTCGCCCACTTTGACTATACGTACTGTATCGGAAGCGTTTTCGGGAAGTCTTTTCATGTCAAAGCGAGCGGCGGCTTCCTCTTGTGTGATAAATTCGGTTGTCACGTCCAGGTGGCGGCCGATGACTTCGTTCACGGTTGTTTCGATCCGTGCAATATCTTCGTCCGTCAAGGCCTGCGGCAGAGCAAAGTCGAGTTTGCTTTTCTTGCGTTCGATATGGGCGGAAACAGCGCGTCCGCATCCGAAAAGATTGACCATCGTGCGGTTCACGATATGCTCACATGTATGCATGGGAGGATATTCCTGCTTGTTGTGTTCGTTCAGTTGGGGTTGTTCCATAAGATATACGATAATTTGGTTCGCAAAATTACATTAAAAATCAGAATCAGAAAGTTTTTTCGGAAGAATATCCAGACGGGCGGACATAAAAAAAGGAGTACCGCTGTACTCCAACCTTTGTTAACCTTAAATCTAATACTATGAAAAACACATTGCAAAGATACGGACTTTTCCGTTATTCGCAAATAAGGGAGCTGTAAAAAACGCGTGAATAACTTTTTTTATGGAATTGGATGGTGTGGTGCGCTTTTGTTAACAGGCTTTTTTGTTTACCTTTGCGCTGAATTAAAAAATGTAGAAGAAAATGGCATTTGAAGCAACCAAAAGAGAATGGGGGGAATTGTATGCATTTTTCCGCCTGTTGGCCGACGGTCATGTATATTCCGGCACTCCCGATGTTAAGAAGAATGTAGCTCAGTGTCTGCCTGTGGCGATGGTGCAGCGCGTGGAACACGACGGTATCCGGCGTTATATCGTGGAAAAGGATGAGATACGCATACAGGGAGAGAATATCGACAAGCGGATTCCACGTGAAGACTTTGCAACTGTGGCGGACTTGATTCTGGACGGCATCCGGAATACCCAAGGAGATGAAGTGACTTCTCCGGATGGGGTGGAGGAGTTTCTGGATGAGGTGCTGATTTACGATATGGAGGCGAAAACTGAAGACCGTACGGACTTGAGCGTTGCTTTTTATTCGGAAAATGCGCCTCTGGTGGGCTTTTCCGTGCGTTCCCGCCTGGGTGTCATGTTTCCTCTGCTTGACGGGGGGCGTGCTGCCAACTTCAAGTTTGAGCAGACGGGAGTTAAATTTTCTTCGCCGACCATCAATAAAATCAATGCAACGGGCGAGGAGGACGATGTGATTTCCCGGATGCTGATGATTGAGCGTTTGGGAGGCGTATTGAAATACAATGACGTGGCCGACAAAATTTTCCGCAGCAACGTGTCGATGATTGACTTGCATATGGGCCGTCTGCTGGGAGAAATGACACGTCTGATGTGGCTTGACGGAATCACCAGAGTGTCCGAACTTACAGAAGAAATCAAGAAAGTTAATCCGCTTAAAATAAAGGATGAACTGATCAGCAAACATGGCTTCTATGAATATAAGGTCAAGGAGTTTCTGCTGGCGATAGCGTCCGGCATGCGTCCGGCAAAATTGTACAATGGAACCGATTCGGCTATCGGCGGGATGCTGTTTGTGACCGGAAACGGAGAAGTGCTTTGCTATCAGCGTGCATTCCGACAGACGTTTGCCGATTTTCTGTTCTTCAATACACGTCTTGAAAAAGGCTCTACGGAGAAGGACAGGTACGGGTATCTGGAGCGTGAAAACGGGACTTACTATTTCAAGCTGAATCTGAAAGTGGGCTTGCTGAAAAGATAACGTGCAGGCCAGAGCAGAAAACAATCCGGATATAGAAAGCCTTGAATGCAAAGGCACAAGAAAAGCGGCGGTGAGTACCATCGCATCCTCTTGTGCCTTTGGCATTTCAGAATATTGAAAATTACCCTTTGTATTCGCTGTAATACTTCATGAACTGGGTACGTTCGAACGGATTGACTTCTCCTACGGTGCAGGCATTCATCTTTCCTTTGAAGCTGGCTACCGATTCATATCCTTTATCCTTCATCCACTCAGCCAATGTCTGCTTCATGGCTTCTGCTTCTTCCAATCCGTGCTGATAGAACGCACTGCAAATTTCTACAGCAGAAGCTCCTGCGAGAATTGCTTTTATTATGCCCTTCCCGTCATATATTCCGCCGGATACGGCATAATCCAGCTGCGGCACCTCTGCCGAAGCGATGGCTGTCCAGCGTATGCGTTCTGCCAGTTCATGCGGATTGCTCAACACACTGATATGAGTCAGGCTTTGACTGTCGATGCTGATGTCTGGCTGGTAGAAGCGGTTGAACAGAACCACGGCGGCCGCCCCGTTGGCATAGAGCTGATTGACCAGCGCGACCGGGTTCGTAAAGTTGCTTCCCAGCTTGAATATGACCGGAATGTTCACGGCTTTTTTGATGTGACGCAAGATTTCGATATGCCGCTGTTCAAAACTGCCGTAGGCATATTCCTTTCCTGTTTGCAGCGAGAGCACGTTCAGTTCCAGCGCATCAGCGCCAGCCTCTTCCATCAGCCGCGCAAAATCTGTCCATTCGCTGTCGCTGTAGCAGTTGATGCTGGCTATGACCGGAATCCGGCAACTTTTTTTAGCTTCTCTGATAAGGTCTACATGATGGCTCAGCGCATGTGAGCGTACATACGTCTGCAGGTAATCCTCCGCTTCGGGCGAACCATATCCGTCCATGTGTCCGCTTTCTGCCTTGATTTGTTCTTCGAACACTGATTTCAGTACGACAGCTCCAGCTCCCGCTTTTTCAATTGCCTTGATTTTTTCTGCGCTGTCTGTCAGTCCGGAACTCCCGACAATAATCGGATTCTCGAGCGATAGCCCCGCAAAAGTCGTTTTCAGTTGTAGCATGTGTTTATGGTATTAAATTGTCATTTTACTCTCCATCGCAGGTTTGTACAGCGTTGCCGGCGGTTGCCTTGACGCTGTTCTGCTTCTCGGTTTCCGGCAATGCCTTGTGTGAAATCTTCCGGTCAATAGACTCTTTCACCGAAAATTTTGCTGCCCACGCGTACCATTGTGCTTCCTTCCCTGACGGCAAGCTGATAGTCGTGCGACATGCCCATCGAAATTTCTTTAAAGGTATCGATGCCGTTGAAGTAAGTATTCTTCAGCTCGTTGAAGAAGTCGTGCAGACGCGCGAATTCCTTGCATATCTCAGCTTCGTCATCTGTGTTTGTCGCCATGCCCATCACTCCGCTGATTGCCACATTCGTCAGTTCTTTCCATTTGCCTTCGTCCAGCATCTGCCTGCACGAGTCGAAAGTGAAACCGTATTTGGTGTCTTCCTCAGCGATGTGGATCTCCAGCAGGCAGGGGATTACGCGTCCGCATTTGGCAGCCTGCTTGTTGATCTCTGCCAGCAGTTTGTAGGAGTCCACCGCATCAATCATGGCGATGTAAGGAGCGATGTATTTCACCTTGTTTGTTTGCAGATGTCCGATGAAATGCCATTCGATGTCTTTGGGGAGAACTTCCTGCTTGAGGTTCAGCTCCTGTTCCTTGCTTTCGCCGAAGATCCGTTGTCCTGCCGCATACGCTGCTTCGATCGCTTCGCTGGGGTGAAACTTGGAAACAGCTACCAGGCGGACATGCGGAGGAAGCTGCGCAAGCACTTCTTTTATGTTTTTCTGAATGTCCATGGCAATCTGTCTTTATCTGTTATCTTTTGTCCGCTTCGGGAAATTCCGGCTTTACGTCCGGTTCGGCCGAATAAGGATATACATCCATGATAGCGGTTTCTGCCACTGATGCAATTACATAGTCGGCCATTGTCCCTTTCATGCCTTCGTCGAGTTTCTTTACGGCATCGCGCAGGTCGGCGGCCTGTACCAGTACGTTGGTTGCCGTCTTTTTCTCTGTTCCGCTTTTTTCGTCCAGTGTGATGAAATACAGTTTGCACTTGAACCACCGGTCGGCAGCGTCTTCTTCGCAAGGAAACAGTTCGCTGTAATTCGCCCGCTTGATGTCGGCGACAGTAAATTCGCCGCTTATGAAGGGAGTGATTTCTTCAATTATGCGCGATTCGGCTTCGGTGAAGCTAAGCGCATCTATCAGATAGGGTTCCGTCACTTTTTTGTTCATGCCGTTTTCGGCTACTTTTTCGTAACGGATTTTGCATTCAAACCAGTTATGCATCATAATTGTTTCGTAATAGTCTGTTCGTTTTATAATTAATGAATAGGAACGTGTCCGGAGTCTTGCTGCACTGTAAAAAAGTCGTCAAGACAGAACCGCAGCATTTGAAGTGACGGATTGTTTTCACAAACTTTTTCCGTTTGCAAGGCAACGGGACATCGGCCGTATCTGTTCTACAAAGATACGACTAATAATGAAACAGCGAAATAATTTATGCAAAAATCCGTCATTCGCGCTGCTTGCACCGGTTCTGCTGCATAAATTCCTGGATGGCCTCCGTGTGGTTCCCTTTAATGAGAATATGATGGTTGCCCAAGGGGTTTTGCAGGAAGTAGCTTACGGGATTGTTGAGCTTGACCGTTACCTGAGTCCGGCAGCAAGTCACCAGGTTGGTGTTTGCGGTAAGATATCCGGCAGATACAAAATATTCGTCCAGGCATTCTCCCCCGCATTTGAACAGCGTCACTTCACCTTCGTGCATGATTCCCTGGATGCCGATTCCTGTTTCCGATTCAAACTGGGTGCGGATGATAAACTCGTCTGTCATTGTTGTGGGAATGGAACAGTGGGCCAGCAGCACTTCATTCCGCTTTGTGTCGATGAACGAAGGATTTGCCATGAACCCCGGCTGTCCGGTCAGTTCCTTCACCATAAGCAATGTCATGATCGACTGCAGGTCGCCCTCGCATCCCGCAGGAATGCCTTCGTCGTTCAGGAGCGAAAGGGCCAGGCATCCGGTTGTCTTCAATGTCTGAATAAGCGAGAAACAGGATACGGTTGCTGCGCTCAGCTTATGCTTCGTGCATACGTCCTTCACCGCTTTGTGCAGCCTCATTGCTCTGTACAGGTCTTCGGGAGTAACGTCCTGAATGGCTTTCACGCGTGAAACAAGTCTGGACGCTTCCATGCCGATTTCGTCATCGGTCGTGTTATAGAAGTTCTTTTCCACTTCCTCGATGGGGATATCTACATAGCTCACTCCCCAGCGCTGTCCGGCGAGCAGGTAGTCGACATGGCTTGAAACGAGCCACGGAGCCGGTGTGCCCACCACTCCGATGCGTTTGTTTTTCAGGCTCCGTTTGGCGGCGAAAGCCTTGTGGTGAAGCGGCACCTGTTTCACCATTTCATCGGGATGTCCGTGGATAATTTTCACTTTCATGTCGCGTGTCCGTATCCAGGCCGATATTTCAAGTGCGGCGGCCAATGAGTTGTTTGAGCCGTCGGTAAGCAGCGTGATGGGATAGGGGAGCAGGCTGAAGTTGCGCACCACAGCGCTCTCTACTCCTCCGCTGGCAATGAAAGCCAGTTTATAGGCATTTGAAGGGATATCGTCGGTTTGAGTATAGTTGACCAGATGCAGCGTGAAATATTTTTCGAGCGCCACGAACAGCGATTTATGGGCCTCATACACTTGCTCTTTCCGGTAAGTATCGGCATTGAATATAATAAGATAAAGATTCATACCTATTGATGTTTTTGTTTCTGAAGCAAACATACGGCTTTTTTTCTGAAAAGCAGTCAACGGTTAACTGAAAAGGAGTTAAAGTAAATGAATATCCGCATTCTGTTTAATTTTTCAAACGTATTGTTGCTAAATTACGGCAATCAAGTTATCTTTGCATTTCAAAAACAAATAATTTATAAAAATATGCCACATATATCCATTCGAGGAACTGAAATGCCGGAGTCGCCGATACGCAAGCTGGCTCCGCTGGCTGAAGCTGCAAAAGGAAGAGGAATCAAAGTGTACCATCTGAATATCGGTCAGCCTGACCTTCCCAGTCCCCGAGCGGCCCTCGATGCGATTCGAAATATCAAGCGCACAGTGCTGGAGTACAGTCCCAGCCAGGGATACCGCAGCTACCGCGAAAAGCTTGTCGGTTATTATGAGAAATATGACATTCATCTGGATCCGGACGACATCATCATTACGACGGGCGGTTCGGAAGCTGTGCTTTTCGCTTTCCTCAGCTGCCTGAATCCGGGAGATGAAATAATTGTGCCGGAGCCTGCCTATGCCAACTATATGGCGTTTGCCATTTCCGCAGGCGCTGTTATACGCACGGTGACGACTACCATCGATGAAGGCTTTTCCTTGCCCAAGGTGGAAAAATTTGAGGAACTGATCAACGAACGCACCAAGGGAATCTTGATTTGCAATCCGAACAACCCGACCGGCTATCTGTATACGCGCCGGGAAATGAACCAAATCCGCGACCTGGTGAAGAAATACGACCTGTTCCTGTTCTCCGACGAAGTGTACCGTGAATTCATTTATACCGGTTCTCCTTATATCTCTGCCTGCCACCTGGAGGGAATCGAGCAGAACGTGGTGCTGATTGATTCTGTTTCAAAACGTTATTCGGAATGCGGCATCCGCATCGGAGCACTGATAACGAAGAACGAAGAGGTGCGCAAGGCCGTGATGAAGTTTTTGCCAGGCACGGCTGAGTCCTCCTCTGATCGGCCAGATTGCCGCGGAAGCTTCTTTGGATGAGCCGGAAGAATACAGCCGTGAAACCTACGACGAATATGTGGAACGGCGCAAGTGTCTGATTGACGGACTGAACCGTATCCCGGGTGTTTATTCTCCCATCCCGATGGGTGCTTTTTATACAGTTGCCAAGCTGCCGGTGGATGATTGCGAAAAATTCTGCGCATGGTGTCTGTCGGAGTTTGACTATGAAGGCGAAACCGTGATGCTGGCTCCTGCCAGCGGCTTTTACACGACGCCCGGAGGAGGAAAGAACGAGGTGCGCGTGGCATACGTGCTGAAAAAAGAAGATTTGGTGCGCGCACTGTTTATTCTGCGCAAGGCGCTTGAGGCATATCCCGGCCGAGTAGACGACTGACCATGAACTGGAAATTCTTTATAGCCCGGCGGATTTACCGCAGCAAAGAAGGAAAGGAAGAGGTGTCAAAGCCGGCTGTCCGCATTGCGATGGCCGGCATTGCGATCGGGCTGGCTGTGATGATCGTTTCGGTGGCGGTTGTCATCGGCTTCAAGCATCAGGTGCGCGACAAAGTGATAGGCATGGGGGCGGATATCGTGGTTTCCGGCATCGACGGAGCGGATCTGTACCAGGTGAATCCGATTGTGGCGGAAGACAGCCTGCTTGATGTATTCCGGGGGATTTCCGGAATCACGCATGTGCAGCGGTTTTCCACGAAGCCGGGAATGATCATGACCTCCGACAATTTTCAGGGAATGATTGTGAAAGGGGTGGCCCAAGAATACGACTGGACTTATTTGAAGGCTCATCTGCAGGAAGGAGCCATTCCCGCGTTCTCGGATTCGGCAGCAAGCAATTCAGTGCTTGTTTCCCGTTCCGTCGCCGACAAGCTCTCGCTGAAGTTGGGCGACCGTATGTTCACGTACTTTGTGGAAGATAATATCCGCGCACGGAGGCTGACTGTTTCCGGTATCTTTCAGACAAATTTTTCCGCTTTCGACGATTTTTTTCTTATCACGGATCTATACACGGTTAACCGGCTCAACAACTGGCTTCCGGACCAGGCAGGCGGCATTGAACTTGGTGTCGGCGAATACGGGAAGACCGGTGCCGTGAACGATGAAGTGCGTTTAGCCTTGGGGGACAAAACCGACCGTTACGGAGAACCTTATTGTTCGCGTACGGCTGAAGAACTTTATCCGCAGATCTTTGCATGGCTGGATTTGCTGGATATGAATGTGTGGGTTATCTTGTTTCTCATGACGGGGGTGGCCGGATTCACCATGATATCCGGTTTGCTGATTATCATTCTGGAGCGTACCAATATGATCGGCGTGCTCAAGGCCCTTGGAGCTGACAATGCATCGGTGAGAAGAATCTTTCTGACTTTTTCGGTCTTTCTCATCGGCAGGGGAATGCTTTGGGGAAATGCCGTCGGACTGGGATTGTGCTGCATACAGTATTTCCTTGAACCGGTGAAACTTGATCCCGCCACCTATTATGTCAGCGCGGTTCCGTTGAACTTCACTTGGGCTGGGTGGTTCTGCTGAATATATGCACGCTGCTTGTTTCTGTGCTGATGCTGGTGGGACCGTCGTACCTGATCAGCCGAATTCATCCGGCTAAATCCATCCGTTTTGAATAAATCCATCCTCAAATAGGCCGCAGAATGAATCTTTTTACTAATTTTGCGGTTTGTAAAGATAAAAAGTAAATGTAACAACATAAAAGTTATGGCAAAAGAATTAAAAGACCTGACCAAAAGAAGTGAAAACTATTCACAGTGGTATAATGACCTGGTCGTGAAGGCGGATCTGGCCGAACAGTCAGCGGTGCGCGGATGCATGGTCATCAAGCCTTACGGATATGCAATCTGGGAGAAAATGCAGCAGCAGCTGGACAAGATGTTCAAGGAAACGGGACATGTGAACGCTTATTTCCCTTTGCTGATTCCAAAATCATATTTGAGCCGTGAGGCAGAGCATGTAGAAGGATTCGCGAAAGAATGTGCGGTAGTCACTCACTACCGTCTGAAGAATGCGGAAGACGGCTCGGGAGTCATTGTGGATCCGGCTGCCAAACTGGAAGAAGAACTGATTATCCGTCCGACTTCCGAAACCATCATCTGGAGCACTTACAAGAACTGGATCAACTCTTACCGCGACCTGCCTATCCTGTGCAATCAGTGGGCTAACGTTGTGCGCTGGGAAATGCGTACCCGTCTGTTCCTCCGCACGGCGGAATTCTTGTGGCAGGAAGGGCATACGGCTCATGCCACCCGCGAGGAAGCAGAGGCTGAAGCACAGAAAATGCTGCACGTTTATGGCGATTTTGCAGAGAAATATATGGCCGTGCCGGTTATCAAGGGTGTGAAATCGGCGAACGAGCGTTTTGCGGGAGCTTTGGATACCTATACAATCGAAGGCCTGATGCAGGACGGAAAGGCATTGCAGTGCGGGACTTCCCACTTCCTCGGACAGAATTTTGCAAAAGCGTTCAACGTGCAGTTCGTTGACAAAAACAATAAGCTTGATTATGTATGGGCTACGTCATGGGGAGTTTCTACCCGTCTGATGGGAGCGCTCATCATGACACATTCGGACGACAACGGACTGGTTCTGCCTCCGCATCTGGCTCCTATCCAGGTTGTCGTTGTTCCGGTTTATAAAAACGACGAACAGTTGAAGCAGATCGATGCCAAGGTAGAAGGAATTGTAAGCAAACTCCGTGCAATGGGTCTTTCTGTGAAGTACGACAATGCCGACAACAAGCGTCCGGGATTCAAGTTTGCCGACTACGAGCTGAAGGGAGTTCCCGTGCGTCTGGTTGTGGGAGGACGTGACCTGGAAAACAATACCATCGAGGTTATGCGCCGTGATACGCTGGAAAAGGAAACCCGTTCGTGCGAAGGCATCGAAGAATATGTAAAGAACTTGCTGGAGGAAATCCAGGAAAACATTTACCAGAAAGCGCTGAAGTTCCGCAACGAACATATTGTCAAGGTAGACACTTACGAAGAATTCAAGGAACAGATCGAAAAGGGCGGCTTCATTCTGGCTCACTGGGACGGTACACCGGAAACGGAGGACCGTATCAAGGAAGAAACAAAAGCTACCATCCGCTGTCTGCCTTTCGATGCTGACGAAGAGAGCCTGACTCCGGGCGTGGACATGCTTACAGGAAAGCCTTCCGCACGCCGTGTGCTCTTTGCGCGCGCTTATTGATGAAATCTTCTATGACGCGGGTGCGCCGTAGCTGAAAAAAGGATATGGAGCCACAGGGTATGATGCATTTGAAATCCGATGTCTACCTCTGTGGCTCTTTTGTTTAAGACTCTGTATCAGTGTATTTCTTTAACGGCTGGATTATGAACAAGGAACAGTTCGGAATTTGCCTGCGGGCCCATGCGGATACACTCGGCCGCATCTGCGACAGGGCCTGTATGCTGCACGAAGCGGTAAACCAGAAGTACGACAGGAAGTTCCCTTACGGGTTTCACTTGTTGATGGTTGCAGACTTTGCCATGGAATACGGCCACGAGGTCGTGTCTTCAGAGGAAGATATCATTCCGGTGGTGTTCGGCGCTTATTTCCACGACAGCATTGAGGATGCCCGCCTGACCTACAATGATGTCAGGAAAGAGGCAGAGGCATTTATGGACACACGGCAGGCGCTGGCGGCTGCCGAAATCGTTTATGCGCTTACCAACGACAAAGGCAGAACCCGTGATGAACGTGCGGGAGCGCATTATTATGCCGGCATACGCGAAACGCCTTATGCTCCTTTTGTCAAGCTGTGCGACAGGCTGGCCAACATGACATACAGCTTCAGGGGAACGGACATCGCCAACCGCCACATGAAAGAGGTCTATCGCAGGGAATGGCCGCATTTCATCGCATCGGTAAACCCGCATGCCGGAGATATCCGCTTCAGCATTCCTGCGGATATGGTCAGAGAAGCGGAATGCCTGCTTGCGGAGAGGGAGAGATAGCGGTGCTCCTTGCCCTTTACCGCTGTGTGGGCAGAGAAAACTCTTGCGAAGCGTATTCCTGCCCGTAAGAGTCGGTGACGGCAAGCCGGAGGATAATGTTCCCGTCTTTCAGCCTTTTTCCGGCACTGATGGTTGCCGTATACTTGATTCCGTTGTGCGGCAGGATTTCTTCAACCATAATGGAAGGCGAGATGTGGATATTTTTCATCCCCGTCGTTTCGGTGACGCTGGGTATCACGTTGTATGCCGGCTCGCTGCCTTCGTTCATGATTTCAAATATCACCTTGCTGTTTTCCTTTGCCTCAATGATATGATTCCGGTTTTCGTCGATGAAACGGATGTTGCGTATTTGCAGGGTGTAGAAACTCTGCTGGCGGACTGGAGCCGCCGGCGAATAGGCCGGTTCTGGCTTTGCTCGTGCTGATAAACTCCGTCTTCCGACTTGTCACGCTGCCTGGGTGCTGTCAGTGCACCTCCGATGGCGGCTCCCTGCCAGTGTGCCTGCGATGCTTCCGATGGCTGAGCCGCGGTAGCTGCCTCTCCAGCCATGCCTGCTGTCACCGATAAGCCCTCCCAGGGCACTGCCTACATTGCCTCCCAACGAAGCCCCTCCCAGGATGGCTCCGGTGTTTGTTGTTCCGCAACTGCTCGCTGTCAGAAGCAGGGCCAGCAGGATTGTCTGATAGGTTTTCACTCTTTTTTTCATGACATGAATCTGTTTTTGAAACAGGCGGAATCTGTACGGACAGAGCTTCTCCGCTGTTTATGCAGATACAAATATAGCGGAATTCGTTTAAATACGGATGAATCCGGACGGAATAATGAACAACGCGAAAAAAGAACGTTCGGCGAAGTCAATTTCGGAAACATAAGCTGATACATGCTGCATGTTTTGTTTCGTTCCCATGACATTGCTTTTTGATAGCCAAATTTTGTTTTGACACCCTCTTTATCCTTGTATTTTTCATTCCTGCCACAAAGCGACTTTCCCTTCCGGACCTAAATCCAATGTGGCGGTAGCTATTCCCAAAGTACGGAATACCTTTCCATGTGAGAGAATTTTTTACTGCTGAATATCAGCAATATAAGAAATGAAGGACAAAAATACGGCTATGGAGAAATAGGTATAAAAGCTGTTTTTTGAGGAAGTAAGCGGAGGAGAAGTAGCAGAACGGGGCAAAACAGCAAAGGACTTGTCGAGGAATTATTGAGTATTCTTGAAAATCCATATATTAAGTCTATAGCCAATAGAGGCACAAACAGACAATAAAAATAAGCATCAAACCACTGATTCTTATTTAAATAAGATTGTGTATAACGGAAATTCGCTATCTTTGTATTTAGTGAGAGGAACTCTTTCCAAGACATATGATAAATCAAAGAAGCGTTATGCGCATCGAGTATTTGGAAACATAGGAAATTTTCAAATTGCACGCTCAGATGGCATAGTTGGCTCACGTTTTCATTATATAGTTAACATTTTGATAGAGTCAATCAAGAATATAGTAGTTAGAATATGAACAGGTTAATCATTTCATTTCTGTTAGTTACTGTGTTGGGGATATCAGCTTGCAGTGATGATGAGCCCCAAGATGCGGTTAAGGAAATCAGAATGTCCGTTTCTTCGGAAACTGGTTTCAGCTCTGTTTTCGGCAGCGAACAGCCCATTGAGTGTATGCTCGTCATGTCGGAAGATAATCCCGGAGTATGGGAGCCTCTTGGATTCAACAGCATCGAGGGCTTTACCTATGAAAGAGGACACGAATATTATCTTTCGGTAAGGCGGACAATCCTTGCAAATCCACCTGCGGATGCTTCCGACCGTACATATTCACTTATCCGTATTCTTGAGGATAGAGTTGTCACGGAACCGGAAGTTCCGGTTGATGAGAAGATAACGTCAGAAGAAGATATCGAATACCATGATTTGTGTCCTTTTGAGAAATATGCCGTCAGCAAAGGGATATATTGTCGACGGAAATGGTAAAATACTCTATGATGACGGTTCTGGCTCATCGCTGCCATCCTATGATGCAGCGCGTATATGGCTGGAAGATGTCCTTGACAAAGGAGATCCGAATTGGGTGAAATTTGAGTCCGTGCCTTACATGGCTATTTATTCGTTTGTCCTGTCCCCGTTTACTGATGAGATTCGTTTGGTACGCAACGGATCATCCGGTCCGATGTTCAAGGATGTTATACCCGAAGATGAGTTTGCCCGTATTCAATCCATGCAGTCCGGTGAAGAGGTCCATTATGCACTGATCCTTGCGAATGTCCATAAAAAAGGGGCTTCAGAAGTTAGAGTTTACTGTGAAAAAACAATAACACATAGTCATTTAAGCCGAACATGCTTCCTGCCGATACCATCTTCCAAGAGGCTATAGCCGAAGCCTCCAAAGCCAACTCTCTGACCGTCAGCGGGAATACTCAAATCTGCTTATTTTTGTAAGATAATCCGGCGGACAACGGGCTTCTTGAAAAAGAAACGTTATCTTTGTAGGGATTATTGGGATTATTCATTTCCTTATTTTATACAGCCATTAAAAACAGATAGATCGACATGAAAAAAGAATTTTTATTTGCCTGCGCCTTGGGACTGAGTCTGACCGTGCAGGCGAAAGGACACTTGGACATCACTTCATACAGGTATGCAGGACCTTATCTTGTCAGCCGTCCGCTGCTGGTAGACAGTACGGATGTCAACGCGAAAGCCTGGTCCGCTGCCAGTTTGCTGAAAACCCCTCTGTCGCTTGACGCTGTAGGCCAGGCTCCCGTATCGGATGCGGACAAGCTGCCTTCTGCGCCTGCCGAAGGCTATGCCTTGCATCTGATGCAGTTTGATCTGGAGAATACGGCCTACGGAAAAGCGAAGTTCAATGTGTCTGAAGTGAAGGACTGGCAGCTGTATGTTGACGGAAAGCTGACAGACAAACAGGAAATGGCGCTTGAACCGGGCACGCACGAAGTGGTGCTGAAATACCTGTCTGCTCCGGGTGAATCGGTCAAGCCCAAAGTGTCTGTTGATTCGGACGGCGAATTTTCTTTGCACCAGGGGCAGAGCCGCCTCTATACGCTGGCCGATGCCATGCACGGAACCAAGTGTGCCGGCGTGCAGGTGTCGCCCGACGGAAAGTATCTGATTGTCACTTATTTCACCAGTCTGAAGGAGGGAAGGTCGGAAACCGTATACTGCGTGAAGGAAACGCTTACGGGGAAGGAAGTGGCACGGCGCTCTGAAGCGATCCGCTGGATGCCTCTTTCGGGAGATTATTATTTCGTCCGTCAGGGCGTTTCCGGAAGGCAGCTCGTCAGCGTCAGTCCGGCAACAGGATTCGAGCGGGTGATTGCCGAAGGTCTTCCGGAAGGGAATTTCAGCATTTCGCCGGCAGAAGACTATTTGCTTTATACGCTTGTGCAGGAGGGACCGAAAGAGCGGAAGGAAATTTATGAGGTAATTGATCCGGACGACCGCCAGCCGGGATGGAGAAACCGCACGTATGTGGCGAAATACGACTTGAAGTCGGGGCTGATGCAGCCGTTGACTTTCGGCTACAGAAACGCGTGGGTGAGCGACATTTCTGCCGACGGACGCGAAGCGTTGCTGATGGTTTCCACTCACCGCATGGGCAAACGTCCCACTACGCTTTTCTCTGTATACCGGATGGACATGCAGACGCTGGAGGTTGACACGCTGGTTGAGGAGGACGGATTCATAAGCCATGCGCTGTTTGCTCCCGATGCCCGGCAGGTATTGATACAGGGATCTCCCGAAGCGCTGGGCGGCGTGGGGATGAATGTGGAAAAGGGACAGACGCCGAGCATGATCGACAGCCAGTTGTTTCTGATGAATGTTGCCGACCGGAAGGTGACTCCGCTTACACGCACGTTCAATCCGAGCGTCCGGAGTGTGCAGTGGAACCTGTCGGACGGACAGATTTATTTCACGGCCGAAAACAGGGACTGCTATTCGCTGTACCGGCTTGATCCTTCGAGCGGAAAGATTGCCCTGCTGGATGTGCCGGAAGAGATGGTGCTTGCTTTCTCGCTGGCAGACAAGGCTCCTGTGATGGCATTCTACGGCGAAAGCGCCGCAAACTCTCACCGCATCTATACCATGAACCTGAAAAAGCAGAAGGCGGAGTTGCGGGAGGATCTGAGCGAAAAGCTGCTGAAAGGCATACGGCTGGGCAGATGTGAAGACTGGAACTTTGTCAGCTCGCGAGGCGACACCATTTACGGAAGATATTACCTGCCTCCTTATTTCGATGAAAGCAAGAAATATCCGATGATCGTTTACTATTACGGCGGATGCAGTCCGACGAGCCGCAACTTCGATACGCTTTATCCGTTCCACGCTTATGCGGCGCAGGGCTATGTGGTCTATGTCGTCCAGCCGAGCGGGGCGACCGGTTTCGGACAGCAGTTTTCAGCGCGCCATGTCAATACGTTCGGCGATTATGTGGCCGACGACATCATCGAAGGGACGAAGAAGTTCGTGAATGCCCATCCCTATGTCAACGGCAAGAAGATAGGCTGCCTTGGAGCGTCCTACGGCGGATTCATGACTCAGTATCTTCAGACCAAGACCGACCTCTTTGCTGCTGCCATCTCTCATGCAGGCATCAGCGACCACACCAGCTATTGGGGTGAGGGCTATTGGGGCTATTCGTACAGTGAGGTTTCGGGTGCCAACAGTTATCCGTGGGCGAACCCCGAACTGTTTGTGGACCACAGTCCGCTCTATAATGCCGACAAGATTCATACTCCGCTGCTCTTCCTCCACGGATCAGTCGACACGAATGTGCCGGTAGGCGAAAGTATCCAGATGTATACGGCCCTGAAGCTTCTGGGACGTGAAACGGCATTGGTGGTTGTAGACGGGCAGAACCATCACATCCGCGACTACAGCCGGCGCATCCTGTGGCAGAATACGATCTTTGCATGGTTTGCCAAATGGCTGCAAGATGACGCTTCATGGTGGAATGCGATGTATCCTCCCAAAACACTGTGACGGATGAAGATCATTCATACCAGCGACTGGCATCTGGGACATCTGCTCTATGAGTACGACCGGACAGAGGAACACCGGCATTTTCTGTCGCAACTGGCCGGAATCGTGAGGGAGGAGCAGCCCGACGCATTGGTTGTAAGCGGAGATGTGTTCCATTACAGCAATCCTTCGGCTGCCTCCCAGCGTCTGTTTACCGACGCGCTGCTCGCTATACACAACGCATGTCCCCGGATGCAGATCGTGGTGACGGCAGGCAATCACGACAGCAGTTCCAAACTGGAAGTAGCGTCTAATCTGTGGAAGTATGCGGGCGTGTCCGTTATCGGGCAGATTGAAAGGAAAGACGGAAAAATCAATCTCGACCGCCATATCGTGGAGATAAAAGGGAGCGGCGGGGAACTGAAAGGCTATGTGGCGGCTGTCCCGCATGTGTTTCCGCAGAACTTCCCGGCACTTGGCGGGGACCTGCCGAGGCTGGAGCGTCAGCAGGCATTCTTCCAGACCTTGCTCGATGAAGTTGCCGGACGGAACAGCAGCGGTGTTCCGGTGGTAATGACGGCGCATCTGGCCGTAACGGGGAGCGACGTGACCGGACACGATGAAGGAAGGGGAGGCATGGAATATACTGATATCGCCGTCCTGGGAACGGGCTACGATTACCTGGCTCTGGGCCATATCCATTGCCCGCAAACTTTGAAAGGGGGGCGTGCGCGTTATTCCGGCTCGCCTGTAGCCGTCAGTTTCGATGAAGATTATGTGCATTCCGTCAGCATTGTCGAGTTGGACTCGCACGGGTCCATCCCGGCAATCCGTACAGTTCCGCTGGCTACGGAATGGCCTCTGAAGGTAATTCCGGACAAGGCGGTGCCGATCGAGGAGGCATTGGAACTGCTGGCGGCTGTGCCCGACGAGGAAAAGGCATACATCGAACTGTTTGTGCGGATAGCGGACGTTCCTCCGGCTTATTGCATGGAGCGCGCGAACCGGATTGTGAGCGGAAAGAAATGCCGCTTCTGCAGATACAAATGGGAGCGCGTTTCTGCGGAACAGGAAGAACGCCTGCACATTATCGATGCGGACAAATTGCTGACTCTGTCGCCTCAGGAGGTGGCATCGGTCTACTATCAGGACAAGTACGGACAGGATATGGGTGAAGATTTGCGCGTGATGCTGGACACGGCTGTCCGTAGGGTGAAGGAAGCCGGCGATTGACTGCCTCCGTGCAGCAAAAACTAAATCAGTCATTTATGAAACTTCAGAAATTAACGATCAGGAACATCGCTTCCATCGAACAGGCGGAGATTGATTTCGAAAACGGACCGTTGGGACAGGATGCCATTTTCCTTATTTGCGGTCCGACCGGGGCGGGCAAGTCGACCATACTCGACGCCATTTGCCTGGCTCTCTATAATACGACTCCGCGTTTGGTGCAGTCGGCGAACGAACGGTTTTATGACAGCGACTTTTCAGGACAGTCTGACGACATTGGTATCAGCGACCCGCGCATACTGATGCGCCGTGACAGTACGCTCGCATCTGTCGCGTTGGAATTTGCAGATTCTGACGGGCATGAACTGGTGGCCGAATGGAGTGTGGCGAGAGCGCGCGGAAACCGCAACGGAAGGATTCAGCGCATATCGTGGACTTTATCGGAGAAAAGACGGGACGCAGATAACTGCCCGCGCCACCGACACGAGGCAGGAGATTGAACGGAGAATCGGACTTTCTTTCGAGCAGTTCTGCCGGACAACGCTGCTTGCACAGGGGAGTTCACCAAATTTCTCAAGAGCAAGGAAGAAGACAAGTCGAATATCCTTGAGAAACTGACGGGAACCGAGATTTATTCGAAGGTAAGCCGGGAGATTTATGCCATACAGAATGAAATGAAGGCCGAGCTGGCGAATTGCAGGCGAGGACGGAAGGGATTGTGCTGCTTTCTGAAGAGGAACTGAAGGCGTTGCAGGAGGAAGCGGAACGGCTCGACAGCCGGCTGAAACAGGAAAAAGCGGATCTTTCCCGGGAAACCGTCCGGAAAAAGTGGATGGAAGACCGGAAGGCTCTGGAAATGAAAAGCGAAAGGGCGGTGAGGGCTTGCCGGGAAATGCAAGAGGAGCTGGAGTCGGAAGGGGGCAGGCAGAGCCGGAGGCTGGTTGCCGATTGGGACATCACGGAGGAGGCGAGAAGATGCCTTGCCGCACAGAAGGAACAGCAAGGCGTTGTCCGGGAGGCTGAAGCTGAGCTGAATCTCCTTGAAAAGGAGTACGTGAGCCTGTTGGGTTGCAGGCAAGGGCTCGACCGGAAAATCGATGACGTGAAGGGATTTATTGCACAGACCGAAGCGTTCTTGGCGCAAGAGAAATGTTTTGAGGAAATGTACAGCCAGTCGCAGGCCATCATTTCGCTTGAGCGGCAGCTGCTGGCTTCGCAGCGGAAAGTGAAAGAGGGGCTGGCCGGACGGCAGAAGCTGGCAGAACAGCGTCAGAAGCAGGCGGCGACGCTTGAAGAAAAGAACAGCCTCCATGAGAAAGCCAGGGAGGAAGAACAACGGAAGCAGGCGGAGGTCGACATGTTCGGCAGACAGTTGGAAGCCATGCAGGCTGATGCGCTGAAAGCTGATCTGGAGAAATCCGGAAAGCGTATGGCCGAACTGGAAACGCTGAAGGAAGCGGTTGCCCGTCTGAATGAGCGGAAAACTCAGCTTGACGAAGCGGAAAAAACATTGGATGAGTTGAGAGCGCAACTGAAATCGCTTGAAGAAGTCCGGCAAGGTCTGGCGAGGGAAGTGGCTTCCGCAAAATCAGAAGCGGACAAAATGCAGGAAATCTACGACAAGCAGGAAATGGCTTGCGAGAATTGGGCAAAAGAAGCGCGGAGGCGTTTGTCGGCAGGAGATGTGTGCCCTGTCTGCGGACGGGAAATTCTGTCGCCGCTTGAACCGGACGAGCATTTCGTGTCGGTGCTTGAACCGGTAAAGAAGGAGCTTGACAAGAGCAGGGCGAAGCTTGAAGAGGTGACCGGCAAGCTGCAACGGAACGAAGCGGACTATCTGTCGCATGTCCGGTTGGCGGAATCGCAGCAGAAAAAGAAGGAGCAGGCCGAGAAGTTCTTCGGGGAAGCGCAGAATGCGGTTCTGTCATGTGCAGCTTATCCGGAAGTGTCTGATGCGGAAAACAAGATGGAAGCGGTCGGACATCTGCTTCAGACGGAATCGGCGGTTCACGACGGACTGATGGCACGCTGGGGTGAGGTCAATGAATTGCATAAAAAGATAATGGGGCTGCAGAAGGTGAAAGACAGCCTGGCCCGCGCAACCGAAACCGCACGGAGCGAAAAGGAAGCTGCCGAAAAAGAACTGGCGAAGCTGGACGCTGACATCCGTGACTGGGAGAATGCGGTTGCCCGCGAGCTGAGCGCATCGGAGGATATGGAAAAAGCATATCGTTCCGCTGGTAGCATCCGAGACATGGCAGCAGCTCCGAAAAGACAATCCGGATGAATTCATGCGCCAGCTGGACATGAAGTCACGGAACTATGTCGCCGAAGATAAAAAACGGACATCCCTGCAACAGCTGATGGACACATATGTGCAGGAAAGGGAGGTTGTTGATGAAATCAGGAAGAATGTACTCGACAGGGAACCGGGATGGAAGGAGCTTCATGCCGAAAAAGCGGAACGGTTTGAAGGTATGCGCAGCCGCTGGAACGCGCTGCTCGTTTCTGTAGCGACAGGGAAAAGCAGGCTCTTGCAGGCGCGTCAGCGGGCGGAGGAAGCGGCAGGGAAGCTGGCGGATTTTCTTGCTTCGCATCCCGAGATTTCCGGCGGCAGGCTGGAGCAGCTGGCGTTGCGCAGCCCGGAGGAGGTGAAACAGCAAAGGGAAAAAGCTTCGGAAGCTGGATGAGGACCTGGTTGCCCGGCAGACGGAAATGCGGCGCGCCGCCGATGAGCTGGAAGCGCATTTGGGCATACGGCCTGAAATGAGCGAAGAGGCAACAGAGGAATCTCTCGCTGCAGAAATGGTGCGGCTGGAAGCAAATGTGTCTGACTTGACCCGCCAACTGGGAGCCGTTTCGCAGAAACAGAAGGACAATGCCGAGAATGCCGGACGGATGAAGCATCTGACAGAGCTGATTGAGACCAAACGAACAGAAGCGGAAGGATGGGGAAGGCTGTCTGCCTTGTTCGGAAGCGCCGACGGGAAAAAGTTCCGCAATATAGCGCAAAGCTATGTGCTCAGACAGTTGCTTTCGGGTGCCAACCACTACCTTGCGCGTCTGACCGACAGGTACCGGATGGAATGCCAGCCGGGATCGCTGACAATCCTGCTCCGTGATGAATATGAAGGTGGCGTATGCCGTCCGACATCCACGATTTCCGGTGGAGAGAGCTTTCTGATTTCGCTCTCGCTGGCGCTCGGACTTTCTTCCCTCAACCGCAAAAGTCTGTCGGTCGACACCTTATTCATCGACGAGGGCTTCGGCACGCTCGACAGCGATTACCTGAACACCGTGATGGATGCCTTGGAGCGGCTGCATCAGATGGGTGGCAGGAAGGTCGGCATCATCAGTCATGTAGACAGTCTGCGCGAGCGGATCCATACCCAGATTCATGTAGAACGGATAAACAGTACGCTGAGCCGGATTGAAGTCACGACGCTGTTCTGACCGAAGCCTCCGGCTGCGGGATATAAGAAGGTGTGTTCCGACGTTGGTTTCTCTGATCGGAACACACCTTCATTTATTGGCAGTTGTCCGGCTGTTTCCCGGATACATTTCAGTCGTCGGTCTTCAGAAACTTCCACACGCCTGCACTGATTGCGCCTCCCAGGAACGGAGCGACGATGAAGAGCCACAATTGTTCCATGGCCTGTCCGCCTTCCATCAGTGCCGGACCTATGCTGCGTGCCGGGTTGACCGATGTTCCGGTGATGGGGATACATACGATATGGATCAGTATGAGGGTAAGTCCGATGATGAGTCCGGCAAAGTTTCCGGCGCCTTTCTTCTGGTCGGTTGTGGCCAATACAACCAGCACGAAGATAAAGGTAAACACCGTTTCAGCGATAAAGGCCTGCGCGATGTTTCCCGGGTCGAACGTGTTTGAGCCGGTTGCTGTAGGGCCGTCGTGTGTGCCGGTAGAAACCAGCAGCGACAGAATCAGCGAGCCTATGATTGCACCCACAATCTGGAAGAGCATATACATCAGCGCGCGTTTCGGTTTCATTCCTCCCGACAGCCATACCCCCAGTGTAATGGCAGGATTGATATGACACCCCGATATGTTTCCGATTGTATACGCCATCGCTACCACGGATAATCCGAAGGCCATTGCAACTCCGATTGTTCCGACGCCGGCACCCACTGTGTCGGCCACTCCTCCTGCGAATACGGCGCTGCCGCATCCCATCAGTACGAGAACCATTGTTCCGACAAGTTCTGCTACATACTTTTTCATAATAATAACTTTTAAAGTGATAAGTTGCTTCTAAAGTATAGCATTTTTGTCAGAAAAACAAATGTTTTCTCAAAAACAATGCGTTTAGACTGTCATTTTTTAAGGGCCGGCATCAGGCTTCCGCCTGTTATCCGGTTGCGGAAAACGCCCGGTCGGACGGGGTGGGAGCAGGTGAGGACTTCTGACTGTCCCGCATCCGGCCAGACAAAAGCCGAGAAGGGCGGCGGTCAAGAATGAGGACCGCCTGCTCATGTCATTTCAGCTTTTTGCCTTCCGCAAAGGCTTTGCCCACCTTTTCGCCGATTCTCAGGTATTCGTTGTTGAACGGATCAAATACAATGGGAGCCACTTTTGCCGCGTCCACTTTGCCGTTCTCGTCAAGCACACGCTCGTCTGCGCTGACGTTTACGATTTCTCCTCTCAAGATGCACGTGTCCGGATTGTAGTCTTTTACCTTGCACTCCAGCGCAACGGCAAGTTCGTCGATAAGCGGGGCGTTGACAAAAGCCGACTTCGTGGCGTGGAAACCGGCCCGCTGAAACTTGTCGGGAACTTTATTCCCGGACACGAGCCCCACATAATCGCAGGCTGCCACGTGAGGCACGTCGGCCATGCTTACCGTAAACGCACCGGTTTTCAGCAGGTTCTTCACTGTCTTGTGGCCTGCGCTCAGACACAGGCTGATTTCGTTCATTTCGCTGATGCCGCCCCATGCCGCGTTCATCGCGTCCGGAGTTCCGTTCTCATCGTATGTGGCAATGATGAATACAGGCTGGGGATAGCTTAAAGGCTTTGCACCGAAATTCTTTCTCATAGTCTTTTCTATTAAAGGGTTTGCTGCTTTTGCCGCTTTCCTGAACGGAGCGGGCATTACAAAATTGGAATAAAAAAATGAAATATGCAATAGGGATATTCAGTAAATGTCCCTAAAAAGTAAGATGGCATATAAAGTCGATAGAGTATAATCACTTTATATGCCATTATTATAGCCCTTTTTCTGTGTTTTTTCATATAATCCTATCTGTTGGACATGATGTTCCGGAAGAAGTCTGATGACCTCTTCTGCTCCTGTCTGTAAAATCATGTCATGCCGCTTTATCTGTTCTGCTCGTGACCTTGTCTATCATCAGTACGGCATTTGCCGTATGTATTCCGAAGAAAATCCAAAGGATTTTATTGCTGTCCGATAAACTCGATTAAATATAAAAATGTAGTGTTCGGCCATTGTGTATTCAGTGGTCGAGTCTTATTTTATAGTTCCATGCCCCCTCAAAAGATAGATAATTGGTAATCTTCTTTCTGCTTTACGTTTAATAGCGTTTCCCAATCTTTCTCCGGATGATTAAACAGGCTGTAGAAATCAACATAATACATAAGCGTAATCCGCATCATGGTGGCAAGTCCGGAGAAACTCCAGGAACGCGTCAGTCTCTTTTTTTCATTACCATCAGAAGCAGATTGGCAATAAGCGTCACCCAAATCTGTATCTTGATGGCATTTGCACTTTCTCCATAGAAGTATTTCAACGGGAAGTTCTGTTTTATCTGCTTGAACAACAGTTCAATTTCCCAGCGTTTACGGTAAATTTCTATAATTTCGTTCGGGTCTGATTCCATATCGTTTGTAAGCAATGCAACCAGTTTGTGCTTTTTGGTATCGGCATAGGTAATGATACGGGCATGATGAATCAGTATTTCTCCACCCTTCAGAACTTTAGAGAATGTGACATGTTGTATGCGCACTTCCATAAGACCGTCTGTTGTCTGGTACATACAGTCCTCCATAATGTTGTATTTTAGATTCTTCTTCATTTTTGTCACATACAGAACTTCTCTTTGCGTGAGTGCTTCCAGTTTCTCATAGTCAATATATGCCCGGTCCATGGCAACTATGTCTCCTTTGCTCAATGTTGACGGCTTTAACATAAAAGAATCGTTGGTGGCTGCAGATGTAAACTTTATATCAGAAGGGACTCCCTCATTGGCGTGTATGACGGTGTGCACTTTTATACCCCCTTTCTTTTTTGCCGGTTTTGGGATGACGGCCCACGCCCTTGAACAGCAGATTGGAGAACAGTGTGATAGTAGTGGAGTCGATAATCTGGAGACGCTTCATCCAGACAGCATCCCTGCTTTTGCGGCTGTCCGAGGAAAGCACATGCCTGTATGTGGCGTATAAATCACGATAAATGGACTCAAATATAACCTCCGGACGTCGTTGGTTGGCATCGGAAAGTGTACTGCGTGAAGGCATTGAGCTGATACCCAAATGGAAAAGCTTGCGGGCTTCTGCCTGTAGGGAAGCCGTGATCTCGCGTAAGGAATCAAAACGCATGATGACCGCATAAAGCATGACAACAAGATGAGTCCAGCAATCAAAACGTTTTATGTAGTGTTCGCCACCATGTTTACGACTAAAACGAAGGATTGTTGACTTATCCAATAATTTTATTACCTGACCATAGAGCGGCTGTCCGCTAAAATGTATACTTTTGCCCATAGTTAGATTGATTTTGTTTGGCGACAGAAATCTAACGAAAATGGGCTGACATCGCAAATGAAGTCAGCCCTATTTTTATTCGTTTGCTATATTTTTATCGGACAGCAATAAAAGGATTTCAGTCTTCCTGTTCCTGGCCTTTATTCTTGCGAGTGAGTAGTGTTGCTTTTGAGTGCCGAAGCTTCCTTCAAGCCGGGTGGCCCTTTCTTTGGAGAGTTCACTTCTGGTACAGAACCTTCTATTTGCATTGTTGGCATATATGGAATCTCCAGCCGCACATCTAACCCTGACATTCATGAGTTTCTGTTGCATACGGATACAGTCCTTCAGCCGTATTCCCTCATTGAATGCCTTGAACGAGAGGTGTTCGATAAACGATATACCGTCTATCTGTATGTTGTTAACCTTTGCACCGAATTCAACAGACTTTGTTTCCTTGCCTCTTACGATAGGACGTACGTAATGACGGTCGATGCTGACGATGCGGTCATTGACCTTCCTGCCTTCAAACAGTTCCTTCTCCTGTACAAGAACCTTTCTGATTATGGAAAGGCGTTTCTGATAATCCTGTGTATATCTGAGTGATCTCCCGTACTCCTTATGAATCTCATCCCTCTGTACGATGAGCTTTTCAAGGAGTCTGATCATACGGCGCCTGAGCATCCGTGTTCTTGAGGCTTTCCTCTTTCTTTTCTTGCAGTATGAAAGACAGGACTCTGACACATCCGCATATTTGTTACGGGGACGCCTTATCCCAAGATCCATACAATGCCGGCAGATATGCCTGTAAAGCCATTCAATACTTTCCCAAAGCAGTTTCATGTCTGTAGGAAAACGCATGTGACTTCCATAACACGTGGCATCAGTCATGCACACGTGAAGGTTCTCAAGATATGGTTTCCAGTGGGAGGCCAGTATCTCCTGAAGGGAGTCAATATCAAGACGGGATGCTATCTCATTGCGGATGGCACTGACTATCTTGTAGTTGGTTATGGGAAAGGCCGGATCTGTCATGATTCCGCAGAACATCTGGTAGTGGAGGTTGCCGTTGAGATGTTCCACCAGCTGTCTGTCGGAGAATCCGGTGTAGGCTTTCAGGACCATAAGGGCAATCTTTGCCGAAGGGCTAAAAATGTTCCTGCGTCCAAGACGCTGTTCTGACAAGCCTATGGCTTTTGCCATACGGTCAAACGGGAAAACTGAGTGAAGCCTGCCCAGTTCACTCTCATGAAAACTCTTGCGATATTTTTCCAGAACATCAAATTCTGTAAAGCCCAAAGTGGGCTGTATTTCCGAAATATTTTGTATCTTAGCCATATCTTTGTTGGGGATTTCCCCGTTTTGGCTGCCAAACCTTATTTTTCGGGGGGAATATCTAAAGATACAAAAAAAGCCAACTAATTCGCAATACATTGTGTATGAATTAGTTGGCTAATTTTATTTATTGCTGTCCGATAAAAATATAGCAAACGAATAAAAATAGGGCTGACTTCATTTGCGATGTCAGCCCATTTTCGTTAGATTTCTGTCGCCAAACAAAATCAATCCAACTATGGGCAAAAAGTATACATTTTAGCGGACTGATTCCTTACGCGAGATAACGGCTTCCCCTACAGGCAGAAGCCCGCAAGCTTTTCCATTTGGGTATCAGCTCAATGCCTTCACGCAGTACACTTTCCGATGCCAACCAACGGCGTCCGGAGGTTATATTTGAGTCCATTTATCGTGATTTATACGCCACATACAGGCATGTGCTTTCCTCGGACAGCCGCAAAAGCAGGGATGCTGTCTGGATGAAGCGTCTCCAGATTATCGACTCCACTACTATCACATTGTTCTCCAATCTGCTGTTCAAGGGCGTGGGCCGTCATCCCAAAACCGGCAAAAAGAAAGGGGGGTATAAAGGTGCACACCGTCATACACGCCAATGAGGGAGTCCCTTCTGATATAAAGTTTACATCTGCAGCCACCAACGATTCTTTTTATGTTAAAGCCGTCAACATTGAGCAAAGGAGACATAGTTGCCATGGACCGGGCATATATTGACTATGAGAAACTGGAAGCACTCACGCAAAGAGAAGTTCTGTATGTGACAAAAATGAAGAAGAATCTAAAATACAACATTATGGAGGACTGTATGTACCAGACAACAGACGGTCTTATGGAAGTGCGCATACAACATGTCACATTCTCTAAAGTTCTGAAGGGTGGAGAAATACTGATTCATCATGCCCGTATCATTACCTATGCCGATACCAAAAAGCACAAACTGGTTGCATTGCTTACAAACGATATGGAATCAGACCCGAACGAAATTATAGAAATTTACCGTAAACGCTGGGAAATTGAACTGCTGTTCAAACAGATAAAACAGAACTTCCCGTTGAAATACTTCTATGGAGAAAGTGCAAATGCCATCAAGATACAGATTTGGGTGACGCTTATAGCCAATCTGCTCCTGATGGTAATGAAAAAGAGACTGACGCGTTCCTGGAGTTTCTCCGGACTTGCCACCATGATGCGGATTACGCTTATGTATTATGTTGATTTCTACAGCCTGTTTAATCATCCGGAGAAAGATTGGGAAACGCTATTAAACGTAAAGCAGAAAGAAGATTACCAGTTATCTATCTTTTGAGGGGGCATGGAACTATAAAATAAGACTCGACCACTGAATACACAATGGCCGAACACTACATTTTTATATTTAATCGAGTTTATCGGACAGCAATAAATTTTATTATATTTACTGAATATCCCTGCAATAGAAACAGCACAATCTGCGCGCAAAAATGCCATTGCTGCCTGTTCAGAACTGCAGACCGCATTGTGGTTTGTATAAACGGCAGTGTTGTTTGCAAAAACCACAATGCGGTTTGTATAAACCACGTTGTGGTTTCCAGTTTTATCCGAAAATATTCAGGCTTTCTTCGGTGTCCGCCCGTTTTTTCAGTGGCTTGCCCGGCCGGAAAATTCGCCTCCGTCTGCCGGCGAAACGGCCTTGAACACCGGAAGCGGATGCTGGCTCTCGGTTTCAAATCCGTACCAGTAGCAGCAGCCGGATGCCGGATCGGAAAGACAGCACAGGCGCATCTCCTTTTGTATGTCCCGAACCGGATATCCCATTGCGGGGGAGGCGCAACGTGTTTGGTGCGCACCTTTTCGGCAGGAGCCTTTTTGAGCGACATGCCGGCTTCGATCCATGCCAGCGCAACGCCGGTAAGGTAAGCGGGGTAATGGCTGCGGCAGAACTCGTAGAGAATAACTCCGCGGCGTTCCAGTCCCAGCGGCTGGTCGGCTACTCCTGTCGCGATGAGGTGTTCCAGCAAATGCTTCAGAAAATCTTCTTCTCCCAGAATGAGCCTGCGGGTTATCTGCTGCCACGCTTTTGCATTGTAGAATCCGTCGATCAGCCGCGACAGTTGCCGGGCTGCCTGAAGCTCATGCGGTGTAATTTCACGTGTTTGCAGCACTTCGTAGGGAGGGAGCGGAGAATAGCATACGCCCAGTTCTGCGGCACGGCGGCGCATTTCGGTTCCCGGCAGCACTTTCAGCGATTCCAGCTGGATTTCGCCGGCATGGTAGGACGCCAGCGTCCGGATATCGTCAAAAATCTGCTGCAGACGGTATAGCGGAAGTCCCGCAATCAGATCGGCGTGCGTTTCCAGATTGTCCAGTGAGCAGAGGTAGCGGAGCCCTTCGAGCGAACTGTTCAGATCGCCTGCCCTGCGCGAGGCAGCGAGCACGTCTTCGTGCAGACTTTGTATGCCGGCCTCCAGATGCAGCAGTCCTTTGGGCATCGATGCAAGTTCCGCCTTCAGCTCCTCTGTAAGCAGGGCCGGATGTATCTCCAGATGGAAGCGGATGCCGGCAAATTCGCGGAACAGGCCGAGCAGTTCTTTGGCGCGGCTGCTGCTGTAGTTGAAGGTACGGTCAAGAATGCGGATATTCTTTATTCCGTGACTGCTGATGGTTTCAATCCGTTTCCGTACGACTTCGATGGGCAGCGTGCGCACCGGCTTTTCTCCTCCGCTCACGCAGAAAGCGCATGTGTTGAAGCATCCCCGTGTCGTTTCGAGCTGCACGAACGGTTTTCCCCAGTTGAAGAAGGGGCTCTCTTCCGGCAGGGCAAGGCGGTCGAAGTGCATGACGCGCGCCAGTCCATTGTCGTGATACGCCCCCTTTTCGTCGAGGTAGCACAGCCCTTTTATGTCCGTCCATTTCTCTTTCTCCTGCCACACATCGAGCCATTGCGGAAAAGATTCTTCCCCCTCTCCCCTGAATACAACGTCGACAAAGCGGTTTTGCCTGAGAAAGCGTTCATTGCAGCCGAGAAATTCGGGTCCTCCCAGTGCCATTGCGCAGGCGGGAAGCAGCGCATGCACTCTTGCAAGTATGTGCATCAGCGCTTCGTGAGTGAAGAGCCAGCAGGTGGCTGCTACAAGGTCGGGCTTGAGTCCGGCGACAGCCCCGGCTATCATTCCCGGATTTTCGTTTATGGTTGCCGATACCACTTCCCACTTGCATCCGGTGTTGTTCATCACCTGCGCATGAAGCGCGGGCAGCGCAAGTGAAGAATGTGCGTATGAACTGTTGAGGTCGAGCCAGAGAATCTTCATAGAAGTGCAGGGAGATTAAGAAACTGTTTTGAATTTCTCCAAAAAGTTTTTCTTGGCTTGATGTGTTCGTTTTCGTGTGTGCTTTGGGCTATTTTTTGGTCTTTTCCGCTTCTGTTCTTCGTCAGATAGCCCGCTATCTTCCTCATCACACAAACGGAAATGCCTCAAAAAAAACTCATCCCAAATCAGCACACGATAAATTCAAAAACAGTTTCTAAAAGAAAAGAGGAAGTGCCAGAGAGAAAAGTTTCGGCACGTCCTCTTCCTTGTATGTTATGTTGTTTGATTCCGCTTCCGTCAGATCAGATACTGAGAGCTGATGGATTCGTTTGTCATCACGCGGTGGATTGTTTCAGCAAACATGTCGGCGATGGAAAGCTGTTTCACCTTCGCGCAACGGAGCGAGTAGGGGATGCTGTCGGTAAAGACAATTTCCTCCAGCTCTGAGTTCTGTACACGCTCTGAAGCCGGGCCCGACATGACACAGTGTGAAGCGATTGCGCGCACGGAACGTGCTCCTGCTTCCTTCATGATGTCGGCCGCCTTGGTGATGGTTCCCGCTGTGTCGACCATGTCGTCGATCAGAATCACGTTCTTGTCCTTCACATCTCCGATGATCTGCATGGAAGCCACGACATTTGCTTTCTCGCGTGTCTTGTGGCACAGCACCAGAGGCACGTCAAGGAACTTCGCATAGGTGCTGGCACGCTTCGATCCGCCTACGTCGGGCGTTGCGATAACCAGATTCTCCAGATTGAGTGACTGGATGTAGGGAGCGAAGATGGTTGAAGCGTACAGGTGGTCGACAGGGATGTCGAAGAAGCCTTGAATCTGGTCGGCATGCAGGTCCATCGTAATCAGACGGTCGATTCCAGCCACGCTCAGCAGGTCGGCCACGAGTTTTGCGCCGATGGAAACGCGCGGTTTGTCTTTGCGGTCCTGACGTGCCCAGCCGAAATACGGGATAACGGCGATGATGCTCTTTGCAGAGGCGCGTTTCGCCGCGTCAATCATCAGGAGAAGTTCCATCAGGTTGTCTGAATTCGGGAAGGTCGACTGTACCAGAAATACATACTGTCCACGAATTGATTCTTCGTAAGATACTGCAAATTCGCCGTCGGCAAAGTGGGTGATGTTCATGTTGCCCAGTTCGCATCCCAGGCTCTTGCAGATCTTTTCAGCAAGGTATCTCGAATTTGTACCCGAGAATACTTTAAAAGGTGTTGTTGCGCTCATTTGATTATATAGATATATTGCCTTATAATGATGCAAAGTTAGTCCATTTCTGTCAAGCAGACAAGTTATCGGACAGAAATTTGTTGCAGGATTCAGTCTGCCAGCTCCTTCAGCTTCTTGAAGTGAGCCAGAAGAGGCTGGTAATTATAGTCGGAAGCGGGATTGAACTTGTTCCACAGGTCGCCGAGAACGGCGGCTCCTCCGAATCCGAAGTCCTTTATACGCAGCATGTTCTCTTCGTTCACTCCGCCCAATGCGATCACCTTCTTGTCGATGATGCCTTTTGCCGCCGCCTCGCGTATTCCCTCCGGAGTAAAGGCAGCATGGTGCCCTTCCTTCGAAATGCTGTCGAAGACAGGGCTCAAGAACACATAGTCGCAGGTCTTTTTGTCGGCCATGACTTCTTCAAGCGTGTGGCACGATGCGCTGATGTGCCCGGTATAGTTGTCGGGAACCAGCGGATTGCGGTGGTTCAGGTGGATTCCTTTCAGGTTATACTCATCCTTCAGATAAAAGTGGTCGTGCACGACGATCCGTTTGCGGTATTTTTCCGGAATCAGTGTCAGAAGCCTCTCTGCATAGACAGGCGGCGTATCCGGCTTGCGCAAATGAAGAATATCCAGCCCTGCATCGAACAAAGCCGTAAGAATTTTGTCTTCTTCGACAAAATAATTGGGGGTTGTGATAACTATCAGTTTCATTCAAATTCGTAAAAAGTCGCGCAAAGTTAATACGCTTGCCCAAATTATCCTAATGTTTACAGGGAAATCGTGTGCGTTTCCAGCGTTTTCAGGTTGATGTGCCACAGTTTTCCGCTCAGCGTATCTCCATATCCGAGAATAAGCTTGAGGGTTTCGCTGGCCTCCACACACCCGATGATGCCGGGCGTAACCCCCAGAACAGCTTTCGACGAGTGCGGCTGCGCAAGCATCCCTTCCTCGTCGGGAAACAGGTCGCGGTAGGTAGGTCCTCCCTGATGGTTGAAAACGGCTACCTGCCCGTCGAACTCACGGATAGCGCCGTAAACATAAGGTTTGTTCAGCTGCACGCACGTGTCGTTGATAAGATAGCGGGTGGCGAAATTGTCGCATCCGTCTACAACGATGTCATATCCGGCGATGATCCGGGCAGCGTTGGCGGATGTCAGCCTTTCAGGATAAGCTTCAACCTGAATGGTATGGTTCAGGGCCTTCAGCCGTTTCTGCGCACAGAGTGCCTTCATCATTCCCGTTTCGGCTTCTGAATAGAGCACTTGCCGCTGGAGATTGCTTTCGCTGACCACATCGTCGTCTGCCAGGCCGATGTGACCGACTCCGGCTCCTGCCAGATAAAGGGCTATGGGCGAGCCCAGCCCGCCTGCACCGACAATCAGCACTTTTGCTTCTTTCAGTTTCTGCTGGCCTTCATCGCCTATCTCTTCAAGCAGAATCTGCCGGCTGTAGCGTTCTTTTTCGTGTGGGGATAGTGTGTTCATGAGCATGTTTCTTTACGTGTTGGAACCAGAGGCGCAAAGGCGCAAGCTTCCTTCGTTTCTCCGCTTGCGCTCCGGTGCCTCTGGTTGGGTTTTGCTGTTCGTTTATTTTCAGCCGTGCACTGCTGCAGGGCGGATGTGGGACACATGATCGAACGAGGCGTCCCAGTCCTTCCATACGGGTTCGCGCCCTACGGCCTTCAAAGCCTTTTCCACTTCAGCCGCTGTGCGGTCGTCGCTTATGTGGAACTGCTCCAGCGCCTGCGGATAGGTGTAATAGCCTCCCGGCTCCGTCTTGCTTTCCGCACTCATGGTCGTCACGCCCAGCGAAGCCATGTGGTCGCGGATATAAGCCGGTTCGCGGGTAGAGTAGGAGATGTCCACATCGTGGTCGAAGATACGCATGGCGAAAGTCACCTGTGCCAGTTCCTTGTCGCTCATGATGACATTAGGCTGGAAACCTTCATTTTCGGCCGGACGCATGCGCGGGAAGTTCACGCTGTATTTCGTCTTCCAGTAATGCTTCTGCAAGTAGCGCAGGTGGTAAGCCATCATGGTTACATCCGTACGCCAGTCCTCCAGTCCGATCAGCACACCCATGCCGATGGAGTGAACTCCCGCCTGTCCCATCCGGTCGAAGCCGTTTACGCGCCATTCGAATTTCGACTTCATGCCGCGCGGGTGATAAATTTTGTACCGCTCCTTGTGGTACGTTTCCTGAAAAGCAGATCACTCCGTTCATTCCATGCTTCACAAGTTCGGCATACTCTTCTGTCTTGAGCGGCATCACTTCAATCTTCAGGTTCGAGAAATAAGGCTTTGCCAGATCGAGCGCCTTTGCCAGATACGGCACGCCCGCTTTGGCCGGATTCTCTCCGGTCACGATCAGCAGGTTTTCGAAAGGCGCCAGCTTCTTGATCGCCTTGTATTCGTTTTCGATTTCTTCGGCAGTAAGGATGGTGCGCGCCATCGGATTGCTGATATGGAATCCGCAATATACGCATGAATTTGTGCATGAGTTTGTGAGATACAGCGGAATGAACATCGAGATGGTTTTTCCGAAACGTTCTTCGGTATATTTCTTGCTGAGGCGTGCCATGGGTTCAAGGAACTTTTCGGCAGCCGGCGAGATGAGAGCCATGAAGTCGTCTACGTCGCACCGTGATTTTCCGAGTGCCCGAATCACGTCGGCCTCGGTTTTGGAGTAGATGGCCTTGGTCGTCTCCTCCCAGCTTATTTTTTCTAATTCGTCACTAAACATGTTGTGAATGAACAATTAAAAGTTTGCGGTCGGTAGCGGAATGACCGGACTCCCTTTGCCGGTCATTCCGTTATCAATGTTATTGTTTGTTATTGATTGAAGCAAGATCCCTTGAGAGCTTCATCGCGCAGAAGTTCGGACCACACATGGTGCAGTACTCGCCGTCGGTGTGACGTCCCTCGTTGAAGTATTCCAGCGCACGGTCGGGGTCGAGACTCAGGTGGAACTGGTCGCGCCAGCGGAACTCGTAGCGGGCCTTGCTCAGGGCATTGTCGCGGATCTGTGCGCCGGGGTGTCCTTTTGCCAGATCGGCGGCGTGAGCGGCGATCTTGTAGGTAATGACTCCTGTGCGCACATCCTCACGGTTGGGAAGTCCCAGGTGCTCTTTGGGAGTGACATAGCACAGCATGGCAGTTCCCAGCCATCCGATCTGCGCAGCGCCGATGGCCGAAGTAATGTGGTCATATCCCGGAGCGATGTCGGTTACAAGCGGGCCGAGCGTATAGAATGGCGCGTTGTGGCAATGCGAGATCTGGCGTTCCATGTTTTCGCGGATCTTATGCATAGGCACATGTCCCGGGCCTTCGATAAACGCCTGCACGTTCTTTTCCCATGCGCGCACCACCAGTTCGCCCATCGTGTCGAGTTCGGCAAACTGCGCTTCATCGTTCGCGTCGGCAATGCAGCCCGGACGCAAGCCGTCGCCCAAAGAAATGGCCACGTCGTATTGCGCAAGGATGTCGCAAATGTCATCAAAGTGTTCATAGAGGAACGATTCGCGGTCGTGTATCAGGCACCATTTGCTCATGATGGAACCTCCCCGCGACACGATGCCGCAAAGACGCTTGTCGGCCAGATGCACGTTATGCCGGCGGATGCCTGCGTGAATAGTGAAATAGTCTACTCCCTGCTCGCACTGCTCGATCAGCGTGTCGCGGTAGATCTCCCAAGTCAAATCTTCCACTTTGCCGTTCACCTTCTCCAGCGCCTGATAAATAGGTACGGTTCCTACCGGCACGGGACAGTTGCGTACAATCCATTCGCGCGTTTCGTGTATGTTGTCGCCTGTCGAGAGATCCATCAGCGTATCGCCTCCCCACTTGCAGCTCCACACCGCTTTGTCCACTTCTTCGTCGATGCTTGAAGTTGTGGCAGAATTTCCGATGTTTGTGTTGATTTTCACGAGGAAGCTCCGTCCGATGATCATCGGTTCGCTTTCCGGATGGTTGATATTGGCAGGCAGCACCGCACGTCCTGCCGCGATTTCGTCGCGCACGAATTCCGGAGTGATATAAGTGTCGATGCCCAGCTCCTTGCAGTTCATGTTTTCGCGTATGGCCACGTATTCCATTTCCGGAGTCACGATGCCCTGTTTCGCGTAATACATTTGCGTGCAGCACTTGCCGGCTTTTGCACGGTAGGGCAGGGCGATATGCTCGAAGCGCAGGTGGTCCAGCGACGGATCGTCACGGCGCATTTTGCCGTATGCTGAGGTGACGGAAGGCAGCTGTTCCACGTCACCGCGCGAAATGATCCATTCTTCGCGCATGCGGGGCAATCCCTTTTTCAGGTCGACCTCAATGTTCGGGTCGCTGAACGGTCCGCTCGTGTCATACACATAGACCGGCGCATTGGGAGTTGTCACTTTCTTTCCGTCCACTACGGTAACGGTAGGGGTGAGGTTCACTTTCTGCATGCCCACCTTGACAAACGGAAATATTGTTCCCTGCATGTAGGCTTTCTCTGCATGTGCGTAGGCTCTGTTGTCTTTTTCCATATCGGAGAGATTTTGAAGGTTATCGTTAATCGTTTAAGAATGCGGTGAGGGGAGATGAAGCCGAAGCCTCAAAGTTTTCTGTCTGGATTCCCAGTCCGGCTTCGTATGCCCGGCGTCCGGCAATGACTGCTTCCTTGAAGGCTGTTGCCATTTCCACCGGATCTCCGGCCACAGCTATGGCTGTATTTACGAGGCAGGCCGCCGCGCCCATCTCCATTGCTTCGGCTGCATGGCTCGGAGCGCCGATTCCTGCGTCAACAACCACCGGCACGTTGCTCTGTTCGATGATGATGCGCAGGAAGTCGCGCGTCTGCAGTCCTTTGTTTGTGCCGATCGGTGCGGCCAGCGGCATCACAGTAGCCGCGCCGGCTTCCTCCAGGCGTTTGCACAGAGTCGGGTCAGCCTGGCAGTAGGGGAGCACAACGAAGCCCAGCTTCACCAGTTCTTCGGTAGCCTTCAGCGTTTCGGTCGAATCCGGCAGCAGGTAGCGCGGATCGGGATGAATCTCCAGCTTCAGCCAGTTGGTGCCGAACGCCTCGCGTGCCATTTGGGCGGCGAACACAGCTTCCTCAGCAGTGCGCACGCCCGATGTGTTGGGCAGCAGCTGGATATGCGGATGTACGATATGCTTCAGCATGTCATCGTCTTTGTTGTCAAGTTCGATACGTTTCATGGCCACGGTAACCATTTCTGTTCCCGAAGCCAGGATGGATTTTTCCATCACTTCATTGGAGTTGAATTTTCCGGTTCCAAGGAACAGGCGTGAGCCGAATTCCTTGCCGGCAATGACTAAATTTTTCATTTCGGTTATCTGTTTATGTTTTGTTGTTGTTTGTTCAGATTGCTGTCTGGCTGACAAGCGAAACAATTCTGCGCGTTTCGGCCACAGGATCTTCCGCGCGCAGGATGGGCCGCTCAGGGCAATGCCCGACACGCCGGTCTGCATGACAGCCGGGATGTCATCATAGGTGATTCCTCCGATGGCGACGACAGGCAGGGAGATTCCCTCCTCTTTCATGCGCGCAATGATTTCGCGGTATCCGTCCAGTCCGAGAATCGGGCTGAGCTGCTTCTTGGTTGTGGTAAAGCGGAACGGTCCGCATCCGATGTAGTCGGCTCCGGCTTCAGCGTGCGCCTTCACGTCCTCAAACGTGTTTGCCGTTCCTCCGATGATGTAGCCTTTTCCGAGCATCCTGCGCGCTTCGGCAACCGGCATGTCATGCTTTCCTAAATGCACGCCGTCGGCATGTATCTTTTTCGCCAGTTCCACCTGGTCGTCAAGGATGAATGTCGCGCCATATTCCCTGCAGAGCGGCTGGATGCGCAGCGCTTCTTTTTCGATTTCTTCCACATCCGCGTCTTTCATGCGCAGCTGAATCCACCGGCACCCTCCTTCGAGGGCAATGCGTGCCGAGTCGGAATAAGAATACTTGGCGGTGAAATGTGTAATGAACTGAAGTTTCATTTTCTACCCTCCGCATGCAGCTTTGATGATCACCAGGCTGTCGCCCGGCTGCAATGTCTGTTCTTCCCACTGCGTGCGCGGCACCATGCGGTTGTGCAGTGCGATTGCCACTCCTTGAGCCGGCAGTTCCAGCTGGCGGGCCAGGTCGGCAACGGTGCTTCCTTCCGCCAGTTCCGTTTCTTTGTTATTTACCAATACTTTCATAATCAGTTGGGTTTAAGGATGAAAACTGCAAAGAGGCGCAGAAGGACGGGAAAATCTGAAAAGAAACTTTAGCGAACAATCCCTTCGTCGGTACTAACCGCATCAGGTTCGTAGGGTATGATCTCAGCCCGTCCGGTAGGGCACCCCTTTGTTTTGTCGTCTGCAAATATAAGAATAAAAATAAGAATGCAGGCTTTTGGAGGAGAAAATAATTTTTCAGGGAATCTTTATCTCCAACTTGGATATGCAAATCTCCAGCCTAAAGACATGCATCTCCAGCTTGAAGATACATATCTCCAGACTGGAGATAAAGACTGTTTTCGGAAAAGCTGCGTCTTTTGCCCCGGTTTCCGCAAATCCGCGGGCCTTTCCGGACAACTATAATTTCTGGTCGGAGATCAGGCGTACGATGCGTGTCTTGCTCTGCGCGCCCTTGGTGAGCAGATACACGTGCTTGTAGGCATCCCTGTTCAGTTCGGTAGGCGAACCGTTGATGAGGATGATGTTCCGGTCGTTGGCAAATCTCAGGATACCGTTCACGTTGTTCGGATGCAGTTTTCCGATTTCATCCATCATGCAGTGCAGCTTGAAGTCCTTGAACTTTCTCGATGCGCTTTCCTTGAACACGTTCAGGAGCATGATGTTGATCATTGCCTTCACCAGAATGTCCGTTCCTTCCGATCCCACATTCGACAGTTTCTCTACAAACCCTGTATCATTGTCGTTCTCGATGATGCGGAAACGCAGCTCGAACGAATCATACAGGCGGACGGAATCATACCGGCAGGCATGGATCTCTTTGATGAAATCGCGGAGCAGGGCGATGGCTTCCTGCTTCACCAGCTGTTCGTTCTCGGACGAAAACAGGTTGGTGCCGGGGATCAGGTCGTAGGCATGCTCCGAATAGTATTTGTGGATCGCTCTGAGGCTGTTCACAACCCGGTTGCTGCTTTCTTCCACTTTCATCTCGATGCACTGGATGACACCTACAAAGTTGCAGGTCTGGAAACCCTTGTTCACCATGCCGATCAGATGCTGGATGTCATCTTCCGAAGCTGTGAGCATCGAAGCGTCCATGCTGATCCGCTTGAAGATGTCCGAGTGTTCGTTGTTGATGCGCCGCACGAACTCGCTGATCTTGTTCTCTTCCACAAAATCATAAAGCTCGTCGGCAAAGCGCACATATTCCCAGTCGTCGGTAAATTTGGTCTGGAACTTGAACGTATTGTCTTCGTCAAAATGTCCGGTAAAGAGATTCACCTCCTTGCGCAAACGGTTCTGCAGCACAAGATACTGGTTGTCTGCGCGGTTCAGTTCGGCGATCAGCTCTGTGCATGACTTCTGGGGTACGGCCGTGCTTCCCGGATAACGGCTGTCTTCGCTGAAAATATCCTGATGCGCCTTGAACCAGTCGTATGCGGGGATTTTGCCGAAAGCCTCCTGGTCGGCAAGCAGACGCGCCTCTTCCTGTTCGGCCGCTTGCGCCTCTTTGTCCAGCCGGTCTATATCTTCCTGAAGCGATGCCGTTTCCTTTTTCAGATTTTCTTTCTCCAGGTGAAGCTCCTGCTTCTGCGCGTCCCGCCTGCGCTTCCATTCCGGAATGTTGTCGATCAGGTCGCGCTTGTCTTTCCGGTACTCGATGATGAGTGCGGCATGGTCTTTGATGAAAAGCAGTTCCCGGTCGATGTCCTGCAGCTGCCCCGCTATCTGCTGGAGGCGTTCCGTATCAGCCCCCTGCGAATGGAGTTCCTGCTTCATTTGCGACTCGTATTCCGCCTTCTCCGCGCTGATGCGCCTCTTTTCATCTTCGTCCTCCTTTTGACCGACTCCGCGAGCCGCTGCTTTTCACCGGCGATGCGCTGCTGAAGCGCGTTCCATTCCTGCTTCAGCCGGTTAAGCTCCCTGCTCTTTTCTTCGTTCAGTCCTCCCAGCTTTTCGTCGATCCGCTTCAATTCTGCCGCCAGTCCCGTCTTTTTCTGCTGCAGAGCCTCCAGTTTCTTTCCGCATTCGGCCTCTGCCTTTTTCTTCCATTCCTCCAGGTCAAGCATATCCTGCTGGTACTGCTGTTCCAGTTTCTCAATCTCATATTCCTGAAGGCTGATGATGTCTTTCTGTTCCTTGATTCTGGGCTGGTACTTAGCCTTCAACTGGTCGGCCAGCATTTCTTTTTCCTCTTGCAGGCGACCGACGGCAGAAGCTATTTCCTTAAGCCTGCATTCGCCCGCTTCTTTTTCCGCCTGATAATCGTTGATCGACTTGATGTGCCTGTCTACAGCGTCAAGCGCGAGATTGATGCCGTAGAATGAGTTCCCGCCGTCTGCCGCCAGTTGCGGAGCCAGATCAGTCTGCCAGAGGATGGATTCGTCGCAAAGTTTCCCGATGTTGTCCTCCCATCCTTTCTTATGCTCCTTGAGCCATCCCTGCAGCGTGCGTTTGCTGTTCTTCAGAAACACCTCAAGCTCGTCCACTCTCGGGCGCAGGCTATGCTGCTCGGCCTGAGGCGCATCATCTCCTCATCTTTCTCCTTCAGCCCTTTCTGCAGCTCCTCTTCCCACTGCAAGGTAAGCTCCTTGATGACCAGCTGAGAATTTTCAATGCGGTTGCGCTTGCTCGCATGAAGCCCCGTGTACGACTGGATGCGGTGTTTCAGCTCTTCCTGCTCTTTTTCGAAGTAGCGTTCCTTCCTGCACAATTCCATCTGATAGTTCAGGGCAGTCAGTTCATTCTGTCCGGCGCTCTTTTCGGGATGCAGCTGGAGCGAAAGCTCCTCGAATTTCTGGTATACCGCTTCCGTATCCGCCTCATATTGGCGGCGTGCCTCTTCGATCCGCCTGTTGCTGTCGTTGTTCAGTTCTTCGATCTGCCTGATTTTCGCCTCGTGAATCTTGTTCCACTGCTGGTCGAGGTTTTGAACGAGCGACTTGTATTTGGTTGATATTTCCGTATAATGCGAAGTCAGTATGCGCTGTTCTTCGGTGAGTCCCTGCCTCCGGTTTTTCCATTCATCCTTTCTTGCCGAACGTTCGATGACCGATCCGATCTGCTGGACTGCGTATTCTTCCTCCTTTTTCACCGCCTTCTGCAATTCGTTGTTCAGCACGGCAAGTTCTTCCTGCATCTTGTCGCAACGCTGGCGCGACTGTTCCTGGAGCATTGTCCGGCGTGCGATGAATCCGTTCCGTTCGGTTTCGGCCTTCCGCTTCTTTTCCGTCCATTGCGGCAGTGCCTCCACCGCATTGCGGTGAGCTGCGGCAAGTTCGCGGCATCCTTGTGCCAGGGCAGCTTGCTGGCGCGACACCTGACGTGAAAGAGAAGTGATTTCTTTCACCAGTTTCTGCGTTTCGCGTTTCTGGAATTCTTCCACATCATGCAGCCGCGTTTCAAAATTTTTCAGATGCTCCTTGTACCTGTTCAGGTCGATGGCCGTTTCGTCTTCGTTAATCGAAGAAATGATGGTCTTCTTGATGAATTCCGCATCCAGCTTGGAGTTGAGAAACACATTCTGTATGGTGCGGGGAATATTCTGATACTGCCTGCTTTCCATCAGCGCATAACGGTCCATTTCGGGGTCGCTTCCGTTTCCGTACAGAATGTTCCTGTATTCATCGTACGTGTAGATGATGCGCGAATAGTCCACTTCAGCCTGATCGAGGGCGGCACGGATACGGTCGGTTCCGCTGTATGCCGTCCGGTTCTCATCGATAAAGAACTCCTTGCGGTACGGAGAGTCGATGAAGCGGTAGCAGACCCTTCCCATTGACTTGAAGCTGAGAATGCAGAAGAAGCCATGCTCTGTGGCCACCTCATACACGATATACGAGTTTGAATAAGGGAAATAGTATTCCGTATAGCTCTGCTTCTCCACCGGGATTCCCAGCTTCTGTGTGTCGGCGTTATAGAAAAAAAAGGATGGCCCGCAGAACTGTACTCTTGCCCACGCCCTGCGTTCCGATGAAATGCACGTTGCCGTCCAGATAGATATCGTCGGCATACGGTATGTTTGCACTGTTTATAAATATGATTCTATTCAGGTTTCTCATTGTCTTCTTCTGTGTCATCATAAATTTGAATGCTTTCTATCAGTCGCTCCAGGTAATGCCACGAGCTCAGCACCTTGTAGGTGTTGTTCTTCTCGTTTTCCAGTTCGATGAACGATTCCTTGACAAGCAGGCGGATTATGTTGTCGAGCACCTCCTTCCGCACATCTCTGTCAGAGAAATGCTTTCTCATGCCGTCGAGCTTGTTCTGCAGCGTGGCGTTGATGTTTGCCTCCACCAGAATCTGTTCGGGCTGGAAGCGGAACCCCGCGCCGAACGTTTCATCATAGGTCTTGAAAAGGTCGAGCACATCAATCCAATAGTAAGCCCTCAGAATTTTCTGTTCGAGCGTAGCCCTCGGCTCCGTGCGTGAGAAATAAAAGTATTCGTTTCCTCGCTCCAGCGTATAGCCTATCTGAGAGAAGAACAGCGAAAGCGCGTCGTAATCGTCGTCAATCATGTCATACATGTCGCGGACCGACTCGCTGCAACTGTTCGAGCAGACAAACTGCCCTTTTTGCAGGTAGTCGAAAATGGCGGATGTATGGTCGGGAATTCTAATGTTCAGTTCCATTGATGTTGTTTGAATAAGTCGATATAAAGATTATGCCGGATATACTTTGGCATATTCGTATTCTTTGTACACGCCGTACCGGTCGGTAATGCGCAACTGGTTTTCGTAGAGCGAAACGATCTGGCAGAACAGCGTCGTGCGTTCCCGGTCGTCCACTTCACGCGGAAAAGAATAACGCATGAGGAAAGAGAACAAATCCTCGGGATCTTTCTCCGGATGATTCCATAAAGCCTGTGCTTGTGCCTGGATATAACAGCCTGCCGTTTCATCGAGATCGATGGCTTCCTGATAGACGGCGGCGGCCTCCATATCTTCTTCGCTGAAAGCTCCCGCTTCGTTGCTGCGTGCGGTTTCACGGTATTGCAGATTCTTCAGCACCTTCAGAATCACCGGGCGTGCCTCGTCGCCGCTCAAATATCCGAGCGAGAGCTTGAACGAAGACGGCGGATTGCCTTCCAGCAGCACCGAATGTTCCCGTTCCACCACCTCTGTAAGGTTGCTTTTGGCGCGAAGTTCGAACGTGTCGTGCAGGTATTTCACCTTTCTGATCTTTTCTACCAGAATCACCTGGCTCTTTATCTGGTTGAGGTAGTTGATGATGTCCTGCTGCGCCCGTATCAGGCTGTGAGCCGAAAGCTGCAGTTCGCTTCTCAGTTCGAGCAGGATGCGTTTCAGCTCCTCGTCCGTGGCCTCCTGAAAGAATTTCCTTTCATCGTGCAGGATCAGGTTCTCGGTCGTGTCGATGAGCCGCTGTATGTTGATTCGTTTCTTGTCGAGGTTTTCCAGCTTTGCGATTTTTATCTGGTATGTGGGCTCGTGTTTGAACGCGTGGTCTATGCTGGTCTGCAGGTTCATGATGTTCCGGATTGTGGTGCGTGCGATTTTCCGGAACGTTATCTTGATATTCCGCACGTAGCTTTCCTTCCGGGAAGGAATCCGCTCCTTGGCGTAATAGTCCATCAGCTCGTGCAGGTATTCGATGTTCTCGTCGATAACCGCCGTATTGATTTCCTCGTTCGCTTCTAGCAGCAATTCAAAAAAGTCCATGAACCGTGCGTCCAGTTCCACGAAGTTTCCGTTCTGCCGTATCACCTCTTTTTCAAGAAGCAGCTTCAGCCGGTTTTCGTCGTCTTTCAGGAGTGCCAGCGCATCGGAATAGCGGAAAGATAAGGTTTTCCGTTTCTCGAACATTTCGGTAAGCAGCGTCCTGGATGCGGCGACGGTATTGATTATTTCGTGTATGGATCGGAATATGTACATTGTTCAGTTTTTGGAAAAGTGGGGCAAAGTTATAAAAACTTTTTGAGATTATCCACCTCCGGGCGCAGGATGCCGAATGACTTCGGCTTTCAGTCGGCAGGGCATTTTTACCGGCAGACACGGATGGATTCTGCATTTTTTTTCGTATCTTTCGAAACAACTCAAATAAGATAGACTTATGAACGTTTATGCAGACTTTATCCTCCGCCTGTTTGTGGCAGGAGTAATGGGAGTTTTGATCGGACTTGAACGTGAGTACCGCGCCAAGGAAGCGGGCTACCGCACGCACTTTCTGGTGGCCTTGGGAAGTGCGCTGATGATGATCGTTTCGCAGTACGGATTTGCCGACGTGCTCGAAAAGGATCTGGTGCGCCTGGATCCGAGCCGCATCGCCGCGCAAGTGGTGAGCGGAATCGGCTTTATCGGGGCAGGAACGATCATACTGCTTCAGAAACAGATCGTCAGGGGACTGACCACGGCGGCGGGCATATGGGCTACGGCAGGCATCGGCCTTGCGATCGGAGCCGGCATGTATGAAATCGGAGTGGCGGCCACCGTGCTCGCGCTGATTGGTTTGGAAGTGCTGAGCAGGTGTTTCAAGAGCCTCGGCATGCGCAACATGATCGTGGAATTCATTGCAGACAATGAAGATGTGGTAAAGCAGGTGTCGTCTGACTTCAGCAGAAAGAACTTCCGCATCTCATCGTATGAAATGGAAAAAGTGGTGGAAAACGGAAAGATGAAGTATAGCGTAACGCTTGTCATAAAAGCCAAGCAACTGGATGAAGAAGGGCTGCTGCTCCTTCTCCTCCATGACTTCCCCGGAGTCACGGTGAAGAAAATCATCTGAAACAACAAAAAGAAAAGGGTATGCCCGAAGCCCTTCCCCCCGGCCGGCATACCCTTTTTATTTAGCCGATATAGACATTTACGTGAAGGAATAGTCTGTCGTGACCGTTGTCAATGTCGAAGTCTATTTTGTCTTCGCGTGCAAGCCAGCCGATGGCGGCATTCAAGTCTCTGTCGGATAATCCGGAAGCATCCTTCAGCTTCTCATAGTCCCAATGTGCATTGTCGGAAAGGAGCTTCCATACAATGCCTGCATTTTCTCCGATTTGATTCTTGTTCATCATAGATTGAAAATTTTGTAGTTTGTTGTAATTTGTTATTGACATAGCGAAAATAAAAACAATTTTCCATTATTGCAAGGATTTGAATAATTATTTAGAAATAGAATTTGCCATATCATACATTTGGGACATTATATGTTTGAAATAGACTAATCCCGCGTCGTTGCCGAAACATGTCTGCAACATGGAATCCTGAAAGTGAGCCTTCATCCCGTGGTGTATTCATTATCCGCCGGATTTTTGGCCGGGTCGCCTCGTTTTTGCATGAGATTAGGCTTTTATTCCATTTTTTTCTTATAACTTTGCATGACCATTTGATAGAAATGTATGAGAAAAAGCAAGATAAACTGGAGGGTTAAAGGAGCCGAGCTCACCGAACTTGACAAGAAAGTGCTGTCGTTTCAGAATAAAGGACACCTTGTGCCGTCGCGTGAGTTGATCAAGACGCCCGAACAGATTGAGGGCATACGGAGAAGCGGCGTGATAAACACGGCCGTTCTTGATCTGGTAGAGAAAGAAATACACGCAGGCATGAGCACGGCTGAGATTGACAAGCTCGTGTACGATTATACGGTGAGCCACGGAGCCATCCCGGCATGTCTGGGCTACGAAGGCTTTCCGAAGAGCTGCTGCACTTCAATCAACGAAGTGGTGTGCCACGGAATACCGAACGACGAGGAGATTCTGGAGGAAGGCGACATCATCAATGTTGACTGCACGACGATTCTTGACGGGTATTATGCCGATGCTTCGCGCATGTTCATTATCGGAAAAACAACTCCCGAGAAAGAAAAGCTGGTAAGGGTAGCTAAGGAATGCCTGGAAATAGGGATGGAGGCTGCCAAGCCTTTCTCGTTTGTCGGCGATTTGGGACATGCGATTGAAAAGCATGCGAAGAAAAACGGATTTTCAGTGGTGCGCGACCTGTGCGGACATGGGGTCGGACTTGAGTTTCACGAAGAACCAGACGTTGAGCACTACGGGAAGAAAGGCACCGGCATGCTGCTCGTTCCGGGCATGGTGTTCACGATCGAGCCGAATGATCAACATGGGCACGTGGGAGGTGTTCATTGATGAAGAAGACGGCTGGACTGTGGTGACGGAAGACGAACTGCCTTCCGCTCAATGGGAACATACTTTTGTGATGACGGAAAATGGTGTTGAAATCTTGACATATTAAAAACAATGAGCATTATAATATTAGGTATAGAATCATCGTGCGACGACACTTCGGCTGCAGTCATCAAAGACGGCGTATTGCTGTCGAGCGTCATAGCCAGCCAGGCGGTGCATGAATCATATGGGGGCGTAGTGCCCGAACTTGCTTCGCGCGCGCACCAGCAGAACATCGTGCCGGTTGTGCACGAGGCGCTGAAGCGTGCAGGAGTGGCAAAGGAAGAACTCAGCGCCGTAGCATTTACCAGAGGTCCCGGACTGATGGGCTCTCTGCTCATCGGCGTTTCGTTCGCCAAAGGATTTTCGCGGGCATTGGGTATTCCGATGATCGAAGTCAACCACCTGCAAGGGCATGTCCTGGCACATTTCATAAAGGAAAAGGACGAAGAACCTCATCAGCCGGAATTTCCTTTCATCTGCCTGCTCGTGTCGGGGGGCAACTCGCAAATCATCCGCGTGAATGCGTACAACGACATGCAGGTGCTCGGCCAGACCATCGACGACGCAGCAGGAGAAGCAATCGACAAATGCTCGAAGGTGATGGGGCTTGGCTATCCCGGCGGGCCGATTATCGACAGACTGGCGCGCCAGGGAAATCCGGAAGCGTTTGCATTCAGCAAACCGCACATACCGGGGTATGACTATAGCTTCAGCGGTCTGAAAACCTCGTTTCTTTATTCGCTGCGTGAATGGGTGAAAGAAGATCCCGACTTTGTGGAACATCACAAGACCGACCTTGCCGCATCGCTGGAAAAGACCATTGTCGACATTCTTATGGACAAGCTCCGCAAAGTTGTGAAAGACACGGGTATCAAGGAGGTGGCCGTGGCAGGAGGAGTGTCGGCCAACAACGGGCTGCGCAACGCGTTCCGTACCCATGCCGAAAAATATGGCTGGAACATTTTCATCCCGAAGTTCGGATATACCACCGACAATGCGGCAATGATTGCCATAACCGGCTATTTCAAGTATCAGGACAAGGAATTTTGCCCGATAGACGCACCTGCATACTCGCGGGTGACAATAAAGTAAAACTTATTTAGAACATACGTTTATGTCAGTAGAAACCAAAACATTAAGCAAGTTGATCAGTGAATACTTCTGGAAAGAAGGGTTCACGCTGTCTACAGCCGAGAGCTGTACGGCCGGCAATGTGGCCGCCATCATCACAGCGGTTCCGGGAAGTTCTCGTTTCTATAAAGGCGGGGTGGTGGCTTACGCCAACGAAGTGAAAGAAGAACTTCTGCACGTGAAGAAAGAAACGCTCGAAGCAAAAGGAGCCGTGAGCGAAGAAACTGTAGTCGAAATGGTAAACGGAGCAATGGAAGTGCTTCATACGGATTATGCCGTAGCCACTTCGGGTGTCGCCGGCCCGGGAGGGGGAACGCCCGACAAACCCGTGGGGACAATTTGGGTGGCCGCCGGAAACAAAGAAAAGGTGTTGACCGCCAAGCTCACAGACGATGAAGGACGTGACAAAAACATACAGGCTGCAACGGCAAAAACCCTGCAGTTGTTGCTCGAATTGTGTCAAAAGCAAGAAAATGAGGAGTAAAAGTGTATTTTGTTTGCAAAATACTTGTGTATGTCAATTTAAATGGCTTACTTTGCACTCCGTTTTAAAGGAACCATGAAATAAAACTATAAAAACTAGATAGAAATGTCGAAAATTTGTCAAATTACCGGAAAAAAAGCCTCTGTAGGCAACAATGTTTCACATTCAAAAAGAAGAACAAAAAGAATGTTCAATGTGAACTTGTTTACAAAGAAATTCTACTATGTAGAACAAGATTGCTGGATTAGCTTGAAATTAAGTGCTAACGGCTTGCGTATTATCAACAAGAAGGGCCTTGACGCTGCGCTGAACGATGCGGTTGCCAAAGGTTTCTGCAATTGGAAAGACATCAAAGTTATTGGTTAATTAAAAGAAGAGAAAGACTATGGCAAAGAAAGCTAAAGGTAATAGAGTACAGGTAATCCTTGAATGCACCGAAATGAAGGATAGTGGTATGCCGGGCACTTCTCGTTACATCACAACTAAGAATAGAAAAAATACCACTGAAAGATTGGAACTGAAAAAGTACAATCCTATTTTGAAAAGAGTAACAGTTCATAAAGAAATTAAATAATAAGAGACTATGGCAAAGAAAACAGTCGCAACCCTCCAGACCGGAAAGGAAGGTCGTTCTTATACGAAGGTTATCAAAATGGTTAAGTCTCCGAAAACAGGCGCTTATATTTTTGATGAACAGATGGTTCCTAACGAAAAAGTACAGGAATTCTTGAAGAAATAATTATCAGGCAAACATACGCCGAGATGAAAAAGGCATGTCCCCAGCAGGGCATGCCTTTTTTTAATTCTCAGGGCATAATCTTAATTTTGTGCCGATTTGTTCTAAAATATGTGTATTTTGCTTATCTTTGCGGTATGATACATGCTGTATCGCTAATATAAAAAGACAACTGTATGGGATTTTTTAGTTTTTTCTCCAAGGAAAAGAAGGAAACGTTAGACAAAGGTTTGTCTAAGACAAAAGAAAGTGTATTCGGAAAAATAGCCCGTGCCGTAGCCGGAAAGTCAAAAGTAGACGATGAGGTGCTGGATAATCTGGAGGAGGTGCTGATAACCTCTGATGTCGGGGTGGAAACCACGCTGAAGATTATCAAACGCATCGAAGCGAGGGCGGCGAAGGACAAGTATGTGAATACGCAGGAACTCAACAATATCCTTCGGGAGGAAATTGCAGCGCTGCTTACGGAAAACAATACGGTAGATGCGGACGATTTCAGCGTTCCTGCCGGCAAAAAGCCATACGTAATTATGGTTGTCGGAGTCAACGGGGTGGGAAAGACCACCACCATCGGAAAGCTGGCTTACCAGTTCAAGAAAGCCGGAAAGTCGGTTTATCTGGGAGCAGCCGACACATTCCGTGCCGCGGCTGTAGAACAGCTCATGATTTGGGGAGAACGTGGGAGTGCCCGTCATCAAACAGAAAATGGGAGCTGATCCGGCTTCCGTAGCTTTCGACACGCTCAGTTCTGCCGCCGCCAACAACGCGGATGTGGTTATCATTGATACGGCTGGACGCCTGCACAACAAAGTGGGACTGATGAACGAGCTGACCAAGATCAAAAATGTAATGCGGAAGGTTGTTCCCGACGCTCCGCACGAAGTGCTGCTTGTGCTCGACGGTTCGACAGGACAAAACGCCTTTGAACAGGCCAAGCAGTTCACGCTGGCCACAGAGGTAAACGCAATGGCTATTACTAAACTAGACGGAACAGCTAAGGGAGGTGTCGTTATCGGCATTTCCGACCAGTTCAAGATTCCGGTAAAATACATCGGACTGGGCGAGGGAATAGAAGACTTGCAGATTTTCCGGCGCCGTGAGTTCGTGGATTCATTATTTGGAACAACGGAAAAATGAGAAAAACACAATCGACATCATCACTTTGGGCTGCTCAAAGAATCTGGTGGATTCGGAGAAGCTGATGAAGCAGCTCGAAGCAAACGGATATAAGGTGACTCACGACAGTGAGCGTCCGCAAGGGGAGATTGCCGTAATCAACACTTGCGGGTTCATCGGCGACGCAAAGGAAGAATCTGTCAACATGATTCTGGAGTTCTGCCAGGCAAAAGAGGAAGGCAAGCTGCGGAAGCTGTATGTGATGGGCTGTCTTTCGAACGCTATTTGAAAGATCTTCAGATGGAAATCCCCCAAGTAGACAAGTTTTACGGGAAGTTCAACTGGAATGAGCTGATCAGCGATCTGGGTAAGGCTTTCCGTCCGGAACTTGCGGTTGAACGGCATCTGACTACACCGAAACACTACGCCTATCTGAAAATATCGGAAGGCTGTGACCGGAAGTGTTCCTATTGTGCCATTCCTATCATAACCGGACATCATGTTTCAAGGCCGATGGAAGAAATTCTCGAGGAAGTCAAGCTTCTGGTTTCAGAGGGAGTAAAAGAGTTTCAGGTCATTGCGCAGGAACTGACCTATTATGGAGTCGATCTCTACAAAAAGCAGATGCTTCCGGAGCTGATCGAACGCATGGCGCAGATTCCGGGCGTGAAATGGATCCGCCTGCACTATGCTTATCCGGCTCATTTCCCCGAAGACTTATTCAGGGTGATGAGGGAGAACGACAACGTATGCAAATACATGGATATCGCGCTCCAGCATATCAGTGACAATATGCTGTCGAAAATGAGGAGGCATGTGACCAAAGCCGAAACTTACGCGCTGATTGAGCGGTTCAGGAAAGAAGTGCCGGGCATTCACCTGCGTACTACGCTGATGGTGGGGCATCCCGGAGAAACCGAACAGGACTTTGATGAATTGAAGGACTTTGTGCGGAAGGTGCGGTTTGACCGTATGGGTGCGTTTGCCTATTCGGAAGAAGAAGGCACTTATTCGGCCAGACACTACAAAGACGAAATTCCTCAGGAGGTGAAACAGCAACGTCTGGACGAACTGATGGCTATTCAGCAGGAAATATCAGGCGAACTGAGCCATGCGAAAATAGGAAAGACATTCAAGGTTATCATAGACCGCAAGGAGGGAGAATACTATATCGGACGGACAGAGTTTGATTCGCCGGAAGTGGATCCGGAAGTACTGATAAAGGCAGCCGATGGCCATCTGCTGCACACAGGATCATTCCATATGGCCAAGATCGTGGATGCGGACGATTTCGATCTGTATGCCACGCTAGTTGAATAAGGGTATGAACAACGGAGAACTGATAGGCGAGCTGTCCCGGCATTTGGGATATACGGAAGAGGAAGCTTCACATTCGGTGGCTTCTCTGATAGATGCAATGACGATGGATTTGCAGGAAGGAAAAACCGTGGCTGTGGAAGGGCTCGGCTTGTTTGAAGTGGAAAAAACGCTTGAACACATTACGGTTGATCCCGTCACAGGCAAACGCTATCTGATTCCTCCGAGCTTGAACCTTGTCTTTAAGTCTGAGTTTCAGTCAGGCGCTGCTCCTGCCGAAATGCATTGCTTGATGCCGCAGAATGGAAGCGATGCATTCGCCGGCACTTTTTGCAGCCGTCAAAAATGCACTTATTCAGGACAAGTATGTAAAAAATCAAGGGACTGGGCACATTTAAACTTATTGATTCTGACGTTTCTTTTGTTCCGGATGATTCATTGCGCAGTTTAATCAACAGGCCTTTTTCCCAATTTGAATCGGTGGAACTAAAAGAAGGGGTACATTTTGACGATATGGACGAACCGGTGCGCGAGAAGGGTGAGCCGGAAGAAACTCCTGTTTCTGAAACAGCTCCGGAAGCGAATGCAGCCGAAAAGCCAAAACAGGAAAAACAGCCTCGCATCCCCTGGTGTATGCTGGCTGTCATATTGCTGGCCGGCGTGCTGCTGGGAGGAAGTATCGTATGGGCTTTGGTGTCGGGAAGAAGGTATATTCCGGAATCTGTCATAAGATACATTGAAGGCCAGGAAACGGGAATGGATGAAAGCGCAAGCAGCGACACCCTGGCGTTAGAGTATGTTCCGGAAAGCGCCTCGGAGCAGCCGGCACCTGAGCAGGCCGCTATACCGGCAAAAGAAAACAAGCCGTTGTCTGACACCGTAAAATATGAGATGAAAGAACCGCTCGCAGAATACGTCATGCGCAGGGGAGAATCACTAGCAAAAGTGGCTCAGCGTTTCTACGGAAACCGCAAGCTGTGGCCTTATATTGCAAGATATAACAGAAAAAACATTCCCGATCCAGACAATGTGCCCGTAGGTACAGTCGTCCGGATTCCCCGACTGATTCCTGCAAACTAATCTCAAAGCAGCCGTTTCTGTTCCGTATTTCGTGCGGACAGAAAGGGATGAATCTTGTCAATTTTAATTTTCTTTAGTTCAATAAGGCTTAAAAGCCTTGTGCCGTCTGTATTTTTTAATGAACAATTGTTGCTTCTGTTAATGGAATACCTTAATTTTGGGTGCTCTTTCAGACAAGGGTGTCTGGAAGACTGATTTATGACAAAAAGAAGAACAAAAAGGTAAATAAGAAAACTATGGCAGAAGCTATTGACATTAGAGAATTGAACGAACGCATCGAGCGTGAAAGTGCGTTTGTTACTAATTTGGTGACAGGAATGGATCAAGTGATCGTGGGTCAGAAACACTTGGTAGAATCTTTGCTGATCGGATTGTTGTCGGACGGACATATATTGCTGGAAGGAGTTCCGGGACTTGCAAAGACTCTTGCAATCAAAACATTGGCTTCATTAATTGATTCAAAATATAGTCGTGTTCAGTTTACTCCTGACTTGCTGCCCGCCGATATTGTGGGTACAATGATTTACAGCCAGAAAGACGAGCAGTTCGTTGTGAATAAGGGACCGATCTTTGCCAACTTCGTGCTGGCCGATGAAATCAACCGTGCTCCGGCAAAAGTGCAGAGTGCCTTGCTCGAAGCGATGCAGGAACGCCAGGTAACTCTTGGAAAAGAAACGTTTGACCTGCCAAGCCCTTTCCTGGTAATGGCAACTCAGAACCCCATCGAACAGGAAGGAACTTATCCGCTTCCTGAGGCGCAGGTCGACCGATTCATGCTGAAAGTGGTTATCGATTATCCGAAACTCGAAGAAGAAAAGAAAATCATCCGCCAGAACATTTCAGGAGAAAGACGCGAGGTGCGCCCGATTATCAAGGCCGACGATATCATCGCGGCACGGAAGATTGTCCGCATGGTATATCTTGACGAAAAAATTGAACAGTACATTGCAGACATTGTTTTCGCAACCCGTTATCCGGAGAAATATGACCTGAAGGATCTGAAGGGACTGATCGGATTCGGCGGATCTCCGCGTGCTTCAATCAATCTGGCTCTTGCCGCACGCAGTTATGCATTCATCAAACGCCGCGGATACGTAATTCCCGAGGACGTGCGTGCCGTGGCTCACGATGTGCTTCGCCACCGCATCGGCCTGACATATGAAGCGGAAGCTACAAACGTGACTTCCGATGAAATTGTCAGCAAGATTCTGAACAAGGTGGAAGTACCCTGATGCCCTTGCCTTCGGAAGAAATGGGAGAAAAGGACCAGCTATTGACAAAAAGAGTTATCGGAGCGTGCCGGAACGCGGGTTCTCATCGTTTGATGTCCGGCCGCTCTGCCAACTGTAAAATCCAAAGGAATGGAAACAAGTGAACTATTGAAACGGGTCCGCCGGATAGAGATCAAGACCCGGGGACTTTCAAACAATATCTTTGCGGGGCAGTATCATTCGGCTTTCAAAGGAAGAGGTATGGCCTTTTCGGAAGTACGCGAATATCAATACGGTGACGACATACGTGATATTGACTGGAATGTAACAGCTCGCTTTGACAAGCCATTCGTGAAGGTGTTCGAAGAAGAACGTGAACTGACGGTAATGCTGCTGGTGGATGTGTCGAACAGTCTGGATTTCGGTACAACCGTCCAGATGAAGAAAGACATGCTGACTGAAATAGCCGCAACCATTGCTTTCTCGGCCATCCAGAACAACGATAAGATCGGAGTGATATTTTTTTCAGACAGGATTGAAAAATTTATTCCTCCCAAGAAAGGCCGCAAGCATATCTTATACATCATACGGGAGCTGCTGGATTTCCATCCGCAGAGTATGCGCACCGATTTGCAGTGTGCCATTGAATACCTGACGAACGTGCTGAAGAAGCGGTGCACAGCCTTTATGCTGAGCGACTTCATTGATGACCATGATTTTCAGAATGCGCTGACCGTTGCCAACCGCAAGCATGATGTGGTGGCTATTCAGGTCTATGACCGCAGAATGGAAGATCTCCCCAATATCGGACTGATGCGGGTGAGGGATGCCGAAACGGACATGAGCAATGGATTGACACATCATCCAAAACCTTGAGGAAGGCGCACCGCGAATGGTGGATTCAGCGGCAGCAGAAACTGAATGATGTATTTACTCACTGCAATGTGGATTCAGTATCCGTGCGTACAGATCAGGACTATGTGAAAGCATTGCTGAACTTATTTGCTAAACGAAATTGAAATGAAACATAGCTTATTATTTGAAGGCAGGAGAATGCTGAAACTGCTTTGTTGTGCAGCCTGTCTGATAATGGCCGCAATTCCTGCAAAGGGGCAGGTGACCGTTGAAGCTGCCATTGATTCGCTCCAACTGCTTATAGGTGAACAGGCCAAGATAAAGTTGCAGGTGAGTATGGATGCAAATCAGAAATTGCGTTTGCCGCTGCTGAGAGATACGCTGGTGAAAGGAGTAGAGATTCTGGAGATTGCGAAACCCGATACACAACTTCTGAACGACAACAAACGCTGGCTGGTTTCCCAGGAATATACGGTAACTTCGTTCGATTCAGCCTTGTACTATCTGCCGCCTTTTAAAGTGACGGTTGACAATAAGGAATATCAGTCGGCAGCTTTAGCTTTGAAAGTATACTCGGTTCCGGTCGATACGCTGCATCCGGATCAGTTTTTCGGACCTAAAACGATTCATGAAGTTCCGCTGACACTGGACGACCTTGCACCGCTGATTTATTCGGTCCTGCTGTTTCTCATTGCAGGTGCGTTGGCTGTTTTCCTGATTGTGCGCTATCGCAACAACAAGCCGATTATACGCATTATAAAGGTTGAGCCGAAACTTCCTCCGCATCTTTCGGCGATGAAGAAGATTGAGACGATCAAGGCCGACAACAATTACCGGAAAGAAGATCCAAAGCAGTATTATACCGAACTGACAGACGTGATACGTACCTACATCAAGGAACGTTTCGGTTTCAATGCGATGGAAATGACATCGGCAGAGATAATCGAGCGGCTGCTTGAGGAAAAGGACCAGGCATCGATCAATGACTTGAAGGTGTTGTTTTCAACGGCCGACCTGGTGAAATTCGCCAAACATTCACCGCTGATTAACGAGAACGACATGAACCTGGTTACGGCTATCGATTTCATCAACCAGACGAAAATCGAGGAGGAGCCAGGCAAGAAAGAAGAGCCTAAGGAAATAAAAGTGGAAGAAAAACGTTCGAAACGTGGACGCATTGCCTTGCTGTACAGCATTACCGTTGCCGGAATCTGTGCCGTAACCGGTCTTTACCTGACCGTGCGCCATATTATCGACCTTTTCTTCTGATAAATTAAAGTTGAAGCTATGATTTTTGCTAATATTGAATATTTATTTCTGCTTTTGCTGCTGATACCTTATATTATATGGTATGTGATGCAGCACAGAAAATCCGAACCTTCGCTGCAGGTGTCAACGACACGCATGTACATGAAAGTTCCGGCAAGCTGGAAAGTCTATCTCGTTCATGCGCCGTTTTTTCTGCGTATCGTTACATTCGTGATGATTACGCTGGTGCTGGCACGTCCGCAGACGACCGACAACTGGCAGAACACCGAAATCGAGGGTATCGACATCATGCTGGCTGTGGACGTATCGACGAGTATGCTGGCTGAGGACTTGAAGCCGAACCGGATTGAGGCCGCCAAAGAAGTTGCAGCAGAATTCATCAACGGCCGGCCTAACGACAATATTGGTCTGACTATTTTTGCGGGGGAAGCTTTCACACAGTGCCCGCTGACCGTTGACCACGGTGTGCTGCTGAATCTCTTCAAGAATATAAACTGTGAAATGGCCCAACGCGGGCTTATCGACGACGGAACCGCTATCGGAATGGGACTGGCCAATGCAGTAAGCCGCCTGAAAGAGAGCAAGGCGAAGTCAAAGGTTGTCATTCTGCTGACAGACGGTGTAAACAACCGGGGAGACATTTCTCCGCTCACAGCGGCAGAAATAGCCAAGCAGTTCGGGATCAGGGTTTATACGATCGGTGTCGGAACCAATGGCACTGCACCTTATCCTATGCCTACTTATGCTGGCGTACAATATGTACAGATGCCCGTAGAAATAGATGAGTCAGTATTGACGCAAATTGCTGCAACGACTGAAGGCAATTACTTCAGGGCCACAAGCAACAGCAAGCTGAAGGAAGTGTATCAGGAAATCGACAAGCTGGAGAAGACGAAACTGAACGTAAAAGAGTTCAGCAAACGGGAAGAAGCTTATCATGTATTTGCTCTCATCGCTTTTGTCTGCATCTTGCTGGAAATCATTTTGCGCAATACTGTATTAAAGAAAATCCCTTAAAAACGTGTGACTATGTTTCGATTTGGAGAACCGTTATATTTGTATCTGCTCATCGTTGTACCGATATTGGCAGCCTTTTATTTTTATTCCAACTACCGGCGCCGCAAAAGATTGAAAGAATATGGGGATATGGAGCTTCTGAAACAGCTTATGCCGGAAGTTTCAAAGTATCGCCCGGACGTGAAATTCTGGCTTATGCTGGCGGCTATGGTTATGGTGATTTTCATGCTTGCCCAGCCTCAGTTCGGCTCTAAGATGGAAACCGTGAAACGGCAGGGAATAGAAACTGTCGTTGCACTTGATATCTCAAACTCCATGCTGGCTCAGGATGTTGCTCCCAGCCGTTTGGAGAAGTCGAAAAAAGCTGATATCCAGGCTGGTTGAAACCTTCAATAACGATAAAGTCGCATTGATCGTTTTTGCTGGAGAGGCGTTTACGCAATTGCCAATCACCACCGATTATGTTTCGGCAAAGATGTTTCTTGAAACGATAAGCCCCTCACTGATATCCACCCAAGGAACAGATATACGGGCAGCCATCAATCTGGCTATGAAAAGCTTTACTCCGAATGATGGAGTAGGAAGAGCGATCGTTCTGATTACCGACGGTGAAAACCACGAAGGCGGAGCTATCGAAGCGGCGCAAGAAGCGGCCAAAAAGGGCATACACGTTTTCGTTTTGGGCGTCGGATCACCCGACGGTTCGCCAATACCTGTAGAGGGAAGCAATGAGTTCCGTCGTGACAAAGACGGAAATGTCGTTGTCACACGTTTGAATGAAGAAATGTGCCGTGAGATTGCCCGTGCAGGAAATGGCATGTATGTCAGGGTTGATAACACGAACAATGCGGAAAGAGCTTTGAATGCGGAGGTCAACAAGCTGGCAAAAGCAGACGTGGAAACACAGGTGTTCACTGAATTTGATGAACAGTTTAGGGTGTTGGCATGGCTTGCCTTGATTTTGCTCGCTGTAGAAATTATGATTCTTAACCGCAGGAATCCGCTTTTCAAAAATGTGAAACTCTTTAAACAGAACTAAGATGAGTGGAAAAAGGTTTTTTATGTGTTTATTTTGCTGCGGACTGGCAGTTTGTGTTTTCGGACAGAAAACAGACCGCGACTATCTGCGGAGCGGAAATAAACTTTATAATGACAGTTCGTTTGTAAAAGCCGAAATAGATTACAGAAAGGCACTGGAGCAGAATCCCAAGTCTGCTGATGCAATGTATAATCTGGGAAACACGCTTCTCATGCAGCAGAAAGCAAAAGAAGCCATGGAACAATTCAGCGCTGCCTCCAAAATAGAAAAGGATAAAATGAAACTTTCGCATATCTATCATAATATGGGGGTTATCTTGCAGTCGTCAAAACAGCTTCCACAATGCATTGAGGCCTATAAGGAAGCACTCCGGAACAATCCGCACGACAATGAGACGCGGTATAATCTGGCGCTTGCCCAAAAACAGCTGAAAGATCAGCAGCAACAGCAACAGGATCAGAACAAACAGGAACAGAAGCAAGACCAGAAAGAGGATGACAAACAGCAGAATAAGGATCAGCAGGATCAAAACAAGCAGAATCAGCAGAACAACCAGCAGCAACAGCAGCAACAGAACCAGATGTCGAAAAGAAAATGCCGAGCAGCTGCTGAATGCTGTGATGCAAGATGAAAAGAATGTGCAGGATAAAGTAAAGAAACAGATCCAGATACAAGGACGCAAACTTGAAAAAGACTGGTAATCCTGTTTGACAAATTAAGTGGAAACAATAAAAACGGAATGATAAATGATGAGAAAGGTATATTTCTTACTTTTGATGGTGATCGCTTCGTTGCAGGGATTTGCAGCTGAACAGCCTCGACTGACAGCTGATGCGCCGGACGTGGTGGTCAGCGGTGACCAGTTCAGACTGGTATTTACCGTCAATTCGCAAGACATAAAAGATTTTCGCGCCCCTTCGATTTCGGGATTTGACGTTCTGATGGGACCAAGCCGTTCACAGCAGAGCAACATTCAGATAATCAACGGGAAACGTACATCCAGCAGCTCTACGGCCTTTACGTACATCTTGATGGCCGGAAAAGAAGGAACGTACACGATTCCTGCGGCAAGCATTGAGGTGGACGGGAAAAAGATATTCTCAAATACAATCCAAATCAAGGTGCTTCCGCCAGACACGACCGGCAATTCCGGAAGTAACAATGGGGAGGTTCTGCCTCGTCTTCAAGGGGGCAGGTGGCAGGAAGCCGCATAACGAACAGTGACTTGTTCATCACAGCAACGGCAAGCAAGACTCGTGTTCATGAACAGGAGGCTATTCTGCTGACCTATAAAGTATATACGCTGGTTAATCTGCGTCAGTTGGTAGGCAAAATGCCCGACCTGAAAGGATTCCATACACAAGAAGTTCCGTTGCCGCAACAAAAAACGTTCTCGCTAGAGCATTATAAAGGACGCAATTATAACACAACGGTATGGAGCCAGTATGTGCTGTTTCCCCAACAGACAGGCAAACTGGAGATTCCTTCCATTACATTCGAAGGGATAGTTGCCCAGCAGACAATCTCGGATGATCCGTTCGATGCCTTTTTCAATGGAGGAGGGTATATCGAGGTCAAAAAGAAAATCGTAACTCCTAAAGTGACGATTGATGTGCTTCCGCTTCCGTCAAAACCGGCAGGATTCTCGGGAGCTGTAGGTGAATTTAAGCTGAGTTCTTCAATCAACTCAACAGATGTGAAGACAAACGATGCCGTTACGGTAAAACTCACCTTGTCGGGAACAGGAAACATGAAGCTTATAAGTGCTCCGGAGGTCAATTTCCCGCAAGACTTTGAAGTTTACGACCCGAAGACTACGGACAACACCAAATTGACGAATGCCGGAGTAAGCGGAACCAAAACGTTTGAATATCTGGCCATTCCGCGCCATGCAGGTGAGTTCAAGATTCCATCGGTGGAATTCAGCTATTTTGACCTGAAAAGCAACAGCTACAAAACGCTCAAAACGGAAGAGTATACGGTTAAGGTAGCCAAAGGAAAAGGCAATGCCGATCAGGTTATAGCAGATTTCACCAATAAAGAAAGTGTAAAGATGCTTGCCAAAGATATACGCTTCATCAAATTGGGTGATACGTCACTTATTCCGAAAGGCGACTTCTTCTTTGGGACATTAGGATACTGGATATGGTATCTGATACCGTTTGTTTTATTTGTAGCTTTTGTGGTTGTTTATCGCAAACAGGCGAAAGAGAACGCAAATGTGGCCAAGGTGAAAACTAAAAAGCAAACAAGGTGGCTGCAAAACGCATGAAACTTGCAGGAAAACTGCTGGCAGAAAACAAAAAGAATGAATTTTATGATGAAGTGCTGAAAGCCTTGTGGGGATATATCAGCGATAAGCTGAGCATTCCGGTATCGCAGCTTTCAAAGGACAATATTGAAATGGAACTGTCACGCTACGGGGTTTCTGAGAATCTCGTAAAGGAATTCATTGACACGCTGAACGAATGTGAGTTCGCCCGTTATGCTCCGGGCAATGAAAACGAGGCGATGGATAAAGTATACAGCGCGTCTGTCGAAGTGATAAGCAAAATGGAAAAACAGTATAAAACATTAAAAACGGATAGGAGAAACTGATATATGAAGAAACTTTCTTTCGTGTTCATGCTGCTGGCGGCAACCTTTGTGCAGATTGCCAATGCCGCAGTGACAAAAGAGGAGGCGGACGCTGCCTATCAAAAAAACAATTTCAGCGAGGCTGTCGGAATGTATGAAGAGATTCTGAATACCCAAGGAGAATCGGCCGCTATTTACTATAATCTGGGAAACGCGTATTACAAGTCAAAGAATATCGCGAAAGCTGTTCTCAATTATGAGCGGGCACTGCTTCTGAATCCGGGAGATTCTGACATCCGCTTCAATCTGGAAATGGCCAGAAGCAAGACCGTCGACCAGATTACTCCTACGGCAGAAGTGTTTATCGTTACGTGGTATAAAAGCCTTGTCAATACGATGAGCGAGCGGTCGTGGAGCTTCATCGGAATTTTTTCCTTTATTTTGTGTCTGATTACGCTTTCTTTTTATATCTTTGGAAAACAACTGTGGCTGAGAAAGACGGGGTTTGTAGCAGCGATTGTAATGCTGGTGATCACTATAGGCTCCAATGTCTTTGCTGGACAGCAGAAGGACGAACTTGTCAATCGCACCGGAGCTATCATAATGGAGCCTTCCGTTGCAGTGAAAAGTACGCCCAATGAGAGCGGGACAGACCTTTTTGTCCTGCACGAAGGCACAAAAGTATACATTGACGACAATTCGATGAAGGAATGGAAGGAAATCCGCCTTGAGGATGGAAATGTAGGATGGGTTAAAGCCTCTTCAATCGAGGTCATTTGATGATAATTTTTAAGACTTTTTATATAATGGACATACAGCAGTGGATAGAAGCCGACAAATCTTTATTGCTAACCCTCAATGACAATGATTCATTGCTGTGGGACGGAGTGATGTGGATTGTGACAGACACTAAGACTTGGATTCCGGCAATTGTCATGCTGCTGTATGTCATCTTCAAGAATAACAAGCTCTCGCAATCGCTTGTCATACTCTTGATGTTTGCGGTGGGAGTAACTCTTGCCGACCAGATAGCTTCCGGCATCTGCAAACCTTATTTCGCACGCCCAAGACCGACACAGGATCCTGAAATCATGTATCTTGTAAATGTGGTGAACGGGTATAGGGGAGGAGCCTTTGGATTCATGTCGAGCCATGCAGCCAACACTTTCGTTGTGGCTACGTTAGTGACTCTGCTTGTCCGCAGCTTTCCGTTGGGAGTCATGATGTATCTTTGGGCTGCAATACCTTCTTTCTCACGTATTTATCTTGGCGTTCATTATCCCGGAGATATTGTATTCGGCGCTTCTGAGGGGTGCATCGTAGGAGTGCTGGTATATACGCTTTTCCGTTATATACAGAAAAAGTGGTCTTCACGGCCGCAATATGTATCGTCACAGTATACGCCAACCGGATATTCCAGGGATGATGTCACGCTGCTTTATACCGTTCTGTGGCTGACCTATTTCTATGCTTTAATTGCAGGAATGATTGTTACGCGAACCCTTTCTTTGTAAAAAATATAAGAAAAACTTCAGATTTGGTTTGCGACTGTCATATTTTTTCATTACTTTTAAGTCGAGTTTAATAACAATATCCGTCGAACACTTAAATATTTGATTACTATGAACAGGACAATAACATTCAATGAGCTGCGAAAGATAAAAGATTCTTTGCCAAGCGGTAGCATGCACCGCATCGCCGACGAACTCAATCTGAGTGTTGAAACCGTTCGCAATTTTTTTGGCGGGCATAATTTCAAGGACGGCAAATGTGTTGGAATACACTTGGAGCCAGGACCAGACGGTGGGTTGGTGATGCTTGACGATACAACAGTGCTGGATAAAGCAATAGCCATCTTGAAAGAAACCCAGCGGGCGTAATCATAAAGAGCTGTCAGAAGAGCGGAATGCACTCCGCCTTATGGCAGCTCTTGTTTTTTATTGTCTAATCTTAAAATTGCGGAGCCATGGAAGAAAAACTTGTAACTTTAGCTATCCTTACTTACTCGAAGGCTCAGATCCTTAAAAATGTTCTTGAGAATGAAGGTATTGAAGCGTATATCCACAATGTAAACCTCATTCAGCCGGTTATATCATCGGGAGTGCGTGTGAGAATCAAAGAAAGCGATCTGCCGCGTGCCTTGAAAATAGTGGAAGATTCAGCCTGGCTGTCGGAAGAAATAGGCGAAGAAAAGCCCAAAAAGCAGCGAAGCAACAAAATACTTGTTCCGGTCGATTTCTCTGATTATTCGATGAAGGCGTGTGAGTTTGGTTTCAACTTTGCAGCCGAAATTCATGCTGAGGTCGTATTGATGCACGTTTATTTCAGTCCGGTCTATATGCCTAGCCTCCAATATGCTACGGAGGGATTTGGCATGCCAGTTGAACCGGAAATGGGTATCAAGCATCTTCTGGAAACAGTTCATAATCAACTTAACAAGCTGACCGACAGCATCAAGGAAAAAATAGCCAAAGGGGAGCTGCCGGATGTAAAATACACCTGCATATTGCGTGAAGGCGTTCCTGAAGAAGAAATCCTGCATTACGCACGGACAGAAAAGCCGCTTATCATCATTATGGGGACCCGTGGCGAAGGAGAAAAAGAAATGGACCTGATAGGCAGCGTAACCGCTGAAATCATCGACAGAAGTCCGACTTTCGTTTATGCAATTCCGGAAGGAGCGAAAAAGAAGAATTTCAAGGAAATTCGCAAGGTCGCGCTCATCACGAACTTTGACCAGAGAGATTTGATGGCTTTTGATTCCTTGATTACCACTTTCAAGGATTATAGCTTTGAAATCGCTTTCCTGAATTTGACCAGCGACGAACAGAAACGGACGTGGAATGAGATCAAACTGGCCGGCATCAAAGAATATTTCAAGAAACAGTATCCGCAACTGTCAATCGGATATGACGTGATTCCGGGCGATAATTTGCTTGCGAATCTTGACAAGTATGTAAAGGCAAATAATATTGATGTGTTATGTATAAGCAACTACAAGCGCAACGTCTTTGCCAGACTTTTTAATCCAAGCATTGCCAGGAGAATGATTTTCCATACCAGCACACCCATACTTGTTATCAAATAGCGTAATTGGAACAAGGGCAGCAGACCCTTGTTCCATTGTATGAATCTAATTAAACATAATGCGCATTATAATCAAACAAGACATCTAACCATACATGACCCGTAGAATAACATTGCTGAGAGTTACAAAGCATCTATAAAATAAAAAGAGAATGCACGTACTTCCTGAACGATGCATTCTCTTGCTTTTTGTTGTATCCAAGTTTTCTCTTCAAAAATAACACCTGATATGCTTAATCCAGCAAGGAAGCCAACATATCGGCTGTTACATCTTTGGCGACTATCACGCCTTCGTTGTCCACCAGATAATTTGTAAATCCATTCTTCAGACCATAAGATTTATAAATATCCGAGTTTTCTCCCTCCATTTCCCAATAGCAGTTTCCGGCATCATTGCCGTCCTGCTCAATCGCCGCTCTATATACCGATTCATAGCGGTCGAACGAAATGGAAATAATCTTTATGCGCGCATCGTTTCCGGCCAGATGATTCAGTTTGGCATTCTTTACACGCGATGCTGCGTCATAACTCGCCCAAAAGCTCAGCAAGGTGTATTTCCCTTGCGCCGACTGCAGGTTGAGCGGTTTGGTTTCGTTACAGAGAACTACCTCAGGAGCCAGCTTGCCGACGGGTAATTCGTCTGTTAAAGTCTTTTTCTTGTCAAACGACAAAGAAATCAAGGAACTGATTGCTAATACAACAAAAAACCATTTTACATTTTTTACCATGTAATTTGATTTTAGTTAATACTATCCGGCTCTGTCCTTTTTACAGCGACTTCCCGGCCGGAACGTTAGTTAAAGGATTCTGCGGATCACTCCGGAAAATCCGTCATCTGATTGGAAGTCCGCTGCAAAAGTACGCTTTATTTTGATAGGATGAATAAAATATGCTGATTTTTTATGTTTTTCAGCATATTTTTTGACTTATATCATGCATTCAGCACTGTTCCCTGCTCATCTATTTTCAAATAAATGTCTGCAGAATGCATCTCCAGTTCAACCAGATAATAGTTTCCTGAAGGCGTTTCGATAAAGTCGACATCATCTATTCCCGCCCCCTTCCGGTTGTTTTCTATCGTGTCCGCAACTGCTTTGGGAATATCTTTCCACCTTACATCACACGACGTCTGAACCCATGCATACGAGCCGGCGTTATCCGAAGTGAAAACCACTTCTTTCTGAATGCTTCCATCACGGATTTCCACTTCCACTCTGCCCCTATTCTCGTATTCAATATCCAGAATGCGGGCGCCGGGATACCGCTTTTCTATTTCTTCCTTTATATCTGAAGCCTGCTGGGAGAGCCATTGGCATACGGCCTTCATCGCTGTTTCCGCCGTCAGCCTGTGCCGAAACCAAGGTTCCGTCTTCAAAGTAGATCAGATCGTATTCCTGATTTTGCATTTCCACTTCAATGATATATTTGGTTTCCATGTCCTTCTGCTCAATCACATCTATATCATCTCTTCTCCAGCCGGCATATTCTCCGGACTCGAATGCCTGACGGACATTCTGGGGCAAATCCTCATAGCGCAAGTCGCGCTCAGTCATCAGCCATGTGCCGTCAGGCAGGAACCAGGCTGAGTTCTCATAACCGTTCTCAGAAAACTCTGCTTCATAGAAATCCCCTTTCCGTTCCCACTCCGCATAAGCCACATTCGGGTAACGGGACGTGAAAGCTTGCCGCAATGTATCCGGAACCTGCACGTTCTTGTCGTCATCTTTGTCACAGCTTTGGAGGCCGACCGCACCTAGTGCAATACAGGCCAATAGAACCATTCTTTTTCATATACATATACCTTATTTCATCTCCTTGATACAAAGTTGTGGCATGAATCTGAAAAGATTCTGAAATTGTCAAGATAATTTATTTTTTTGCGTATCTTTGATACCATACTTTTTGAAGCTGACTTATATGCAAAAAATATTCACAGTCTTGACGTTTCTGGCAACAGTCTTTTTCTCTATTCCCATTTGCGCTCAGAAGGTGGGGCTGGTGCTGAGCGGCGGAGGAGCTAAAGGAATCACCCATATCGGCATTATCCGCGCGCTTGAGGAAAACAACATTCCCATTGACTATATTGCCGGAACTTCTATGGGAGCCATTGTCGGTTCGCTTTATGCCATGGGATATTCGCCCGACGACATGGAGAAACTGCTCAAATCAGACGATTTCAGGCGATGGTATACCGGCGGCATCGAGGAAAAATACATCTATTATTTCAAGAAGAATCCCCCTACTCCGGAATTCATAAACATTCGGGTGTCGCTAAAAAATCCTTTGCACAAGGTGAAGACCCAGTTTTTGCCTTCGAGCGTGGTGGACCCTGATGCAGATGAACCTGGCTTTCCTTGAACTGTTCGGAGAAGCGACCGCCGGGTGCAGCGGAGATTTCAACAATCTGTTCGTCCCTTTCCGCTGTGTGGCATCGGATGTGTACAACAAGCGCCCCATCATCTTCGACAAGGGCGATCTGGGTGACGCCGTGCGCGCCTCCATGAGCTTTCCCGCCATGTTCAAGCCTATTGAAATAGACTCCGTGCTTGCCTACGACGGCGGAATATACAATAATTTCCCCGTAAACGTGATGGTTGACTCTTTTCATCCCGACATTATCATAGGCAGTGTAGTCAGTTCGAATCCGGGAAAGCCGAAAGAAGGGGATCTGATCGGCCAGCTGGAAAGCATGATCATGCAGAAAACCGACTATACGCTGCCCGATTCGCTGGGCATTCTCTTGACGTTCAAATATACCGACGTGAACCTGATGGATTTTGACCGTTACAACGAACTGCATGACGCAGGCTACAAGCGCACCATCCAGATGATGGACTCGATAAAGCAGCGCATCTCCAGGCGCACAGATTCGCGGATGATAGAGAGAAAGCGCATCGAGTTCAAGAGAAGGCTGCCTGAGTTCCGCTTCAGAAACATCACAATCCGGGGAGTAAACGAACACCAGAAGCGCTACATCAGAAAAAGAATTTCATGCAGACGAGGACGGAACCTTTCCGCTGGAAGAACTGCGGAGGGGATACTTCCGCCTCATGTCAGACAATCTGATCTCAGAAATACTTCCCCATGCAACATACAATCCGTATGACAAGGCATACACGCTTGTACTGGATGTGAAGATGGAAGACGAGCTGTCGCTCCGCGTAGGAGGCAATGTAGGGTCTAACGGAGCCAACCAGATGTACATAGGAGCCACTTACTATAACCTGAACAACTATTCGAAAGAGGTTTCCGTCGACGGCCAGCTTGGACAGATATACAACAACTTTCAGGTGTCAGGAAGGCTTGACCTGCCTACCAAGATACCGACATCCTGCCGGCTCGTCGCCTCGCTGTCGAAGTTCAATTACCTGAAACAGGAAAAACTGCTGAACAAAGGAAACGCTCCTATTTTCAACAAACAGGAAGAGAGGTTTGTCAAATTGTTCATGTCGCTCCCTTTCTTGAGCAGCCTGAAGGCAGAGTTCGGCATCGGAGCAGCCAAACTTGAGGACATGTATTTCCAGACCAATGTCATCGACTTTAATACGGCGAAACGCGACAGAAGCCAGTATGCTATATTCGGAGGCTCGGTGGCCATTGACGGCAACACGCTTAACAGCCGCCAGTTCGCTACATCCGGACGGCGCGAACGCCTGTCGGCCCACATCTATACCGGAACGGAGTATTTCTATCCCGGCGTGGCATCGGCTGATTACGAGAACGGCTACAAGTATATCCAGTCGTGGCTGCAACTGTCATATGAAATGGAGAAATATTTCAATCTCCGCCATAATTTTGCGCTGGGAAGCTATCTGAACATCTATTATTCATCGCGGAACTTCAGCCAGAACTACCGTGCGACAATGATGCAGGCAGGAGAATTTACGCCAACGGCTCATAGCAAGACGGCCTACAACGAAGCTTTCCGGGCTAATCAGTACGTAGGATTCGGGGTGATCCCCATTTATCAGTTCAACAATGTGTTCCATGCCAGGCTGGGAATTTATGGCTTTGCTCCGGTTTTTCCCATAAAAGAAGACATAAACCACAAGGCCTATCTGGGAAAACTGTTCTCCAGGTTCGAATATATGGGCGAACTGGATCTGGTGGTGCGCCTGCCCTTCGGATCGATCAGCGCATACCTAAACCACTACAGTTCACCCAATAACAACTGGAACGTGGCGCTGACATTGGGCTGGCAGATATTTGGAAGCAGGTTTATGGACTAAAAAGTTTAGAAAAAAGTTGCCCGAAAATTTGCATATATCCAACAAACTCCCTACCTTTGCACCCGTCAAACAAAAAGAGATTGGTCGCGTAGCTCAACTGAATAGAGCATCTGACTACGGATCAGAAGGTTACAGGTTTGAATCCTGTCGCGATCACCTCAGAAATTTGGCCATATTTGCTGGCCGCGTAGCTCAACTGAATAGAGCATCTGACTACGGATCAGAAGGTTACAGGTTTGAATCCTGTCGCGGTCACAAAAGGAAAAAACATCAAGTGTCGGTCGCGTAGCTCAACTGAATAGAGCATCTGACTACGGATCAGAAGGTTACAGGTTTGAATCCTGTCGCGATCACAAAGAGAGGACATTTTCATCAGCGGAAATGTCCTCTCTTGTTTTTATTTTTTATCTCTCCCTTTCTCGAACAGCCAGACACAAAAAAGCACAGGAAACGGCATCTTTCGCAATCCGCCGTTTCCTGTGCCTCAATATCTCAAACCGATCAGCACTTGATCTTCAGTTCGTCCAGAATCCGCCGCATCTGTTCGTAAGTGGTAATGCGGGTAGGAACCAGCGGCAGGCGCAGACGGTTCTTAATCATTCCCATCATGCTCAGCATCGCCTTCACTCCCGCCGGATTCCCGTCTACAAACAGGAGCTTGAACAGTTCCGTAAACTTGTGGTGTATGGTCAGCGCGTTCTGATAGTCGCCGGCAAGAGCCAGGCGGGTCATGCGGCTGAATTCGCGCGGGAACGCATTTCCTATAACCGAAATCACACCTACCGCTCCCAGCGTTATCAGCGGGAACGTTATGCCGTCATCTCCCGAAATCACGTCAAAGTTCTCGGGCTTGTGCTTGATGATGTCGTCCATCTGCGTGATGTTTCCCGAGGCTTCCTTGATAGCGACGATATTGTCGAAATCGCGCGCCAGGCGCAGCGTGGTTTCTGCCGTCATGTTCACCCCCGTACGTCCGGGAACGTTGTAAAGCACTATCGGAAGCTTGGTGGAGTTGGCTATCGCCTTATAATGCTGGTAAATGCCCTCCTGCGACGGCTTGTTGTAATAGGGAACCACTACCAGAACAGCGTCCACACCGGTCATATCATCGTTCTGCAACGTGTCGATAACAGTCTGTGTGCTGTTTGCGCCTACTCCCAGCAAAATGGGGACACGCCCGTTTACACGTTCAACAACCAGCTGCTTGATTTTCTTCTTTTCTTCTGCCGACAGTGTAGGCGTTTCTGCCGTTGTCCCCAGCACACAAAGAAAGTCAACTCCGTTCTGTATCTGATATTCCACCAGACGCATCAGCGACTGGTAGTCGACACTGCCGTCATCATTGAAGGGAGTGATGAGTGCCACCCCCATTCCTTTTAGTCTTCTGCGTATCATAAATGAGTTCTAAACACTTTAATAGATGTACAAAAGTACGAATATTTTCTTTTTACCCTGCATTTTTAATCGTTTTTTTACGCTTTGCATGTATTATGTAAAAATATGTATCCTATTCTTCCACAAGAGCAAGAAAGTCGTCTTCGTTCATCACAGGTATGCCCAGGCTTTTCGCCTTTTCCAGTTTACTGGGGCCCATGTTTTCTCCGGCAAGGATGAAGCTGGTCTTCTTGGAGATGCTTCCCACGTTCTTTCCTCCGTGTCTTTCGATCATGGCCTTGTATTCGTCGCGCGAATGATGGGCGAACACCCCGCTGATGACGACTGACTTGCCTTGAAGCCTGTCGGTGCGGCCGCTCACGTCTTCCGCCGCAGCTTCCATCTGAAGCCCTGCTTCGCGCAGGCGGTTCACGAGGATGCGGTTCTTTTCGTCGCTGAAGAAACGGATGATGCTCTGCGCAATCTTCTCGCCGATTTCGTCCACCTGGATCAGGTCGTCCAGCGTGGCCGCTTCAAGCCGGTCGATCGAGGGGAAAGCCCTGGCCACTTTCTTTGCCACGGTTTCGCCTACAAAACGGATGCCGAGGGCAAACAGCACACGCTCGTAAGGCACCTGCTTCGATTTCTCCACTCCCTTGATGATGTTTTCGGCCGATTTTTCGCCCATCCTGTCCAGGCGGCAGATGTCGGCGGCCTGCAAGGTATAAAGATCGGCCGCATCGCGGATCATGCCTTCCTGATAAAACTGGTCAACTGTTTCGGGGCCGAGCCCTTCAATGTTCATGGCGCGGCGGCTGATGAAATGTTCGATCCGCCCTTTGATCTGCGGCGGACAGGTAGATTCGTTCGTGCAGTAGTGGGCCGCTTCGTCTTCATAGCGCACCAGCTTGCAGCCGCATTCCGGACAATGCGTGATGAAGGTCACCTTTTCGCTGTTCTGCGGGCGCGAAGCCAGATCCACGCCCGTTATCTTCGGGATAATCTCGCCCCCCTTTTCCACATAAACCATATCGCCGATGTGAAGGTCGAGCGATGCGATGATGTCGGCATTATGGAGCGAAGCGCGCTTCACCACCGTTCCTGCGAGCTGTACGGGAGCAAGGTTTGCCACGGGAGTCACCGCTCCGGTGCGCCCCACCTGATAAGTCACCTTCTCCAGTCTGGTCAGCGCACGTTCGGCCTGAAACTTGTAGGCTATCGCCCAGCGGGGAGATTTGGCCGTGTAGCCCAGGCTGCGCTGCTGGCGGAGCGAGTTGACCTTCAGCACGATTCCGTCGGTTGCCACGGGCAGATTTTTTCCTCTCCGCGTCCCAGTAGCTGATGAAGTCAAAAATCTCCTGCAACGTATGCACCTTGCGCATGGAGTTCGAGATTTTGAATCCCCATCGGGCCGCTTCCTGCAAGTTTTCGTAATGCCCGTCGTGAGGCAGGTCTTCCCCGAGCAAGTAATAGAGATACGCATCCAGCTTGCGTGATGCCACTACAGCCGAGTTCTGCAGCTTGAGCGTTCCCGACGCAGCGTTGCGGGGGTTGGCAAAAAGCGGCTCCTCGCGAAGCTCCCTCTCGCGGTTCAGGTCCTCAAACACCTTCCACGGCATCAGTATTTCGCCGCGTATCTCAAAACTTTTCGGGTATCCGCTTCCCTGAAGCACCAGGGGAATGCTGCGGATGGTCTTCACGTTGTCTGTCACGTCGTCGCCCCTCACGCCGTCGCCGCGTGTCACTCCCTGCACCAGCTTTCCGTCTTCGTATGTCAGCGAGATGGACGTCCCGTCGAACTTCAGTTCGCAGCAGATTTCAAAGTCTTCGTTGAGCGACTTCTTTACCCTTTCATAAAATTCGGTCACTTCCGCCTCCGAGTAGGTGTTTCCCAGCGAAAGCATGGGGTATTTGTGCTCTACCTGCCTGAAGTCTTTGTTCAAGTCGCTGCCCACACGCACGCTCGGCGAATTTTCGTCGTAATGCTCCGGATGCTTCGCCTCCAGATCCTGCAGCTCGCGCATCAGGCGGTCGAACTCCTGGTCTGAAATGGTCGGAGCGTTGAGAATGTAGTAGTTATGGTTGTGCGCATGGAGTTCCTTGCGCAGTTGGTCGATTCTTTCTATTTCTGTCATGACATTAAAGGATGATGATTTCCGCAAATGTAACAAAAATATTCGTACTTTTGCAAAAAAGAAACGTACTACACATGAGGATAGACATCATTACTGTTTTGCCCGAGATGATAGAGGGCTTCTTCAACTGCTCCATCATGAGCCGGGCGCAAAAGAAAGGAATTGCCGAATTTCATATACATAACCTCCGCGACTACGCCTACGACCGCTACCGGAAAGTGGACGACTATCCCTTTGGGGGATGTGCCGGCATGGTGATGAAAATCGAGCCGATCGACCGGTGCATAAGTGCGCTGAAGGCCGAACGCGAGTACGACGAGGTGATATTCACTTCGCCCGACGGCGAGAAATTTGACCAGAAGACGGCCAACACGCTTTCTATGGCACAGAATCTCATCATTCTTTGCGGCCACTTCAAGGGAATAGACTACCGTATCCGCGAACATTTCATCACGAAGGAAATCAGCATCGGCGACTACGTGCTGACGGGCGGAGAGCTTGCGGCTGCCGTGATTGCCGATGCGGTGGTGCGCATCATCCCGGGAGTCATCTCCGACGAACAGTCGGCCTTGTCCGACTCTTTCCAGGACAATCTGCTCGCACCGCCCGTATACACCCGCCCTGCCGAATACAACGGCTGGAAGGTGCCCGACATTCTGCTGTCGGGACACGAAGCGAAAATCCGCGAATGGGAGTTCCAGCAGTCACTGGAGCGGACAAAGCGTCTGCGGCCGGATTTGCTGAAGTAAAAAAAATAAGCCGTCAAGTGGATTAAAGTTATTCGTCACGCAAGATAAAATAAGCCGTTAAGTGAATTAAAATAAGCCGTCATCTTTTTGCCGGAAAAGTGCGGTGCGCCGTCTGTGGTGGTGCGCCGCACTTTTTTATAAATGCCCGTCATCAAGAGTCCCCGCGGCAGACTTCCTCCTCTTTCATCAGCCGCCGGATGCTTTTGTACATCAACGGTCCGGATAACAGTCTTATTATTAGCGATATAGCAAAATGGAATGTACACACGCCATGTCTTGCAGAATCCTTTACAAGGATTATATTTGCCGCGATCAACATAAAATATGACTGTTATGAATCATCTTATAAAACATTATTTTCCCTCCCTTGTACTTTCAGGTTTGTTCTTCTCGGCTTCTTGCACAGATGACAATGAGATGATGCGGATCTCAAACAGTATCCGTTTCACATCGGATGTCCGGAATGCCTGGCTTCCCGTCGGAACAAGAAGCATGGCAGAAGACACCCATCCGTCAGTCTCTTCCCTGGAGACTGACGGTATGAATCTCCTTTACCTGCACACCCTCTATGCCGACAGCATAGAGCCGCTGTTTGCGGATAATGCCAGCCCGTCCACCCGTGCCGCTCCGGCAAGCGCCGGCGACATGTACGGAACGTTCGGAGTGTCGGCCTATTCATATACGGGTGACTGGGACGGCACGCAAATCCCGAATTACATGTATGACGTTTCGGTCGGCAGAATCGGCAACTCGTGGGTGCCGTCATCCGGCGATTACTGGCCCGGAAGTGCCTACAGGATGAAATTCTTCGCCTACGCCCCGAAGGACAATGAGGCTTACCGCCTTTCCGGACGGGAAGCGTCCGGAGCTCCGACCATCTCCTGTACGGTTCCTGATGATGTGGCAGACCAGCAGGATCTGCTTGTGGCGGCATCCGGCGAACTCCCGGGCAACTCCAACACCCCGGTTAGCCTTACCTTCCACCACGCCCTGACAGCCGTGAAATTTGTGTGCGGCAGTGACATGAAGGCGGGCACCGTAAAGCGCGTGACGCTGAAAGGTGTGAACTCCGCCGGCACCTACAATTTCGAAACGCACGCATGGAGCGGTACAGGTGCGGTGAAAGACTTTTCCCAAACACTGGACAAGGCTTCGGACGGAACGGAAGGTGAAGCCGTCACCACGGATGCGCAAACTTTCATGATGATTCCTCAGACACTCCCCGACGGTGCGGCAATCGAGGTGGTGCTCAACGACGGAACAGAGCATGTCCTGACCGGAAGCATCGGAAAACAGGTATGGCCGATGGGAAAGACCGTAACCTATAAGATATCCACCACTTCCATCAACTGGGAATACGTACTCACCGTCGACGGACCTGCCGATTTCACCTATGCCGGAGGAACAAAGGCCTACAGTGTGACCAGTTACCGGCAAAACGGCCGGGGCGAGAAAGAACCCGTAAAATGGAAGGCGCAGTTCTCTGCCGACGGCGGAAAGACATGGAGCGATACCAGACCCGGCTGGCTCACCGAGTTCACGTCAAGCGGTGCGGGCGGCGCGACTGCGGCATCCCTCAACGCTACGGTTGCCGCACAGACAGGCACAACGGACAGTCCGCACACAAAGACGTTAAGGGAGCTGAGGACCGTACTGGGAACGGAAGAAACGCCTTACAACCTGGCGAACGGCAAAGGCGGCTCCGCGGTTGAGAATACCGCCAACTGCTACGTAATCGGCGCTCCGGGATATTATTCCTTCCCTCTGGTGTATGGCAACGCGATCAAGGACGGAGCAGCCAACAGTTCTGCGTATACCTCTGCCGCAGCGTCAAGTTCCAGCATCCTGAATCCGTTCGTCAACCATGCGGGAGCTGGCATCAAAGCTCCCTATCTCACGGATAACGGCTGTACGCCCGCTTATGCGGAGCTGGTCTGGCAGGATGCCTCTTCATTAGTCAGCGAAATCAGGTACAACACAGGAAGCAACGGCGGAAATATCTCTTTCAAGGTAGACAAGCATACCATACAGCAAGGCAACGCGGTGATTGCCGTCAAGGACGCTTCGGGCACCGTTCTCTGGTCATGGCACATCTGGGTGACGGACGAGGATGTGGACAATGCCATTGAGGTGACCAATCACCAGAATGTGAGATACAGGTTTATGCCCGTCCCTCTCGGATGGTGTGATGGAGAAACCGTCACCTACGGCGCGCGCGGCTGCAAGGTACGCTTTACTGCCGGTGAGCAGACAGCCGATATTGCCGTTTCCCAAAACAGCTCAACTGTCACTACCGGAGGCAATCATCCTTATTACCAATGGGGACGCAAGGACCCTTTCCGTCCATCCAACGGCGGGAACGGCAACAAAACATGGTATGATGCAAACGGCACCGCTTCTGCCGCTCATATGAAAGTAGAGGCATTCCCGTATGGTACGAAATGTATCAGAAACTATATACTCAAGCCCGATGTGATGCAAAAGAATCCGTCGGGTGACAACACCTGCCGCAACCTGTGGAACGCCGACAACAATACGTATTCTGCCAACGACAACCAGGTCGTCAAAACCGTTTACGATCCTTGTCCTGTCGGTTTCAAGCTTCCTGCCAACAATGCATTTACGGGATTTACAACAACGAGAGGAAATACCTCTAACACTTCTCCAGCCAACGGAACTTGGGACAGCGCCCGCAAAGGCTGGAACTTCTACGCCCGGGCAAACAGGACCGGACAGCAGATTTTCTTCCCGGCATCGGGTTCCCGCAACTATTCCGACGGTAGTTTGAGTCTTGTCGGAAGTTACGGCTTATATTGGCTGGCCGGACCGAACAACGAACGCAGCGGGTGGCGCTTGAACTTCTTCTCGTCGTATGTGAATCCCTTGGGCAACTACTACCGCTCGGCCGGGTATGGCGTGTTTCCTGCCCAAGAGTAAAAAAGAATGGTCCGGAGGATTGACAAGAAGGTATAAAAAGAGGCTCTTTCAAAGATGAATGCTGATTTTCATTTTGAAAGAGCCTCTTTTATCTTAAAACAGAAATTGCGTTGTCAATGTCCGGTATTATACCTCCAAAGCTCCGACAATGTCCTCTACGGAAGCGTAGCCGTGACGCTCAAGGTAATCGTTTATTCCGGCTACAGCCTTGACCGTTACGGCCGGATCAATGAAATTGGCTGTCCCGATCTGGACGGCCGATGCGCCTGCAAGCAGAAACTCCACCGCATCGCGCCAGTTCATGATGCCGCCGAGCCCGATCACCGGAATCTTCACGGCTTTGGCCACCTGCCATACCATGCGCAGTGCGATAGGCTTTACGGCGGCACCGCTCATGCCCCCGGTAACAGTCGACAGAACCGGCTTGCGCTTTTCTGCATCAATCGCCATTCCCAGCAGGGTGTTGATGAGCGAAACGCTGTCGGCTCCGGCGCCTTCAACGGCGCGTGCTATCTCTGCAATGTCCGTCACATTCGGAGAGAGTTTTACGATCAGCGTCCTTGTAGACCTTGCGGACAGCGCTCACCACCTCTGCCGCTCCGTGTGCCGAAACGCCGAATGCCATTCCTCCCTGCTTCACGTTCGGGCAGGAAATGTTCAGCTCGATTGCCGGAATATGCTCCAGTTCGTTGATGATGGATGCCGTTTCAGCGTAATCCTCCACCTGCGACCCCGAAACGTTCACAATCATGTTGGTCTTGATGTCCTTGATCTGGGGATAGATGTGATCTGCAAAATAGTGCACGCCCTTGTTCTGAAGCCCCACCGCATTCAGCATCCCCATGGGAGTTTCTGCCATGCGCGGATACGGGTTTCCCTCCCTCGGCAGAAGTGTGGTTCCCTTGACGATGATTCCGCCTATATCTTCCAGATTGACGAAATCCTGAAACTCCAGTCCATAACCGAATGTACCCGATGCCGTCATCACCGGATTCTTCATTTCCAGTTGTCCTATCTTTACTTTTAAATCTGCCATAACAATTTCTTTATATTAAATACCGGACCTTCTTTGCATACACACACATGCCCCTCATCGGTCTTTTCAACGCAGCACAGGCAAGCTCCCACGCCGCAGGCCATCGTGTTCTCCAGCGACACTTCGCATTCGATGCCGTTTGCTTTGGCGTATCTGGCCACCGCTACCATCATAGGCTTCGGGCCGCAGGTGTATATCATGTCAAACTTCTCCCGCTGCAGGATGCTGTGCATCGTAACGTATCCTTTCTCTCCAGCGCTTCCGTCTTCTGTGGTGGTGAACACTTCTCCATAGGCGGCAAACTGCTCAAGCTGAAGCAGGTCGTTTTTAGAGCGCGCTCCCAGCAGGAATACAGGCTTGAATCCTTTTTCCGCAAGTGCTTTTCCGAAATAAAGCATCGGGGCAGTTCCTACACCTCCGCCCACAAGAAGCACTTTCTTCGTGCAGTCGGAAAGCACGCTGAATCCGTTCCCCAGCGGAAGCACCGCGTTCACTGTGTCGCCTTTCTTCACTGTAGCCAGCTTGCGGGTTCCGTCGCCCACGAGCTGTACAAGAAACCAGACTTCATTCTTTTCCCCTGTCCACAAAATTGATAGAGATGGGCCGCCGCAGAAAAGTCGTGCTGGAGCCGTCGATGCGTATCTCGGCAAACTGTCCGGGCAGCATTTCAGGCAAAGGCGCGTCTTGAGTCAGCTTGATCAATACATAATTGGCATGCAAGCTGAGATTTTCCGTAACCGTAAGGTCTAAAACATATTTTTTCATACAAGTCAGATAAATTCAGTTCTGGAATGCAAAGATAAGCATTTGCAGCCAATTACAGAAGAACTTCGGGCTTGTCTGACGGGTCATTTTTCAGGCCGGAACACTTCGAATGTGCCGTTGTCGAAAAAAATTCTTATTTCAGAGATTTTCGGCTGCGGCTTTTCGATGTACTTAATCTTCTCAATTACAGTTTCTTTAGGTGGAAAAACATGATTGTCTGAGGCGTTTTCCCTGGAAAAATCAGCACCGCCCGAAGGGTTGCGCGCGATTTCCGCATTCTCGGCCGTTCTGTTGCCTGATGCAAACAGATCCGGAACCGGATTTTCCTCTTCTTTCATCTGTCCCTCGCCATAAAGCAGCCAATTGAGATTCACATAAGGACACGCCTTGTGTATACGCATTACGACCTCCAGGCTCGGATTGTTTCTCCCGCTGAAAATGTGCGAAAGCGAAGACGTAGAAATGCCCAGCTTTTCTGCAAATTCAGCATTGGTCAATCCTTCATTTTGCATGATTTTATAGATTCTGTCCTTCATTTACATTTGGAATTTGAGCGTTAACGCAGTTACAAAAGTAAGAATTTAGTTTTATAAATGCAAACCCTTGTTTGTTTATATTTGTATAATACAGATGTATACGTATCAATACATCTGTATTATTTACATGTAAATACATCTGTGAAGGCATAGTGAATAAGTTTCAGTTTTTAGCATAACAACATGGTTATTAGATAATTATTTATGTAAAACCAATACATTTCCGCTTCAGTTTACCGATGTATACGCCTGTTGTACCTCAATCTTTAAACTACACTTGAGATAAAGGAAGTAAATGGCTGGTTTATAATACTATATCATCATATTCGCTTATTGTATCTTTTATGCGTTTTACAAATGCAATCGGTTGGTTTACAGTAATATATAGAAGCAAATTTCCATCTTTGCATTTGACAAATATACACAAGCCCCTACCCATTTATTACAAATGGAATAAAAAATATTAGATACATATGTAAAGCATATTTTTTAGAAGTATTCTGATTACATATGTAAATTATGTTTATTATTAGAAAGTGTCCTATTTTTTATTATTGCTGTCCGATAAAAATATAGCAAACGAATAAAAATAGGGCTGACTTCATTTGCGATGTCAGCCCATTTTCGTTAGATTTCTGTCGCCAAACAAAATCAATCCAACTATGGGCAAAAGTATACATTTTAGCGGACAGCCGCTCTATGGTCAGGTAATAAAATTATTGGATAAGTCAACAATCCTTCGTTTTAGTCGTAAACATGGTGGCGAACACTACATAAAACGTTTTGATTGCTGGACTCATCTTGTTGTCATGCTTTATGCGGTCATCATGCGTTTTGATTCCTTACGCGAGATCACGGCTTCACTACAGGCAGAAGCCCGCAAGCTTTTCCATTTGGGTATCAGCTCAATGCCTTCACGCAGTACACTTTCCGATGCCAACCAACGACGTCCGGAGGTTATATTTGAGTCCATTTATCGTGATTTATACGCCACATACAGGCATGTGCTTTCCTCGGACAGCCGCAAAAGCAGGGATGCTGTCTGGATGAAGCGTCTCCAGATTATCGACTCCACTACTATCACACTGTTCTCCAATCTGCTGTTCAAGGGCGTGGGCCGTCATCCCAAAACCGGCAAAAAGAAAGGGGGTATAAAAGTGCACACCGTCATACACGCCAATGAGGGAGTCCCTTCTGATATAAAGTTTACATCTGCAGCCACCAACGATTCTTTTATGTTAAAGCCGTCAACATTGAGCAAAGGAGACATAGTTGCCATGGACCGGGCATATATTGACTATGAGAAACTGGAAGCACTCACGCAAAGAGAAGTTCTGTATGTGACAAAAATGAAGAAGAATCTAAAATACAACATTATGGAGGACTGTATCTACCAGACAACAGACGGTCTTATGGAAGTGCGCATACAACATGTCACATTCTCTAAAGTTCTGAAGGGTGGAGAAATACTGATTCATCATGCCCGTATCATTACCTATGCCGATACCAAAAAAGCACAAACTGGTTGCATTGCTTACAAACGATATGGAATCAGACCCGAACGAAATTATAGAAATTTACCGTAAACGCTGGAAATTGAACTGTTGTTCAAGCAGATAAAACAGAACTTCCCGTTGAAATACTTCTATGGAGAAAGTGCAAATGCCATCAAGATACAGATTTGGGTGACGCTTATTGCCAATCTGCTTCTGATGGTAATGAAAAAGAGACTGACGCGTTCCTGGAGTTTCTCCGGACTTGCCACCATGATGCGGATTACGCTTATGTATTATGTTGATTTCTACAGCCTGTTTAATCATCCGGAGAAAGATTGGGAAACGCTATTAAACGTAAAGCAGAAAGAAGATTACCAGTTATCTATCTTTTGAGGGGGGCATGGAACTATAAAATAAGACTCGACCACTGAATACACAATGGCCGAACACTACATTTTTATATTTAATCGAAGTTTATCGGACAGCAATAATTTTTTATTTGTCAGAGCTGCCTTTGTACTTCCAGATATGGTGGCGTAGAAATGGAAACAGCAATACGCATCTCCCTGTGTTGGCAATCCGGCAAATGCGTACTGCTGTTCTTTAGATTCCGGTTTAGTGCAAAATGAAGAAGACCAGGTCCCGGAGCAGATCTTCATCGGATATCGAAGGATTCCCCACACCCTTCGATTTGGCATCACAGTTGCGTATGGCACTGATAATCTGCAGCACCTTGTTTCCCGAAAACTTCTGCATGGCAGCCATATAATCCTTTGCTTGCCAGGGAGAGCGGAGACCGAGAAACGCTGCGATTCCCTGTTCGTTTCTCTGAGGCGCATAATACGCGAGCATCAGATTTGAAAAGAAATTAAAGAGTACGGCGAGCGTCATCTGCAGCGGGTTGTTTTTGGGATTTTCCCCAAAATACTTGATTATCTGGTTTGCCTTAAGCACATCTTTCGCAATGAGAGCACTTCTCAGTTCGAAGTTGTTGTAATCCTTGCTGATTCCTATGTTCCGTTCGATCTGTTCCGGAGTAATCCGCCGCTGTCCCGATGGAAGCGTAATGACAAGCTTTTCCAGTTCTCCCGCCATCCTGTTGAGGTCGGCCCCTATGAACTCCGCCATCATCTCGGAAGCCTTAGGCTCGATTTCGATCTTCTTGCGCTTCAGATACGAAGAGATGAATCCGGGGAGCTGGCTGTCCTTGAGTTTTTTCGATTCAAAAAGTACGCCGCGCTTCTCAATCTCGGCTACAATCTTCTTTCTCCTGTCCAGCGAACCGTGCTTGTAGCAGAACACGAGAATCGTGGAAAGCAGAGGCTTTTGCAGATAATAAGTCAGGTCGTCCAGATTTCTCAACCCCTGCGCTTCCTTGACCACTACGACCTGGTGTTCCGACATCATCGGATAGCGCCTCGCCGCATTGATTATCGCAGCCATATCCGTATCCGTTCCGAACAGGACGGTCTGGTTGAACTCCTTTTCAGTTTCCGTCAGAACGGTATCCAGGATATAGTCGCTGATGCGGTCGATATAATAGTCTTCTTCACCCATCAGAAAATATACGGGAGCGTAGACACGGTTCTTGAGGTTGCGCACGATTTCTTCGTAAGTAGTTTCTTTCATTCTTACCAGTCAAATTTCAGGTGTTTTACGGTTTTCTTTTCTTCAATGATCATGCGGAGGGCGGAGATTCCGATTTCCACATGTTCAGTGACAAAGTTTCTTGTCACGAGCGAATCGCTCTCCTCAGTCTTGATTCCTTCAGGAATCATCGGCTGGTCGGATACGAGCAGCAATGCCCCCGTCGGTATGTGGTTTGCGAATCCGCATGTGAAAAGCGTGGCGGTTTCCATATCTACCGCCATCGCCCGAGTCTTGAGCAGGTAGTTCTTGAATGCTTCATCATGTTCCCATATTCTTCTGTTGGTGGTATACACCGTCCCGGTCCAGTAGTCGCGGGCATGGTCACGGATGGCAGACGACACGGCACGCTGAAGCATGAACGCAGGCAATGCCGGAACTTCGGGAGGATAATAGTCGTTTGAAGTGCCTTCTCCCCGTATGGCAGCGATGGGAAGGATGAAATCGCCAATTCTGTTCTTTTTTGATATGCCCCCGCATTTGCCGAGAAAAAGACAGGCTTTCGGATGGACGGCGCTCAGCAGATCCATGATGATGGCAGCGTTGGGACTGCCCATTCCGAAATTGATGATTGTAATATCCTCGGCATGAGCCGAAGTCATGTTGGCATCATGTCCCAGTACGGGAACTCCGAAATGAGCGGCAAACAGCTCGACGTATTTGTTGAAGTTTGTCAACAGAATGTACTCTCCGAAATCCTCCAGTCTTCGTTTTGTGTAGCGCGGCAGCCAGTTTGCCACTATTTCTTCCTTGGTTTTCATATTCTTTTCGTATTTTTGCGACAGAAAAATTGTCTTTAAACGCAAAAATACGAAATGTTGGCATTAAACTTACCTGCTTATCCCCATAAAATTATCGCAAAGGAAGGGAAAAACTACATTTTTGACCCGCTGAGAAAAAAGTATGTGGCACTGACACCCGAAGAGTGGGTCCGCCAACATTTCGTGAACTATCTTGTCCGCTACAAGAATTTTCCCGCCGGACTTCTGGCCAACGAGATACAGATAACGCTGAACGGTACTAAAAAGAGGTGCGACACGGTGCTGTACAGCCGCGGCCTTATTCCCCGGATGATTGTAGAATACAAAGCTCCCGATGTGGAAATCACCCAGAACGTATTCGACCAGATTACCCGCTACAATATGGTTTTGAAGGTAGATTACCTGATTGTGACCAACGGAATCAGCCACTACTGCTGCCAGATCGACTACCAGACCCGGAGCTACCGCTTTCTGGCCGACATTCCCTCATATGCAGAACTGGCGCAGGAATGAAGAGAGGCCGTTTCAAAATGAAAACGGATTCTCATATTGAAACAGCCTCCCGCACAAAATTATTTATCTGCTGATTTTTGTATCCAGATGCTTTTCTGCTTCAACCCCTGCAAGTTCCGGGTCGATCATGATTCGGCCGCAGTATTCGCATACGATGATTTT